>Ga0065711_1000174_pt1 | contig 86586 bp, 49 predicted proteins | sample Hoacrofraction12_FD_59098 | JGI IMG/M metagenome (GOLD analysis project Ga0065711, IMG submission 59098) | Hoatzin crop microbial communities from Cojedes, Venezuela - Epithelial fraction 12 v2 (version 2) | ecosystem: Host-associated > Birds > Digestive system > Esophagus > Crop | place... | reverse complement strand
CCCCCCCCCAGTTTTGTCCTGGGTTGGCTTAGCCTGGAGCCGAGCTGTGACAATGATTGACACATAGCTGTACACAATATTTGGAAAGTGACCTAATGAGGGGCCAAAATAGCAACAGACTGAGATGCGGTAGGATCATAGGGTGTAAAATAGTCACGCGTCCTGTATGTTGCCTTGCAATTGAAAATTTCTGGAGGAGAACGCTCGGAATAAGAGACAGCACTTGTGAAAAGTTGCTATTATGCAGGGTTTGCAAGTCTGCATGGCAGTGCCTGTGTATGTGACTTGCATGCTGACCAAAGGAGCTGGACAGAAAAAAAAATAAAAGTGTCAGCACCCACAGAGTAGTCTTGCACTTCACCAAGATTTTTGTCCTCCAGACTTTTTCCACTACAATGGATGCCTTCTAAATAAACATGATGAACACAGCTGTTTGGTGCATAAAAGCCCATTGTACCAGGGGAAAAAAAAAAGTAATAATAAAGGTTTAAACAGTAAAGCAACAATGAGTGTTTTGTTCCATATGCAAGACTCATTTTGCAAAACAGACCTGCTTTAAATAAAATTTTACTGCAGCGTTTATTGTCCTAGATATGAAACGAAAGCATGTTAGAACATTAAGATACATTAAATTGGCTATTGAACTGAGCTCCACCCTCATTATAACACCATCCATCAGAGCCAAGTATTTGAGGTTTTGTTGTGGGATTTAATGCTTTTGAGACACAGCCAGGTAACTGTGGCTTTGTGTCATTGAGTGGCACAACTGAGAAACCTAGAACAAGGGTCTGAGAGTCAGATGGTATTTTTCTGTACTGACAGTAGGCGTCCTGCCAGATCAATGCTGACTTCGGTCAAGAAGAGTCAGCAACCAGTAGCTAGAAATTACCGTATTATAATCATCAAACTTGTTTCTTTGAACATGGAGTGCTAATTCTGGCGCAAGCCAATATTTACACACGTGAAGGAGCCTGTGTCCTAATGAATTCTTTGCCCATTTGCAATACTCTGAGTGTCTTTCCAAGAGGGGAATTCCTTCCAGAAACCTCTATGGCAGCCACTTTCCAGACCCAAAACAGATCTTAGTTAAGCAAAAATAACTGCATATTCTAGATTAGAAAATACTCGCTCTTTTTGAAAAGTAGTTCATGTTTCTGACTCAGGCACTGCCAGACCAAATCCTTATAGGCAAGAGAGGAACTAATTGGGAATGAGAGAACATCATCTTGTTCAGCTTGCTATAGTGGGGTGCAGATCACTCAGAAAGGAGATTTCGTGGAACTAAAAAAAAAAAAGTTTAGAGATGGTACTGTGGAAAATAATGTTCAAACCCCTGTGAAACAGAAGCAGGTCTGCAGCGCTGGGATAGATACTGCTTATTAGGCAGCTGCCCAAATAAGAAAAGTTAGCATGACTGTGATATTCATATATTAACAACAACAAAATCCCAGGAAACTCAGTCAAGAACAAAAAATGTATGGAAGGGAGTTGGCATTTCTGCAGAAAATACATTTTATATCAAACTGATTTCCATCTGTTTTTCATAGTTAGAGGAATGCACACTAGCCTGACACTTGATGAAGAAAGATGTGTTGTTGGATTAATTTGGAGGATGATGATGATAAGATTAAAAAAAAAAAGATGTTTCACCATTCTTAAGAGTATCAGAAGAATACGGGGGTTGCCATACAAGATCAGGCCTTTGACCCACTAAATGAAGTGTCATATCGCTGAGCACAGCCACAACTAGAAGATTTAAAAGAGAATGAAACACCTCATAAGAGGCTGCTCACAACCAATATGGTCCTAGGGTAAATACAACAGGGATGCAGGTTAGCAGAAACTGCCATGTGCTCCAAAAACATTTCTGATTCCCTTCATCTCATGAAATATTATTATTTATTCTAACACAGAGCATATTTATGATCTGCAGAGTGCTTAATGTGCTCAGCAATGCAGTCAGAACTGCTTGCTTCTCACTTGCAGACTAAACAACCACGGTATTATCTCCTCTTATTTGAGCGTAGTTGTTGACAATCAGAGCAGTGCAGTGTACAAGTTGTCTGCAGTGCATGAAGGTATCCTTTAATAATAATGATTATTATTTGATCGATTTCTTCATCTTCATTTTTCTCACTCTGCTTCCTGTAAGTACTAACATTTCAGTGCCCTGATCCTTCTGCAAATTGTGTTGAAGAGGCAATAGCTCAACAATTCCTGTGCTGGAGAAACTTGTACAATCATCCTGAGGCAGAGAGCACATTACAGACATTTGGTGGCTCCTTAAAGTGCTAGTCAACTCCTTTCAGACTGTTTTTCAAGAAGTTAAATGTCAATTCTCCCATTGGTCCTTGTAAGAGATTCCAGGGAGCTGACTCTCTGTTAGTCAGGAGACAGTATGCGTGTGGGGGATCTTGGTGGCATCAGCCTCCCACGCAGCCAGCTCCAGAACCCTTTCGATGCTATTGCCTCAGCCCACCAAGTGCAGCTTTCACAGCCCCATCTCTGTTCTGGGCTCAAAGCCTCAGGTCCTATTACAGGTATTTGAGCTATACAACTACTCTATTTCCAATTCCAGTTGGATGTGTACTTTAAAATACAAAAATTCAGGGGTTAAAGTCTAGAAGCATTATTTTTTGCTCCCTGTTCTTATTTCTGCAGCTGTTGCCTCCTGCTTGGTTACTTCTGTTGGAAACATGCTCTTTTTGCTAGGGAAGAAAAAAACCCATATGTGAAGGTACCATACAAGTGGAGTCTGAAAATAAGATCTATATTTTGTATAAGAAGTGGGAAACTGAAGTTATCATGCAGATTACACTCTTCCATTTTTATCCCCTAGGTATGGCTTTAGAATTCTCTACTCTCCAGGATTTTTTTTTTTTTAAGTGCACTGTACTGTGTATGGTAGGTACTCTTATTCTTCACACTGAGACTGAATTACCTAATAGCAATTTCATTGCAGAAGGGAATACACAAGAGCCAGATTTGCTTCTCTTAAGCAAGTACTCTAAATACAGTTATGTTTCTTTTACTCAGGCTTCCTTACCTGAATAAGAGCAGCAGAAAGCTCCCAGAAGTAAGAAGTAGTAGTGAAGATATGTTGAAGTTGCTCCAACAGCCAGAGCCTCTTTTGTTGCTTCCTCACCCTCCCCACACCCGAAGCAAGTGCTGCTGCAGCTCTGCAGCACACCTGTGCTACCTCTAGCTTCAGCTACTGCAAACATGATTTACAGCTGGGCTATAGCTCATGGCAACAAAAGTATTACCCACCATAGTCTTCTGCAGCTACTTAGTATCCCATCAAAGGCTGAACCACGTTTGGAAAGATGGAAAGAGTAAAATACTAATTGTTGAACCTAAATCAAGTCTTCTGGAAGAGGGATATGGGCTTTCTGCTTTACTATTGATTTCAATAGGCCAAAAAAAAAAAAAGCTAGCAATAGAAGGTAGATCAGTTATATGTATTCTTCCTGATTAGTTGAAAATTATTGCCAGATCTTTTCAATCACTTAGGACTTTGTATTTATGCAAACTCCTCATTGAGAGGAACACTGGCATTCACTTTCTGTCTCACAAATCTATCCATGTCTTGAAAAACTTGTCAGACAATACACAGGAAAAAAACCAACCCCAACCCGTAATTGGAGGCAAAACCATGTGGAATTCTTCTTACAATTCTGTTTTATATGCACAGCTTTCAGTTACAGTTATTTTATGCGTTTACAGTGTCTTCTATCCCAAGGCACCCAAACAAAGGGGTGATGTAACCTTATGTTGGGTAATGATTTTTCATCCCTTCCTCTTCTACTCTGCAGACACAGACTCAGTTATTCAGAATAGAAAAGGAAGATCTTTCTCCAATGAACTGCAAAAATGATTAGACAATCAAGTCTGACTTGAACCAATATATTCATTTATGAAGCTTAGGGAATGAATGGATAATCAAAAGGTGTACAAAACTGCCTTTATCCAAAAGCCAATCCCCCTCTCCTTTTCTTCCCCTCCACCCCTCTTTTTCCCCTTTTTGTTGTTGTTTGGGGGATTTTGTGGTGTTGTACAAGATAGATAGAAAACAACTGTTATCAATGGTCCTGTTATTTTGGTAATAAAGAGTTAGAAGAAAAAAAAAAAAAGGTCTCACATTATTGACACTCACTAGGTGAGGTTTAATGCAGAGAGTTTCTAGTTCAGAGTTTCAGTGGGCCATAAAAGGACTCTCATACTTGATTTAAGCGATATTTAAATCTAAGACCAGGGGATCTTTTCCATGCTACCTCAAGAAGCATGAAAAACAATGACACAGTGCAGTTGCAGAAAGGTGCAGGCACAGTATTACAAAGCTAAATCATACAACAGTCTTAATACGTGTTTGCATACAAACAAAAGCAAATGTGTTCCGTTATCCAACCTGGATGCATACATACGGGGAAAATCTTTTCAGCAGGGCCTGTTGTGACTGGACAAGGAGTGGTGGCTTTAAACTAGGAGAGGGTAGATTTAGACTGGATATATGGAATACATATTTTATAATCAGGGTGGTGAAACACTGGCACAGGTTGCCCAGAGCGGTAGCGGAGGCCCCATGCCTGGAAGCCTTCAAGGCCAGGTTGGATGGGGCTCTGAGCAATCTGGTCTGGTTGAAGATGTCCCTGCTCACTGCAGGGGGGTAGGACTAGATGACCTCTAAAGGTCCCTTCCAACCCAAAGCATTCTATGATTCTGTATAAATGCTGCCTAAAAAGTGATATTGGGTGTCACCTTAAAGCTTCGGAATGGTTTATTGAAGTGAAATGTAACATTTAATATTTGCACCTCTCCTCAGTTTCTCCTCCCCAGCAATACTGCCAGCAGCCTGATGCCCATTTTGCCACTCCTGAATTGCCCTTCTTCCTCTTTTAGAAAGCCACAATGAAATGATTAAATTAAATGGGAAGAATATAAGTCTGTGCTTCGTGGCAGTTTACTTAGGTTCTGTCTAGGTTCCAGAGAAGTTACAATGGATCAGAGGAACCATTTAAGTTTTACAAAGCTATTCAAATCTTACAGTAGTACTGACATAATTCAGACAGTATTTCAGAAGCGTCACAACTTAGATCACTTCTTTTTTCCTGCAGGTCAGTTTTTATTCTCAGAAACGTTACAAAGAATCTGTGATCTACTAAAAGTAGAACCAAAAATTACAGGCAGATTCACTTGAGGAAAGCAGAATAAATGCAGGGTTACGAGGCCTGGGCTTTGCCCGTGTCCCTCACTGTCTAGCCAGGCCAGTGCAGCTGTTGGGAGTTTGGGTGGCTTTTAAGTTTTAACATATCACAAGCCTAGCCCATTACTTTGTCATGTGTTTTAGTGTAAGCAAATAACAAGTCCAATACTTTGACCAAGAGGAATTTTAAGGAGCTTCTTGTAGGCCCTTTTTCTTAGCTCTTGCAACTGCTGCTGACAGGAGAGCTGCTGCATGGTCTTCCAAACCCATATCTTAGGAAATACATTCTGTGTATCTACAGATTTAGTTTGAAGATAAGCAAATGCCCTCATGGTCCAGGACCCTTGCTCTCATATCCACAGCAGCAGTATGTTCCTGCTGTATTAAACCACTCACACCTACTCCCTGCACATGGCAGGATTTGGTGTCTCTTTTGAGTGAACACAAGTGCAATACCCTAGAAGGATTGCAGGTATCTGGAAAGCTATATTTACATCTCATCCAGCTAACTGCCATCCAAGCAAACATTTTAAAGGGACGGTCTTGCTCCCACGGGTTGCCCTTGGCAACCTCGGGGTTCCAGGTTTCTAAACTTGGCTGCGATTGTAGCAGGAGAGATGGAGCCCGTATTTCTTCACACTAAGCCGGCCTGCTAGGCAACTCTGTGTGTGTAATCATTAGGGCAGTGGATACTCATGGTTGAACAGAAAGCAAAGGAACTATCGTACAGTCATTGCATCCTGAAAATAGGGGATTAGTAAGAGCTCTTAAGAGGGTTTGAGCATCAGCGGTCCTTGAAATACAGAGGTGTTATTATAACCATATTTCTCCAACATACATTGCAACTGGAATTAATAGAGTAAGAGATTCATTCCTCTAACAGACCCAACCTGGAAAAAAAAATCCTTAAGTCTACTTGGAAACCAGATTACTCAATTGTTATTTTATAATTTATCTGAAGCAGATTGTGAAGTTTTAGGTTTGCTTGCTCAGATCACGCTTCAAGCTGTGCTGTATCACAATTGATTAAGAGGGTGGCTTTAAATGTAGATAAAACTATCTAAAAGCTGGAGTCACAAAATGAAATTCCAGCCTGTCATTTGGTACATGGAAATAATTTATTTTCCTCACTATATTCAGTTTAATAAAAGTTTTTGTCTTCCCATGAGTGCAGGAACAGAGGCCCTAAGCGCATTGCGAGGGGCCCGTTCTGGGCAGATGATGTATTGTTTCTACCTCTGACAGTGACCTTAGCTTTGCCTCTTTTAAACTTTGGCAGCCATTGCAGAGGTTTCTGTGCCAAGAAGGCATTACTGAATGTAAATGATATAAACAAAACTGTCTCGGACTTAAAGTTCTGTTTAACCCAAAATGGACATTTCTTAGCAAAACCTTTCATCGCGCAAGAGCTGCACAGGAGGTAAATGCTTTCCTAAGTGCGTCTTGAGCAGACACATATCTCTTTATGGGTGTTATTTTTCTTATGTTTGGAGTGTCAAAAGACCCACCAAATGAGAGGAAACCCGACTCTTGTTTTTCAGACTGCAGGTCAGATTGAGACAAGGTTTCCTGCAGGAAACAGAGATGTTAACAGAAAGCACAGGGGTCAAAACATGTCCATCCGTTTCTCCCCTCACTTTATGCCATGCAACCTTCATAACCTCCTCCTTGTCCGAGAACCCTGTCTCAACAAAATAGGCTTGTTTTTCGACAGCGTGAGGAGGCAGTGGGACCGAGGTGTCTGGCGAGCCCTCTCGGAAGGGTCAGGGAGGCTGGTGGTCTGCAGCCTGGGGGTGACTCGGCTGCAGGCAGTCGAGGGACCGGCCAAGGAATGAAAGCTCCTGTGGGGATGTGTTAAAGTAATTTGTAATGTGAATGGTCTCCCTTGTCCCTAATATAGTGCTCGTGTGTTAGAGCTTCTCTTTAACATAAGTGGGCAGTTGTTTAGCGTTCAGTGGATGAAAAGGATCCCTGCAGAGTTTGGTGCAAGATTTAGAAAGTTCCTCCAAGATTGTGCACCTCTGACCAGAGGAAATCTCTATCCTCTCCTTTCCCACCTTTCCACATCTGCAGTTAAAGGCATTTTGTGAGGTCCCCGTGCGTTGTGTAAACCCAGCATCCTCACTAACATCCACGCAAACCTTTCCCTGAGGCAGAAATAAGGAGGATCACGCTACTAGCAGTGAGCTAAGAGCCTTATCTGAGCTTCAGCAAGCCTGAAGATGGTGACGAGCAATTTCTAAACTGTTAGTGTTTTGTTACTTCTATACCACTATATAGTAGATAGGTAGCAGCATTTTATTATTTTTTTGTAAGATCTAAAGATCTATGAAACTCATTGAAAGCTTTGGATCAAAGTGTTAAAGATCGGTGGATTTAAAGCAAGGTGAGGTGGTGGCATGCATTGCTCTTCAACCTTGCCGTGAGTCGAAGGTACACCATTCATACACAGAGGAGTGTGTCGCACCCACCTGCTGTTCTGCTGAGTCTCAGCAGTGGTGAGCAATTACCACCTAGGAAGCCACAACCAGCTGAGCTGTCAGATCTGGAGTAACTAGATTAGATAGATCTATCCACTGGATTAAAGATTTATCGCCCTACCACTAACTTGCTTCACAACTACTGGCAAGTCATGCCGTGTTTGCAGTATCCTGAAGATACTGTTTCTGCAAAAGGAAAGTCCTAGTGCCACGTATCTGAAAATATTTAGAAGTAGGCGTTTATGTTAGCGCTTTAAGATAAGCATGTATTTATCTAAAACCCCTTACAGAAGGAGGATGAATTAAGGTAAACTTGGCTAATCTAACTAGCTAGGAATGTATTAATTAAGGTTTACTTGGCTAATCTACAGTTACCTGTATTTTTAGATGAGGAACGTGAGTAGTTCACATTTTACTAAAGTCAGCCCAAAGACCAGATTTTTTAACAGCTAACTTAAACATTGACTTCAGAAGAAGCCCAAGTCTTCTTTTCTTCCTCCAGGCAAACACTTTCTTCACTGAGTGATGAGCTTTGCTTGCAGTTGTCTAATGATAGAATGTTACCAAGTAAACTCTTAAAGTGTTTTCTGTAAAAGTATCTGTAAAGTATCAGAAGAGCTAGAGCAGACATAAGCCATACAGGAACAGTTTTTGAGGTTTTCCAGTTCAGCCTTGGTAGTTAAACTTCTCCATTTCTTCTGGCTCAAAGTAATACAACTAAATTGATGATGGTATTTTCATTTAATCCCTCTGTTTTTGGAAGGCTTTGGGGTTGGCCATAAGCGTTGATTCTGCATTGGATGTTTTCTTTGGGGACAAAATCAGGGAACTGTTTTGACCACATACAAAGAGCTGAGGCACAGAAAGGTCACAGATTTGAAGTGCTATTCTCCACCCATGATCGTCTTCAGGTGCAACCATTGTGCTTTCACACAAGTTGCATGGCCCCACAGATAAATCCCATGTCAGAAGCAAGCCTTGGTGCACTAGCAGAGAAGTCAGATACAGGCTCTCAGGTTAAGTTTTGTGTATTAACATGTACAAGCCACTGAATTACTGTTTGGATAACTTCAGATTTCCTTCTTCTCTGACAGGAAAATAGCAACTGAGTGAGGGCAATGAGTTGTCTATCCTACTGTTTTACTTGTGACACAGCATGGAGATGTACTCAGTTCTTATCTTCATGAAAATCCAAGCTGATAAACAACTTCAGCACCTTTTGACATTTCAGTGCAGGGCTAAAAATTAGCATGGCTAGTCTGGTTACCATCATAGCCGCTTCACAGACTGGAGAATGTTTACAATTTACAGTGTATGAAAACCTTACTTTTTCCATGCTGATGATAGGGCAACCCAGCTCCTTTTTCCAGAAAACTTCAAACAGCCATGGCGCCTGCTGGCTTACACTTTATTCTGGAAGCAAAGACTGCTTCATTAGGTTGGCAACGTACTAAAGCAAAAATAAGTCATCAAAAGTTCTTTGCTCATCACATTTCAAGTACAGACTATCGAATGGAGTGGAAGAATCAACAACTGGACTATGTTATAGGAATACTGAAACACCACAGAACCTCACTTCAGTATGTGCAATTAAAACAAATGGGTAGACAATCACTAGCACAAATCGTACCAACTTAAAGTTCAAGCAGGTTCTTTCACAAGTCCTTGAGAGGTGCTTGTAAACAGCTGTAAATAGGGAAGAGCTTTTTCATATTGAACTGATTTTTTTTTTTGGTGTTAACCCACTACATTTCAGGTGGAATAGTCACAACAAAGATGCCACATCCAAAAGAAATTACCCTGCTAAGGTGGAGTAGTCACTTCTGCCAACTTCAACATTAAGTCCTTTAACTAGCAGGAACAAAGAAGGCCATCTGTGGCGAGGGATACTATGCACAGAATCCAGCAGTTTGGGAGCGTTATGTAGCTCTTCCTAGCCAGTTTTAGCTATTGCATTTAAACAGCACGTGACTTCAAAGAGGGCAAGAAGTTGCATTTTCTTTATGCTCATTCAGCCAGTTTAAATATTTCTTTCTCTCTGTTTTAACTGATGATATGTTGTCTGTTGGTACCAGTGTGGTTTCTTTTTTTGGACAGGTGTGGGGGAAGGTCATCTTCAAAGGGGCAGGTGAAGTTGTTTTCCAAGTATAATTCTAAAATAAAAATAAAACCAAACAACGCAAAGACAAACATACTGGCCAGGCATAGCCCATCAACAACTTCAACCAGCACAAGCCATTCTAGCTCCAGGTTACCGGTAGATTTGTTCTGCTTTATCACTGCCTGAAGGGTCCAGCAGCCACAGACAGAATTTAGGGCAGAAACTGATTTTTCCAGATATGCCTCTACATTTCCAGTACCATGCCTAAAAGCTTTGTTCCTTAACTCTTTGAAGTCCTAATAAAAAGGTGCCATTCCCACATAAGCAGGTTGCTATCACTTATTAATATCAGCTGTTCTGGAAAATAGATAATCCCATCACCTCTGGGCAGAATTAAGTGTTGTCACAGTTGAGATGCTATCATGCTATCTGTGCTTTCTGCTCCCTGTTAAAAAAATACTTTTACAGCTAAAACAATCATCATACCAGTAGGAAAGGAGGACTTCACACTTATTTGTTCAAATATTTAATTGCATATTCCTAGTAGTACCATTGCCTTTACTTTCAACATGACACCATCACTAAAAAAGAAGCTGAAGAGATAAATTCTGTTTCAGTGTTTCTTTACCCACCTCTTGGCACATCAATCCCAAAAGCTGTCTCTGAAAGGCAAGGACCAGCCAATGGAATCAAGAGCATTTGCCAGATCATTCATATAACTGGGAATTTCTTAGAGGTGAGTTGAATGCTGGAACTCTTGAGTCACTCACATGTGTTACCCAACTGGAAATCAGAGTAGTAGCTATAGAAGACAATAGCTGCCTCTTGCACAAAGGACCTCACTGCAGCCTTACAGATTACGTGCACTTTAACTGGAAACACTTAGCAAGCAAATAACAAAGGAAGCTTTACTTCCCAGCACCGCCAACAGATACAGTTTAAAGATCGACTGAGCAGAGAGGTTACATTTGGAAAGTACAACACCAGATTTTCAGTTTGATTCGTATTCAATTAAGTCAACAAGTTTCATAGGAATAAAAAACAAACAAACTTACATTATCAGCTCAGACTTCCCACCAAGCCAGTTTCTAAGTTTTACCACCAGCCCCCTCATGCTCCCAGTACAGCAAGATAAGGAAATCCTGAATTCGTTGCAGCTGGCCTGATGAGCCTTGTAATTAGGACATGCAGTGTGGCTTTTTGGCTTCTTGAGAGCGCTAACCCTTTCACTGCCAAATCCTTTCTATCCTGTTGTAGCTCAAAATGAGACCTCAGCTGGGAGGTATTGTTTGTTGTCTGCTTTTTGAAGAAATAGGTTGGCTTTGCTAACGGCACACTGTGAACACAAAGCAGTCGTTGCTTTTGGTGGAATTCATCAGAGGAGCAGTCTCCCTACCACCTCCCAGATGAGTCCAAATGCATTTCCCTCTTCCTCTCTATTTTCCTTCCTACTGTCATCTGTACAAGACCATCGACATTCTCCCTGTCACTCTGATCATCCCCTGGACATCCCCTGTGAGTGTGAAGCCAATGCAAAGTTTTTGTCCAAAAGCCTTCTTAAAATTCCCCTTTGCAGCAATGCAAACACTTACTAAGGGGTGAATTGCTGATTTGCTCATTTAAGTGCCCCAGATAAAAGAACTCCAACTTGGTTGATGTATCTCAGCAATATTCATTTACTCCTTGTCTTCTACAAAGACGAAATGGACTAAATCACCACTGGGTTTCATCGCATTCATTACGTCTTCCTATGTGCTTCCAGGGGCTGGGATGAACTTTCGCACCACCACCCTTATTATATAACTTGGCTTTTGGAATGTTTTTTTCTCTCATCTCCCTCTGAGGAACCGGAGATTTCCACAGCTAGTGACAGGATGTAGCACCGTTTGTGCTGGTGCTCTTTATAGTGTCTTTCAAGTGCTAGATTGATGTGTTTTTCACATTGACTTTGAGTTAAACTGATTTAAGACCATTTCCCAGGTCATATTGGCAGGAACTGTTGAAGCGCTTTGCCTGACTTTATACCAGGAGGGATGGGCTGCATCTTGGAATCATCTAGGAATTTGCCTTAATGAATTCATTGTTCTTTGAAGCACCAGTGACATCGGCAATGTCCGTCTTCCCCCCTGCTGTCATCTTCTGGGATGTTATATTTGTGTCTTTTCCTTTTTTAACACCGGGCCTCAAGATGATTATAGGGAAGTGTTTCATGGTGGCGTGTGTAGACTGGATGTTTTGGCGTGTCCAGATTTGGCGCGTATCGCACAAATGCCCTGCCAGCTGAACCAGGTGGCCGCTGTCGGAGCCATGTGTCACACCTTGGCCACAGAGCCGATGGCAGTTGCTAAGATCATGATTTAGTGCCGGTACAGCCTGTAGTCTGATGGGATCCTGGCCTTTGACAAGGCTTCTGGCTGCCATGGTTCAAGCAAACAAAAGTTTGTAAAGGTTTGCTGACAGAGTGGGCAAACCTGCGGTCGTTGCAACCCTTACGTTTCCGTATTGACCTGAAACCTGCCAAGAAAGTCTGGTGGAGGAGTGAATTAGGTAATATCCAGACATGATGCCAGATTGCTCCCTCTGAACGGGCCTAATAGCTCAGCGTAAAGGATATTTGGAAAAGAAAATAGTCACCACTACGAACCATACGTCCGAGTCAAAGCCCACTGAGGGCAGCAGACAGGTATGTTTTGTTTTGTCACCGGCTCAGCCCTGGGGGCAGAAATAGCAGCCTCCTGATGGCAGGAGTTATATATTCTGCATCCCCGGGGAATGTTCCAGATTTTGGCAATGGGTAAAGAATTTAGGATTTCACACATTCCATGTGTCCATACACCCACCCTTCTATGAAAAGCAGGGAACCGGAAAAGTTACGGATGGGTGTAATGCATGTGAGGTACTTTAAGAATCTCTTGGCAAGAGGGGCTCTTAAAAAGAAAGATTTTGTATTATTCTATGTAAGAGAAAGTGGCTCCTAGGGACACAAGAACTTCTTGAAGACCCTTAATTAATACTATTTTGGCATCCATAGCACTTCCCCTTCCTTTTAACAATTTGATGCCAAGAATTTCTCATTCCAGTGGTGTCCAATAAATCCTAGGAAATAAATTCCAGTGACTGTTGGAGGTATCTTTGGTTGCTTGATGGCTAAAACAGCTAAAACCTTTTCGTTAGGTTTCGAAATAGCTTTTCCTTTTGAAACGTATGGGTTTAACCCCTGAAACAAAGTGGCTGATTCCCCTCTCAGCAGCCAGAACATCTTGCACCAGCACAGAACTATGATGTTCCCTAGGGGTAAAATGATGGACGTTCCAGTGCTAGGACACGTGTGAAGTCCTGGTGAGATCAGACTCTACTCTGTGGCCCTTTGAATTGATCCTGCTGCCGTGCACCAGCGTCGGCTTTGTAAGAGGGGCCAGTGGAGCTCAGCACGTTGTGTTTGACTATAGCGAGAGTGGGTGAAGCACATTAGCTGTGTGGCGATGGCCTGCTTAGGCTGGATTTTTATCTACAGTATACACCATCTGCAGTGGGGTGGGGTTCAGTGATAGTCAGGACCCATCCAGGTAACTGTGCCTAGAGCTTCAACATGATTCTTTCGGTATGTGACGGTCACCAGAAAATGCACTCACTGTGCAGACGTCCTGAACATTTGAGCTCTCTGAGATAAATGCAATTCCATTTCAGATTTATTTCACAAACTCTCTAAATCAATTTCAATGCAGGTTTTCAATATGTATATGACATATATAAATATATATAACATATATGACATATAAAGACTATTGAAATATTTGGATTTAATAGCACTGGAAAACAAGGTCTCCACAGAAGCACAGATTGCGCCTCTTCTTACCTCCCTTTCCCATAAGCCAGCAGCAATTCTCTGATGCCAGAATTACATGAGCATAGCATTACTGTGAGGTGCATCAGACCTAACATAGAAACACCCTGTGGAATGTGTTCCATCACTTCAGGGTGGAGAGGACTGTCAATAGTTGGTCCTGTTTCTACAGTGATTCATTAACACATAATTTTTTTTTTAATTTAGTTACTTTTTAAACCCCTATGTACAGTTTCTTTTGAGCCTTAACACATTAAAGTGAATGAATCCTTGTTATCTCCATTAGGGAGATTAGCTATTTAGGTGATTATGGGTTTCCTACTGTTCTAAAACTACTGAATGGCAAATTAGGAGCTCCTGATTTTGATTTGCAGATTGAGAGAGTGAAGATCCCATTGAAGTGAAGTACAAAAACTAGGTATTTACTGTTTATCAGGAAATGTTTAAATCACAGCAGGTTTCCCCTTAGAAAATCCAAGACGTGTAGATATGAATGCTTCTTGTCGTTGTTTGAACATGGGAATCTATGTTCACTGTCTCATTAACCAGACTGGAAATTAAAAATTAATTTAATTTTTTCTTGGTGTTCTTTCCCTGACTTCAGTATTGTTCGTGCAAGTAATTTTGGACACAAAAACTGTTCCCCTTTGTGGGTCATTCTTTCAGCTTTTTGCCTGTGTATTCTAACTGTACCGTGAATGTGCTGTGATCAAACACAAGAAAGCAATCATTGCTTAGTGGAAGGGTTGGACTAAGTGAACCATGACAAGCTCGACAGTTTCCTCAGCAGTGGAGTGTCCAGCTCCATTGCATTGCCTTCATGAAACCTCTTTATTAATGGCCTGTATATTGCTCTCCTCAAACATGCAGCCATATTCTTAATGGAAAAAAAAAAAAGTAATCTTTTTTCTGCTATTTTTATCCTTCCCTTACTCGGATCAGCCTCAGAACAATCCTTAATACAGTACTGTGTTTCAGGTGACTTTTTTCTTTTCTTCTGCAGGCTCTGAGCAGCAGTCTGTACAAGAGCGCATCGCCTTATGGCTCTCTTAATAACATTGTGGATGGGTTAAGCTCCCTCACTGAGCATTTCTCTGACCTATCCCTTTCTTCAGAAGCCAGAAAACCCAGCAAGAGGCCACCTCCCAACTACCTGTGCCACCTCTGCTTTAACAAGGGGCACTACATCAAAGACTGCCCACAGGTAAGGAATATACAATGTTCTGGAAAAATCTTCCTAAAAATTTTCACCATTCCTTGATTTAATAACATAGAATTTGACTGAAATAGTTCTTTATAGTGAGTAGGACTGAAGAAATATCTTGTCAAAGTGCCAAACTAGCCATGTGTTATTTTAATCTATTCTTTATCACAATGCTGATGGAAAAAAAATATGCTATTTCATTTGCCTAGTAAGAATTACAAAAGTTATTAATCTAGGCACATGATAAGTAGATTTTTGAAACTTCAAAAATGGCTACTATGTGATTTTCTATCACAGAGATTGTGTAAAATACATTTGCAAGCAGCACACTGTGTAGTCCATTTGGTAATGTCACTTAATAAAAATATAATAAGTTACATATGCTAAAGGAGAAGAAATTTTTACACTGAATTAGAACTTTGAATCGGTGTTGCAGTAACACAAGCTCCAAGTATATCTGGTGCAAAATGCCTTCTGTTGCATAGAAGAGGTTTGCTGTACTTGGCAAATGTGGGAGTCTTGGACTCCCAAAACTTTTTTGTAGTGGCAAAACTGGCAATATTTGTTTCTTTAGAAAAGAGGTATAAACCAGTGTGCACTAAAACCACTCACCAGTCTGCATTTTTTTTTTCTGAGGCTCCAAGCCGCAGTGTGCAAAGTTTCTCCATCCTCTCAGGTTTCAGCTGGATGCAGGCGTGCTGATGGCTTAAACTTTCATGACTCCAACAATATTCTATGTAGAGTCCCAAGGAAATTAAAGTGCTGCCAATACTCTAGAAATACAGATGTGATCATTACTGGCATCCATTTCGCTATGGATTTAACCTCCTACCCTCTTAGTGTGTGACTTTCAGCAGAGTTAATCTGCGTAGAATTAACTACAGTTAATTCACCGTTGAGGATGTCAGGCATATATAAGCCAAAACACAGGCAGAAAAGCATCTGCCAGCTGAGCAGGGTCAGCATGAAATCGAGTCTAATGTCAGATGAGCTTTAGCTGAGTGTATTTCTCCTGCTGTTATGCATAGACTAAACTGTTTTCTTCGTGAACGTTCTCTGTATATCTTTCATTAATTCTAACAAAAACTGTGGAATTAAAGTACATTTGCAGTCTTGGGTGCAGCACTTGAAAATATTTTTTACTTCATAGTATTCCAATATATGTTGAGTAAGGGCAGTTTTCTTTAGGAAAAAAAATATGAAATTTTCCTTGCTAGGAGATCAGAAATACTCTGGTTTGTATACTACTGTGTTTAATGTATGTAGTATAGCATGTTACAGCAAAATGTAGCGCTAGAACCCTGTAACAGCACACATTGCTTAACAAGGGGATTAGAACTACAACTACTAAATACATGGCAGAGAGAAACAGAGTGCAGAACTGTGGGAGATGGCTGTGCTGTGCTGCCTAAGAATCCAACCGAATGCAGCAGGTCCCTTGACGACCGATACATGCAAGCTGCAGCTCGCGCAGATGGGCCCAGGTGAACGTGTCAGAGTTGGAGCAGAAACGCGTTGTTTATTTCATAGGTATTTTTAAAGTTTGAGGCATTAGAGATTAAAGAACAGTTAATGGAAACAGAAGATGAGGCATTAAAGAAGAGTTAATGTAAATTGAAGATATACCCACAGAACTCCAGGAGGTGCAAACAAATGAAGGTTCATGTAGGAAGATTAATTTACTTAAATTGCACATACTGTGCAATTTTTTGAAGATTTCACTAGTAACATCTTGAATTTCTCTGTGAACCACAAAAAAGACTTCCTACAGAGTGTACTGTGGCTGGCTTGTGAGCTAGTAAGTAACGAGTGAAGGAATATGGGACCGGGAGGCATCTGCTTGCTCACTGCACGCGGTCTTCTACAATTACAGGCAGCCCTATCATGCAGTGCCTTTCGTAAACCGGTCAAGTTTTAGTTGGGAAGTATTTCAGTATTTTTCCCCTGCTACTGCTGGTGTGAGAAGCTGTTCCAGAATCTCAGTCCTCTCCTAATTAGAAATCTTCCAGTTTCCAGGATAAGTGCAACTCACGGCCACTTCATAGCCATTTTTTCTCCTGCCAACATTGTCCTCCACTGAAATAGCTCTTCTCCCTCCCTGGTGTTTATTTCAGGATGTATTAATAGACTGCAATCATATCCTCTCTCAGCATTCATTCTGTAGGACTTACCGAGCCAGGTTTTCTCAGTCTCCTCACAAAAAGCAGACAGACTCTCTGTTCCCCAGTCTTTCTCATGGTTGTCCTCTTGGACTTTTCATCTCCTTGCGCATGCATGACTACATGGACGTATGGCATCCCAGAAGAGGTCTCATCAGTGCCTTTCGCTCTGTGCGCGCGTATCTGTTTCTGTAGATCAAAGTTTATGTTACTTAAGGAACAGGTGATATGAAATTAGTTCTGCTTTATTGGAGATTTCTAACATAAGCAAGTGTTTTATGGTCTAGTCATCATGTAAGTGCTTTCCTGAAAAACAGCATTCCCAGAAACTTAAGCACTTCCCTTATGTCATCTGAATTTGAGGACAGATCTACAGGGCATGACCCTGTGTGCACAAGTTATGTTTAAAACGCTGAAACGCAGGATTGGATCTTTGTTAGAAAGACCCCCTTGATTACCACTGCTTTTGACAATAACCGATTTCTTAATTTGAACATTATGTGCACTACATAATAGCTTAGATTTTGATGCCTAGTTTTTCTAGTGCTGTCAAAAACGGGATTTGTTTTGCAAATCCTACAAAAAAAGGGCTGTAGCTATGCATTTTTGAAGTACTTAAATTTGGCTAGAGAAAAGAGATAAACTAATCTGATTTGGACAAAATGCATATCAGTAAATCATACAGTATTTTCTTTCTTGTATAACTGCCTAATAAGAAGCAGATTTTGAAGTGGGGTGTTTTATGGAGTTTTTCCTGCATAACAAAGAAATTGTGTAACAACTCTGAGACTTTAGATTCTTCTTAATTCTGCTTGTTATAAACACTGCGTAGATGTGTGTTCTTCTGTTGCTGTAAAAGTTGATGGTATACTGTCCTGATTAAAATGCATGTATCAGTTCAGATTTGTATCTTAAGCAATGATCATATTCCAGGAGGTTAAATAATTACAAAGAAAAAAGGCCAGTTTAATATTTGAGTACCTCAGGTATCTGCAGTTTGTCCAATATCCTGTCCAAAATTATCTGTTTGGAAATTGAAATGGGATTTCGCAAACTTCTGTTATTTTAGCACATAGTTTTTGTGATCTGTAGTGATATAAAGTGTATTTTCTGTTTTAGAAACTACCAGAAATGAAAGCAATGTTATGACTACAATTGATCATTTCCAATTTGCCTATATTTGCAAAAACTGTTTGTTGCAATTATGATGTCTATAAAAAATACAGTACTTTTTATCTTTAATATCATTTTTATAGCATACTACATTTCCTCTGCACTAATTTTTGAGTTTCAGTGGCTTAGGCGATAACATCTTACTCATACCTCTCTGATGTTCTTTCACATACAGAACTTTCATTGACATGAATGAGCTGAAAAATTTGTAAGAGAATAAAGGCTAAAAGCGGTGTTCTTAAACTTAACATAGTGGCGCTCTTAAATTGTGATTGACAGTGCCACCAAGTGTACAAAATATTTCTCTTTTAATAGCAAGGAAGGTGAGGAATGAGAATACTCTTCCTATCTTGTTTACTAGTGGGTAGTTGCATGATATATAAATATATACATATGTAGATTTGTCAAAACTTTGTTTATTAATAAAGGTACTGTGCCAGTGTACATCTTGAATACACGCGATAACCATAGGTTTTCTTTTGCCAGGACAAATAATGATGAGCTCTCGGCCAGTAATAGTTAAGATATATGATTATGACATTTATTTATCTAGCAGATGTAGAAACTCATAAAAGACCTTTTTTAAAAAGTTACATTGTCTGTTTTCACCCGTTATCACTGTAGTCTATATTTTTAAATCCTACAAAATATAAACAGTGGGATCGTTTTTACTATGCATGGCCTATACAAAATGAATCTTGCTCGTTTACAGTATAGGGACGTTATTGTCGTTACAGCCTTTCCATGATGTCATCGCCCTAAACTCAGACCTGTCATATAGCTTTAATATGCAGAAAGTACAGGATAATGGGGTATGGTGTTAGGTGCATTTGTGAATATAACAGCTAGTTTCAAGTTCTGAGAAGTTGCTGAGTGATTGAACCTTTGCCGTAGCTCATAATCTTCTTTGGGAAGGAAATAGCTGGACACAGATCCTAGACCTAATTTATTGCATGTGTCATTCCTCTTGTTAATTTGGGCAGTAATGGATTAACAGCACAGGTAGCAATGAAACCTCTACTTGTTGAGGTCCAAGCTCAGAGCTCCAGCAAAGCATGTCTGTATTCAGAGTTTCAAAACTGCTCTACCTTGCGTTTCTGCCAAGCACCAGTTGCATCTACTGGTCTCTCTGTCCTAACTTTATTCAATTGTTGTCAAATCCTTTTGTGAAAATATGCGCAGGCCTAGTCACTCAAAAAACACGTGGCTCCAGCTGTGTTTTTCTGAATGCTGAACAAGGAGGCTGCTCTGATCCTTGTGCCAGTGCCAAGCGCCCTAAAAAAAACTTCCTGACAATTCCTGTAAATTTCTACACAGGCAAGGAACTCTCACATGATGGAGACTTGGTGGGGGAAAAAAAAAGGGCAAATAGCACTGTTCTGCAGTCAAATCCCTGGGGCACCACAACTATTTAGTCCAGTCCCTGTGAGATACAGAACTGTTACACAGTGTGTTTCCCAAATTTACAGTATACTCGTAGAGGAAAATGCACGTGCATGCTTATAGAAGTACAAGCATACTACCACAGGCGTATATGTAATGGGAAATAACATTAGCCTCCTTTTGCACTGCATTTTTACATCTGTGAATGAACTGTATGGCATGATCTATATCAATGAGGCCAACGGTGGGATTCTTTCCATTGCCAGCAGTGATCTTTGAAGTAGATCCTGTAAAGCTGAAGTATCTTGAGAACACATATTCATGTGAATGGGAGTAGTAGGTAATTACTGTGGCTGCCTGAGTTTACGTAGATTTGCTTTTGTGGTTTCATGTAGGATGTGGAAGAAATCAGTGTCAAGCTGAGTTTAGTCCTTTCTTCTTAGTCCATAGCTTGGTCCGCCAGATCATGCTGCCTTGAAGCTGTCCCTCCCTGTGGTCAGATATAGTGGATCTTTGGCAGCAGAGTTGGCTCAGCCGGCAGCTATTTGGCGGCAAGTTTGCAATGACTCTCATGCCTGAAGCATTAATCTGATTTGTCTTGTGCCTTATGGTTGTGTGAGGATCTCCAATGTCCGCAAAATGCACAGAGTCCACAGCTGTGCTTCCTCCAGGTACCAAAGGCTGGCTAAGATGGCAATGATGAACAGGCTGCCGTCTTTATAAAGCTAGAATGATTTTACCTTTCTGGGTTTTGGCTTAGAGATCTTGATTTTTAAAACAGTAACACAAAAACAAACCTCTTGAATTTTTCTTTGTAAGTGGAAGATGATGTTTCAGAGAGCTCTGGAATGAAAGGAGATCATAGACTTTGAAAAATCTTAAAATTCACTCTGAAAATAATAATTTGTGGCAGTTGCTACATTTTACAGTAGTCTTTTGGGTATCGGGTAATGGCTTCCAAATAAACACCTCTTTTCTCCATTGAACTGAGTGGATCATTAGTATTCTTATTCAGTTATAGGATGAGAGGTCAAGCTCTCCAGTCTCTCAGGAATCTGAAACCCTCTATGGCTCAATTTTACAGGCTCCACCATAGTTTTTGATCGGAGTGTACTTGCTGGCGTTTGATCTGGTGCTGTATGGGCGTCTCTTGTTTATGCTTCAGTTCTGTTGGCTTGGAGAGTTATTAGAGGCCTGACTGTGCGGTCCCTGGTATGAATGAAGCAGTGTTTGAATCACTGAAATTAGTATTCCTCTCACAGTGATAAAGATGAAAATATGGAACTTATAATAAAAGAAAACAACAGTTGGATTCATCTCTGGTCCATTAGCACTGAGTTTAATAAAGCCAGGACCAACAGAGAGCCTGTACGCCTGTATTATAAGGAGGATAAAGCTGTTACTCTCTGCTGTATGTTACGGTTTTCAAACTGCACGTGGCACTCCAGAAAAAAAATCTATATATAAATCCAGCTCCTCAGCTCTATATCTTTGAAATAAATTTTGATACATTAACCCAGGTTAATGTCTTCACCAAAATGTATCTCTATGAAAAATTGTAATTAGAACCTCGTTCTGTAAATACCTACACATGTACTAAACTTCCACCTTACAAAATACTGGAACAATTTGAGGCTCTTTAAAGTCTTGTTTATACACAACATACTACTTTCATTTATTCATATTGTTCTAATCAGAACCTGCATAGAATTATTTTACATGTTTTGGACGTGGCTAAGATTTTTTTAATTTCTTTTTTACCATGTGCAGACTCTTTGACAACTCCATGATATCAAATATACTACAAAATTTATTGCAGGGTTGGGGTTTTTTTCCTCATATACTTGAACTTAGCCCTGCCAAGTTTTCTCAAGAGTTTCTGAGTTTAGCTGTATGTATTTTCTCAGATCATTTCTACTTTTATTATGAAGACTTGCAGAAATCTTGTAACAAAAGTATAGTGGGCTGTAATTTTGTCACATCCATTTTACCTCTGGAAACGTAAGCTGTTGAAGAGTCTGAAACACCAGAAAATACTCATTTCTGTCCATTTTGGAAATTCTGAATAAGCCGTGCATGTCATGGCTTTAAATTGTTTATCAGAGAGGTGAGTAACTTGGGCAGCTGTATGTGAGTGGACGGGATCCAAACAGCCCTGTGGTGAGAGCACGCTCCCAAAGTACTGGTTCTAGAACTGTGGCTATAATATGTGGCATTTATGTCCAGTGGTTTGATAAACTGGGTGCTTGGAAAGAAGATACTGAGCCCTAACAAACCAGAAGAGCAGTTAGATAGTGAAAAAGAAAACGGAAATATCTAGTGACCTGTGTCTGCGCCCCTTTGCTGTCTCGCACACCCCAAAGTCTGGAAGACCAGCCAAAACCAAACTCCTCCTTCAGCACCGTCACTACGCTGTTCTGTCTTTGTTATCGATACGAGTTCAGACGTTCTTTTCTGTGGGAAATGCAGTGTAAACAGATGTGATAAAGGCAAATACTGTAAGAGAACATGCTTGCTTGGTCTTTGCAGCGATTTTGGGGTGGAATCTCAGATTCTGTGCGATGGTTACAGACGGACTGTGTGACAGGTGCTGGAGGATCACCCGCCACAGCGTTTGAGGTTTCAGTGAGGTTTTCCAGCTTCTTTTTGTTTACCTTTGAATCATATTTGCATATTCACTATCTAGATAAATTTGAGTCAGTTGCCCGCTGACAACAAGGGGGATATCAGGAAAAGAATGCTGTTTAAACGTAAACCCGTACGGATAGCTGGCTTTTCAACTGAACAAGGTTGCGGCATTGGTAAAGTCTCAGCTGGGTCCAGGTTGAGCACAGTAATTCAGGGAAGACTGGAGAGGAGAGGAATTAGTTTGGGATCTCTGAAACATGATTTCTGTTGAAAGACTGAAAAACTAGTATTGTTTGCTCCCACAAAAAGATGTCTTAATAAATTGCAAATATATAGAAAACCTTGCATGAAGAGCACAGTTTGTTTTCCAGATCCACAGCTAAGGAGTCGAGAGTACTAGACTTCAGCTAGGCTGCTCTTTCTAACTGTGAGGCACTGAAATAGAGTGCCTGGGAAGGCTCTTCAGAGAATAGTTTGGGTTGGAAGGGACCTTTACAAGTCATCTGGTCCAACCCCCTGCCATGAGCAGGGCCATCTTGAACTCCATCAGGTTGCTCAGAGCCCCGTCCACCTGACCTTGAATGTTTCCAGGGAGGAAGCATCTACCATCTCTCTGGGCAACCTGTGCCCGTGTTTCACGACCCTGATTGTACAAAATTTCTTCCTTATATCTAGTCTAATTCTACCCTATTTTAGTTTAAAACCATTACCCCATGTCCTATCACAACAGGCCCCGCTCAAAAGCCTGTCCCCGTCTTTCTTATAAGCCCCCTTTAAGTACTGAAAGGCTCTTGATCATTGGAAGACTTTCAGAACAGTATAGATAAACATACGAGGATTTTCGCAGGTGATCCTGGCCAGGGACAAGTGAGAGAACATCCCAAAGCATCTCCCAGCCTTGTGTTTCTACTGTTGTATATCTGCATATCTGCTCTAATAATACGACTCATTATCTTAAATGTGCATAACTGATATTTAAAAACCATGCCCAACAGACCAGATCCAAATCCTGTGCAAGTCACTGGGAGACTTTTGTAAGCTCCTTTGAAGTAGGCTGAATATTGCATTGCTCTAGATCTAAACTCTGTTTACTAACAATTTGGTATTTGCTTAGTTTGCAGTAAAACTCCTGATAAACCGTAATTAAGCGCTTAGTCTGGAAATGAATACTGCGAGCATTCCTCCTGAGAGGGAACGTAACGTCTGGTTTCCAGCTCTCTACAAGCAGATTTATAGATAAGGTAGAGAGAGAGAACTACCAGGTCAAAACCACACTAGTTTATCAATTCCTCATTTGCGCTGATAAGAAAGGAGTAATGGAAGATCAAGTGAATAATGTTTTCTCACTTTGCAAGAGTATTTTGCTTTAGTGTGAAATATAGGTTGTGGAATTTTTGTCCATGCTTGGAAGCGTTCAAGACCTGACTGGATAAAACCCTAGGAAACCTGACCTGAACTCAATGTTGGTCCTGCTTTGAGCAGGAGGTTGGTCTTGGTGATCTCCTGAGGAGCCTTCCAAATGTGATTCTATTCCATGATACTTAACTAAATTTTCATGCTCTGCAATAAGAGATCACTGACTGTTCTTCTGTATCTCCCAGCAATAAAGTCTGCCACGATCCTTCCTCACTGTGCTTTTAAATAAAATACTCTTGCAAAATACAATACTGCTAAAACATAAAAGTTGAAGCAAACAGGCATTTACTACAACAACAAATACAGAAAACAAAAGACCTTAAACCTTGGAAATAACACCTGTCAAAATGTCCATGCACAAATGCTTCCTGTAAAAATGTAGCTTCATTTAATCTATATTTAGAAAGTCAATCAAGTAACTTTTTTTTTCACAAGCAATTTTCTCTAGGATAATGTTGATTTCAACAAGCAAAAGGTTGAAGCAGACATCTGAAGTGGAAGAAACATTCTTTGCTTTGCAATGCTGCATAAGTTTCCTTTACTCAAATGAGCATTTGTACCTCTTACATGACGTTTCCCAGTTTCTCAAAAGCGAAAATGCATTTTCTGCTAATCCCCACGCGCAGTTAAAGAAGGCCTACAAGGTCTGAGTAGAGGCTGGGATGGTGTCAGATAAATGGGGCACGCTCACGGTTGAGGAGAAGGCGACTGCCAGGGGAGTGAACTGCCTTGTCTCTCCCTCCCTTTTTCCTTTTAACTTACTGTCCAGAGGAGGAAGTTGACAAACAGATAGCAGGAGCAGCAAAGAAGAAGACCAAATCGCTAAAGGCAGAGCAGCAGTTTCTGCTGGCAACACCTAGCAGCTGCAGCTCAGCTTCGCCTTGCTGTTCTGTTTGTCCCAGGACAGTCTGTAGATTGTGAGGACATAATTCCAACCCAAGGGGCCCTTCTCTTATTTTTCTGCTGTCAAGATGTACCAGTGAGTCCCAATTCTCCCTCCTGTTATGTCACTTCTGTCAAGAGATTAAGATATTAATATTAATAATTAAGATATTAATAATTAATATTAAAGCAGTATTACCTACAGAGTATACTAAGTGAGTTGAGTTCACTTACAATCAGAAATCCTGTGGCTACAAGGGATTAAAATTGGTTTAGAAGCCGTTGCACCGGTGGGAGAATAGACCATTTGATCCTGGTAGTGATGCTAAGATTCAAGGGCTGGTTTAGCATTTGGTTTGTAATCCTGAAGAGGCACGCTCTGTATGTTTAGAGCAGCTCTCTGGACACTGCGCCCTCCCAGAAGGAGCACATTTTGATACAACCACCATTTGCTGCCCACACAGCAAAAGCCACGTCTTTTAGCCTTACATCAGTGGTATTTTAGAGCAGACAGCATAAAATTGGACTGCAGGTTCCTTGTTGCAGCAGCACCAGTCAGTGCATACCTGGGAAAGGATAGTGTCTGTGAGTTTGCTGAAACACCAGACCTGGAGGCTGTGAAGACCTGTGAGCCTAGTCATGCTAATTTTCTTGCAAATTCAAGTGAGAGCGTAAGCTATATTTATTTTGAATTTGTTTTTTTTGACATAGGGCCATTCCTAATGCTTTCAGTGTTATAAAACCTGTTGATTCCCTAAAATTAGTCCCATTAAGAAGTCACTTCGATAATTTTGTTTTCCCTATTTATATTCTGGACATGTTAGCCTGAGCCCACTCTACATCCAGAAACTGAGTATATTTATGTTGTACAAATAATGTGACTCTCAGAAACCTAATAACTTCCCCCACTGTTTGACTGAAAGAGCTGAGAACAGAGCTTCAGTTCACAAACACAAGTCCTGTTTTAACTCCTAGGCTATCTCTCTGCATCAGCTTGATACCTGTGAGTGCATCCAGTGCTGCAGTAAAGAATGCCTGCTTTCTAAAACTCCAAACTAAAGTTTTAGAGAGTGAATTATTTTGCTGCTTTCCGGTAACAAGCTCACCAAAATCAAAACTAAATATCTCAAATTTTCTAATTTATTTTTGATGGCAAAATACATCTTACAAAAAAGTAATAGTCAGGTTTGGTGATAAGCTTACTGTAACTGTTCCTTAACGCTATATATTTTACACTAGAAATTATCTGTCATATTACTGATAGAAGACTGTTATCTAAGGAGATATTTCCCAGGTTTGTAGAAGCTTGTTTTTTTCTTAAAAACCAAGCCTTTTCTTCCAAATTTGCTTCATGGGGCAGAAAAGCTAAAAAGTTTGTATAGTAATCAAAGAAAACAAAGAATAAGCCTTTCATTTCAGTGCCCGGTCAGTGCCAAATTATTAGCTAAGGCAATAAAGCCCATAGACAGGCACTTAAGGTGAAACATTTGGGGATTTTAACAGCAACAGCAGACATTTTGGAAATGACATAATCTTGGTTACTAGTTCATCCTCAGATTTGCGTCTGATTTTCCACAAAATATTTGCTACTCTTTGTTTCTGACTCGTTCTCTGGCTGTGCAGAAATGTCCATAGAAGTACAGCAGCACCTTTTGAGAACTTCTGTGTTACCAAGCCCTGTAAATGACTTCTTTTTCATTCTGCAAAGAAAAAACACATTTCAACTACACTTAGATGTGGTCTCAAGCTGCAATCTGGGACATGAGCTCAGAGCAATGCTGAACATTTCCCAGGTTCAAGGGTTTCACGTACAAAATACTGGTTTCAAGTCCATTTCTAATTTTAACCCACGTTGCAGGTGTGCAACTATAGATAAAACTCTGCAACAGCACAGACAAATCATTACTTCCACCCGCACCAGCGAACCCACAGCACGTGGCAGCCAAAACACCCAGCCCTCCCAAGCACTGCCCCGTGGGTCCAGTGTGGGTGAGGGAAGGAGACCAGAGATAACCTCTCAGATGGTTTTGTGTAGCAGTCGTGTTACTCTTACTCCTAGAGGCCTGATTACACATTTGAGGAAATTAAAAAAGCAAAAAGTTGGGGAGAGAAGGGCTCATTTCAGAGAAATGACAAACAAAACAAAAAAGCTTTCCCAGAAGATCGAAGGAGATTCATCGTTGAAGCAGAAAGGCAGCTTTGGTTTAAATAGTTTTGAAAACCAAAACTTAATGGCAGTTATTCCAGACCTGCATTTTTTATTTCTCAATGCAAATTAGAGCTCTTCTATTTGAAACAGATTTCTGTAAATCCTGGTTAAGGACTTTTAGTAGGTTAGAGCTGAATGACACAACTGTACTATTGTCTTCATCATTGTCACCTAGAATCATGAAAAATTCCTCCTGTGATGTCAGGTGTCCCCGGGCCTGATTCTATGTACCCTTTACGTGAGGATGAACCACCACCAAAATGGTCACGTTGGCTTTTGTGCTGCACTTGCCACTTGTCAAAGTGTTTACACAAAACATGGGAAAGTAGAGGATCAAGCCCAGGAATTTTCAGGTTTCCTTGAAAATGGTGACTTATGTAAATTTAGGGGTTCATTCCTATCCTGAGATTGTTGTAAGGCTACATATCCACCTGCATTTCACCTGGCATGGGCGCGTAACTTTCTCAGGATAGGTGATATCTGTGTCTCCTGAGAAAGCAGAGTGCTGTTACACATATAAAACCAGCCACACTCTGATTTTAGAGCGTGCTAGTCATTTTTGCATTAGTGAACAGAAGTTTCTATCAGTTTTCTGTTAATCTAAGTATATCAAACAGTTGTAACCTACGTGACACAATGCGGACAGCGAATGTGCAGGCTGAAGCTCTGAAAAGGGGACAGAGCCCTGTTTCAGTGATGTATGAAGTCTTCTTGAGGTGACTTGCAGGGGGGTGTGAAGGCCTGACTTCCATATTCAGCTTTTCTCCAGCGTCTGTAATCACTCTGCCCTCTCAGCTCTTCACCATTTTGGAGGAAGAGGAGGGATGAGGTGGGCTGTGAGGATGGATGTTGTATGCCTGCAACCATCAGCCTTAGCAAATAAGATGAGATCCAACAGTCAACCAGAGCTTGTTAGCACAGCACCGCGTACGGGACTGACAGACAGATACTGCTTCTGTTGCTGTATCTGTTGTTCAGTAACGAAAGCTATGGTAGTGAATAACAGTCTGACTTTTAGGCCACTGTTAAACTTCAAAAAAATTGTCTGTCTTGCTGGTGTTGTTTACAGCAGTCTCCTGAGCAGTGAGTCTTAACTGTAATTTTATGGTTGGTTTGTGATAAATTATTTCCTTGCATACTATACTGAATCTATTTAAATAGAAGACAGGAGACACTATAAACTGGAAAAGTGGTGGTATTAATGTGAAACTATGAGAAAGGTGCTTTTTTTTTAACTAATGTTGACGTATAGAAGTAAATAATACAATTTTCTCCCCTATAGCTGCGTGAGGCACAACATATCCAGCATTAGCGTAAGTGGGTACAGCTAATAAGGGCTGTACTGTTTATGTTGAGCTCACAACATGACTCACATTTTGTGTTTATTTGCAAAGTTGGAGAGGAGAACAGGGCATTTTTTTTAGCATTAACATAATTTTAACTCTCATCTGCTTTCTTCTGAGCTCCCATTCCTGATTCAGCACGCATGAGTCTGCTAATGAAATCCAGATGTCAGACAAAAAAACAATAAGCTCTCCCACCCATCTGGTGGATCAGGTTTCTGAGAGATTGGAAAAAAAAAGAATCAGGAGAGATTCCTAGAATGTCTGAAACTTTAGATTTCAGTGTGTTTTCAGAGAGCAGAGGGCAGCAGGGGGATGGTTCGGAGGTAAAACTGATAGCAAGTCAAGATTCTTGGTGGAAAAGTGAAAAGAAATTGAGTGGTTATGTTATCAGTTAGTCAGACCTAAACAGACCTGGTATATCTCAAATTCAGTGCTGCTACTGAAAAATTACACTGAGCATCACAAATATTAGTTCTGAATCAGAAATAAAAAGAGGTACTGTGATGTAAAATTTTTAACTGTTTTATTCCTTGGCTTTGCTGTTTCAGGGTCACAATCCCTCCAGAGGCTCAATAAACATGGGAGGAGAAATTGTAACATCAGCCCCCAGCTTACTTTGGAGGATTATTTGCAGGATCTCACAAGCTGTGACTCGGGGCTTGCTCTTTTTCAACCCTCACCGTAAGCTTAATCCTAGGCCTAGGTTGAGCTGTACACAAGGCGCCCAAGCCCTTTCCAAGACCAAGACTTGTCCTCAGCGGACAAGTTCTTGACAGCCCTCAGCTTCTTTGGCAGCCTCTTTCCAGCCCAAATCCAACTGTGGCTTTAGGCTTTCTCCTTCTCTCAACCCCAACTCTGACCATAAACCTAAGCTTGAGACAGGGCGGTACAGTCCTTCCTACAACTGAAGCTTTGCATTTTTTCTTTCTCTCTACTATTTTCTGTTTATGGAACGTATCATAATCCTTGAAATTTATTATGTCTTATGCCTGAGGAGAAGGGGTCAGAAATTTCTGTACCAAAAGACTTGGGCCAAGTAGCCAGTTCGAAAAAGAAATTTGCTTCATTTTTAGAGGAAATGTTTAACAGAAATCACTTTCACTCAAGCTTTTTATGTGACTAATTCCAAGGAATGTTCCCAGTAATTTTCAGACAAGTGAATAATTGAGGTAAAAGTGCTGTCTTCTGTACTTCCAATAACACTGGGATGCATCAGGGTTTGCTTTGACTCCCAGAGGTATGTTTCCATAGGCACAGATTGTGAGGCCTTGCGAGGTTCCCTCACTTCAACTGTATTTGGCTTAAAACAAGCCACAAAATTGCTTTCATTCTGCTTTTGCATCTACATTTCCACAGCCGCATTCCTCTAGATTGGCAAGATAGATAAGTTTCATAGGTTGCTTTGCCAACTCTATTGCAACAGCAGACTTCTCTTCTACACAGGCACTTCCCCGATCTGTCGAGGGTGGGTTGATGGCCTTGCCGTGAAGGAAAGCTCCCTCTCAGTCACTGTCGTCTGCTCTGCTCCCTTCTGTTTCCCTTTCATATAGTTTAGCATCTGGCCGCTCTCAGGACGTATGTTTGTGGTTTGGTCTCCCAGTCTCTTTCCAGCATCGGTCTTGTACATGCAATGTGGTGTTTCTGTTTAGTAACTGTTTTCCTGAAACATCAGAAAAATGAGGTGAGATACCTGCACCTTGCACTTGGAATGGGAGAAGGTTCCTGGTGAGTTTTAGCTCCTGTGAGAGGATGGAACATTGTCTCAGCTCAGCTTGTAACCCAGGGAAGCTCCCCTTTGCCTGCTAATGAGTACTGGTCTGCTGGAAGAAGTTTCTGTTGAGCCAGAAAGTGGAGTGGTCCACAAAAGTGGCCTTCTCTCGGCAGCTGCACCTCTCCCAGACACGTCTGACCACAGTGCTTGAAGATCTGGGCAAGTTCTGCCTCTGCTCCGGGCCAGCTGGCCCAGACTACTTCTGATCCAAAAGTCCTGTAACCATACTTGTTGAGACATGATACAGTGCTCTGTAGATTTGGGGTTTTCAAATGCCGGAGCCTGACATCTGTGAATGTTGTACTGTTTTCCATGGAGGACTGTGGTTGTACCTATTATGATAGAGAGAAATCTTCTGACCATCAGGAAACTGCAGAATTACTTGTGGGTGCTGGTTAGTGGTAGTTTAGCATCTGCACAGACTCCAGGAGCTCTTTGCTGTCAGACTGAACAGAGCTGTTGAACGTTCGTGCCTCCAGCGAAGGGAACCGCTCTGTATGGCTACAAGCACTTCAAAGTACTTGTTCACTACTATCTGTTTGGCCCAGGTTATCGAGCTGTTCATTATTCATAAGCTGGTCTTATCTGAACCCTGGTTCACATTGGTGATTGCTTGTGATGATGGATGGTTAGAGCTGGTCGCAGTCTGCAGACTTTCCTTTAGAGCCTGTGTTGCTTTAACCGGTTCATCTGGTGGTGGTACACAGATTCAGCAGGATCAGTGTGCACAGAAACCACAGCGGGGACCAGTGGCAGAGCTGTAATCGGTCACCGCTCTTGGGGAGGGCAGACTGAGTGATGCTTTCCGTGAAGGATGCAAACCACCTCAGTACAATCCCTTGGACCCTGCCCATCTTTCTCAGGAGGAAGAGCAGTATCTTATGAAAGCATAGCTTTTCATAAACGTTTCTTATCATGTGTTTTCTCTACCTCATAGTCTTCTCTCTTACAAGCCCCTAATACATTTGATGGCTGATAAGGGCCAAAAGCAGAAGCTAGTAGAGATAAGAGCCAGGGAAGTGTGAGAAGTGAGAAGACAGCTGTTGCCTGAAGACTGCCAGCTGTTGAAAAATAATCAGAGGGCAGTGTGCAGCATCACCCTAAGGTTAGTTAAATAAGGACTTAGTCTAACTCCCATCTATATCTATATCCGTGGAAAAGACCTACTTGATTCGGTAGGAGTTGGAGACAGGCATAAGCAACTTTGGATGGTCAGCCTTCAGAGACAGGCTGCTGTCTTGCTCCAGCAGAATTATTGGAGCACGTACAGAGGGTCTGACCCTGCTGACCCCATGTTCTGCATCCTGTTATACCTTCTTTATCTCACCTCCATTCCTGAGATTCTTTCCCAATCAATTCCCCTCCTTATCCAGCTGCTACAGTTAAATCCCTCATTGCTTTTCCAGAGTATCTAGAGATCAATATTTTGACCCATTCAGTCTCCTTTCCAAGGTGCCTTCCATTGGCATAGGAGAATTAAGGCTGAAGAATGGATATTTGGCACACCAAACAGATGAATGGGGAACGGAAATCACAGCTTTTGTATTCCTTGTATACAGTTCCCAGACACACAAGTTTTATCTAGCTTTTCCAGACTCAACCTTTTTTTTTTCCTATATTTTTCTCTTTTAATCTTCAGGGGCTGTAATCTCATTCATCACTGTCATTTAATTAATCACTCTAGAAAACATGTTGTTTATCTGCTTAGCACATCTTGCAAGCTAAGACACAGTGGTTTCATCTCTCAGTATTTTTTAGCATACCTTTGGTGGTTATATTACAACAAGGAACATAGTCAAAGTGCAGTGAGACCCAAGAGTTAAATATATAGATTTAGATCTATGGAAAAGCAACTTGAAGTTCTTCAGAGAGCCTATGGTAGGTTCTAGTAGGACTCTACAAGTCAGACTGTCAGCCAGCAGGTTAAAATCCAGCAGTAAATATTCACTGTCTCGTCGTAAAATTGCTGTATTCCATACTGCTTCTTAAAAAACCTGGTTCCTGGTTCCTTCTAACTTATGGCAGTTCTAGCTGGGATGAATAACTGAATTTGGACACTGTAAGACGTACCATACTGTACATGTCCAGAAAAAAAAAGCTTCTTGGAGCTGATTTTTCTTTTAAGCCCTCCCTGACTTTTCTGTGTGAGTAAAGTACATGGACTGATCAGACGAACATCCCACAGAATACAGAGCTGGTGTTCCACCACACGTAGCTGAGCCTTTTCTGCTAGCGTAGCCTCGTTTCACACAGGTAGAACTAGACGACTGTCCTACAGAACACAATACAGGACATCAGTCTCTCTTAATTTCCTTTATTATCAATTTGGGGAAAAGGGGTTTGGTTTTAGTTGAATTTGAACTATCTGACGTAGTTTTAACATGCAGCTAGATTACCAGTATTCTAACATTCAGGTTTGTTGTTTAACTATGACTGGTTACTAAACTCACGTGATACTGTTCGTTACAACAAAACCAGCAACATTGGTTTTCTGGGAATATTGTACCAGGAAATGTGGTTGCTCATATTTTTGTGAAAAGTGAAGATGGTTGAGTACAATTCACTAAAGATCAATAGATACTTAAAAAATCACAGTAAAATGGCTTTTCTTATATTTAAAGGGAATTTCTGGCATTTCAGTTTGTGCCTGTTGCCTTTTGGCTCGCGTCTCCTCTGCCACTAGATACCAGTGAGAAGAGTTTAGCTCTAATCTCTCCCATGCTACATATCAGCTACACAAAGCAGAATCTGGGGAGCCTTTTGGATTAAGCGCTAGTCATGCTGAACAGGTTTTCAGTGCGTGGGAATCCAGCATGTTCATGTGGCACCTTTTTGCCACCTGTGATCCAAAGGTGTTAACAGGGTTGATGCTAAAATACCTGATTCGTAGGATGTTAGAAGTCGCTTGGACCTAAACTCTGGCTGGGCTCCAAACAGTTACACCTTACAGGACACAGTGCACTGCCACGTAGAGAATTAGGGTTGCATTCATCGTAGCATGCAGTTTCCAGGTCTGGACGTAGCTCCTTTAGGGCTACCATGACACAAATATACCCTACAAGTCCCGTAAGACAGAAAATAAGAAGTTTAGTTATGTCAGATTACCAGGTGGAAGACAGCTTTTTCTCTCAAATACTGAGCACAGTCTCTGGGAAAAGAGCCAAGTCAACTAATTGATGGAATTTTGCCTAAATATCTAAATAGTTCATATGGAAAATTCTCAAGGCAGGCAGTACATTTCAGATGCTGGGGGTGATGAAGCTCTGAATACATTGGATTAAAACGTGCAGAAATAATGATCTAGACTGAAATAATGACCCAAGTAACATTTTGACGACCTCAAATTCCACTTTCTCTGTCCCAATTGTATGGGCGAGAGGGCAAAGAGAGATAAACTAAAACAAGAACTCCATTTGAAGTCAGAATATCTGCACTGGCTTTAGTATTTTCATCAACTTCTTGACAGAGAATGTTCTTTGCACTGCGGTTTTTGTGTTGCAGGTAGACAGTTTGCAATTAGTTCTCCATTTTAAGAGAGTTACAGGACTAAGATTTTCAAAATCTTTCCTCCCTCTCCTCTGTCCTTGTTGGATTTCAGCTCGCAACCTCTCCTAAGTTTTCAGCGATGTTTTGTGCGTTAGGCCCCAAGGCTGCAGGCAGGCAAGCCTAACAGGGTCAGTGCTCAAGGACAAATGGGTGTCATTCTGTTCAAATCGGTGGGGATGCATCTGTTTGTAACGTTGGATGATCTGGCCCGCAATAACAAGCAGGAAAAGCCAGGTAATACTGTTAGCTGAGAGTTTCAGCTGGCGTGGTGTTCTGACTTTATTTAGCTGTTGTGTTTATGTGGTGGAAAGAGTTCAAATTGTGCAATGGATATGTGAATCTTGAGTCAGAAGTAGCAAGGCAACTCCCTCGACCGTTTATTGTACCTCGTACTTTTCTACACATTTCCACAAGAACCAAACATTGCTTCTTCTGTATGATGCCTCTCATTAGCAAGCTGCCTGCTTCTTTCTGAGCCAAGGCTGGAGGTACAAGATTTGACTAGCTGCTTCTCAGCTGACACCGAGAGCCTTGGTCAGACGTCCTGGCAGTGCAGCAGAGCTGGCCTGTGGCGGACGCGTGCTCTGTTCCCAGCACTTTGCTGTCTGCTGAGGTCCTGGGAAGCAGTAAATGTTCTGCTTGTTTCTGCACAGCTGACCTAATTGCTCATATAATTGAATTAGAGTACTTTTTTTTTTCCTTTTAATGATTAGTCTTGATTAAAAACCAAACTACGCTGTAGTAGTGCACGATCATCAGCGATGAAGAAAAAGTTTAAATTTTTTCATAGCATCATACTGGAAACTCAAGTTTTGCTGATTAACAGCAGTGGTCTAAGGTCATTTTCAGAATCACTCTCATGAGAAGAAACCTGTGCTTATGCTAACAAGTTGTACCCTGTAATTTTATATTTGGCCTTGCTAAAACATGGTCATATTCAATTTATCCAGTGATGGCGATCACTGTATCTTTTATCTGACCTCTTCATTATTTACCACACCCCAAACACTGTCCTCTATTAGTCCTTATTTTACCTCTGTTCCTCTTTTTGGCTACAACTCAATGTAATATTGTCAAACGGAAACAAAAGAGAGGTCTCGCTTCAGCATCCGTGTGTTACAAATGTTGAATTTTTATTTGCAGGTTCAGCTCACCCCTAAACTGCTTTTGACAGTGTGAAAAGCACCTCATTACAACCAGTTCAGCTATGGGGATGATTCAGAGAATGGTGAATTTGTGAGACTGAATTACTAGTCATCACTATGAGTAAGAGTCAAAGCTGTTCTAGTATTTTTCCAAAATATAAAAGCCTTTTTAATTTCAAATGTTTGGCTTCCACCCATATTTATAGAATTGTTTGCATTAGTGTAGTTAAATATCTGCTTATGGTCCCTTGTCCTGCAGGAATATTGTATAATCACAAGCAGGTAACTTAATGTCTTAAAGGTTTGACTATGAAGACTAATAAATGAAAATCCTAGGAAACCTCTACAAAAAAGCTTTTAGATGAAAAGCACTTGAAAGTTGCATTTGATGAGAAAGCATGGGATTTCTATGCTTTGATGAAAACAGCAAAACTAAAAAACTAACTTAGAATTGAAACAACATAATACCTGTTTTATCAAACTAATAGACCATTTAGAAATAGACTCAAATATTATTTTCTGAATGCTTTTTTTGTTCAAATAAGTTTGGAGAAAAGTTATTTCACTGGCTTTTATGATCACGCAGTAATGCTTGAATTTGTGATGCTAGTTGTTTCGCTGTTCTGGTACAGAAGTTTCTCCAAAATCTTTTTTCTCCTTCCACATTTGCTTCTTACACTTTCAGTCAAACTTTGTGGGCTTACGCTAAGGCCAAGATCTCATTTTATGTTCTACAAATCAATCTTGAACACCTTTTACACCCATAAGAATATGTCATCGCTCAAACTAATGGTTTCTAAATGCCAAGAAAAGTTGTTGACACTGTTCTAATTTCTCTCACTATTAAATCAACTCAACTATGATTTCCCTTTCTACTTTGTATTTTCAAGAGCTCTGGCTTAATCTAATCAAGACATACAGGAACTCGGGACCAGGAAGGAATAAGAAGCAGTTACACTAAACTTCTGTATTTTTGGCACTTATTCATTTTGGTGAGAGAGTTGTATCATGGTGGTGATTCCTTCTAGAGCCATTTATGAGAATATTTTTGTCTTTATCTTCACCTTTACCTAACACTGTTCAGAAGACTACCTCAGAAAGAGAATTTAAACATGTAGCAAATACACCAATGTTCTGCCGAAGTTCAAGGGAAAGCAAATAACTTGATGGACTGCAGGACTGGAACAAACCTATTACAGACTACAGATGCATTTAAACACAAGTTTGAATAAATGGTGCTTTCTTCTGCCCTTTTGGTCCTGGAACTTTTACTTACTTCTCATTCAAGTCAACCTCACAACCTTGCTTTAGTCCATTTGCAAAAATGTTGTCTTGGAGTTTTTATATATTTTACCATGAGTCCAATTCTCACAAACTTTCCTCTTTGTAAGATACTCTTCACCACTATAATCATCAATAGTGAGGGAAGACCTTCAACAGAAAAGTTCAACATGCACTTGTCGATTATTATTCTCTAGAGTGTCACCAAAGATGCCAGTCTGAAGATGAAAGTCCGCTTATGAAAAATTCCAGCCTAGAGATGCTAGTCAGTATCAAAGTACATTTCACCCATCCACCTCTTGCAGATAGTCATTCACCTTTTGGGTATCATATTATAAGATCATATCTTTTCTATGTGTCTACAAAAGAACAGGCATCAATGTGCTTCTGCCCAGGAGTCTGGGCGAGTTCCTTCCATCTTTATGGAAAGCGAGTAGGGTGTGTTGACATTTGATGAAGCCTGTGATAATGCATTTTTCTGTACTGCAGCTTAGTTATACAAGACAATCTTAGCAATGCCACGCAGAGGATGCTGGCTGAAGAATGAACAAAGAGGATGTCTGTTGCAAAGCAACAGTATCCTCATTTGCTTTAAAATTCTGTTTCTCGTCAAAACCTCGACCTCCTGCATTCTATCACACTGCAGTAGCATTTGCCAGATGCATTGTGCAAAGTTGGGTACAATAGACATCTTCCTCTTTTATGGTTGTTGGTTCCTACTCAATTCTTCCTGTCCACAAGGACGTGTCATGAAAGTGGTATTTCTTCCTTAGATCTTCTCCTGAGACCAGATTGATCACGGCATGCATGCTCAGTTTGTGTGGAGCACTGATTGCAGTGTGACCTCATGCAAACATGAGCAATTGACAGATCTTACGCGTCCTTGAAGGGGAAGCCAAGATAGTGCTTCTCAGTGAACAAGAAGATGGAGGAGGGAAGAAAACAGCAAGAAAAATCAAAAGTACCTTGCCTGCACGGAGTAAATAAGTATATATCTCTAGTGAAACATGGTCTGAAGTACCTCAGTAGCTTTCTGTAGAGGAGGAGGTGGAAGCAGGTTCTGTTGTACTCCCCTGCTAGGCATGCTTTGAAAAGCTGCACTGACAACTTTCACTTTTGGTGCTAAATGGCTTTGTCAGCCATCTTTCTAAAGCACTGTCTCTCTGCGTTCCTTCTGGCAAACAATCCTCTGTGTACAGTATGCCTCACTTCTTATTCTGATTTGCTGCGAGTAGAAGTAGAGTGCTAAGTTTTTTAGAGTTATCTATAAATTGGTGGAGTTTAAAAATAGCCACTGGTCCTCTCACATTGTTGCAGAGATCCCTGCATGCCCTGTTCTCAGACTTTGTCCTCATGAATGGCTCTGGAGGCAAGAATCTCGGTATTGGTTTCACCAACTGCATTAGTGATGTTTTTCTCCTTTTAATCTTAGTTACCCTGCATAATGTAACAGTTCACAGCATTTAACAAATCTGGAGCTTAAATCCAACTATAATTTCTGTTTAATCGGTACAATAGAATCATAGAATCATTAAGGTTGGAAAAGACTTCTAAGATCATCGAGTCCAGCTGTCACCCCAACACCACCATTCCTGCTAAACCATATCCTGAAGTGCTGTATCCAAATGTTTTTTGAACACCTCCAGGGATGGGGACTCCACCACCTCCCTCGACAGCCTGTTTCAAAGCCTGACCACTCTTTCAGTAAAGAAATTTTTCCTAATAGCCAATCTGAACCTCCCCTGATGCAACTTGATGCTTAATTTGTCACAAGAAAACAGAGTGGCAGATCATACCCTGGTTACCTGCCTCAAATTACATGTTAATTGGAAACAGCAAAAAGTGTGCTCTTCCCTTAAGGTACGTAACCCCCAGGAATAGATATTTGTCCCTTTAACAGAGATTGCCGTAAATCTTGTATGAATCTGACCGGTAGGATCAGGATCTATCATAGTTCGAGTAAACGCAAACTTCAGTGGCTGCATGACATCCGACTTTATCCTCCAAATGCACTGCCTTACAGCCCCAGCTCTGTTCATACCTCTGTTGACAGGCCAGAGTGGTTAAAATATAAATTAAGAAAACAGCCGACACCCAAAGAAAGACTGTGTGCGTACGTGTACGCGCGCATATGTATGTGGATGGCTGCGAGGGGACAGGGAGTGCTGAGGGAAGGCGGACTTGGAGAGAGAGCACACTCGCTCAAATTCCCCGAGAGGGAAATCAGACGTAAGAGCAGGAGAGAGGCTTCCTGCCAGCTGCACGGAGCTGTGCAGAGGGACGCAGTCTTCCTTCTCGTTTGCTGACCTAACAGACAACTTCCCTTGGCTGTCACTTGCCAGCCAAAAATGAACTCCTGTGAATACCTGTCTTACCAGAAAATACTAACATATCATAGTTAAAATCTTTGTGTACCTGAAAGAGCTATAATGTTATTGTTTGTGTTTGAAAGAGGGTCACCAGCATTCAAGGATATTCTCTGATGGCCTTTGAGGTGTGTGTGTGTGTATATATATATATATATATATGGATGCCATCAGTCCATTTATTTGTGGACAGGCATCCATAACATAAAGGCTGTTATAATGGCTGTGGCACCATTATTCACACCTGCAGTAGAAGGGCCAAGAATGGAAGAACCACTGTCCCCCAGCAGCTCCTTTAAAGGTGTGCCCGTGCACGAAATGGGATATGACATGCCTGCTAGTATAGCCTCTCAAAATAACTCTAGCTCAACCAAGATGTGGCTTTCAGACTTGTTGCCTTTCCTTGTGCTGTGGGAAGAGCGATGCAGAAAGCCTTGCCTGTAACAAACTGTACCACTCATCTCCTTAAAGCCAGGGAGCTTTTCGTTTTTGCGATTTAATCAATCTCAGCCAACTCATTCCAGCCTAGTACTTGTGCATCATTCCCATGCGTGCCTGTCACATTGACAGCATGATTGGCATTTACATGGCATAGTCACAGGCTGAAGTACGAGATGAATGCACTCCCATCCTTCTAAGAGGTCGGTCTGAAGCTCCCGGTCTCATGCTGAAATGCGGTAACATTCAAACTAGCGGCAGTCCTGCCCATTGAGGAATTGATTACATTCTTTTGGGATGGTGGTAAGTGTTCAAATAGTGATTTGTTTTGGTACTGGTCATGTAATTTTATTTGATGTTGTATTTCTGGAAAGAAAACCTGCACAGCTGGCAGATAACTATGATGGGGATATGGAAAATATTCTTCAATCAAAAGCCTACTAATTTAGAGAATATGTGCTTAAAGCACTTGGGGCTGGTTAAACAACAGAGAAGAGAGATTCTGGAAGGCAATAGTTTGGTATTTTTTGGAAGAAAAGTTGTAATTCTTGGGAACTAGATGAAATGAAGAACATAGTGGTACCCTGAGGAATGCATTGGTCAGCTAACAAAAGCTTAGATCACACAGATTTTTTAACAAGTTGCAGCCACTGTCTTCTTATCTAGAAGCGGAGCAAGAGCTAGACTATTAGTACTTTATGGTATGGTCCCTTGCCTTGGATTCACTCTGCTAGGTGTTGCTCTTCTACATAGTCACAAAGGACCCTAGTCCCACAGGAAGGGGAAATGTCAACAGTGAAGGAAGCAATTACTTTATGCAAAAGAAATAAGGAAAATAGAAGTTAGAAACCTTCCTAAAATGTATCAGGTTTTCTATGACCGACTCTGGTTTTTCTCATGGCATCCTACATACAAGATCCACTAGTAATGCTCTGATTTTGTCCTGCATCAGTGCGGAGCACTACGTCACTGGCATCTTTAGGCCACGCTGTCAACTACTTTCAAAGACTTTTCGTCCAGAAGCTGCGCTTTGAAACCATCTCAGGTATTAGAGCCTAGACAGCTCAATTCTGCTCAGCAAGTTACGAAAATATTACAAGCCTAAAGGAAGATAATCCTAGTCACTGTTCAGTGAGGACTGTCCCATCTGCTATTGTCTTTTGCAGTACCCCGTATTCGCCACAGAAATACAGCAGCGAGATTGTGTGTGGGCCTCCCCAGTTTAGCTGCAGTGTGCAGTATGCGAAGGAATTGTGGTCACAAAGAAGATCCTTTTTTACAAGAAGGCGGTAATGTGCCCTTAGAATCCATTCGCATCACGTAAAACAGAGCTGTGTTTGTTCTGCCTAATGGATGTTGCATGGGACGTCTTTCTAGCACAGTCAGAAATATATTCCTTGGCTCTACCAGTTTGCCCTGAGGCACTGCAGTACCCCACACATTGTCCCCAGAGAATTCATGCTTTTCAAAATCATAGCCAGGTCCTCCTCGGTAAATGCCTCTGTCACTGGAACTTCAGTCTAGCATGTTGCTACTGGCTACGTGTCCTAACCGTGGAATATAGGTTTTAAAACATGGGGGTTTTGTGTTCTTTCTTTAATATGAAGAGTGACCGGACTATGTGTCTGTAGTTCATCGAAGCCGATCATTATTGCTTATTGCATTGAGGAAGGGGGTTGCTCAATGGGAATCGTGTTACTACTTCAGTTACATTATTATACCGACTAAAACAGCTAGCTCTGAAGTGAGGAAAACAATATGGCTTTCAGCAACCGACACTGAAGCCACGGAGAAATTCCTGGAGAACCTGACTTCCACAGAGGCTTCCTGAGTCAGCAGGCTCTTCCAACTTTCTTCCCTTTCTTTGGTAGTTCCAGCATTCAACTTTGTAGTCAAGCATTCTCAAAAATGTATTTTTTTCTTCTGCAGGTCATCATTAGTTTTACTGGTTGCAGAACCTGGGAGTTAGACTATTTTGCCTTTTAATAAGCACAGACATCGTGCGTATTGACTTTAAAATCAGTTCTGCTTACTGTCTACCACAGGCACAACAACAGAACATACAAACTTATGTGGTCAGAGGGAGTTGGGCTGACTGTGAACTCACTGAGGCGACAGACTGAATCCCAGCCAGTTTCCTGCACAACAGATTCTTCAGATATTTTTGCTTGCATTTAGACTTCTTGTAATGTGTAGCACATTCATTTGGATGTGAGAGAATGGTCTTGTGGTTTAAGCTCTGGACTGGGATTAAAAAAATCTAGGTTGAATGCTGACCAGTTGTATACGCTTGGGTTATTGATACTGTCTATCTGTGTTTTATAGATGAGGAACTGTGGCAGAATCCCGTCTTACCTATTAGAGTCTAAGCTTTTGTGGCCAAAGTATTTTTCTATTGCTTTGTACAGCTCCTATACTGCAATAGACTCGGGATCTCTGCTTAGCTGTAAATGATAAATAATGTTCAGACAAGGGCTGAAAAACTTCATCACTACTGGGCTGCACAGGTCTGGGGATAAGTGTATCAAGTTAGCACAGTTGACATACCACAGATTTACAGACTACTATTTACAAAAGGCATGGGAAACCAAAGAAGAATTCAAACACGGTTCAAAACTTCTATGTGGAACCTGGTTTAGCCTCCCGGATGTGCCAAGCGGGGCTGGAAAGCAGACGAGAACAGTCTTTCATGAGATTTTCCTACTTCTGGTCAGGCCAGAAATTTTGCAAGAGTAGCCTTTCTCATGATATTTTGGCACTTTTGCTTCTGGTCTTGCCTGAAGCCTGGAGGCAGAGCCATGTGAAAACACTAATGGCAAAAGCAACTTCTCTCAAGGCGTTTGATCTTCAGCTACAGCCTGAAAGATTCATGTTCATTCTCAAACTTTATCTATGCCCACCTATTATTTACAGGTCTAAATGTTTTTTAACTTATGCCTCCTTACTTTGCTGCTGTAAACGTGCAGCCTCACATACAACGTAATCCTCCTTCATCAAAATGTCAGGAAGAAACAGAAAGCATAGAATGAAATCTCAATCTTAAGAGAGACAAATTTGAATTAAACAGACAAATGTGCTGTCCATAAAGCCAACCCTGACATTATCTTCGCACCATCATCTACTTTACCCTATAACTTCCTCACTTGGTGCCAAGTGTGGCTGACTTGAGTGTGGACTTGGTGTACCCACTGTAGTCAGCAACAAGACTAAAACAGCTGATACCTTGTACTCCATGGACCCTCAAAACAAAAGTAATCCTACATCGTTTTCCAATCCCCAGTCTATGCCATTGTCTAGAGGATAAGCTCACTGGGGCAGGGGCTGCCTTTATCCATGAGTTTCTACCAGGTCTGGTGTGACAGGCAGCTGCTCACAAATAGTCAACAACAATGCGAATACCAGACCTTTGATTTTGGAGCTTTTACCTTCCATGTAATGCAGAGAATAATGGAAAGGATCTCTGTCCCTCTTACCAGGAAGGTTTGCTTCTACCCAGGTGAACAGAGAGTCTCCACGTTTTCCCATTGACAAAGGAGATGATCTTGACTATGGCTAGCAATCAGGGAAAAAGGTTAAGATCACACTTCCCCTCCCTCCAATTTTTCTGATGACACTGTTCACATGAACGTCTTATCTAACCTGCTAACGTCTATTTGCAGCATTACTCTAAATACAGTGACGTTTGTGCCAGCACCCCTGCCTGCTTTCTCTCTCACTCTGTTTATCTGCAAACACTTGTTCAGTGCGATCATCTGCCAAACCCAAAAGTCGACATTTGGGGGATTTACAGCAAGAAACCTTGTGTTTTTTTCTGAAGTGGGGAGTAGGAAGGAATAGGAGATGAATGGGCTGAGCCTTTCAGTCCTTCTTCAGAGTAGCAAAGAGCTTTGTCCTCACCTTATCATTCTCACCCCAGAACGCGTGTATGTGTATTAGGACCTATTGCATATCTTCTCAGACTGCGTTCTGGAGACAAGTGGTAACCGTACTCTGGACCACTGAAGTTTCATTTAGTCTGCAATTTATTTCTTGCTTTAATTACTGCTGTTTCCCAGATGATAAAAATAGGCTCCTGTTCTGGTGCTATTTCTGCCTATTTAGATTAAAACAAGATGCGCGACTAGATCCTGTGCTGATCCATACGATCCAGAAGAAGGGAAGGGTGAGACAAAGTTTGCTAGCAAAATTATGAGGAAACGGAGGGGAAAATGAAGAAGTAAGAAACAGACAGTCACTTCCCAAACCTTCAAGCGTTTTTAGAGACTTTCCTAGAGTCTGCCAGTTGCAGTGGGTAGAACACTACACTGCAGATGTCTCAGTGCCTCAATCTGTGAAGTACGTATTAATAGAAGAAAGGTGCATGCCATGACAAAACAATTAGCCCAAGGGGAAGTCAACAGTTGATCCTTGCTTATCCCTGTGACAAGCACAAAATAGCACTGCATAGTTATGCGTCACTGTCAACAGGCCAAAGGAGGAGCTAAAGACTGGGATCAGATCTGGCATCAGTCTGGGCAGCAGTTACCACAAAACAGTGCTCACAGTGGTGGGCTTCAGGTGGACTCACCAAAGCAGTCACTTTCACTGCACTGTTCTGTTCCGAGGGGTGGTATTCTCCAGGCCCTGTGCTTCTCGCAAACTATTGTGCCAAGCTAGGGCAAAAGAACTTCCACGTGTTCAGAGCCAGGTTCATAACGGGCAGAACTGGAAGGGAGTCGGATGGAGAGAAGTTCCATAGTCTGGGATCGGCAAACTTTTTGCTGTAACAAGAGTGGTAAGCCTGGGCAGAAGGTGATGAACCCAGTCTGAAGAATGTGCACATCATCTACCCTCGGAGCAGAGGGAAATGCTCTGCACGGTACCCTGTTACTTCCAGTACTGCTGAATTTCCCTTCTGTAGAAGGAAGACTTTTTATACTGTTTTAGGAACCCTGCAGTAAAGCCTTCACAAGAAGATGTCGAAACTAAGATTTCAGGTGACTCTTAGTTTCAGTAGCAATACTGTACTTTGTCTCAAATATCCGTAACTAGTATAGGTGTTACTCTCGGAGTGGTGCAGGACAACAACGGCAACCAGAATTTAGGAGAGAACAAGAGGCCAGCTAGGGAGGCTCAAATCACCTTGCAGTTGCATGCTGCAAACTTGACTAGTAACCTAATCAACAGCTTGTGCTCTTTTCAGGCATCTTTTGGTGCTGAACGTGGAAGCAGCGCAAGAGGTTACAGTTTTCAGTCACAGAAGTGAGAATTAGAGTTAGACATAGTCGATTTAATTGGATCAGATAAAAAATTACTATTTGCAAAAGTCTGTATTGAACCAGATCTCAGCTAACCTTTTACAGAGCTCTGAAAGAGTGTGGATATTTGGCTTTGCCTCATCCTGTAGCATGTTTAGAGACCTTTGCTAAGCTGAATTACAGAGGGACAGTAAACAGGCATGCTGAGTAGTACAGGAAAAATTATTATCAATTTATTCCTTAAAACCAGGGTACAGGTGATACTAGAAGTTTTTCATCTAGATATATCCAATTCACTTTAGCAGGCCTAGAAAGTTTGTGGTAGGAATCTAAACCTGGGAACATTTATCTGAACCTCTGTGAATTCTCCCATTATCAAATAGGATTAGAAAAGAGAAATAACGTTGCCCAGATCAAAAAGAAGAATATGAGGTTACCTCCTAGCTCTGGATGGGCTTAAACAAAAATTTATTGAATCCTTAGTCTAGAAAAGCAAACTTGGATTGTGTGGGAAGGAGTTATACGAAACACCCAGAGCCTTTTCACGGGATACACAAGAAACACAAGGAGAAAAATTCCACAACCCTTACTCCCCCAGAGCGTTGCTTCCTACACATCCTTGTAACTGGAGATCTTTGATCATCAGGCACCTGTTGTCCTTTAGTATTGAATGTGCAATATTGAAAAGAATAGAACACTTTATTAAATTATTTACTTATGGTGTCTGTAAAAGCATTTCATAGTTCAGCTGCCTGGATTGCTTTCTGCGTTAATCTGGCACAGCTTTATCTCACAGCAAAAGGTGCTAAATCATCAAGTGGGTTCAGGCACATCTGTGATGTCATACCACATGCACTAACGATATATTTATGATATGATGTGGTGTGCATCTGTCCTAGCAAGTCATTCTTATCGTTGTCTTGATCAGCGACAGGCTTTTTTTTTTTTTTTTCCTCTCTCTACATGTGCAATGTTTTGTTTGACTTTGAGAGCACAGACAGCTTTGGCAAGAACTCAGCTTTCAAACCTACCAGTTGCGTAGACCTAACTGGAGGAGTGAGCTGATCAAAACCAGGAGATAACAGTCCGTATTTATAGGGAGATACATTTATGGAAACTTATGGCAAAGGCCAGGTTCTTTTTTAGAGAAGACTGAGGTTGTGCATGCTCATTACAGCTTTGGAAAGTTTTCCTGTTGCCATTTTTCTTTATATTCTGAGTGAAAGTTAATTACAAATAAATTCCTGTTATTTGTGTCAGCTCTAATGCTCTATTAGGCTTCATTTGAATACTTCATTGTCGTTCTAATGTCTTCGGGACAAATTCTGTCCTGGCTTTACTCCACTGACTGCAATGAAGCTGCATTAGAATGGATTTGGCCCTACAGTTTATCTCTTTTTTTTTTTTTTTCCAGTGCTGCTGTTGTGCTTGGCTCTGTACGTGAGCAGAATATAAAGACAGCAAGCTTACATTAGAAACAAGTCACTAGATAAACCGAGAAATCTTTCTAAGCTGTCAAATGTCTTTTCATGGGCTGTAAGTGGCAGCACAGTTTGTTTCCTTTCTTTTCAATATCTTCTGGCAGGAGGACAGTGCTAACTGTCCTGTAGACATGAAGTTTTAGAAAAGATTTCTCAAAAGTAAGTAAAATACTAATTCGTGTTGCTTAGTTCAATTTTCTCATTGTTTATACACAAACCTGAAATTCCCAGAATTACAAACATAAACAATTACAGCCCCAAGAAAGGCTCTTTTCAGAGAACATAATCTGTTTCAAAATATTCTTGGTCCGCATTAATGTTTCAGCTGGTACAACAGCCTCCCGGGTTTATTGCTGATCTGCTGTGCAGCAGACCCTTAGGCGTCCTGCCAGAGAGCTCCTGCTTGGTCCATCCAGGTTAGCACAGTCTTCCCCTGATGCAGGATTTTCCCCTCTTGCTATCCCATTTTAAATGACTCTGTGATGAAGCTTCCATGCTTCACACTGAAGTTAGTTCCACATGCTAATTAATAGTTTGCTTTTTTTATTATTATTTCTTTTCAGGGTTAAAAGAGAGCTGTGTTTGTAGCCTTAAGGCACATGGCAGGAAGAGATGGAAACATTTCTTTCATAATCTCTTTCTGATTATAGAGCCCTTTGATCCTAGAAGATTTACATTCAAGCGAAAACCAAAATGAAACAAAACAACCATGTGTAATCACTGGTTGCCAATACAATTTTAAATGCCTTATCAGGCAAGCTAGTAACAAAATGGCACAGTCTCACAGACGCACGTATAGGAATATCTGTCTACCAAATAATTTAAGAAAAACACAGTGGAGGAGAAGAAACGTATCCAAGGTTTTGGTTTTGGCTGCATTGTGAATTTGAAAGAGAGTGTTATCTTGTTGACGCAGAAGAATCCAAAGATGATGGAGATCGGAGCACCAGGAGAGCAGCGCTCTTCTCGCGTGGTGCACCATGCCAGCAAGCTCTTTGCTTACAATGATAGAGTGACAAAGTGGCGGCTTGAAGTTAGACATCTGCTAAATTGAGAGCTGTTGGAGAACTGCATAGGCACCTAAAACTACATGAGCATAGGTATCTGAAATGCTACCAGCAGCATTAAAGGGATGGTTCCTTTTACGTTGTCACACAGACCTACATCTCGCCTAACCTGCACGTATATATCTGTGCCGAGGTGGTTTGTTGCTTTCGGATGCTGAGTTTGAAACTGAAACATAACTGTATGTCTTACCCAACTAAGGGCATGAGAAGGATTGTCGTCTCAACTCTGGCAAATCTTTGTCTCTCTTCTGACTAGAATATGAGGAAATCCAAAAGGGGGAAACCATAGAGACACACGTGAAATTCCACAGTATTTCACCCTAGTAGATATTTGCACAGTTCTATCTGCAGATGAAAGTCTGAGCACGATGGAGAGGAAGGATACTGTTGGAGGCGCGGAGGGAGCGACAATCACAACCCAAAATGGAAGGGCCTGTTGAGTTAGCCTTGGCGTTACCTCAGCTGATGCTGCTGCGTGTCAGGCAGTGTATTCTGAAGTGCTCTACATGGCCTGGCTTCCAATAGCTGAAAGAGTAGAATTTCTGCAGTTTCCTACCCTGACAGCTATACTTTACTGTTATGAATTTCCTTCTTAGACATTTGAACTTAAGTCTCACATATTACAATAATAATAAACCCCACCACCACCACTTACTTTATAGTAGCCTAACACTCTTCACTTACAACTGCCCACAATAATTCTTTACTCCCTTGGAACCTGTGTTTGATATATCTACAGAAGTATCATTCTACTTCTGAAATCCACAGAATATTTACTTATTTATTAGCAAAACGTCATCTAGACTGGGATTTTGTCACCTAATCCTACTGCAGTTCCATGAAGTTGAGTACTTGATACATTAAGGCCCCCTTAGAAGACCTTGTGACTGGTGGGGTTTTTTAATCTTACGGATCATTTTCCCAAGTTTTGTTACTTTTTAAAAGTCTTTTTTTGCTTATATCTTAATCTGTGCTAACACAAGAAGAAAAGAAATTCTGAGCAACAACAGATCTTGCCCTAAGTTGCCTCCTCAAACTGGGATTCCCATGGTCTGAAATCCTGATCACCGGCATTTTGGAAACTCGGTGCAGCACTCTAAAGCCACCTTGTCCAGCAAGGCATTCTGCTTTGATGACCTTGGGGAGCTACTGCTAGTTTTAAATGTCAGCTACCAAATTCCCAAATCAGTCACCACTGATTTACATTCCTGGTTGCAAAAACACCTTTTTTTCCCCACAACACTTGATTGCCAAAGCGCTTTTTACCCTTTGCTAGATTCTTAGCTTGAAAGAAGAAAACAAAACCTAATATTTTACTGACACTTGTGGAGCTTTGCCACCCTGCTGAGGAAGCCTAAATACAAGCAGATTGGAGCAGAACAGGAACAAAGAAGCTGTGCTGGAGGAACTTGCTCTAAAAACACAGCTGAGCATGCCGAGTTCCCTATGCACCGGAAATGCAGACAGTAATATAAAGTGAGGATGGAAGCTCTTGCTGTGAAAAGTCTTGTCCCTGTGCATCTCTAAGAATATCTTCAGCCCAGCAGTATTTACGCGAAGGCCAGCGCGAGGCTGCACAGCTCAGAGATACAGGCAGAGCCTGCAACTCCACATAAAGCCTTTTGTGTTTACAAGGGGCCAGTCTTTTGCTCAGGCAGCCATGTCTTATTGTTTACCCACTGGGGTGGCTGCCTGCTGCTCCTTATTAGGGCCCCTGCCTCTACAGGCATTTCTTGGTACAGTCAGTGCAAGCATTTTTTAACTATTACTTACAAAATGGCAGTGGCTTCCCCAAGGCCATATCTTTGTTTCTCTGTACAATGCCGTGATTGTGTAAATTGTCTTGCGTAAGCACATCAGCCCACTCTGGAATTCATTTTTTTCACCCCTTACGGCCTTTCATTGTTGTTCTTTTATGGTGGGATTTGTTCTTTTGCCATCTTGTCACAAATCCATTCCTGTGGCTATGTCACTTTTAAGGAACAGCATGGCTAGGTCTGGCATTTCGACTTGCCAGAGGTCTGGGGAGCGGCTGCTTCTGCCGAGGGAGCTGTTGCCAGCGAACTGGACAGGCTGTCTTGCACTGTCACACAAGCCTGCAGAGCTCCCAAGACCGTGAAGCCCAAGGCAACCACCTGTAGTTCTCATGTCATGGTCCTTTCCTGCATATGGCTCAACAAATTATCTTCTGAATCTAGTGATGTGGCTTGTGACAGTAGAAAGCTGGGGAGCAAGAGAAACCTTCCTCTCCTAGCACAACCAGGCAAAGCGAGTCCTTAAATCGTGAATGCAGATGCTGCAAGCCTCAACATCACACATCGATATTTCTGCTTTCCTTTGTATACAGAAGAAACCACAAGTGAAAACCAGAGTCTGTGAGGAACCTGATATTTCAATTTTTGATGATTAGACAATGGCACAGTTCTCTGGAGCATCTTTGTTCCCACCCCTGTCTCTACCTTAGCTGTAATTCCACTTCAGGGATGGCATTGGTAGTGTACGAGATCTGTCTCTGGATCATAGATTCGAGCCCTATTTCCTCAGTTGCTGATACTGATCTGGCAAGTTATAAAAGGGTGACCTGTAAGCACATGTAGAGGCTTACCCATTTGCTTTTGCCACAAACAGAAGAGGTTGGCTGGCCACTGGGCCATCTCCATCAGGAGATGTCTACATGGGGGGAGGCAGCTACAAGACAGAGCCTCAGGTGTTGTCACAGGCCGTGTCTGCAGAAACTCAGAAACCATCCCAGTCGGCCCTAACAGCATTGCACAGGCTGCCACATATGCTGCAGTAGCCCCAAATGAGCTTCAGGAATACAATAGTACGGAACCAAAGTCGGGCATGAAAGAGTTAGCTATCAGGCTTTTTTGGAAGAAAGGAAAACTGCACTTGATTACCACATGCCACTTAGATGCATTGAAACTGTTTATGTTTTTAACCAAAGACCCACTACAAGGGAACGTATAAATCAGGATAGGTATTGTTGATTTGCCAGCAAGGTTGTAATCCAGATCCCTGTATCCTAAAAGTGTTGGTTCATCATTGAAAAACAAGACCCATGGAGGTTGGTTCTTACCGCTTGTACAAAGGTAGCCACACACTCCACTGAATGACCAGTAAGGAATAATTTAAAGCCTGACTGAAGGCAATGGGAAGTTCATTGGCTTTCAGCAAGCTTGGAAATGAGCTTTGATGGAGGAAACCTACTCAACAGATAGAATTTTTAGATAGTTGCTCTGCATAATATAATCAGACTTTAATGGACAATGTTTCAAGAATAAAAATATTACGTGTAAGTACTCTAAACTATGTACATAAAATAAATTTCTTCTATTAATCACATTTATTCTTGCATATTAAAAAAGAATCAATATCCTTAAGTCTTGAGTGCTATAAATGTTCAGATCAGATATCACACACAAACCATGAAGCTTACTAAAAGATGGGAGAAATGCCCTTCCTATAAATATAGTGCAGCATCTTCAACACTTAATGTTAAGTTATAGAAAATTATTTAACAACTATGCTAGCTGGATGTTGCTAGATGAATATAGGGTTATGCTGCCATTGTCAAGAGGAATTAAGGAGCTCGATGTGGGTTAGAAGTATTTTCCTTTTCTTTGAATGGCATGACCTGGATATCATCCCCGAGTCTTAACACTAGTTTTTATTCAAATAAAATCAATTAGCATAAAGCATAAATGCTACAGATAAAGTGGAAGCTGCCTTTGTGACAGTGACTCCCCAGGTCTGCCTTGCTCCCTGTTTCTCCCCCTAAATGTACACAAAACTGCTTGCGTGCATTTCCGACGAGCTGAAAAAGCCACAATCCACATTTCCTAAAAACACTTATGGAAGACTGTGAGTCTCAATGATCCAGAATTAAATGTTCTTTTGCCAGCGTAGTGGAGAATAACTGTACCAGCTCTTTCTATTGACATGTATCAGCCTCGTTGCTTGTGTATAAATATCAGAGCTAAATGTTTTCAGTTCAGAACTGGATCCGCAGCCTTGGCGGGGTGAGTACGTGTTTTATGGGCTAAGGCGTTATTACTGAACCTTGGCTTATGCTTCTGAGGCTATGTTTGGCACTGCCGTGAGTGAGACTTGAGTTGGGTCCTCAGTTAAAATGCTATATGTTGTTTACTGCTATTAGTATTATTCATGTTCATATTGTTTGTGGGTCCCAACACACCTGCTTAGTAAATTTCCAAGGAAACTTAAAGGAGCACTATGGTGTTAGTTGGTAGCTAAAGCTGAGGAGTGCCTGCCTCTATACTCTGCTGTTGTGGTTCCCCTGCTTACATTGGCGCATTCTCTTCATCACAGCTGGACTTTTCTGCTGACAATAACAAGAGGGGAGTGTTGGGTTAAAAATATTTACGTTAATTTTTATTTCTCTGCATTTGTCTGAAGCTGAGCCTGGCAAACAAGAGCAAGATTACTGTTGTGTTAGGAAAGGATGGTACTGAAAAACAATACAAATGGGAAACAGCCAATTTGGAAATGACCTGATGGGTCATATTGCCTATACCATAACCTTACAAAGCTTGGAAATACTGATTATGCCTGTACTTTGGCTTCAGCAGTAGCAAAAAGTATTGGCTGTGCTCTTCATCTTGGTCTAAGCAAGTGATGCTGGGAACAAGTTGAACTGCACAACTAAAATACATAGAGAAAGCAGGAGACAGTCCCTGCTTTTTGCTTTTTCCTTTGAGAAAATCCTGAAATACACAGTTAGCATGACGAGGTGTCAAGAGAAGATGTGCAGGTGGTTTGACTGCAGAGACCGAGTGTATGTGAAGAGACAGAAAGAAAAGATCACCGGAAAGGTGCACGTTCACTGTTATATGCAGATCATGGCAAAAGGGAGGATTAGACCCTTATTAATCCAAACTATCAATGTACTGAAAAACAATGAAAAAAAAGACGTACGGCTTTATCCTCCAGTAATAGTTTCCTCTCTGCTTGCCCAGGTTGGTGCCTCACCAAACTGACAACAGCCAGTAACCGATGGTGCTCTGCAGCATTTCATATACTTTATATTACTGCTTAGAAGGGTTCAGAAGTCTCTGTTACATGGAAGGAGACAAGTAGTAAGGAATTTTCTAGAAAGGTGAGGAGCTAGACATTTGTTTTCTTCCCAATAAACAAGCAAAACAGATTTTCATGTTCCTTTCCAGGGACAGGAAAAGGGAACAAAGCTATAAAGCAAATCCTCATTTTCCAGGGTGCACAGTGAGGATATTATGCATATTTAGAAATGGGAACTGAACACGGCATGAGAAAGGCCCAAGTACGTAAAGCCTTCAAATATTTGTAACTCTCTTCTATTTCCTTTCTGGTTTTGATGAGGCTGTCCTATAAACAGACATTTCTGTCCTCTTCAGATGGAATGCTAACGACTCTAAAGTTAGGAGGAAAAGATACTCACTATACAGACCGGTATTACAAAAACTGCTGTTGGGGCTTGTTGAACTAGACCAAGAACAATTTCAGTGGCCACGCTTATGTGCTGCTGAGCCTGTTTAGAAATGCGATCTCAAAACTGTTTACTTAGACACCGTATAGCTTAAATTTTCAATAGTTAGGTGCTTAGCTCATAGAAATAACTATTAAGTGGCTGTTGATATATATCCCCTTCCCAAAATACACAGCCTGGAAATCAGTATTCTACTAGGACATCCAGATGCATCCAAAGAACTGATTCAAAAGCATCAACCCAATTGCCGAGCACACAGAAAACGCCTGCAAAGAATTTCTGCTTTCTGTTTACTGTGGAATCGCCTGACTTTGGAAGGATGGTGAAGGGCAAGAAGTTGTGATGTGGATGCGTGTAAACACAGACCTAAATTTCTAGAAGGAGTTTCTTGTTTTGGAAAACAAAGCCCAGACACCTCTCTCTGAGTCTGCTTAGGCTCTAAGTTCTTTGAGGTATCACTCAGAAGAGGCGAGAGCTCAGTACACTTGCACAAAAAGGAACCGAAGAACCCATCCTTTAGGTTGCAATCCCGAAAATAAGTAGTGCAGGGTAGGGTTTTAGTTTTCACAAACTGATATGATGCACCAGTAAGCTAATTGGAAGTAGAGGGATGGTTTTTCTGCTCTCCTTGTCCCAGTTACTTCCCCATCTGAATGAGCAAATGTGTAGACGGGGTTATGGAGATGCCTGCAGACAACTTGGGACTGTGCACAGCTTTGCAGGCTCTGCTAGAAACACCCCATCCCTTTTGCTACAGAGCAGCTAAGAGGGCAGGGTGCCAGCAGGGAGGGATAAAACAGAGTAACACATACACATAGTAAATTCTTCTCAAAACTCTGTTACAGTTTTTAAACATCCATAGGGACCGGCCACCAGGTATGCATCACCCCCGAGAAAAAAGGAATTTCAGTTCTTTAAAGTGCTTGAGAGTAAAATCAACCTGTACCGATGCATATAGGTAAGAAAAATTAATAGATAAAGCTGACAGTTTTCTCTGTGTCCTCAGCATAAGTGCAGGCAAGACCTACAACTTCTGTTCATACATGGATGAAGATTGCTCAGTGTCCCCCGCTCCTCTCACAAGTTTCATTCAGTAACCTTCACGCCAGCTTTTCTCCAGCATCTGCGTCAGCAAAACTAACAGACCAAAGAGGAGCTCAGAGCTGGACTAAAGCAGACTCCGATTGTCCTGAGAACTTTTCCCAGCCGCAAATCTTGGCCTGGCCAGAGTGCAAAGGCGGCTATGGGAAAATATATACAGCACGCAGGAGGCCAGGAAGGCCTGACACGTAGTAGTGTCCTACGGTCTATCACTGCCGTGACTTGGAGAGCTGCTCCCTTAGAGGGGCTAATGAGGTCACTTCGAAATTGTGGTCTAAAAGCCTTTTCTTCCTCTTTCTCCTTCTGAGCCCAGACTTCCTTCCAATAACATTTAATCTTCCAAAAGAAACAGTCAAAACCTCCGGGTTTAAAGGAATATATCATACATGAAGGTCTATAGCTCAATTGGAAAATGGATACGATTTTTTTTTTTTTAAAGCGATTAACTTGATACCAACAAAGATTCAATTCTAAGCCTAGGTTCACAAAGCCTGACATGCATGCGAGGGTCCCACTGACTCCAACCAAACTTAGGCACAGGGCTTTCCACCTGCATGAACCTTCATCGCAGCCCCTGCCTGAGGTGGGCAGCCCATCATCCCCCTGACACACTATGAAGTGGCACGCAGAGGAGTAAGGCATGAACTGAGAAGCCAGGTTCAGCCCCCGGCATCCCCCAGGAAGGCAGCGCTTCCCAGCCCAGTCCTCAGCCAGAAGGATTTTGCCCCACTATGATCTCCCCTATGTGCACACTTCAGTGTGAAAAGAGCATTTGAAATGAATATCACAGAAGCTTCTATTCTTTGAAAATTACATCTGATATCAGCCTGCTGGCAAAACCCATCAGGCGCAGGCAGGGGAGAGGGGGAATACAAAGCGGAGGACGTGAACTTCCACAGAGCTCAACAGGAGGACTGTTGTTGTCCTTGGCCTGCGTATTGTGGCTTTAAATTACAAATTACTTCAAATTGTAAAAACATTGATAGCAAGCCCAGGAGAAGTATCCCCAGAAAGACAGTAAATAAAGAGCATCCTGTCCCTCTTTCTGCCACAGTTAGGGGTGGAGATGATACAAAATCCGAGCTTGGCAAGTGCTGTGTGTCAGAGTTGATGAGTTGAAAGGATGTGCATGTGCACAGACCCAAACAAAGAACTTCTAGCACACACAAAAATTACTGCAGTAACTACCTTAGACATTGAGCAGCGCAACAGCATACGCTCTTATACTTTGGACTAGCTCTCTTGCATTTTTACACAGGCTTCTATTACCCTGGAAGTGGCAGGTGGCTTTGCAGGGATCTTGGGGTCTGGCGTCGCTGGGGAAAGCTCAGCCCCTTGTCAGACCCCTCACCACCCTGGGAAGAGGACAGATTTCTCCTGCTGTTTTGTCCTGGGGTCTGGAGTCCTTGCTTGGGAGTCCCACCTGCTCCTGCAGCTCACATCCCCCGAAACCAGACCCCGTCCAGCAGCTGCAGAAATCATTACGAGCGGGGCTGCGGCGGGGTGTCGAGCAGTTGGCAGCACATGGCAGAGTGACTCCCTCCTCCTCCTCCCTTGCATGCCTCCATCTTCCCCTAAAGTAAACAACGGCAGTCCTTGCTGTGAACCCAGTTGCGAAACCACAGGGTGCTGAACTTTATCTCTGCGCCGAACGGGCCTCGCAGGGGCTGCGAGTGGCTCTGGTCTGTGTTTTCCTGCCGCCTTCCCGGCTGCTGCCAGCCAGGGAATTCTTTCCATAGCTCGTGCGGCCGCCCTGGGAAAGGAAGCCTGCTTGCAAACACGCAGATGAACGTGGCGGCGTAGGCAGCTTAACGCCGCCTTTTTCTGGGGCCAAGTCAGGTCTGAAAATGCATTTAAATAAATTGCTAATACCCATTTACATGCAGTTAGCTCCATCAACATTTATCCCGTGTCAAGTGGCTTTTATTTTCCCCTAGAAGCGCTCAGCATAAAAAAGCTGGCCAGTCAAGTTGCAAAGTTCAGCTGCAGATCAGAGTAGGAACCTCCCTCTGTCTAGATATGCAAAGGGCTTTTGGTTCAGACGTAATTATAACAACATGTTGTAGACGCTGGTGCTTTGGGGTTTTTTTTCTCAAGCTGGAATTGCCAAAACTGGCAAAAGCTACCACATCACAAATGAGGAAACCACTCCCTCAGTGAAGAGAGGATGGTACGGCATTAAGTCAGGGGAAAAGAAAACCCGCAAAAAGCCAGTATATTCATTGAAGCTATCCCGACCCAGAAGTGGTGGTCCAGGAATCTGGACAGTAATGCTCTGCAGATGCCTCACGATCCAAATCGTGTTTAAAGGAATTCCTACAGTCTCACCCACACAAGAGATTCTGGTTTAAAGCCAGCTCTAGGAAACAGCACTCCGCAAAGTTTCTTTCATATAATGAGGACTTTTTGGGGTTCTCTTTTTCATGATAATGATTCTAGCAGTCAGATCAAGAGTCGGGAGCCGACTCTGCATGCTGAGAGCAAGTTTATCCCTCTCGCTCTAAAGATTGCTCTCCTCCCAACATTTTGGTTACACTCATTTGTCTTTTGTGCCAAGACCTGAAGGAAGGAGATGGTCTGGAAGTTGTGACAAACCATCTGCAAGCATGGAACCTCCACTCAGGTTGTTTACGTGAGTTCTTATAGGAACAACGGCTCTCATCTTGATTTAAATTTTCTAACTTAGGGGTCTCATTATAAAAGGCTAAACCCCTGTTTTGGTTGAAATTGAGCTTTCAAGCTGGATTTGGACTTGATTACTTGGGCCTTTTCTTTTGCATCTGTCTAGAGATATAGATAAGCCTGTGTATTCCCAGGCTTTAAGAATTAAAACTGATCTCTGTGTGTCAAGAGGAAGAACCTGGCGGGAAGAAAAAGAGGGCTCTAATTGTGATTAGAACTGGAAATGTATTAAAACCAGGAGAAAAAGAATTGGCTTCAGGAGAGCAGGTCGTTCGACTGGAGCTAAGCGCGGGCTCTAAATCTGCTGTAGCTGACTTACCAAGTCTCGGGTTTCAGAGCCCTGGAAGATTAGTAGGCTAAGCAGTGGTGAGATGTATTGTTCACAGCGTGTTCGCTGGGCCCTCGGGAGAGAAATCTCGCTTTAGTTCTGTTTTTACAGTAGACTTTTAGCCTTTTTCCATCGCTTTGGATATGAAAATATGTGTATTTATTACTAAGGTAAATTGATCTGGGCTCTGGTTTTGTAGCAGAGGGGGAAATGGAAGACGGCAAACAACCTGCCATGGGTGCACAGATGTGTAAAATGCCCGAGTGAAATCTGAGGTGACTCACCATTTTAGTGTATTTTGTAGGCCATGTTCCAAAATGCCAGCTGTTATAATGTGTGTAACCCTCCTGTAACTGCAGTCAAGCCAGTCGCTGCTCACTAACTGTTTGAAATTACTATCACTGCCACCATGCCAGCGTTGTTCTACCAGTACACGGCTTTGCTCAATCCCTTATTTCCTCTTCTGTTGGCCACTTCACAATTAGGGATGGGGAGGCATTAGATGCCCCAGGCCTTTCCACTTCCCTAAAATCCAGGAACTTCCCAGAACATCTGCTCCAGCCTGTGCTTTCCTACCGATTCCAGAGAGAACCATTTCATCCCACACACATTATCTAGAGAGAGAAGAAATATGGAAAAGAGATTTCATTTCTTTCTTCCTTTTCTTCCACAGCATGAAAAAAACGCTAACCGGGATGGGTAAATTTTCAGGTCTCCCTTGTGCAAAGGCACCTAAGCAAACCATCCTTAGCAGCTGCATAGCCTTGACTTATGTCAGCAGGGTGGCTGGCATCTTTGGCTAAAATGCATCTTCACAGGAGTTTGGTTGTGGGGTTTTTTTGTGCCTCCTTTATGTATCTTCTTTCAGTTAGATATACTCCAGCTGAGTACAGATACGTTGGATACATTCCAACAGAAGAACACTCTCCTCCTGCAGTCGAGCTGAAAACCTGGTTAGCACAGGACTGTATTTTCAATGCATGGCTTTCCCTAGCTTCCAACGTGTCATAAAAAAAAAAAAAGAGAGACATCAGCTCTTTTTGGAACACAGTCTGGTGCTAGAGATTATAGCAAATTCTAACAAGTGGATAGAAATTTTCCTCCCTAATTTTGTTTCCCTCAGGGAGTTGTGGTTTCCACGTAAACACTTCTAAGAGCAGGCCCTTCGAGACATGCCTGGAAGAATATATATTCTGCCTAAACACTTATCCACCATATCTTAGCAGCTAAGAAAAATAATTCTGCGGTCTCACTAGACTTCACCACTATCACCTCAGCCTGGCTGAGCTAAAAATTAAAATAAAGAGCAAAGTGGTGTAGGTATGTTGAGAGAAAGCTGTGGCTGATAACTTAGCTGTTGTTTCTGGATTTTGTCCTGTCCTTTATACTAGATTTCTAGCTTTAGAAAATAGTGTTTGCAACCCATGAAATACAATAGGTAAGGATGGGGATGACATAACCCAGTATTCATTCACTTCTCATTGCAGCGTGGAGCAGCAAGCACCACCAGCCTGGGACATCCAGAGAGTTCACTCTAAATTTTAGATCATCATTTCAAAACACACAAAGGACATTTTTCTTCTCTATTTTTGTGTAGGGTCTGATACATACTGTCTTACTATAGAAGATCCCCTTTGATGTCCATACATGTTCCATCAGCCAAGAGTGATATAGTTAGTCCCCTGGAGAACAAGAGGAAAAAATGTAAATGTAAGGTATTCTTGGAAATAATTTGGATCCCCAGCTCCAGACCAGAGACTCTTTGAACCTGCCTGACCACACTGCTCAGTGTCTGAGCCCAGCCCAGCTCTGGATTTGCCATTATAAAAAGAACAGAATCTAAACCATGAACCCAGATGCTCAGAAGCTCCTGGGCAATCAATATTTCTGGATTCTTTTTTTTTTTTTTAATCCTGAGAACAGGATTAAAATTATTTATACAAGACATCTCTGAATCTTTTGGTTTGGGTTTTTCCTCATGTGTGCTCACTTATAATGTTGGGATGCCATTAAAGATTTGTAATGCTTATTAAGTTAAGCCTTGAGTCTGGATCAGAGTACCCAGAGATTTCTTCCACAAATTCCAAGTGCAAGCTCTAGACAAAAAGGCAGTTCTGGGATTTACAATTACAGGATGTTTATCTTTAAAGTGTGCACCTCCAGTAAGCAAGTTCTGAATTCATCTCGCACATAATCATTGACATTCCTCCCTCTCAGCGAAATTATAATTCGTTATCCCAGTGGAACAAAGCGGGAGGCAAACAGAGCAGAAGAGCATGTGAGTATGTGTGGAAGAACTTGCAGCCTGTTCACCTGGTGACTCAAGTGCAGCAAAACAGAAACTGAGGCTTAGCATGATAGGATGGGAACAGAAGAGCTTCACATCCAAGGGGTGAGACGCTAAATGAGTTGAGGGGTTGTTTGTTGGGTGCTTTTTTTTTCTTTTCCCTTCAAACAAAACATTTCTCTGGGAAAGTCTGCTTCCCTAGTGGAAATCCAAGCCCTAAAGTAGCTGAAATGGTCTTTTCTCTCTCCTGTTGGTCTGTGCTTCGTGGCTTCTTGGACAGAAGGATTTTTGAGCAGGAAGTCATGTCCGTTAATGGCACAGGGCAGAGCTTCCAGAGGAAAATTCACCTACAGCCAGTTTTCAAGGTTGGTAATGAGGCGGTTTGTGGCCCTTTCTTTTTTCCCTAGAGAACAAGACTGATAATCAGATCCTGATGCAAATCCTGTAGTTTTAAGGCAGCTGGGCACTCCTTATTCCCCACAAAGCATCCAAGAGATGTTGGGTCTCAGAATGATGCTACATGCAAAAAACTTCCCATATTTCGCTAAAATTTCCGAAGGAACCTTAGGGAACTGGGCACTGGAGTCCCAATTTCCTCATGTAGTCTTGCTTTCAGCTTGCAGTTCATTTGGTTTCTAGGCACACCGCATCTGTGTCTTATGCTTTGTGTTCAAGCAGTACATCTCCATTTTCTTGTGCTGCCCTAATACTTATTAGTAAGCAAAACAGTACGTGTGTTTTTGCAGTTGCTGCTGATTTATATCCAAACCTTGTAGTTCCAGAGAGTATGACAACAATCTGCAGAGCTTTAAAGAAATAGGGTGGATTGGGATGTTAACGCACCAACTGGCCCCTTATCTATAATCTAGGTCTTTTCTCTAGGTGCCTATCAATAAAGACCCAGCTAAACAGGCATAAACTTCTGCTTTCAAGCAGTGCATGTATCCTTCTGTGTAACAACCCTTTTGATACTAAAGATATTGCCTGTCAGGTTTTCTCCACTGCCAAGCATTGATTGTTGACATAAGTGTTTCATTTAATAAATATTATTACCAGTGTGTAGAGTGTGAGGGGATGATTCAGCAGTGTCAGGGGCCACGTGGCGGCAATCCTAACGGGAAGACAAAAGTGATTGCTTCATAGCAAATAAATCAGGCCCCAAATCTAGGCCACCTAGAGAAACATCGTTTTTGCACTAAATTGTCCTGCCTCAGGGTTGCATTAATGAGGACATCATATGCATAATGAAGCAATTTGTCAGGACAGGCATTTGCATGTCTGTCTGTTAAAAGGGAACATACAATGCCTGAAATCAGGAGCTGAGCCCAGAGCCAGGACACCTGAGTTCTCCTCCAGCCCCATGCCTGCCCTGCACGGTTTTTTCCACCCATCCATACCTCAGTTTCTCCTCTGTGCAATGGGAATCATGACATTCACCTCTGTAAAGCGGCCACTGCGTATGTGTAAGCTCATTATAAAAAGACTAATCAAAAAACCCTTCTCCATGCACTATCCTATCAGCCATACCTTTTTAAAGCCTTTCTTGAGAATCAAAATTATTGAAACCTACCAACTGTGTCACCTACAGCTGACTTTCCTTGACAACCAGTTAAACACATTAAACACGTGACGAAAAACTCATAGCCAGCGTTGGGGAACTCACTGTGATCCTATGCCTTCCTTTTTTTTGGTTTGTTTTTTTTTTTGTAGAAGATTGGTAAAGACTTCCACAGTTAATGTTGATAAAACCTGCTCATCTTCGAATGGCTATGCCAAAAAAGATCAGCCTTTTATAGCAAAAATGCTGCCTGTGTAAAATACCAAATTAGACAAATAGAAGTGTGCACGAATGTTCCTTACTTTGGTACCTGAGGACTTTAATTCAGCTGTTAGGCTGTCATAGCATTTTATCTAACACAGAGTTTCTGTGAGGTATAAAAAAATAATGGAGAGACCACAGTTTTATAGGTGCCCACAGATGAAGATAAACGATGAGACGTTTATTCATTCAGGAGGACCACATGCTCAAAAAATAATTGCATTTACGTCCTTGTGTTATTCATGAATGAAAAAGCATTTAGTGAGAGGAATGAAAGTTCACAAACTTGCCTAAAGAAATCCAAACGTTTAAAAATTTGTTTGTCAGCAGCAAATTAATTTGTCGTAAGAGGCTCTTTCGAATTCACAAAAGGTAAGTTTGCCACATTACTGCTGGATGAATTCCAGGGAATCTTAATTTGAGGGTGGTTGGAGACTTAAATGGTATTTTAACTATTAAACATCTGTTTTATTCTAATGTAAATCATAAATCCTGTCTGTTCCATGTCAGTTTTCTAATAGACTTGGGTTATAGTTACTATTAGTTTCCATAATGTGTGTTAAATAGGCGTTGTACTGTTACGTACTGTGAAAAGTGCCCTTTCTGCTATCTGTCTTTGAACACTAAAATCTGTCCGGGCTGGGAATGCGGCGTGAGCAAACAGCAGAGCCGAGTTAGACCTGCAGGATTACTGTGTGCTCTTGCCGGATGAAAATTCTGGTTTTAAATTGACTCTGAAATAAATATTTAGCTGTAGGCCTTTGAGAGTCCTGGTTTGTTTGGGTTTATGTTCTACACCAAAGCGTCACAGTCTTTGGTAATTCACATCCCTTGGGGTAGCTTCCTACTTAGAGCATTACACAAAGAATGCATTTTCAAGCTAGATTTCCAGTAAATAACCCTGCAGTTCCAGGGGACAGACTAAAATAGCAGCGTGGCTGCAGCTCAGTGCCACTTTAGTTTAGTTCAGAGCTCTCTCTATTATTCTGATTACATCCTCTTCTGCCCCTGCTCCAATACTGGCATCTTTGTCAGTGTCCTCTTCCCACGAGCGTCTTGGTTTTCACTAAGTTCTCCGCAACCCTGTCTTTGCTTGCAACTGTACTCTCATGGCATCCTCCCCTCTCTGTTGCTTAACTCCTGCTTCCAACCCCTTCCGTAGAGTCATCATCTTCCACCATCAGATTCACAACTGCCGTGGAAGTTCTGCCAACGCTGCCAAAAGCCTGGAGATACCCAGCACCTTTTCTGGGACTATTAGACAGAACAGTCCCAAAAGAGAGATCACTCTTAGTAAAGAACAATGACTGTACAGATACTTCAAGAAGTTTTAAAAAATCCTCTAGCAAATGTAAAATTTGAAAACAATGTGACAGAGATACACTTTACAAATTGTAGTTGCCACATATCCTGCAGAATAATGGTTTTTATGAATTGCAGAAGAGTTTTTACCATGCCTAACTCATTGTTCTCACTCTTTACAAATGCCTGATGCTGGTTTTGAATCCAGTTTGGTTCTCGGTAAGTGCCAAAGGTTGGAACTGTGCATTGTATAACGCATATTTCCTTTAAACCTTTTCAGTGTGTTATTTTCTATCTCAGTTTGACATCTTCCTCTGCAGAAGAGCTAGAACTTCCAGTTTACCTGCTCTGCACTTCTGTCACGCACTTGTTGACTTACTGTGTCTAAACAGTCCCAGTGTTTATTTGGCCTTCAGAACAGCCTTCTGAATCCCTACGCTTTTATTGCTACTTGTCTACAGGTTGCTTCAAGCCAAGTTATTGACACCCACTGCTCTCCCTTCATCCACAAATCAAAACAGAAATTATTTTATCATAGAAGGCATCAGGTATGATTTACCCTCAGTAAATCTACGCTGCCTGTTCCCAGTGACCTCCTTCATGTACCCAGAAGTGGCTTCCAAGAGGATGTGCTCCACGGTTTTGCCAGAGAGCGAACGGAGGCTGACCAGCCTTGATTTTCTCAGATCAGCCTTTTGGCCTCATCACAGCCCAAATCAAAAGAAACAGCAGGGTCTCCACAGACCTAATCTACAACAAACAGAATAACCAGTGCAGATTTTAGCCCTCTTAGGAGGAATTGGCCAAAAATATATTGCCAAAGTAGACGGAAATCTGTGCTGGACAACTCTGTCATAAATCTGAAGAAATATTAGTTACATTTGTTTAACTTGTAGACTAAATGAGCTCTTTGGAGGTGGCCTTATAGGTTCCCATACAGATACCATGCTCAGTTCAGCCATTCCTAAAATGCATCATTCTCCTCCTCTTTGCCAGCTAGCTTACTCCAGGACACGGTGCTAACTGGCCGGCTGACACATCAGGGTGAGTTAGCAGTGTGTTGTGAGAAATGCAAGGAAAAAAAAACAAATGCTGAAGAAACACTATTTTTTGTTTTGTTTTTGTACTGTTCTCTGCAGTCCCTCACTTGCCACTTGATTTTCTTCACTGTCCTCCTTATTTTCCTTTCCTCTTTGAGCATTTCTTCTCCTCTCCTCTCTTCCACCAGCCTGCACTGGCAGGGGGTATCACTGAGCAGAAGAGAAGCCTCTCTGTCATATCTCTATAGCTTTACTACTACTTGTTTTTCCAGGGCAGTACTTTCACTTACCCCATATTTCACTCCGCAGAGACAGCTTGGCCTGAATGTAGCAAGTTTTCCAGTCACAGATGTCTCTATCGGATTTGCGCCTGGTTCTTGGAGACATGGTAGAAAGGATTTTTGTTGTTGTACTTCAACCAGTATAAATGCTCCCAAGCCAATATAAAGCAAATTTCTTTATCCTCTTTGCCTCATACTGGAAGACCAAGTCTTTCTGACCACACGTGTTTGCCTCAGTACTTACGTGAGGAAAGGCTGATGTTTAATTCCAAACAAGCAATTATTAGATATTCCATTAAAGGAAAATGACTGATTTTTTAATACATTCCCTCAAGACGTGGCTGCAGCTCTGGTCTTACAGCAAGTGACAAAACGGACGTTTTCAAGGTCATGAATTTACAGTCAGATCCTTGTGTCTGTGAAGATTTTCCCTAAACTTCATAGGAATTTCCAACTCTGCTACAGGTCATCCTGCATGAATCCAATTGCAAGACTGGAACCTAAGATTATTACTTTTTTTTCCCCACAAAAACTGTAGCTGACTAGTTTTAACTTCTGAAAGAGAGTGCAGTTCCATTGTGGAATCTGAGTACTCTGTAACAAAGATATATACGTTTTCAGAGTTGGAACACTGCAGGTCTATTGCCAAGAAAAGAAAAAAGAGATCTATGAAGACAAGCACAAGATATTAATGAGGTGATATTTAAGATGCTTTTTTTTGTGACGAGAACTGGTGGCTAAACTGCTCCCTGCGAGTGATGGAGTATTCTCATGCAGAAATACCAGCAGCAGGTCACGACAGAGTAGCTCAGTTTACATCAATGCAGCCAGCAGGCAAGTTCGCAGACCTACACTTTCAAAATTTTTTAATGGATGGATTTTAAACACAATGGGAAAAAGCAGTCACTTAGTCTGATCATGTCAACTCTCTGGATCTTTTATTTTTATCCCTTTCACTTTCCTTCTTTCCACCATTGCCATACAAAGGAAAAAGATGCGGGAGGACGAGGGAGAGAAAGAGAGAGAAAGGAGCAACGGATGTCCTTGGCTAGTCCAATTTGGGCACATTCAAAGAGTTCTTCTGGTCAATCTGGCGTATAAGGTTTTATCTCTGTAAAATCTCTTATCTTTAGAAGTTGGGATCCAAAGAGCAATGTCCTAGTGCTCCACAGGAAAAGGGAAAATGTAACTTTGAAACAGGATTTCTGTACCTGCTGTTAACTTTTCACAGCTGAAGAGCTAAGATAAAGTGGAAAGGTGAATTGGTCAATTTGTGCACAGGCACTGTTTCTGGAGAACAACGCTCCCAAGGAGAAGCAGCGGCTGCAGCAGAGGACAACCTGCCGTTGGCATCAGGGTGCTGGGCAGGTGAAAAACGGATGCCTGCCAGGAAAGCCTGTGTTACATCAGTAACATTATAGGTCTCTCCTATGACTGGTTACCCCAGTCAGTATCATAGGTCTGATTTTAATTGCATCTGAAGTGAACTCAGCAGAAAAACACCTTTGTCCTAAGTGATGTTTACCTCCAGTTTAATGTAAGCCTATATGCACCTCACAAGAAGAAGATGATGACAGCCACCCTCACCAATCAGTCATTTCTCGAGGTGTTTCTAGTGTGTGTGTGCAAGTGTTATAAAGCACTACAGCAAAAACTGTCACAAAATCTCAGTCCCAATGAAACGGTCGTAGACACTAGGAATTAGCCATCTTCATGTTGGTTTAGCCTAGCCTCCATTTGACTTTAATGAAAAACCTAGTAGGAAATTATTTTAAAACATATTTTTATGTATAAATAAAAGGCAGGATTATCCATTCCTAGCACAGTTCGTCTCAGAAACAATTACAGACTCTGTGACGTCTTGCAATCTTGGCAGCTGTACCGTCGTCTTAGATGGGAATATAGATGTGTGTCTGTCTTGAGAGCTCCCAAATCCCCGCATTCTCCATAGGAAAGAATAGGACAGGAAATTTCCGGGCTACTGCGCTCTTTGGCGCAGCTGTCTCTTTTGCTTTCACACGTATTTCTGCAGCAAGATGAGAGCCATCTTAAGCAATGGAAACAGAGTCTCATTCAGCAATGGTTCTTTTCTCTTTTGTCTGCTCTAAAATAGTCCGAGTGTTAGGAAGGGTAACAAGCACTGAACTTTTCCCCACATACACAGCTCACACAGAGGAATGAAACTGGGTTAAGAATAAGAATATATTATTTTCTCTTCAAGAATAAAACAGTTAAAGTTCAGGTTCCTTCAAATTGAGTTTACTATTGGAGTCATAAGACCGCGATCCAGCAAAGTTTCCTGATTTCAGTATGATTTTTCATGTGCTTTCAAAGTTAAATATGTATTTAAGAACTTACTTGCTTGGGTGATCAGGCTTGTGACAGAAGATACACGCAAACACCTAGATCTCAGCTCTCATGGCTACTGCTTTAGGTATCAAATGCCAAAGACACAGCCTTAACATTCTCAAATATTTTGCCATATTCTGCAGTCCTTAATCCTTAAGTTCAGCGAGCTTTCCTTGTTCAGTAACAGAACTTAATCTGTTTTTCCTCTTATTTGTGTTCTTATACTCTCTTTTTATGCTGTTTGACCCACATTGCTATAATAAAAAGAGTCTAAAATTATTAACTTTGCCTTACCACATTCCTATTAAGCCAAAAGTAACTAGTAATCTGTGGGGAAGTGTGAGGAACCAGAAAGGCAACGACACATCTTAAGTGCCATAGTGGAATTAAACCCTCTTCCCTTCAGGTCCTGGTCTAGCTCTGGAAAGGTTTTTTCCCTTAATGCTGGTTCTCCTTCAGACATATTTTATGAGTTATATCCAAAAAATATAGGTAGGCAGAGGCCTACTGTGAGAAGCAGAAAATCATGGCTACTAAGTATTTTGCACAAATAGTTTTTGAGTAGAAGTTTTGGCTTTTGGTTTGTGATATAACCTGAGAGAAACAATAGTGGCTTGGCTAGAAAAGATGAAGAATATATACAAAAGAAAGAAAGAGGCAACCAAATCACTGAAGATGTAACAAGACCACAGGCGTGACTTTTCTTGAGGAGCTACAAGGCTTACACCCGCTCTCCGCACTGGTACCTCCAAGCAGCTGCGGTGCAGCTCCACGTGATGAAAAAGCTGCGTCCTCTCCCTCTGTCTTAAAAATGTACAGGGACAAAGATTTCCCAGTGATTATCGCTCCTCTGTGAAGTGACGTGTCTTACACATATTTAAGATGGCCTGGGAGAGGATGTTCAGTGACTTCCACAAAAAATCTATCTTTTTGGAGGGGCTGACAACACAGTGCCTAGGAGGCAAGGCGCTGCCGTGCAGGCTTATTCCAGTGTGCCAGGGCCCAGGAGAACTGGGAATGCAAAGTGGTATTTGCACACAACTTCAAGGAAAGCACAATAACAACAAAGGCAACATATTACTGGTAGTCCGAAGTTACAAGGCTCTCACTAGAAGAAATTTTAAAACGCCTAATCTCTTAGCAGTTTATATTCACTTCTGCTCAAACCAGATACCAATTGCAAGTGAGAAAATGTTACTGTCCCTCTATTTACATTCATCTCTCCGGGAGCTGTATCTTACTCCCACTGACTTCTGCAGCACAATTTCTGCTGCCTTCGGTGAAGCCTGGTTTGACACCACACAGGTAATTCAGGGCTCTGCTATCTGATTTCCCCGTGGACTGTGAGCAGCATGATTTGCCTGTACCGTAATCTGTTCACGCATGCTGACAAGAAAATGCACAGCTCAAAAGGCATATAACATAAACTACTATTTTAGGCCCAAACCTCAAAAACAAAGCATTAAACAGTTGCAGCAGAAATAGCCAACATCTGTATTTTTATGGGAACAAGATAGTATCTTAATGTAGAATTTTTTAGAGCAATGTAACCAGCTTAAAACTGCTCACATTTTAACTGATGACATTTTGACCACAGCATACAATCCCCAGACATGCAATTTACTGAGTATAAACAAGCCAAAAGCAGAGGAGAGAAAACTCCTTGGAGTCTGCTACACGTGATAGACACAAGCGCTACAGAAATCTGCTGATAATCCCCTTTTTGGTCTGTGTTCGCAGCTAAATCTACTTCACTTCCTATGATACTGAACATGATGCAGTCCTTTGAGGTCCACCACTGGCCATAAATCCCAGGCAGGAAACAGTTTTCAAGCCTAGGAGGAAAGACAGAGTTTCATTTTCTAAAGCCAGCCCAGAGTAACCGGGTCAAACAAAGTTTGGAATTGAAACTCTTGAAATCCAGGATATAATTGTGTATATTTTTCGGTTTGTTTTGTTACCGGTTAACCGGATGCAACAAACAAAACCATTTTCCTTTCTTATTTTCTCTCTCTGACTGTCTCTTTGGGAGCTCCTCTTTGGGAGCCAGCCTCACCATGAGCCAGTGCTTGAGGTCATGGCTCCCTAACTTTAAGACATCTGCTAGGTCAGATGTGCTTGAAGAGAATCAGCTGCTTGCAAGCAAGCACATTATGAGCACACTGGAGTCACACACAAACGTTGAAGGCATCTTTTTCTGTTGAACAGATACATGTTGTCCATGTATCCTATTCAAAATTGCTTTTCTTGATCAGATCTCTATCTCCAACGCCGATGCAGAGCATTAGATTAGGAGTTTGAACTCTTAAACATTTGAATTGTAAGCTAATTATAAAAATAAATTACAAACCAAAATACCACCTTCACTTTTGGCACTAGGTGCTGAATTTGCTCTGCACTATATTCCTTCTGATTTTCTGAAAAGTCATAGAAGTAAAGATACAAAAAGATAAAATACTCATTTAGGGTGTTGAACACCTTAAAAACAGATTGATGAGCCGTACTTTGTGAAAACAAAACCCATTCTTCACGTCTGAAACTGAACATCCAAATCCAGAGATTCTCCAAAGCACTAGCTGCTTATGAAGCACTTAACCCCTGCTTATATTCATTATTTAAACCATTTCAGTTGTTTCAGTAGCACACATAAGAAAAAGGTGAGTAAATGCCCAGGATTCATGCTCATCTGTCCAATAAGAAAAACGCGTATACGGATGAAGGGGAAAAACATATTCAGTGAAAAATTATTTCACGCTTTTAAGCCACCAAAGGCTTCTCCTAGAAGCTCCTTTAAGCCACCTTTTACAAACCATAAATGAAATGTTAGTTCTAAAATAGAGCAGTCAGTTTTTACAGTGAGGAAAAAAATCTGCCTGGAAAAAAATACACCAGGCTTGATTCAAAATTTGCACGATGGAGTGCCAGGTTGGCAGAGGTTGAAAGTGCAATGGAATTGAAAGGTTTCCATCTTGCCACTAAGCTTTAACACAGTGTGTTAGGTATTCATACTGCTTTGGCAAAGACCTGCAGCCCCAAATGTACTAATTTCTGTCAAGCTGTTGAAACTCATTCAGGTGCCTGAAAAAGCAGAAGGTACAGGGGAACTGGTAACATAGCCCTCAGGGAGTACCTAAAAGCCAGTCAAAATTGCAATGCCTGTATTTAGGGATCACAGTAAATATCCTTCAATACAGTTCGTATCTTCTATAATAGAGTTTAAGAGGGAAACGCCAGAAGCTGGATTCTCAACACTCTAAAGCCATCGAGCCACATTTACCCATTTATATCTGTTTAGACTAGCTAGGGATCAGTCCTCAACCGTCTTCACCAAATCTAGTGTTATGACAATAAGGAGGAAAAATCACCATATATTAAACATCCTTTTAAGCTCTGTCCACTTTATCCTCTGTCATCCAATACACTTTATTTTTTCCGTGTATACTAAGAACTAATTTCAGTTATGCACCTATTCATTTCAAGTCTGCTAAGACAAAAGACATTGAGGAGGCAAGGTACACTCAGAAACTGATGTGGTCTCTCTACAAGACCATAAGTCTGTCTCTATGCTTTTGCAGTAAACAAAGTCTTAAAAGTAACAATAATAAAAGTAACAAACAAATTTAGTGCCTTAATTTAAGCAAGAGTTACGTTTTCTATTTCAAAGCAAAGGCCAGCACACAGGAGGAGAGTGAGTTCTGGTAGTGGCTTTTGCCTGCAGGAGTTTGCCTTTCAGGAGCTGGATTGGAAAGCCTGTCTCCATAAGTCACCCACACCAGCAGCATGTTTAAATCAAGACACTTCCATAGAGAAAACAGAGCCTTTTATGAAAACATTCTTGCTAATCTACTTGATACCTTTTGAGCCTCCAAAAAGTGAAATTCTGAAAACAAAAATACCTTTTCTATGCTGATGATAAGTAATTTGGTTTCTATCTGCAGCTTTGAAGTTCGAAGGCAAAGCGTGGGGAGCATCAGGATTTTCACGTAGCATTTGACAGTCGCGTTGCTCATTATCTCCACCCGAAATAAGAAATACGGTGTGTTTAGTCACTTGTGATTATTTTCAGTGGAAGTGGATTATGACCTAACACTGCCACTCGGTTAGCACACTCGTATCACAGTTCCTGGTTAGTTCTTTTGTCAGCTGTGCTCTGTCAGACTGTATTTCTGACAAGCAAAGTCAGAGTGGAGTTTGGAAAAAGCTGTCACCTCTGGGTCGGGGCATCCTGGAATTACAAATCGGTGGAAGTTGGAAGAGCATACTGGGGTTATGTGCTCCCCTCTGACACCCACAGCTGGCCCCGAGAGGGACTGGACTAGCATCTCCGTCTGGTCCAGTACAGCAATTGGGATATGGACCTGCCTGTACAAAATGAAGCTATTTAATGAAGGAAATAACTTCCTTTAATTACAACAAAAATAAAAAAGGCCCAACTCCAGAAAAAGCGATACAGTTGCCATAGCCACCAGTAGATCTACGTTACCGAAAAATTAAGGTGTTAGGCATGCTATGCTGTAAAACAAAATCTTGGCACAGAACCACCTGACTGGTTGCTGATAACAGGCACCATTCAAGATGCGATTCAAATACTGGGTAATAACAACCTTAGGAATTCTTTACAGTGTGTGGAGAGGGAAACAGGCTTGCAGCTCATTTATTACATATTATTTGGGAACAAGGAAAGAGGTTAATTAGAAAATCACAGGGAACCTTTTATTTTCAAATACAGTTTACATTTAATTGTTTTTTAAAAAAGGGGAAAAATGGAAGCTGAGACTGTACTTCGTCACATTGGGGGCAATAAAAAGGCTGCGCTGCTGTACTGTTTTTGCATTCAGCATAGTCTGATCTGGTTTTAGAGTTGGAAAGCAGCACAACTCTTTGACAAAGTAAGACAGTTAATGTTTTTAGTGTGTCATCAAACAGACATGTAAACTTTTTCACCATGCGCCCCTCGGTTCCTTTGTGAATGGATTTACCAGGTGTGTGCATGGAGATGTGTGTCAGAACGGTCCCTCACTTGTCGGACTGGGCATGTACAGGTCAATGAACAAACAAACCCCGTGCTCAGTTTCTGGAATGTTGGCACACACTGAAAGTCCTGTTTACAGCATCTGCTGAGAAGTTGCTTTCTTAAACCCTTTTCGATTTCACAGTTGTCAGGATTCGGCTCCTCTATGTTAACATTAACACACACCATAAGAAAAAGAAAGGAGTACATTTAACATTCAAAATCCGTGAAACACACACTAGAAACAAACCAAGACTCCTCTCACAATGATGCATTTTTATCCACCCTACAGCCAACAGCTACCAAATCACAAAGGGAAGAGATGCAAGGACCCTTTCAGCCTATCCAGGAGACAGGAAGGAGAAAAAGCAAAGGCACTTGTGCCCTTATTCTCCTGCCTTAGGCCCAGAACATCAGGTTTCAGCAGCTTTGGGTTTTGTAAGAGGTTCTTTGGAAGAGGCTGAATAAGCAGAGGATGGTAGTATCAGGCGGGTCTGAAATCTGGCCTTCAGTTTGCCTAATGTTTTGAGTATAGATGTGGTTTGAATAATAGTATGAGTGGATTTTCACACTTACTAGTAAATCTAGAATCAAACTTGTAGATTGTTTTAGAACTTTTTTCTTTTTGGTTGGTGGTTTCTGCTAAAGTTTTGTTTTAGCAAATTAAACTCTCTATAAAGACTGCTTTAGAGGAGTTGTTTTTTTTCTGCAAGACACGCATTCCCATGCATTTACAACCCCTCTCAGGAGATGTGAGCAGATGACCATAGCAGATACCCTTCATTAAAACAAAAGGAAAGGCACAACCTGGTATTTCTAGTGTGTGAACAGGACAGCTCTCTCATCCACCACATTTTGAAGGCAACAACGGAAACTCTTTCCTGGATTTCCATGGTCTCTGCCCGATCCTAAGTAAATGCATACGCATAAGTGCAATGTAAAAACTTGCTCTGACTCAGAGCATTGGCAGCCAGACTTGACTAGAATACAGGTCTCCAAACACTGAAGTCCTGCTCTTAGACCTCATCCTTCTGGAAGCTGAGAATTAATTACCTGGAGGGGTTCTGGGATTGGGTGTTTTTTCATTATTTTACATTCCCTTGCTCTTCTCTGCTCTCTGGCTTTGCTGGTGAAAGTGCCTACTGCTCTCCTGTTCTTGCTCCCCTTCCCTGATTTCCATGGTTCAGATGTTTGGAAATGCTTTGTAGAATTCTGCAAACTTCTTCCAGCCGTGCCAAAGCAAACTTGAACTCACAGATTTCCGAGGCTTTCCCATCACTGCTGACGCCCTCTTGGTGATCTGCCTGCTCTGAAGTTTTTGCTGGGGTTTTCTGACCGTTTTTGCACATCTACCGTGTAACAGCTAAATGAGCTACGGATGCCAAGGGGAAAAAAAAACCCTATATTACTTTCCCTTGCTTGGTTGCATTACAGAGCTGTTAAAATACAAAAAGACAGAGAAACAGAGGAGGGGAAAGGGCAGAAAGAGAGAGAAGCAGCATGCGCATGTGTATTTGAGAGAGGAGGGGAACTAGAAATAAGGTGAAAAGAAGCACTGTCTCTTTAAAAATAAAATGAAAAAAATACCCTCAGTGTTTGCTTTAGTCTTTTTCATTCTTTGGCAGCATCCCAAAGATTTCGCTGTCCTTGTCTCCAGCATCTGGAAACCATCAGGGTAAACAATAGAGTGCTAGGAATTGGAACCCCTGCCTCAGCTCCCGTGGGACCCCGCTCTGGAGAACATGAGAACACAACCCATTGGACACCATGTGGTCAATTACTTCAAACTAAGAAATCTGTGTGCCTTCCTATTTTCTGTTTTCCTTGGCACCACATGACCCTTTCACAATGGAACCCAGCTGTTGAAAAAGCCAGACGTTTTCTTTTTTAACCTCTTGCTTACTTTTTGTGCTTGCTTTCCACAGCAAGCTTCGGGTTGGCATATGCCCTGGGTAAAAGTGTCCCGCTTATTAAAATCCTGGCTGGCTGTAATGTTTGCCTGTATTAGTCAGCAGAGAGGCTTGAGAGTATTAACTTAACAGGATCATACCACAATGAGGACTCCACAGGTGGTCCTGTGTTTTCTGGGTTTCCTGACGTTGCGTGCCAGCACTTACAGCAGATACACCAGGACACTTTTATAGCCTGCCTGTTTTGTGCAATCGATAATTGCCTGTGCAGTTGTGACCTACTTTTTAAGATTTGTTCCTAGCCTGTTGAGGGGGGGCTGCCTCTTTCAGTGCCGTGGAGTAGACTTTGCTCTGGATTAACCATGCTAGCTCCAGGACTGGAGCTGGTGGTCACGGTGGGGAGCAGGGACTGACAGGTCCTTGTTCTTTCCAGGCTTCTGTTTCAAAAGACAATCTCTGAACCATGTGAAACAGTCCAGTGTTACTGACCACACACAAGCCAAGACTTCTGTACTATGTTCAGATGCATCATCTTGTTCTGTGTGTTTTACTTTCATTAACTTGCCCCAAAGAGTAGGGATGCTGAACAGAATAGAGTTGTGCAAGACATTGAGGGCTTCGTCTTTAAGTTGCCTTTAAAGTTGCTGAAGAGAAGCGAGTGACATTTCATGTACGAATAATCATACGTGCTCCCAGATTCACCATTTTACTTCTGGGAGAAAGACAGCTACGGATGTAATGCTACAGCTGGAAGCCAGGGATAAAACAAGGACATGGCACGCAGTGGGATCCATGCGGCTAGCACTGCACCCAGAGATGTGACGTTACATGCGTTCTGGCACTCAGCTTCATCAGCTTCGTGCTCAGACTGGTGGTTGCTTATCTGCTGAGCAAAGACAGTTACATCAGTTTGTAAAGGTTAGGGAGCTGACACTGGTATGGGCAGGAGACTTGTTGAAGGCAACGAGATTCACAGCGCCAGCTATTTTGATCAAATCTGTATCCCAGTGCGAAAGGGCCGTGGCACTGCATTGGCCCAACCTATCTCCGCAGGCGACTGGCGAGGCTGGCCTTGCCCCTGACTGCAGGAGGGCCTTTCCAGGGGGTTAGCTGTTCAGGCCCTGACATCTTCACTAAGCACAGTTGATTCATTTCCAGGATGCTATATTGAACTATACTGCCTTCTTTCTATTGCGATTACAGAAACCTGTAGGAACTTAGGACCCTGCCAATTCATTTCCATTTCCAACGAGTAGTGGAATCTGTTTCCTCCCCTTGCAGTGAAGTGCAATGCATATTTTGCGTAAAATTTTATAGCTGTATTTCTTTTAAGGGAGGTGAAGATGAATCATTAAATGGGTTTGCTGGCGGAACTCCTACTGCAGGATCTAGGCATTAAACCATTTTGTGGCCAACAGTAAAAAAAACCAAACAAATCCCAGATCCAGCCTATAGTTCAGCAGTAATACCAGGAAAGCTTTTTCCCCTTTTCTGCCCGTGGTTTTTGATCACAAATGTCTGCAGAATTGATTCGCATGATACTGAGAGGGCGGAAGCAGGTAGGGGGAAGTGGAGGGTTAAGACAGTGCAGTAGCAATTTAAACAGCACAGTGTCTACTTAATCTTTTAATATTTATCAAAGGGTTGGTTAATTGCGTGGCAGAAGTTCAAATCAATCTACTGCTTCCCTGTGTGAACATCTTGGACAGCTTCTTGTCTGGCTGACAGATATTCACAAAAGTACAGATAAAAATACAGTTCTTTGAAGGAATGCTCTGCCTGTGGCGAGAAATATATATCTTAAAAGAGTTAAGGGAGTCTGCCTTAGCTAACTGAAGCAGTCCCAGCACAGCTTGGACGCAAGCCAGGACGCAGATGAAACCACTGTAGTGGCACTGATGGATGACCTGGTTCTGGCAATGAAGAGAGAACACATCCATTCTCTTCATCCTGCACCTCTTTAGTGTTTGACACCACTGGCCATGAGATACAGCTGTTGGACCAAGAAGAGGTGACAGACAACCAGAGTGACGTTAAGATGGATTCAGCCTTTTTCAACAGGAACAGCGCTTCCAATAGTTGCCCCCCTTCTTTGGCTCCGTTTTGTGGCGTACCACAAGAATCAGTTTTCCCTCTAGTCTCTTACAGTATCTGTGTGGTTGCGCTTACGAGGTAGGGTGCTTGTGTTTAAATGCCAGCAATATTTATGTATGTGACACACACGGCACTAGCTAGTTTTCACTGCGTGCAACCATATCACGTCTACGCAGTGAGCCCATGTTCAGTGGGGTGGGTTGAATTCATGGATGAAAAACAGTTGCTTGAAGCTGAGCAAGAGCTGATGCTGGCAGCTAGAGGAGAGAGCTTTTGGAAGTGTTTTAGGACTAGTGCAATCTCAAGATCAGTCAAATTTAGTCGACTCTTTTAGGACTATTGTGGTATTACTCTGAGACCAATTTGTCGCAATTATCAAGCAACATTTTTCTTCTCCTCTCCAAATACTGCAGTTTAGCCTCTCTTTGCAGCAAATGATCTAGCCTGCTTTTCTCCTCATCTTCCTCACCTCTCTACTCGAGTGCAGTACTGTGTACCTGAGTACGATGCCTACACCTCTTAGGAAGCTAAGGGTATTCAACAACTGCGCAGCCCTTTTTAATGGGAGAGTCTTGACTTCAGGAATAAGCGCGCTCAGGAATTAAGGATTACCACAAGCCTCCCTGAGTACAAGGTGTGCACATTTTCAGCTTGTCTGCAAGTAAATATGTATTGAAGTAAGTATGTTTACAACATACTTAAAAAGGAGAAGTCCTATCTAGAACGAGATATCCACCTTTGTACGCATCTAAAGGATGCGTATCTTCTTGCAGGTTTTGAATCGGCACGGCATGCAGGATGCTTCAGCTCCTGTGGTCTCTTTACATGGATTAGTAACATGTTTAATATCAGTTAATGTTTGTCTGTGATTGCTCCCTGTTTGAGAAAACATCTTTTTCCATCAGTTGGGAGCTTTTTTTTTTCCAGTCAAGCCTGGGAAAGTGATTGCAATTCTGATGTTGTAAAAGAGGTAAAAAGGCAAATTTTCAAGTTCCCAGCAAGTTGTTAGTGTTATAAACAAAACCATGATCTACACTCATTTTTGGTTTGATATTCAGAAGAACCCAAAGCCAACGTGCAATATTTTCCCATCTACTGCAGTTTCTACACTCAGCTGCGATCTCCTGCTCGATTTTAAACAGAATAGGTAAATCATTAATTGAAAACAGTTTACAGGTGCAATTTTGTGTTTAAAAATAATTTGCAAATTGTATACAGTCAGATTTCTGTGACTTTTTTCATTAACTGCTACAGGTTGTGTGTCTGTTTCTACAATAGATTTTAATAAATAGGTCTGTAAGCTGCATTTCCTGCAACTACTTACAGTACAGTCCTACATATCACTACTTCTGACAGATCACACAGACTATAATGTTATATTTCTGCCTCATGGGGCTGAGTTATTACTAACCACTGAGCCCCGCAGAGAGAAGTCTGTTTATCATAATGTGACTAAAAGGAGCAAGCAGGCAGGGTGGAGGACAGTGCCGAGGGGGAGAGGTGTAACTGGAAAGAAAGCTTCATTTGGAGATGACACAGAGCACTGCTTTTCTGCAGAGAAGAATGGTTTAGAGGAGATTTTACACACAGGAGCGGGGGGTGGGGTTCTGCACCATCGAAGTTTTTAAATGTTAAGAACACTGATCCTGAAAAGAGAAGGATTAAGAAAAGAGTGAGGAAGAGCATGAAAGTCATAGCAGGGAAGAAAGAAATGTAAGAGATTACAGAACGCTGTTAATTAACTACTAACAAGCGCAGACTATCTGATGGTCGTTTCACCTCATTTACTCTTCTGTTTTCTGGAGGAGAACTGATTTCAGGCAGCTGATCGTCAAGAAGGATGCGCATGTAGGCGAGACTGAAAGAGCTGATTGTGTTGCTCACACCGTTTCTGCTGCGGGGGAGACAGGGCCACCAAAGCCATACCTGCCTTCAACGCTTGGCAGCATTTTGGTCAACTCTGTTTCTCCCTCAGATATAATACTCAGTCTTTTTTGTTTCCATTTAACTGACCAACCGTCCCACCATCTACAAGAAGTGTCCATTTTGTGTCTCTTTTGTGACATTTGGTCTGCAACACAAGGTTTCAGAATCTTCCCTTCAAAGTCCAATACTGCACACTGTAACTGCTTCTAAGAAAGGAGCAGAGAAACGAAGCAGGGGGTAACACATTGCATGTAGTATGGGAGAAAACAGCCTGCAGTTTGCTGCTTCTGCAGAATGCCCTGGGATTTAGGGCCTGGGTTTAGACAGTGCCACCTGAACGACCTTTGTTTAGCTCCAGTTCAGCTAGCATCTGGGCTGGTTTGTTTTCGGAAACATGTTTACATGGCTGAGTGCTTGGCTCATGGAAAGCAAATGTGCAAACAGTGCAGATGCTGCAAGGGAAGTTCATCTTCACTCTGGCCAAAACGGTCACGGGCCCTTCCCTCCCATAAGATATCTTGCTGTGGTACCACATAGTTAGTCCAGGAATTTCAAGACAGCCATAGGAAGTCGGTGTGCCTCGGGTGTTCAGTTCCTTCTGCAAACTCTTACCTCGTCTTCGGTGTAAGACACTCTTTGGCTCTCTCCACTTAAGCGAATGAACGTGTCCTTTGCTTGTGGGGATATTAATCTCTATCTGAATGGCCAAAAGATAACTGCCATATTCAAATGAGTGCAAAACTCCATGTTCTAGGGCTTCTGTATATTTATTGTAGTAAACAGGTTTATGAATAGTTAGTCTCCATTTCCTGGACAGAAGAAAAATTCTCCATCCTTTATTTATATGCCCTTTTACTGGCAAGGTCCAACTCTTTCCTTTTGTCCTTCCTATTCACCAGTGCAAACAGTAAGATGAGCTACTCCCAGCTGCTGGAAGCCCCGCGCTGTCCCCATCCCCCTGCCAGGAGCCAGCAGCTGTTACTGTGCACAACCCAGGCACTACGGGCTCCGAGCCAGGCAATCTCGATCGCTGCTTTCCTACAGAGAAGTTTCAAACTGCAGTTTGAAAAGCTCTCGCTGCCAGGCAGGAGCTTCATGTGCAGTTTTACTTCTGTTCTTCGTTAATCCGTAACACTGATTAGCAGAAGAGACATTACTTGTTAAAGACTTGTAGTATAACCCACTTTTAGCCGAGCTAATTTTTGGAGAGAGAGGGGAATGCAAATCCTAAACTGGCCCCACACGCTTCAGCGGACTATTGCTAAGTTGTGGTGGAAAGCAGTTTCTTCTGCAAGTTTACAAAACTGACTTCACTGTAACAGGGCTGCCTGAAATTTTCAGTAAGGTTCTCCTTCATAGTGCTGAACGTATCCTTCAAACAAAGTCCCCAAACAGTTTCCAGTGAATACGGACAGAGAAAATGTTTTCCAAAGAAGCACCCTATGCAAAAAGCTGCAAAGTTGTGCATGTGTTAGCTGGGACAGACCACCCAGCTTTAACGAGGGCACCTGGGGGCTGCCGTGGCCCACCCCAGCCGCCCGAGCAGGAGCTGAGGATGCCCACAGCGCAGGCAGCGTGTCCCCAGCTGCGGGCATGCCTGGCCTGGCTGCAGGGCACCAGCACTAGAGCAGGGGGGCTGTCTGCTCCCCCACACGTGATGGGCGACATGACAGACCTGCAGCTTAGGGCAGATATCTGCAAGTTATGACAGATGTGTACAGACACCACACAGCAGCAATTCTAGCCTGGAGTCCTCCACGCTGCCTAACAGACCGAGCAGAACGAGCCCTTCTGCACCCTCCCTGCTCCAGTTGTTCGCAGGTACTGTGAAACAAAGCAATGCCATTTAAAATCAGAGATCAAACAAAGTCAGGAAAGATTTTTGCAGCTGTTCAGTCCTGCCCTGGAATTTGTTGTGCATATCTCCTTTTTTGGAAGGCTTCTTTGTTTCACGGTGCCTTCAAAAACATACTGTCATTACAAGCTGCTTGCCAAGTACCACTCCAAGCTGGTTATTCACTGCTACCCCTTTCCCAAGTCGAAATGTGCATTTCTAAAACGCTTTTCGCAGTCATCGATAACGAGAAAGACGCTCGCTCTTTCAGGCCAACCTGTGAGGTAACCAGGTGATCTCTGTTTCCTCTATATGAAGCAATGAAACATCTGTTTCATAAGAGAGCTGAAAGATAGTCCTTGTGTGGTTACAGTCTTCTGGCATCAAAAGCCCTTTTTTTAAAAAAAACAAAAAACAAAACAAAAAAAAAAACGCCTCTAGTTTGATAAATATAGTCATAATAGAGCACTCAACTGGCACTAACCGCAGCGTGTTGTAGATATAAACTAACCGGGGACAATCCCAGCTTAATTAGAGACTCAATTTTTTATGGAAAGGTTTGGGTAAGTTCTTTTTTGTTTCCCTACCTACCCCTATTTACAGAAAATACTTACATGTTTGAAGCTTTACAAGTTTTGTAGAGAAGAACAAAGTGTTAAAGAACCTGGATAAAGCCTCAGAGAAACAGCACAAAGACAGGCATAGTAAGAAATGAGCTCCGACCCATCCCAGTTCACACGCATATGCTGCATAAGCTTCAGATCGTAAACCTAAGTAAAGCAACAAGGATTCCCTGTGTTTAATGGCCCTGGGATGTTTTCAGGCAGCTACAGGAATGAAAACCAATGGCTATATTGTCAATGATGGCAAATAAAGTAAATTCTGGAGGCTGTTCTTAAAGTTTTTCTGAAGTTTTAATGTATTTAAGATTGCTAATGTCACGTGATATAGAACAGTGAATTTTCTGCCATTTCACAAATTAAACTGAAGCAAAGAAAAAGCACAAAATTAAAACAATGTACATAAACATCACAACACTTCATTTTAAAACACTGGCTAGTGGTCATCCCACCTCCACTTCTAGAAGAGCAGCACTATTATAATATGGGGTATTTTAAGAATAGAGCCCACTGAAAAATCCAGTGAAAGAGCAGGAAACATTGCTGGCTGTTGGAAGAGCTGCTGAGAGAGCACAGATGTTCATTTCTATCCGATGTGCACATCTATCTCTGTGCAAGCTGCTTTGGTATCAACACTCCAATTCCTTGCTATGCTGCAAATTACAAAGAATATGTGTTTTCACAATTTTTTCTTACATCTCTCCTTCATAACACATTGTTATGTTTCTATTTTAATCCACTCTTTCTATTGACTTCACTACAGATCATGTTTATAGTCTTTAAATTCCCTGTTCATACACTCTGAAGAGTTCTGCTTACTTGTTCATATATTTCTAAGCAGAAAAAGAAAGTATCTACTCCACTGTTTTATAGCCAGTAGGGAGTACAGGACAGGCAAGGGAAGGGATTTTCAAGTACTGCTTTGTCTGATGTTGAGCTCGTCACTTCAGTTCGTGCTGTTTAAAACCAAGTCCTAAGGGATGGTTTAGGAATAAGGCACTTAACTGTGGATGCTGATGAGAAGTGGATTCCCCTTCTACTGCATATGGAGATAACAAGAGGAAGGAGGCAGCCTTTCCTGTTTATATCCCAATTTCATGTGCAAAACCATGTCCTTAAAAAGAAGCGGGTGATGGGCAGTCTCTACAATGATTTCTTGCACGTTTCCCCAAACGCATGCTGGCAATGCGGAGTGTGCTGCCCACAGGCCAGACTGACAGCAGTAGCGTCTTGTACAACCAAAACACTCCCCATCACCATCAGAAAAGATTAACAGTGACTCGCTTGGCACATATTTCTTCCTTTTATCTTCAAGAAGGAACTGGAATGGAATTCCTCTTCCTGAGCTGGCTTGGCCATGCCAGCCTTCGGGAAGGGTTCACCTGAGGCACCATCCCGCTGTCCTAGAGTCTGCTCTGTCAGTTTTCCTCAGCTCACATCATCTAGTGTGGAGCTCCTGAAAACTATAGCCTCACTGATGATCCATCCAGCAATAACGTTATATCAAATTGAACTGTAAAATTCACCATTTTAAGGAAAATTCCCTACACTTGCCAAGTGAATTGTATACCTCACGCTAAATGTACATAACGTATACTCTTCTTCTGTTTCCATCCATGCATGGAAGTTAAATGCCTAGTGAATACATTCTTAGCTTTCTATATCCTTTTCCTATTGTTGCTGTTACTAATCTTACATTCAGAGTAATTATGTATTACGATAAAATTATTTCGGCTTCAAATCCCACTGTCATTAACACAGCCTTGTATTTGATAGCTATTAGAAAATCTTGTCTTCCTAATGAGCATACATACTAAGCACACCCCAGTACTTTTAGGCAAAAGATTTATTACTATGAAGAGTTAGCGAAATGCAAAGCACAGACTGGTACTGCTCTCCACCCCAAAGGCAGCTGCCTTTCTATACCAGCAGACATACTCTGTTTCATTTGGTGAGCGCTGTGGAATGGGAGCAAGTGGGAAATAGCCCAGGGTATGCTATTAATAGCCCACAAAATTCATTCAACTTTTTCCTACAACACAGCGACCTCTGCAGTGAGGCATGATTGTGCTTGAACGCAACCTCATTAGAGGACAATTTAAAACAGAAAGAGAAGATTGTCTGAAATTATTAAGCCTTCCCAGATCTCCATTGTAGCAGTCCTCATAACACCAGTACCCCAGGGTTAACCACCTCTGCGTGTCACTCCGAGCAGAGAGATTTCTAAGTGAGCTGAATGCTTGTGCTCAGCTAGTAGGTTATGCGATATTTAGAAAAGCACTGGATCTGCTTTCAGTCAAGTGGAACATTCTCAGTTGTATGGTGCTGCCATCCTGAGCCATCTACTTTAATTCAACAGCAAGGGCAAGAGGAGCCGGTGCTGTTTGTGAGGAGGAGTCTGCTGACTCATTGAGCAACCTGTCAGAAGGGCTCCAGCTCTTCCATAGGTGGTGGTTGTTGATGTGTTTGTCTCCAGTGGAAATGCCTGCTGTCCCTCAGCATGCTGCAGGGCTTACAAGGATGTCCAAGGAAGAGCAGGCTTCCCCTGCTTCATCTTGCTGCCTCTCGCTGGTACCTTTGATAGGGCTCAAACTGTCCCTCGCTGCTGGCAAGGGCCTTGTATTGCAAAGTGCTGGACAGGAGATACAAGTCTCTCATATGAGAATAACTGCATCTGCTTATAAAGTAAGAGTGAAGATAAATCCACTTCTTATAGGTGTAACTTCGCCAAGCAAGAGCGAACCCAGCTGAGCAGTAGCGCTCTGCAGTTCTCGAAGACGGGGCTGCCCTGGAAGAAGGGCCATTTTTTGCAAGTCAGATGTCCTCAACACTAAACCTGAACCTGCCCTGCGACCCCAGCTGAAGATGCGGTCAACGCGAGGCAGCCCTCCGTCTCCAGTCCGGTCAGACCCAAAGACAAACAGCAGCTCCGGTGGAGTTCAGAGTTTGACAAGAGAATGTTTTCTGTCCCCTCAGAGGGCTTTTCCTGAGGCCCTCCGCCTGTCTCCTGCTCAATGAATGCTCTCTTTGTTCCCGCCAAGTTGACAAATGCCAGTGTTACAGAATAAGGATGACATTTCTGCAGCGGTATTAGGGCTGAGAAAGGGGATTATTCTGGGCAGCGCATAAGGGAGGCTGCGCGACGCCGTTGTTCGCGCCACGACAAGGAGGTCCTTGAAGGCCGTGGCCAAGGCCGAACATAAGAGCTGTGTGTGGGGAGACGTGCACGCGCGATGGCGGCCGCATCCCCGGCCAAGTCCCCAGCCCCGTGGGCCTCCTGTGCTGGCTTCCTCCCCAGCCCTCCTCATCGTGCCTGGGCACACAAAGGGGCAGCTGCGCCGGGGATGAGGACAAGGAGCCCGCCGCGCTGGCTCGGCCAGGGACACCGGAAAACAGGACCGGCCACCTCTTTTGTCGCCTTCTAAAAATCAAGGGTTTGTGTTGAGCCTGCAGAGGATAATGGGCCTCTCACCAGGCACACACTGAGCTGCACATCTTCCTGAAACACAGAGCGGATAAAGTTCACCGGTCCTTGGAAAGGCTGAAAAAAAATAAATCAAGGGGCTAGAAGACATTTGCTGCTGTGCCAACCTCCGCGCTGGAGTCTGAATCCGTGTCTTACCAGGACAGCACAGCCTTGACCGTACTCCTTGATTTGGAAATCAAGAGACCTTGCTGTAAGTCAGGGGGAATACACTTTCTGTTCATCTTCTATTTTATCATTCCATATTGATTTTTTTTTTTTTCTTAAATCAGTAACACTGCTGACATACTCCCATGCAGAGAGGAGTACCTTTAATACGAAAAAAAAAATCAAGGACTCCTGATAAAGTTTTCTCAATGGTTTGGAATTTTCTTCGCCTCCATATCAAGGCAAATTCACTCCTGACGCATCTCTGCAAGCAAAGCGAGCATGAACCCATCCTTAGACTGGCATCTCTCAATGGAAAGAGTATCAGGATGAAACAGGGGAGGAGAAATGGTAGCAAATAGGGTAAAGAACTGCCTGCCTCCCGTCCACAAATCTACATCCCACCTCTCCAATCATCTTCTGCAGCAAACACTATGGCAAACATTTTATACCAGACGCTTCTGCACAATGCGCTTTCAGAAATGAATAGTTTCATAGCCTTGAGCAAACAACAGAAAGACAGCCTCTAGTAAAGACATTTTGCAGTGCCCTGTTCACTGTTTGTGTCAGGAAAACTGCCTTAGACTTCAGAAAAGTTAAAGATGGCTTTGGTCACGAACATGTTCCCAGGAAAAGTATTGAACAAAGCACAAAGCCTTGTGATGCCTTCTGTGTCCTGCAGCCCCTTGGTGGATCCTCTGCTCTCATGAGGTTTCTATTAGAACATGTATTCATCCTTTCTATTGTTTAATAATGAGTTTTTCACTTTAATTGCCTGTCATTATTAAAACTGTCTACTAGGACAAAAGTGGAATCAGATATTCTGAAAAGGACAACATGGATAATCTTGAAAATAGAACTAGCACCTCAGGAAAAAATTGCTCCTGAACATGTGCAGTAACTGAACACTACAGCTGTGCATCACATGTGCTTTCCGGTGCAGCATGTTCTTCACTAGTAAGAGATTCTTGACCTGCAAGAGTTCTTCACAGTAGAAGTGCCTGAGGACTGGAGGAAAGCCAGTGTCACTCCAATCTTCAAAAAGGGCAAGAAGGAGGACCCCAGGGAACTACAGGCCCATCAGCCTCACCTCCATCCCTGGAAAGGTGATAGACCAGTTCATTCTGAATGTCATCTCTAAGCAAGTGGAGGAAAAGAAGGAGTAGTCAGCATGGATTCTCCAAGGGGAAATCTCACTTGACCAATCTGATAGCTTTCTATGATGGCATGACCAGCTGGGTAGATGAGGGGAGAACTGTGGGTGTTGTCTACCTTGACTTCAGCAAGGCTTTTGACACTTTGACACTACCTCCCATAACACCCTCATAGTGAAGCTCAGGAAGCGTGGGCTAGATGAGCAGACAGTGAGGTGGACTGAGAACTGGCTAAGCTCAGACAGTTGTGATCAGCGGCGCAGAGTCTAGTTGGAGTCCTGCAGCTAGTGATGTTCCGCAGGGGTCAGTACTTGGCCCAGTCTTGTTTAACTTCTTCATCAATGACCTGGATGAAAGGATGGAGTGTACCCTCAGCAAGTTTACTGATGACACAAAACTGGGAAGAGTGGTGGATACACCAGAAGGCTGTGCTGCCATCCAGTGAGACCTGGACAGGCTGGAGAGTTGGGCAGAGAAGAACCTGATGAAATTCAGCAAGGGCAAGTGCAGGATCCTGCACCTGAGGAGGAACAACCCCATGCACCAGCACAGGCTGGAGCTGACCTGCTGGAGAGCAGCTCTGCAGAGAGGGACCTGGGAGTGCTGGTGGGCAATGAGTTAACCATGAGCCAGCAGCATGCCCCTGCTGCCAAGAAGGCCAATGGGATCCTGGGGTGCATCAAGAGGAGTGTAGCCAGCAGGTTGAGGGAGGTTCTCCTTCCCCTCTACTCTGCCCTAGTAAGGCCCCATCTGGGGTACTGCGTCCAGTTCAACAAAGATGAGGAGCTACTGGAGAGAGTCCAGCGGAGGGCTACAAGGATGATGAGGGGACTGGAGCATCTCTCCTATGAGGAAAGGCTGAGGGAGCTTGACTTGTTCAGCCTGAAGAAGAGAAGGCTGCGAGGTGACTTTATAAATGCCTATAAATATCTTAAGGGTGGATGTCAGGAGGATGAGGCCAGACTCTTTCCAGTGGTGCCCACTGACAGGACAAGGGGCAACAGGCATAAACTGAAGTAGAGGAATTTCCATCTGAACAAGAGGAAAAACTTCTTTACTTAGAGGGTGGTGGAGTCCTGGAACAATTTGCCCAGAGAAAGCTGTGAATTCTGCTTCTCTGGAGATATTCAAAACCTGCTTGAACATGGTCCTGTGGAGCCTGCTCTAGGTGATCCTGCTTTAGTGGGGGGGCGGTTGGACTAGATCATCCCCAGACCTCCCTTCTAATCCCCACCATTCTGTGATTCTGTGAGATCCCTAACTTGGTTGGGGGCTTTGGTGCTGGTTTGGGTTTTTTCTTGAAAAATTTCTCCCTTTGGGGAGAAAGGTTATTTACCCTGTAAGGCCCTTTCATCTCCAGGTCCATCTCCTGCTGTTGCTTAGAGTTAGTATATGTCAAAGAACATGGAACTACCAGTTGGCCTCAGGCTACTCCCCCATTTTGGGTCAGCAGCTAGCAATGGATCTGGGGTGCTGCCAACATCACGTGCTCAGAGCAGTCCAGTGTGAGACTCCTATGGCGACAGCTACTTCTCTGTACCGGGCAGGAAAGTGGTGACTTTCAGGAAGTGAGATTTTAGGTGTCTGTGATAAGGGAGTGCTGTGTGTGAGTGTCTTTGAGAATAAAATGCTTAAATATAGGAAATGCTGTCTGGGGCCACTGTACAAACACACTGTGAAGGCTGCAAACAGTTGAATAGTTTTGCTTTTTAAAGAAGCAATAGGCAAAGAGGTAATGAAAAAAACCTGGAATAGAAATTTCATCTATTTGCATTAAAGGAAATGTTGATTACAACTTGCTTGTTTAGACAGTTACCATTTTGTTTCAGTTTTTTGACTATGTTCTGGTCAAAACAGAGTTTCCATTCAAAATTTTTAACAGCAACAACGATCTTAATCTCAGAGTTCCTGCTACACAGCTGTGCATAACAAGCCTAAAACATAGGTGTCCAAAAGACTTAATTTCAGCCAGGCAGCCTGAAGAGTCAGACATGAGTTTCTTATTTCAACACATAACAGATTTTATTTCTCTCAAAAGCCAGTTATGGACCAAGACATACAACATCCATGGCCTGATTCAACCTATGACCTTTCCATTTCCTAAAAAGTGTCAGAGAACAGTCCTTCTCCTGGCTTGTTTTGTGGCAGACCAGAAGAACAAAATAATTAGTAGTGAAGAGATAAAGAGACAGTTAACTAACTTTTTGGCAGAATCTGAATCACCGAAAAGGCTACAGATTTTATTTTTTATCAGCCATCTCCTAGATGCCGCTTCTCTCCCTTCAGTCTACCCAGAACTCTGATGTGAGCAGCCTCCTTCACCCAACGCTTTGACTGTGTTGTGCTCTCACCCTTCCTATGTATATTAGCATTCTCACTCTGTGTGTGCTGATTGCAGTCCACCCTTCCTCACCTTCAAGGCACTGCATATATCTGCGTGTGATCAAGAAAGGTGCCATGGAGGGAACCAGTTTGCCTCAGTTTCTTTTTGTAAGAGTTTCAGTAAAAAGGCTCAAGGTTCTTGTAACCCTACAAACGTCAACCTCACGAACCTCACAGAATGGTTAAAGTTTGGCAGCTGCTGGTGCTGTTTTGGCAGCATAACACAAGTGATTCTTTAGATGATAGTAAATAGTGGAAAAAAACAGTGACAGAACACAGTGGAAAATGCAAATGCAACTGCAGGAACGGGATGGACTGGGAAGGGAGGGAAGGATAGAAGAGACTAGAGGTGCAGATCCATAGTGTATTATCACAAACCTCACACCAAAGGATGGTCATCTGAGTCGTCTAAAATATAGGTGTGTATGCCTATAAGCTTTCACTGTGAACCAGTGGTTATTTAAAACAGTGAGACTTTTCTAGTGCACTTCAATTAAGATGTGAAAAACCTGGTCTTTCATAATAGAGAGACCAAGCCTACAGTAGAAGAAAATTCTAGCAAGGGGTTCCTCCCAGCCACCTGCGCAGGGATCCAAAGCAAGTGAGCAAACGAGGAGCTCTCAAGTGGTGTTAGGGACAGGAACTAAACCAGGTAGCCGGGATTTCAGGGCATTTAAAGAGGACAGACTTATGCATAGCTGCTGTGGGCAGAAAGGGTGGGTTTCTAAGACTTGCTTCTACGCACCGCGCTCATGTGTAATCAGGCAGAATGATTTCTAGAGGAAAGAATACTGGGACCAGAAAAAAGTCTCTTTCATGTTATTGAGCGTAATAAACATCTATGCAGTTTAGATAGCCCAAAAATGAAACATGACTTCAGCTGCTATGTGCAGCATGTCTTTTTCCAGGCTCAGAAAGAATGCTGTAATTTAAAGCAAGCTGACTCAGTTGCTGTTTTTTGCCTGTCATCTTGGAGACAACATGGGGGGG
>Ga0065711_1000172_pt1 | contig 86605 bp, 44 predicted proteins | sample Hoacrofraction12_FD_59098 | JGI IMG/M metagenome (GOLD analysis project Ga0065711, IMG submission 59098) | Hoatzin crop microbial communities from Cojedes, Venezuela - Epithelial fraction 12 v2 (version 2) | ecosystem: Host-associated > Birds > Digestive system > Esophagus > Crop | place... | reverse complement strand
GGGGGGGGGGGGGGGCGCGGTGAGGTCAGAGAGACTTTTTTTGTTAGTGAAATGTAGAATATGATTCCCTGAAACAGAGAAAAGAAACTACACGTTACTTACAGAATGCTGAAATCTGCAATTCAGACTCTTCCATTATTCTTTTGGAATTGTATTTGATTAAAGAATGTCATTAATTTGATCTCCTAAAACGTTAATGGTAACTACCTTTTGAAGTGCCTCTTCCCTGAGAAAAATACATACACTCAAAAAGAAATTGGAGAGTGAGCTTGTGGTGGAGCAGAGGCACCATGAAGTTCACGGGAGAATACAGCATTCAGTACAAGGGCTTAGAGATAAAAATTATTTGTTCTGAGCACACACACTGGCCTTTGATTGTATTTTTCCCCACCATCAAAGGGCTGCTGTATGTCTGTATGTGGCTGATCTCATGAGAGATTTATATAATGTCCTATCCACAAATAGAAGAAGTTTGCAATGATTAATGTAGTAAATGATGGTCTAATTATATCAAGAAGCAACTTTAAGTATTTTATGCATGCTACAGCTAGTTTACTCTTTATTGCCCTCAGGCAGAATCCTAATGTCATCAGAAAAACTGTTTGTCAATATTAAAAGCAATTTACATAGTAAATATACTCCAGATTGTTGCATCACCATCTGGGTTAGCAGAGCATTTCTGTGGGTACTGGGAGGTGCTGGCGAAGGGAGACCTCACGAGTGTTCAGACTGCCCAGCTGTCGCTGTGGGAGGATGACAAGTGCCGGCATTCCCACCCCACGGGAACGGGATAAGTTTGGTGAGAGGACAGCAGGAGGTCTTTGTGGAGAAGGGTTCAGGAAAGGAAAGATGGAGGGCACTGGAACTGGCAGGCGTGAGATAAAGAAGGCCTCTGGGGAGCAAAGAAGGGTCCGCGCTGAAAGGAAAAGGCAGAGTGAGAAGAGCAGACAGCCTAGGAGAGAGGAGAGAAGAGAGGGACCAGAGGTAGCAAAGCAAGGGAGAAGAATCACAGAATCACAGAATGGTAGGGGTTGGAAGGGACCTCTGTGAGTCATCTAGTCCAACCCTCCTGCCGAAGGTGAGGAGCGCTGCTCGCCTCAGCGCCCGCCATGACCTGCACCATCGAGAAGGTCCTTACAGACGCAAAGACGCTGCTGGAGTGGCTGAAGGAGCACGACACCGCGGCCGAGTCGCTTATCGACCAGTCCGCCATCCTGCACCAGTGCGTGGCTGCCATGAGAGAGGCGGGTGCGGCATGGGCAGAGAAGGGCCCGGGCGCCGCGGCTGAGCGGACCAGCCCATCCCGGCCATGGCCGCACCTGCTCCTGTCCCAGGAGAACACGCAGATCCACGACCTGCAGTGGGAGAACAGGGAACTGTGGATCTCACTGGAGGAGCACCAAGATGCGTTAGAGCTGATCGTGAGCAAATACAGAAAGAAGATTAGACTGGGAATATCAGCTGGAAGAGGATGCAAGAAAGATGGCCATAGCAACATGTCTGTCAGGCAGACTGAGGGAGTCAGAAAAGGAGAATAACAGCTGCTCAGAAATGCTTGTCTACCAACACTTGCCACTGGGCAGCTCGCTGTGAAACTAATGCGGTGATTCTTAAATTTGATTTGGTGTTTTCGTTTCGCTCACAAGCCAGGAAAATTGCAGATAACGCAAATCACGAGAATTTCAGATAATAGTACATTCTCTCTTTCAAAACTCAGGTGAACCTTTTCTGAGCTGTTGCTGTGCTTTCTGAACTGTGCTTTCCAAGCTGAGCTTTCTGAGCTATTCTGATGTTGAAGAACATCAGCACTAAAAGACTTGAAAGGATCTTTGTGAGAATTGCATTGCTCTAACACACAGTGAGGAGGTAGAGGGGGTAAGCTTTGGTTACGCAGACTGCCAAGCTTCATGTTATGAAGTGCAGGAATTCAGGTCTCATTTTGGACACAGATTAAAACTGCTAACTCAGTAGTGCTTTTAAACTTCATGGAGTGGGCATAGTTATTCTGGAGGTTTGAATTACAACATCCAAGTGTTTTTTTCTGAAATATGTGCCAAGATAGAGGGCCCAGTTCCACAAAGAGACTTTAGGCATGGAAATGTCAGGTGTCTCCCAGGGTGGACTTTTCCATATGCCGTTAGAGGAGATTGAAATGCTCAAAGGCATTTGTGGTGAATGATGGTTGTGCCTAACCCAGCCAGCTGGAAGCAAGCTATTAGGTGTGTGTCTGAAACACAATCCTTTTTCCTGTACTCAATACCTTAAATGTAATTTGGCACTCAATAAATTTGGGATTTAAAAATGAAATCTGCTTCTAAAGAGGGGATGGAGTATCTTCAGTGATTTCTTTGCTTGCAATGGGCTTGACTTTTCTTTCAAAACATGGAGCATTGTTCCGGATACAAAGTTTTGGGAGACACTTCTTGTAGCAGGAGTTTTGTTTTAGTTAGAGATGACTGGATAGAAAAGGCGAAGTCATGGAGAAAAAGATAGTAAACTAGAGTCTGCATTTGTTGGAGACCCAAAGTTGTGCAAGCACTTCTGTATTAGCTACATTGCTCACTTGTTTGCTGTTGTGTTGAGAACTATTTCTTCATTCCCTGTACATCTACCTAGGGCACTTTTTCCAATCCAGTTTAAAAATCCTTTGAATTCCCTAGAATAGCTCATTAGGCAAAACTTCCAGGCAGTGTCCAGCTCTTTATTGGCTTCTTTTGGGGATGTGACATGGCCTTCCTAGAGAGGAGCTGCAGCTGTCAGACCTGCCCACAGATGCACTGCTTGTGGTGGACAACTCTGACACAATGAAGCATGGGTTGTCTCCCTCTGGAAGGATGCTTTACAGAGTGTACATATGTATATTTCTATGTTTTCCCACTTTTGTAGCATTTATTTTGTCTTGCTTAGGTGAAGGCTTAGTCATAGGCTTTTCAGCCACATAGCTTCCTGCCAAATACTGGGAAATGGAAGTGGTGCTGGTTACACGTAGTAAGATGTGCAGAAGGCTGCAGTACTGGGCATTGCCTGGGTCTATTCAGTATTGTCAAACCAGCTACATGAACTATCAAACAGGGAAAGCCTCAGCTCTACAGGTAATGGAGATGCAAGTCTCGTTACAAGCCTGTGGTTCAGCCTGAGGGAAGCAGCCAGCACCTGCGTGTTCAGCTGCTAGTGTAGCTTTTAGGAGGGATGACAAGACTTGGCAGTCAGGGCAACAAAGGATCAAAAGGGAACAGGCATCGCTTAACTCATCTGGCTAAGGAAGAGGAAATGTCATTAACCAGCATAATAAAAGTTGTCCCTTACTGAACTTGCCTGAACCCTGACTGAGACAGTGGTATTGGGTAATGGCTGAATTTTCTACCTTTCAGATTAACTTGCTCAAGAAATGCAGCTTAGTACTGAACTGTAACCTAAAAGGTCGGCGTGTCGAATTCTCTTTCCATAGATGAGCTATCATATTTGCGTTAGCAGAACAGTTGTAGTGTGCTGTCCAGCACACATGTTGCTGCTAGCTCACATGTCCTGTGCCTCCCTGTCCTGCCTGGAGAGGTTCACGGCTTGGGGCCCTCACCAGTGGAAGTTCTCTAGAGTCTGTATGTGCTAAAAACTGTAAGCCTGGGAGAAAGGTGGTGTGTTTTTGTTTCTTTTCTGTGGCTTGCAGTTTGGGAGGGCTCAAATTCCTGCTCTAAAGAAAAACTGGTCAAACTAAGGGACAGTGTTTGATCCTTCGAGCCAGTTTGCCATCCAAGAATGCACCCAAGGTGTGGTAGCCTGGATATATTTAGGACGAGGGATTGGAGGTGAAGAAACTGCTGTGACAAGAGCAGATTTAGCACCTGTCAGGTCAGAGGCATCTTCTGCACGGGTGTTGAAATCTCCTAGGTCGGTGAGCCTTGTGTGAACTCCATCATCATGTCAGACAGCATCTTTGTCATTTCGCTGGGAAACCCTTATGTCTGGATGTCTCTGCTCTAGCGGAATGCTTCGGTTATTCTGCCCTTTGCCTTTACTGATTAAACAGATGGTCTCCAAGGATTTTACTTCAGCAGAGCTGATCTTAAATTTTAACTTGCAAATGCCAGGTATTTGCTGAGGATAGGAGGTTATCTCATGAGCTGCTAATGTAACACCTTTGATGATGGTTGCATTCACAAGATTCCACATCTTTTTTCCTTTTTTTCCTTTTTTCCATTTTCTCTTAATATGGGGGAAGTAAAGACTAAAGGAAACATATCAACATTTCTGGCCCTCTTGGTTCAGAACTTCTGGCCAGTGTTAAAAGAAAATACCAAGAGCAGAAAAGCATCAGAAGACAAGTATATTCCATTTCTCAGTCATAGGCACTTAAATCCTGGAAGCAGTCTTCATAGAAGGACTGATTTTCCTTTTTTTTTTTTTTCTTTAGTACTCAAAGCATGAGGATAACCTAACAAGCATTTGCCTTCATTTTTTTATAGTCATGTTTTGTTGTTAGTCCTGTCCCTCCTTCCTTCTCTGCTGTCCACCTCTGTGTGAGTGGGAATAAGCCTATGTACAGTGGTGCTGCCAATGGAAGTGGCAGTTGGCCAATGTCAGTTGATTTGTGCATGAAGGACAAAGCCCGTATGCTTCTTTATTTTCTGACACTGATGGAGTTTTGCATGTAGCTGGATTTATAGCGAGAATCCAAAGGGGATGGCCAGGATCCAGGCAGTGGCCACCAGTCGCTCTGGGGGAGATGCTGACAAGTGGCCCAGACTTTGCAGTGTGTCCAAAAGCAGGAGGAGAGCGTTCATTAAACAGAAGCTTAATCAAACAGGGCAGGAGGATGGTTTACATGAGAAAAGATATATTCTTTACTTAACATTCACAACTTGCTTGTGGATTAATTAGCCCATCTGCTACAACAAATGTATTCCCATGTCTTTGTGTTGACTGTTAAAAGTGACTGATTTCTCTATCCACTTAAAATAGTACCCTGGATTCCACTGAAAGTAACCTTTCCGAGGCAAGGAATTTATTTAATCATCTACTAAGAACATGTAAGTGGCTTGCTGTATATAAGTGCTCAGCTGTCTATGGCTCCCAGGGTAACTATGTGTGAGTGTTAAGTTGGGGAATAATGCAGGAAGCAGAAAACCCTTAAAGAAGCTGCATGAAGAGAGCTTCCAACCCCATCTGTAGTATTGGCTTTAGGTTTTAAAATAAATTCTTTCTTCACAGCCCCAAGTGGGCAGGACAGCTGCCAGCATAGAGTAATTCAGCTATAGATTTTCCTCTGAGAAAGGCGGCATTCATAAATCAGGTGACCTTTATGCAGATTGACAAAATGTGTCGATGAACTTCAAGTGACAGTTTAAACAAGTATTGGGTATCCGAAGTTCTTCTATTTCATAAGAAACCAGCATAAAGGATGGAACGGTTTTAAAGTCTTTAAATGAAATAGGCATTTAAATGAAAATAGAGGTCAGCCATAGGTTCCCAGGATAAATGAAAATGTGTATCTTTTGTGATTTTTCACACTCATGTGATTTAAAAATATTACTATTCTTTAGAAATTAAATTTGCATGTAAATGGCATTGTTGTGTAGTTGTGTATATTTCCTCAGAATAAGCAGTAAGTATTGACTGATGTCAATAAACAGAGATTCTGGTTTTCAAAAAAAATCTAATATATTTTGTACGCTATCCAAATATCTTTTTGCTTCGCTGATGTTGATCTGTGATTAAATGGTCAGCTTGTGCCAAAAACCATGTGTTTCAGCTGGAATACAGAAGGATTGTGTGTTTTATACTTGAATAGGAGAAAAAATCGATACAGTGTTATGTGGTATTTATTCCCAAGTGTTTGCCTTTAGAAGAAACACCACATAGTCATCCGAAACTTAAAAAGTGTTAAAAGGATTTTGGGAGGCAGGAAAGTAATTTTTTCGGTTCCTTGGGCCTTAGGAATGAGAGTTACTCGGAGGGCCTAGAAGATGCTCGTTACAAAAACTGCAGAAACTGTGGAAAATTGTGTTCTTGATAGCATCTGAGTTAGAAGCGAGAATGAAGCAGTCTGGAACTGAAGAGTGACTAGAAGATCCAGGCTTGAAGCTTTATCTGTAATTGCGTCTATTAGACGGGATTGAGCCTGAACACCCTGACAGTATAACTTGTGCTATCAGAGAAGACTTGCAGAAGCTCACTCCTTGGGGAAATTTCTTTTATTTTCTTATAACTTGTTCTTTGACTGTTCTCGCCCTTCCTCTTGTAAGCCACTGATATTTTTCTATGTAACTTAGATTAACGTAACCCAAGGTTATAATCTTATGGATGATAATTTTAACAGTAAAATTGTGACATAAAATCGTAACATTTTTGGCTTCAGTCATCAGAGAAACCATACATATGCATTAAACTTAGGTGACCAAGCTATCTGCTGTTCATATTATTTGCTCATAATCTCGACTGCAGTGGTACATTACTTCTGGGGATCCCAGGCATTCAGCAGCACAGGGAGTTTTGAGCTTTTTTATGTATAGAAATCTGTTCAGATGATTTCTAGCCTTCTCATCACCACATGCAGAATCAGAGCTAGTTAGAAAGATCAGTTGACTTTTACATTGGTGACTACACAACGGTGTGGTTATTTTGCATATCCTCACGAGTAACGTGGCTGAGAAAGTGCTGCTTCTTTAGACATTGTGCCAGAGGAAAGCTGGTTCTACCTTGTACTCAAGCACATACTCTGGAAGTGTATTGAGTTGATATATACATGTGATTAATGGTCAACGGTATCATAGCCATCCACATAAATAAATGGGACTGTGGTTACACGTGTTGCCTTACACATGACATTTTTATATGCCTTACACATGACATTTTTATTTGAAGATACTTCTCCTAACAGGCTTAAAAATGTTACTGATCGCTGCTGAATGCTCTTTTGAGTTTGCAGGTGTTGTTCTTGTTCTCACGTTTTTCCTTTTTGACAAGAAAGTTCCAAGAATTTGTTGAATGAAAGAGTGATGTGGCAACAAAATTTTGGTTTCAATCAGTGTTTGCAGGCACTGGGGAAAAGTTAGTTATTGGGTCTGTCTCATTTCTGAGGTGGGTTTATACTTAGTTCATTAAGCAGAAGTTTTATAACTTCATTGTCTATACAGCAAAGTTAATTTGAGCGTGAACTTGCAGTCGAATCCTATTTCTGATTTGCTGCCAGAGTAGAGATTTTCCCAGGCATATAAATTTTAGTCTAGGTTTTGGTACCCTTCAGATACTCCCATTTCTTACTAGAAAAACCTTAGCCTTTCTACCCCAGCACAAGATCATCTCATCTCCACAGTAGCTCACAACAGTTAGGTCCCATGCAGCAGTCAATGGCAGTCCCATTGGTCTGGAAACAGCAGAATAGTATTTTCTGTGTAAGGATGTAGCACAGCCGCTGCTTCCAAGGGCTACTGACTGACATTTTAAAATTAGTCCTCACATTTTGTAGTGGGCTGATACTTGGGAATTTTGCCCCAAACACCTGAATTCATACAAATTTAGCATCATCCAGCCTTGCACTTGCCTTTTTTAATACCCTAGGACTTCATCTAGACTGGAAGGAATTTGCTGCTTTGCTTGCAGCAGGGAGAGACCTTGCCACAGTCTTTTAGTTTTGCCAAGCTATGCTGCATTTGCAGCATAATTTTCTCTGATTTATTATTCGTCTGTTGGTACCAAATTATTTCTTCAGTTTGTTTGATTTAGATTTCTCTTTCCTTAAAAGAGCAGCAGCTGACTGTGTTAGTCAAATCTTCCCATCTTTGTTCTTAATGATTGTACAATGGCCATAGCAGATAAGTGACAAAACATTGAAAATTGGCCTTGCTTCTTTTTAGACATCAGAAGCATGTTTATTGACATCTGCATTAATAACAATGCTATGCCAGAAATCCTTTAAAACAGTTGCATGCCACAGAAAATGCTGAAATTGAAAATTAAAGGCCCCCCTCCTTTTTAATTTGTGTTTTATGAGGTCAATAAAATAGCATGAGAGAAATAATTTTAGATGTCCTTTTTAAATGCTGTAATTTCTTTGCTGTGTTCAGATTCCATTGAGGCAGTTACGGAAGAGTTCAAACGATTTCTAATTTCTAGCACAGATTAAAGAATTTATTTCTCCTCCCAGCCTTATCTTTCCTCTTACATGGATAACAAAATAATGTCCAGTCATTGTCAACATGTGGCTTGATGTACTGTACAAATAATTCATCCCCCTATATTTTACACACATATTTTTAAGCTGTTTTTTCTCTTGTGAGTAATCTTTGGTATATTTTTCTGGTTTTCTCTAGGTCAATGGGAAGGACCTCTCCAAGGCCACCCACGAAGAGGCAGTGGAAGCTTTTCGCAACGCCAAGGAGCCAATTGTAGTTCAGGTTTTACGACGAGCCCCAATTAGCAAAGCTTATGGTAGCTCTCAGGATGTTCGGCTTGCGGATGCCAGCACGCAGACTGACATCACTTTTGAACACATCATGGCTCTAGCCAAACTGAGGCCTTCTACACCGCCAGTTCCTGATATCTGCCCTTTTCTGCTTTCAGACAGGTATGGCTTATCTTATGCTGCTGTTTACCTGTGAGATTGAGGCATTGCAGTGGTAGGCTGTTAGCCTTCTCTTGAAAAAGTCTCAGGAACACTTTAAATAAATTATAAATGTCATTGATAACCACAGTCCCATTCAGGCTTCAGTGACAGTTTTCCTGAACTCTGCTTATGGATCAGAGCTACAAGAAGGAATCTTGCCCATCTTTACTCTGTGTTCATGTGTTTATTCATCCAAAGCTAAGTGCCCTAGTGAAGAAGAAAAACACTTCTGTGTTCCAAAGTGCCAAAGAGGCTTCTTCAAACCTAGAAAGAGCTGTCTTGTTGATTTTTGTTCTTCCAAATTTCTTACCAAAAAATCAAGGAAATATATTATTTAATTTAAAGGTCCCTGTATCTAAAGCAAATCAATTCCAGAAATATAGAGATCAAAAGTACAATTTCACCTGTCATATGGCAAATGGTATGAATTAAAATATCCCTCAACTGAATTTTTGAAACTGAATTGAATGCAAACATCAGCAGGAGGTGCTTATACGAAAATAGGGTGTAGGCTTCTTCCTCTTGGTACTCCATCTCATGAGTAACATCATGTAGTGGTTGACCATTGACCTCTGCTGTAGCCAGCAAGATGAAGATACCCCTAGAGCTTTCCCACTGACTTCCTGGCATGCCGCACATCTCTGCAGAACTGATGCTAGTGGAAAACACACACTTTTGACTTTGAGGTAGCTCCATTTTAAGGAGGTCTAGGTAAGCTGGGCAGATGCTTGTCTTGGAGAGCATTTGCCAGTCAAATGCTGGATTAAGCCTACCACTTACTGCTGCACAGCTAGGAAAATGGTATGTTTATGCTTTTGAGTTTTTACTGGAAATTGCTAAACTGTGTGCTACTGTGATTGAAGTTTCCATGTCCTCAGCCTGGGGAAAAGTTTCCTACCTCTGCTAAGACAGATCCACGCTGGGTGCTGCACGGCTGGGATCCAGCCTTGGGTCTAAGGCTGTACCCGAGTGCACATTGTAAAGACCTCATTTTTTGTTCTCCAAGCCCATTTAACAGTGCAGTTTACTCATGTTTTGAAGTGTGCAGTTACTCAAATGCATTTCACCTCCCTGTCATCACTTTAACAGAAGATGGTCATGCAAGTTATTTTATGCAAATTCTTGAACAATTTGTGAGCCTGGTGTGGGTTGTAGATTGTGAACGTTCAAGACTTTATAACTGAATAATTAGTGAGTTGCCCCTGGCCATGACACACCACGTGACTCTGGAGTTATGTACCTTTATAAGCATCAGGAATCCCAAATTGTCATGATTAAGTAGTTTGGCCCAGAAGAGACTCTTTTAAGAAATTACCCAGTGTAAATCTGACAAAAGATGAATCCAGCAAAATGACCTCAGCCAGAGTGTGAGCTTTTGAAAAGAAGACAGCCTGTGCTACTTCTTTGTACAGTCAGGCTGTCAGGCCATTCAAAGTAGCGTTCCAGAGATAAGAAAACTACAGAGAAGGGGGGGTGGGGGTGGGGGGAGTTACCACTTTTTAATTTAAAAAAAACTATTGTCTCATCTACTGTTGTTGTACTGCTTTGTTCCACATAGCTGCCATTCTCTTCACCCAGTGGAGCATGAATTTTATGAAGGTAATGAGTATCTTTCGAGCCTGCCTGCTGATGCAGATAGAGCAGAGGACTTTGAGTATGAGGTAAGATCACTGGCACACTGCAGCCTCTCTTTCTGTTATTACAGATATGGTATTTGCACAGCTGATAGCAGGCTCCTCTGGGGAAAAATAAGAGTGAGAATAGTTTTTAAAAAATCATCACCAAAGACTATTTTATTTTATATTTGTGTAGTGTCACAGGCTTTACTGGGGTTAGGCTACACACGTAAAATGTGAAAGCACAGTTCTGCAGTGGGTGGCTACATTCAAGTCCAGGAGGCTTATTAAACATGTTCCCTGTTTGTACAGTGGAAACTGTAACTCAGATGCTTTGCTTTTGCACTTTTAACACTTTTAGGCAAGCCTTTCCAAAATTAAAAATGGTAACTGGAAGCTTAATTGTTTTTTTCTCCCCTAATTTTAAGAATTAATTGGCCTTGTATCTCGTGCCTTAGGGATCAGTCTTCCAGATACTTGGGTGTGTACTTGAGTGTTTGTAAGATCAGGCTACAACTTTGAAAATGAATGTAATTTCTATTACTTGCTCTTTGATATTTGACATTGTTAGTATTGCAGTTACAGGGTTTTGTGCTCTGTACCACAAATCTCCCTTTGTTGTTAATGCATTGTGCTCTCCAGTGACGAGGATGGATGTATTTCTGCATCTCTGGAAAATCATTGTGTGAGGCTTCCCAAAATGATAACATGGGATTGGTGATGTTGCTCTTCATTAGATTTTCATTTCAATATCTAAATAGTCTTCTTGTCGGCCAGTCATTAGCTTTTCACGTTTTCCACTATCATCCAGTAACAAAATATTTGTAGGGACAGGCATAAGAAGCAGATGGTTCTTTTTATTATTAAACAAAGCTGAGTCTTTGCATAAGTTCAAGTTACTGTATTTTAAATAGTAGTGATTATAAATAATTAAATATCTTTAATACAAGATTAAAAATATCCTATCCTTCTGTTTGCTCTACCTTAAGGAACCTTTCTAAAGGTTTCATATAACAGGTTGACATTTGAAAATGAAATGAATGGCAAAAGCTTTGGCAAATATGCAATGTATTCACTTTCGTCATGTCTTTAGCAGCTAAGATGCTCTACTGCAAGTTCAGCCAATCGTTCTTTTCTTCTAGCAGCCTGGGGAATCTGAAGTTCTTCCCCTAGGAAACAGAAAAATCAAATAACATCTCCTTACTGAATCTCAATCAGAACAAGCAAACTTTTATTTGAACTCCTCAAAAAATCATTGCTAGGGATTAGTGAAATCATTATTTCTTCCCAGTTGGGTTTTGGTGTGATCTCTTACAGCACAAGGGTCTCTGAGCTTAAGTTCTGTTTTGACTCCCCATGTGTGATATAATATTAAATTTCTCTGTCAAGTGTGTTTGTTTATGGTACTCCTTCTTTAAATGTAATAGAAACTACTTTTCTAGTAATATTTAAATAAATTAGCAATGTAAACATCTAGAATATTAAAAATGGTTAGATAAAAATAATTTTCAGCATTTAATGAGGATATCAGCGACATACTAAAATACTAACAGTTTTTAAAGATATTACCTGGTGGAATCAAGTCCTCTTTATGACCATTATTAATCCCTAATAACAGCTGTCATAAGTATTGGGACAACGGCAAATGCTTGAGCAGGTTCTCAGTTGCCTGTAATCTCTACTAATCACACTATCATAGTCATTAATTTGCTGTCAGCTGTGATTCAGTTGCCCAAGGCAAATTCACTGTGTGACTGAAATAAATTGTTTCATGTGAAATTTAAATAGGGAAGGAACTGTCTAACTTCCTTTGAGAAGAATGCTTTCTACTAAATATGAAAGTTTTGAAGGAGGAACAAGAACATCTTGGAGCCTTTAACTAGCAGAGCTCTAAACATGAAAGACCTTCCCAAAATTTAATGATAATATTATGATTTGGGTTACTTATTGGTTGTATTATCTGTTATTTCAGGTCATCATAAGACATCATTAAGCTTCCCTTGCTGTAACTAGGTAGCTGGAAAAATTGAGAGCGTTGTCCCCAGAGATACCTATCTCCATCCGGAAAAAAGTTTCATAAAGGACAGAGTCAGAAGGGATTTACTAGCTGCTGTTGCAAGTCCAGGGGACAAGCAGCAGAACAGTGACTGGAGCAGAGTCTGTGGTCGAGCGCTGTCAAGCTCCCTACAGCAGTATTGGCTTCAGTGTACCCTGTGATGGCCATTCAGTCCCACCCTTGCCCGAATGTTTTCTGGCCCCTCAGTTATGCCAACATTATTTTTTGTGAAACAGATGTGAGAAGTAATCCAATATTTTTTAAAAATAGATTTTTAGAAGGGTTGTTTATAACATAGCCCAGCTGCCTGATTTGATTATCAGCATAGCTCCACAAGTAGCTGTACTTTGGCAGCAGCATAAGGGAAGGAAAAATTTCTCAAGCACTTGGGAAGACAACAACTTATAAAATCAGTGTTGTCCGTCCACCATCTAAGTGTCAAAGCAGCAAGACGAGAGGCTGCAGAAGCTCTGCTCATGCCACCCTGCGGGCTTCAGGCTGGGTGGAAGAAGCATAAAGCGTTCTCTATCTCACGTCATTTGATTTCTCTTGTATTTAGGGGAAAGAGATTTATTATTATTACTGTGCTTTCTGTAAAAGGAGGATTGTATCAGTGCTCCCTGATTTTATCACTGGTTTTTTTCTTTGTAACACCTTTTTGGTGAGAACCTTAGCTAATCACACACAGCAAAAAACCTACCTGGTGTCTGGAGTATGGTCCAGTTTCCAAAATGCACATTAGCATTACTGTTGTACTAAAAGGATGCAGATAAGCAGCTCATGGGTCTCTGTGGCAATCATAATAATTTTTAAATGGATTCAAAGCCAAACCTGGAGATCTCAGAAGGGGATTGAAACAAGATAGTGAGCAGAAAAAGTACTAGAGGAACACCTTGTTATTTCCTAGATGTGGTTTGTAAATGAAGAATGCATCAATTTTGAGACACAAATGCAAAATACTCAATGAATTTAGGAAGTAAGGAAATAAGATGGCTAGCAACTGAGGTGCTGTAAACAAGAATGTTTTCCAAGAAAGGGAATGTCCTGGAAAGCTTTGATTGGCTTGGAACTTGTTTACAGATACATGCCGGCATTTAAGTACTTGGATTACCACCAGAAGAAACAAACAGGAGGATCACTTATGATAGCCAGCACTGGGGATATGGACTTCTACTTGCCAGTGGATTTGGTAGGATTAGACACAAGACTCTTCTACTCCATTTGTAAGCTGGAAAAACTCAGTGGGTTGTGCTCAGATTGTCGCAGTGCAGTAAACTCAAATATGAGCCAATTGTCTTGGAAGGATGACCTCCCTGGGAGGCTCATTAGGCTCCATACAGTACCATACTTTAAACAAATTGCTTGGGAGATGATGAAGCTGAGGGATTGCTGACAGCCAACTTGAGCATCCTTATGTTGCTGCTGCAAAACGTGTCCTAAAAGGAATCAGAATTGTTGGTAGATATTGAGACAGGGGTCAGAGGCAGCATCAGTCAGCGTTGGCAGAAAAAGATTGAAAGATTTGCAATTCTGGCATAGCCAGATACCCATGAGGACTTTTAAGATAAAGCAGGAATTGACCAATTTGTAAATACTCAGTTGGACTTGCAGACAATATCACTAAAAGAGAGCCAAAGATATTCAGGACAAACCCACCCAGTCTGACTGTGAGTGGCTGTTGTGCTGCTGGAATTATGTCATGTGATGTTAGAGTATGTGTCACAATGAAGTGTACCAATGAAGGGAAAGGACTAAAAACATCACACAGCCCCCAGTAAATCTGTGTTAAACAAGGCTCAAAAATTTGTCCTTGTAAAAAGAACAGGATACTGGTGCTACTGAGGAGCAAATAAGTTAATGGACATGCACTTCTTTAATAATATTTCCAAACCTACTGTACCGGAAAGAGAAACATCACATACTTGGTCTGGAACATTGACAGTAATACAGAAATAAAGGGGACGAAGTCACGTGAATGGTGGAACAGTGAAAAAATAGGTAAAAAAAACCCAAAGAATGTTGGAAAGACAAAGTTGGGCAAAAGAAAGTATCATTGATGTCTGGTCCTACATATTCAGTCTGAGGAGACTGGCTTTCAATAAGAGGAGCAGAAGGAAATAAGATGTTACAAGCAGGGACAAGCAGGTAGTGTTGTTTAGTCAACAGGTCCTTATCCAAGGGCAGAGACCTTCATACAACCTATGTACTGAAGTAGCTTTTGAGCAAAAACAAAATGGGAAGTGATTGGTTTCTGCTGAGAGAGCCAATATCTCTGGGGAATTACAGCTTTTAAAATCTCGTATGTCTGAGATAGGAAAAGATTCTTATTTCTAGCTGAATGCTTCTTACAAACAGCAAAAATAGACATCCTGGAGAAGGAATAGTAGTGGGTCGAGGTAACTGTTGTTGTTGCATGTATGAGGAAGAGTGGGATGAAGTTTTCTCTCAGAATTAAGGGGTTTTTTTGGAGGGAGGTTGGGTGTTAGTTGATGTGGATGTGCAAAGGAGACCAGCGTAATTGCTGAAAAGACTTTGGAGCTCTGATATTTCTCATTTTTAGGCAAAGGCACAAGTGATTGCTTCAGTACGATGACGTAGCTTGCAGGAGCCTGGAAAGCCGCAACAGTGTCCACCCTGCCAGGATTAGCATTTTCAGAGTGAAAAAGGCAGAATGGCAGCCATTGTGTTAGCCTGCCTGTGTCTGATGACTCCAGATTTAATGCATGCAAATGCTAGTGCTGACAGCACAGTATTAAGACCAGTACCTGGGAGAAGTTGCTAAGGGATGAGCTGACCCTCTATGAAGTTGTGGGGTACTCTGATGCTCTTCACTTAAAGCCTTAGAAACCATTGATCTTCTTGATTCTACTTTTTTGCTCAGAAAGTTAGTGCATGTCACTAAATCAACAGACAACCACATGGGGCATGGGCAGGTGAAATCTTTCTGTGGTCAGTTTTTGTGAAGCCTTTTGTGTCCAGACAATGAAAGAACCAGACCTCCTGCAGGAAACAGCAGCCATAAAAGAGCACAGTGTTTTGAGAAAAGCCATGTGAGATTTTTCCCACCTGGTGCCTCTGTGAAACTTGGAGCATGAGCTAGAAACTAGACACCTGCCATTTTTATTCCTCCTATGCTCTGGAAAATAGGACTTCTGGAAATTAGAAAATTCATATGAAATTTGCTTTACTCCACCATCAGTGTCTCCTCCTAAATGGAGCAAACCAGAATGCTGAGGGTCGGTTAATACCTCAGGGCTAAAATGAGTTACGTTCATGTTCTGCTTTGTAGACCCAAGGGACAGATTTTCAGTCAGAATAAGGAAATAAATGTGTGTGTATGCGTGTTGAATGTAAGTGCTAATTTATGGTTACGCACAGCCGTTCACTTAAATGTTTTGATAAGTATTTGCACTCATAAATCTGTTAACTGTAAATGTAGATTAGTCCTTTAAGTTAATCACTGGCCTGATCCAAACTCACTGAAATTGCTAAGGTTTCCTACTGGCCTGAGAATTTCTGGATCAGATGCTGTCGGCTGTTTTCACAAGCGACTGAAACTGGGCCTTGAAGAGAGAAAAGCTAGAAAACTTTGGGATTTGGCCACGAGTAAGGTTTTGTGTAGACCTTTTGTGACCAAACACTTGAAGCTCCTGCAAGGGAGCGTCTTTTCCTGTTTCTCTTTGTTTCTCTTGCCATATCTGAGCCTCACAACAGATGCAAAGCAGCATGAACACATTGGTGTACTCCTCCAGTAACGCTCATCCCATCGTGATGAGGGAAGGCACTTCAGGTGCAGATTTAAATTTCCCATTTCTGCGACATAACACTTTGGAAGCGATCGATTTTATGGCTATGTTTTCCTTAGAGCAAAAGAAGGAGTAATTTTGTTCAGATTAGCAATCTGAGTGAAACTGTTCATCTGAATAAAGTTACCTGAGCGCGTAAGTATTTGTGGGCTGAGGACCTCCTGGGCCACTAAAGCGTGGTCTCCAGTGACTTTCTGAAAGCCCACCACTGCTGTAAAAGACCAAGAGAGACCTGCCTGCCCTGTGAATTCATATTTAAGGCCTTTTCAACACACAGATTATTTAACCAGTAAACCAAACAGATCTGTCTATCTTGTAAATACATATTTAGGGCCTTTTTAGCGTGAGGATTACTGAGCTGATAGCCTGTAACAGCTCCCTTCAGAGCTGTGATAGCCCACAAACACCCCTGTGCGAGCATTACAGGCGCTTGTGGCAGCGCAGTTGGAGCTCCTGCTTCAATTGCTGTCACCTGAATAAACAGTTTTTATGGAAACGGCTTCTGTGCATACACTGCAGGAGCTTCCGATTGCGGCAGTCAGGCTCTTGTTTTGTTACCTGATGAGTGTTTCTGTACAACGAAGCTAACGCAGAAGATGGGTGTGTAACCACTAAAACAGAAAACATTTCTGAGATACCAGTTTTCTATAAATTCCTTACACGTAGCATGGAATTTCTCAGCACAGCTATTAAGTCATGTTTTTTATTTAATAGTATAAAGGGGAGAGAGAGAGAAACTTTGTTTTGGTAGGGATTACTCAAGCCAAGTTCCAGCCATGTTCGGGTAGGATGACAGAGATGTGAAGGGGCAGAACCACTAGAATACCTCTATGACTTGCTATCAGGTTGTGCTTGTTTCTTCTGTTTCCCTACTGTGACTGGGTTCTTTTTTTCCTGAACTTCTTGAAAGTTGGGATGGATCAAGAAAGAGCCTTTAGCAAATAAAAGACAGTTTTTTAATTCAGCAACTGCCAGATGTAATTTAAAAGAGAAGGCTTCAAGAAATAAGGATCCTAATAGAGATATGGCTGTTGCAGTGTACAAGAGCTGCTATTGTAGACAAGGTTGTGTCCATCACCATCAAACCTGACTGGTGTGGTGAGGGGAATGTGAAAAGGCTTGCAGCTAAGTGTGGTGTAGATTTTCAGTGAGAAAGCAGATACTTCTCACCACGTACCTTACCTTATCCAGCTGCTTTTGTGGTGGAGGGACTGATCTCACAGCTCGGACTGGGCTTACATAAACTGGGGCTTACTGTATTACGTCTGTTTTCTGACCATCAGTTTGTAACTGCCTAGCGATTATGGCTGAATCATGGATGCCCCATGGTATAAAGACATTTTATCAACGCCATTATTGTGATTTTTTGTGACAATTCTTAATATATAGCATCTGCTGTCAAGTATTGTCGTGAAGGAAGTGAGCAGGTATGTGTGTCCCTGTCATCTGTGGTCTGGGTTGCTTAGGAGAGTCTTTCTTGTTTATGGGGTCTTGGGGTGGTTTTATTTTTTTTTCCAATTCCTACCTGTTGTACATACAAATCAAGAGAAAAAAATGGACTGTGTTTTAAATCTGTTAGTTGAAAAGCTTGTGAGCAAGTGTTGGACCTGAGAAAACACTACAATGATCGGGGCTTCTAAACCCCTTCCTTGAGATTTTTTCCCTTGAACTCAGAAGGAGTTCTGAGCTGCCAACACCTGGCCTGTGATCCAGCTGACTGTCACGGTGGACTGAAAATGGACAAGGTCACCGTTAAAATGGAGAAGTGGCACTGGAATGTTTTTTTTTGCTGCAATTCTTTCAATAGCACTGTGTAATAATTAAAAGAAGATTCTTTTAGCATGCATTTGGCATACTACAGCACAAGATAAAGTATTTCACTAGCATTTTTATTTTTAAAACACCTGAGGATTGAAGTCATCATAATTTACAGATGGATAGTAATAAATACGTAATTTCTCCCTAACTGTGGCAAATTGTGCACTGCAAACAGGCAAAAGGAATGGTAAAAGGAGCAGTCCTTTCCTTTTACTTTTTCATCTGTCTTTTAAGAATTGAAGTCACTTTTCAAGTATAAATTAATTAAACTTAACACCATTCCACTGAGGTTCTTCAGTGTTACTATGTCCTGTGTTGCTACAGGAATTCACAAGCAGGTGAACTAAGGACAGTCGTATTGAGAGACTTGCCAAGTCAATCAGTGACAGAACTGGCAGTAAAACCCAGGAGCCTTTAGTTGTAATGCATCTCTTTTTTGGCTATTAAATCACTCTGCTTTCTTGCTAGTCATTGGATCACTTAGATGGAAGAGGATGTCAGCGTAGTTTCTGCCACAGTTGTTTGTTAATTTTGAGTGTGTTACTGTATGTCATCACAAAATTCTGACATTCAAAGCAGACGAATTTGCTGTCATCTCACCTCCGCTAAGTAATGAATATTCCAATTTAGGGATTTGAATTTTGTCCACAACTACAGAGGATCATGAGAGAGTGGGGAGAAGAAGACACAAAACTGACATGGGCATATTTATCAAAGTTATTACCATTCATTGTGGTTTAGAACAGTAGGAAAATATATCAAGTCAGTGATATTCATTTTGTTTCATGATTTCATAAAACAAATCCAGGGTTACTTCTCACTTCACCTGAAAGCTAATAAAATTTTTCCTTGTTGTCAGAGCTTATGTTTTTCCAGAAAAATGAAGAAAAGTGAGCTTAGTTCAGCAGCACTTGATTGTTGGGCAACATTACAACTTAAGGTATATGTTTTTCACTCAGCAAAGGAAGAGAAAGGTGCTGGCAATATTTTCATATTTATGGAAATCTGTGGATTATAAATCTTCTGGTTTGGAGAAATGCTTTGTTTAGACAGTTTTTATACTATTATACCACATACCTCGCTATATGCTTTACAGTGAAAAAGTTTCTAAGGGTTTTATTAATACTATTTTTCATATGGCTTCTGCTTGGAAGTTTGCGTAGTCTGTCTTGGAGACATGGGATCTGGATGTACAGAAAAAAGATGAGAGAAAATAATTTCTTTTACATATTCTTTTAAAAGTAACCCAAGTCATGTTAACCAGCTTAATATAATGTCTCTGTTTTAAAGCTTAGTATCCTAGGAAATTCAAAAGCACAGGAAGCAAGGGCCAAATCCCCCTAGCAAGAGGGAACCTTTTACAAGAAAATGGACTTTAAACAAGGTTTCAGTATTATACATGCTGGGCCTTCAGAGGAGAAATCAAAAAAGCAGGAGAGGTCTTTTCTCTGGAAGTTTGCTTTTTTATTTAATGAGGCAGCTCTTCAAAGAGAATGTGATAGTCGTTCCTGGAGGGCATGGTTTGGTGAGCAGGAATACAGGTGAAACTGTATTGTGCATCAAAAAAGCAGATGATGAGTGTGCTTTGTATTTCATCTCATGATTTCATCAATCTATACAAGTGTGTGTTTGGGGGTGGACGACATTTCTGTGTGTGACAGAAGTTTGAACAGCTGAAACTCAGCATGGATGTGGTGCCCATAGACCTCATTTTGCTGCCAGGAAAATAAAAATGTGTTTTATAAGTCATTGCCTATCGCTTCATGTGCTTGATTTATAGGCACGTGTATGTGATTAAAATTTACATATTTTAACTATACATATTTTAGTATGTATGTATCTTAAACAAGAGCATGGATGGGGTGGAGTTTTTGCTTAGAGCTTTCTAAGAATTTCTAATTTTATAAGCTGAACTTCAAATTTGGCTTGTTCATAGTGTTTTGTCTTTGCTGTGTCTGAAAGGCGTAAGCTGAATTACAGAAAGGTATATTTCTCATAGATGTCTAAAATTGAAAAATTATGTTTTCAACTTGATTTTAATTAATATTCAAAAATAGGCTCCACACAGTTGTAGATCAAGGCTGTCCAATTGTGTGAAATTGTAACTGGTTAGGAGTTTGAATCTACAGCAACATGTTCTGCTGTCCAGATAAATGCTCGTTGGAGCAGATGTTGGCACATCTGTTATGCCTCCCCATTTCGATTGGCTGCCTGGGTGTTTAGAAAGTGCTGATGAGGCAGATAAATCTTCTGACACATTTCAGGCCCAAAGCAGGCAGGCAGCAGTAATAATGATGTTTACAGAGCCAAGTGCTGGGCAGTAACATTTTGAAATATAGCAAAAATCAAGTATGATTTTACCTGCAATAGGTGAAATTTATTGTAAAAAGTGAAAGCTAATTATGCCAAGTGATTCTCAGCTGATTTCAACTGCATCTATTACAACCCATAGACCTCTGGACTTTGTGTATCTAAGGTTTGTTGGCTAGAAAATGGCATTTGCTACAGTTTAGAAAGAGCTCTGAGCTATGAAGGGGCTCTTTCATAAACTTAGGAGAGTTGGGAATCAGGTTTAGAAACAGCTGCAGTGTATGTGTTTTTTGGAAGGGGGATAGCTGTCTTCTGGTGACTTGAAGTTCCTGATCTTATCAGAATTCTTACTTTCAACAGGTTTTCCTCTACCCTTTGAAGTGTGTCAGATTTGAATGTTTTTATGCCGTTAGATTCAGGAAAACTCCAGACATTGGGGTCTTCTCCTGAGAACGTCAGTGGTGTATCAAAGAGGACATGGACAGAGAAGGATATATATGACAGTCTCAAGTGTGGACACTGGTTTCCAAGTACACAGAGCTTCTGCAGGTGTTGGATCCCTTCCAGACCTTAGTCTCCAACACAACGAATGGCAAATATAAATGTAGGAGAAGTCACTGTAAAGATTTTAGCACTGACGTCATGTTCTAACATTGTCCTATTCACTTCAGTAGATGTCACCACTGTGTTTTCCAAGTTGTGTTCAAGTACCACTGTTTGAGGCAAGTCCAGAAATTGCAGAGAGAGCCTATTGTAGAGGGGCAAAGAAGTGGATGCTGATTATTCAGCTGATATAGTTACAGTTGGTTATGTTTTATAGTACACAGTCTACAATGTTTTTGGACAACTCTTCCAGTGTTTGACTACCCTCATGGTAAGAAGCACTTCCCTAAATATATAATTGGAACTTCCTGGGTAGGAAGTCATAGATGTTGTTTTGTGTGGCTGTCACAGTGCATCTCCAGGAAGAGTATGGTTCTGACTTCTCTGGACCCTTGCATTTGGTACTTGAAGGAAGCAACAAGATCTCCTTGTTAAGAAAATACTTCTCTTCAAAAGGCTAACCAAATGCAGTTCTCCGAGCCTCCCCTCACAGGAAATGTGCTCCAGCCCCCTAACTGGTTAATGGACTTCTAGCCAGATGTGGAATGCTGTGTTCTTACCTGATAACCAAGAGTAGGTCCATTCTAACACTTTATGTCAAAACCATTTTCATTGATTGGGGAGAAAATTCTAGAAAGCCCCAAAACCAGATTGGACTGATAAGGTTAGAGGAGTTCCGCGCCCCCCCCCGCTCAAAAAAAATGGCTCAGATCAGTGATTCCTTAGCTGTGTCTCTTATTTTTCAATGTTGAAAGTCAAAGAGTTTCAGTAATGGGTGTCAGAATAGGAGCTTTAACGAAAAGTCAGTATTTTTTTTCTTCAAATACATGTAATTGTAAATCTCTTCCTTTTTTTGTCAAAATTGTCAAAAAACGAAGGACTCCTTTGGATTATAGACGCTGTGAGCCAGTGTGACAGTTTAGTATATTCACACACACTGCACAATGGAATAGTTACCACTCCAGTCTGCTTATCTCGTTTTACCATACGGTTCAGTTTCTGCCTTGTCTCTGCAATTCCCACCTACTTTGTTCAATGAGAAGAAAGTGAGAATGTAGGATCTAAGATTGGTGAAAAGGAAACCCTCCCGGGCATATCATCAGCTAGTTAATTATACTTAACTCTGCTCGTATCCTTGCAACTTCACACTTACATGGAGTGAAAGACCAAAACTGAGGACCAAAGCTGACTGCTGAGAAATACTATATTTAAACAATTCATCATGGATCTCTCCTCAGAGAGCAAGAATTCATGGTTTTCTCAAGTACAGAACATACCAGAAGGGGTGTTGGGTCTCAAGCAGGTGAAAACATATATATGCATATATAACATAGGAGAATATATGTATATAGTGAAGTGCTTCTAATAAATTAGCATTTGTACTGCAGCACAGGGAAAGAACAGAATTAAAAAGAATATATAGGGAGGTAGAAGAATTAGGGAGAAAAGTAAGACCGTGTCTTGTTTGAAATAACTAAGTATGCTGAGCACATTTTACTTTCCAGTAAGTGTGAACATCCAGACAATAGGGAAAAAAATGGTTTTTTAATAGCATTTAGGGTACTTATGTTTAATACTTCCCATAAGGGTTGATTTTTGAATTTATCTTTTGACAGGGATCTGAATATTTGGTATTATACATGCTGGCTAAGGGGGAAAACTCAGGTTCGAGTGGATGTTTGGGACTTCCTGCAGCTGTTGAACCTTCTGCAGCTGGGAAGCCTGTAATCTGTAAAGGATTTTTTTTTTCCCTCTCACTTCCTTATGAGATACCCTCACTGTAAAGTTCACCATGAGTCTTTAAGCTCAAGGCTTAAAACATCCTTTAAAAGCAAGTCAGAAAGGCCACATCAAGTCTGTGAGGACCACAGAACTTAAAGTTCTGTTTATCTCATCCCCATATGCTTAGACCCTACTTCCCATTGCAACGCTGAATTTGTTCACAGCGCAGTGATCAAAGGTTTCTCACATTCACAGTCCAGCTCCATCGTTCAGCCCAACTCGTTCCCCCATCTGCTCCCCGGCTGTTGTCCACCCCCCATCCTCACCCATCGGGAGCCTCAGCTGATGCTTGGGTGTCTTCCTCCTCCCACTCACAGCCATCAGACCGCTACTGATCATCACACATCAGACTGCGGAATATGTACTGGCAGGCTTGCCATGCCTTAACTTAGTCCGTGGTTTGATTTCCTACACAGAAGTGTTGTGCGCACCAAAAATTTTCTTTCCGGAGCTGCAAGGAGAGAGTGAATACCCATATCTGATGGAGCTTCTTTATTATCAAAGGATTCATCAGCTGCAGGGCCAAATTCTGCTCCCCCAGGTGCAAGATGATATTTTATTAATAGGTGCCTGTATGTCAGCATATTAATTCTGGGTTTTTTTCAACTACTACCCTCCCTCTCTTCCTTCCTTCTGTCTTTCTTTCTGTCTTTCTGTCTTTCCTGGTATCATTGTCTACAGCATCCTGCTGTCCCAGAGCATTCTTTGTCTGGTCACAAAGCAGCATGTGGCTATAAGGGTAGCTATAAAGCAGGGATCAGCAGGAAAGTGATTTTGTTTTTAAATATTTCTCATACTATGTTGTATTTCCTTTTGGATTATGCATTTGAGAAATGCTTGCTGATATTTTTCCTTTCTGCTTTGATGTAAACAAATCTTGTGTCAGAGGTTCTTAAATCTAAACCAGACTTTAAAAAAATGAGGATTAAATGAGACTTTAGCCTATAAGGTAGAGCCCCCACCCCTCGGGTGGAGCATTGTTTTTCCCCACCATGCAGAATGGAGATAACCCTCTGTTTCTTTGTGGTAAGCTACCAACCAAATCCATTCTGGCAAATCTGACACCCAATGTGATTTGTCCTTTTCGATGCTGTTTATGAGAAGTCAGGACAGTCTGCTGTCAAAATTGATAAGTGAGAAGACAGTGGGGAATGCAATTTTATTTGTAATAGCACAGTTGCCAGCAGTTCCAGCTTGTTTACATCGAGGCTGGCTCTGTCTTGCTCCATAGGTTTTCTATTTCCATCCAAATAGCCCCCGAGTACATTGTGGCTGTGCTTATCTATGTAAAATCTGCATAACAGGACATACTGGGAGTGTTAGAGACGGGGAAAAAAAGAATTTTATTTCTTTAGGTTATTTTCACAACTTGAGAATGTCAGTCACTTTAAAAGCGAAATCTTGAACTCTACCAAATCTCTATAGGCATTTACAGAGTGGGTTCTAAAACTGAACTATAATCTGCTAAACCCTGCAATACTTGTTACCTTTGTTCCCTTCCATGGTGAAGGTACCAGAGGAGTTAAGATCTTTGCGTTTCTGATGGAAGCATTCTTTTTCCAGTGGAAGTGGCCAGTGTTTGTGAATTAAATCTACTACAAACATTTAAATACAAGTTCATTTGTTGTGAAAAGAATGCAGTAGGACCCTGCAGTGACCTGTGAAGGGCGGGGCAGCTTCATTGCACTGTTTCATCCTGAATACTGCTGCTACATAGCCTACAATTAGCCTGTGTGACATAGACATTAACATATTTCCTGGAAAATCCCTTTGACGAGAGTGCACAGCCCTTGGTGGTGGTAGGGTAATGCTCAGGTCTAGGAAGCCTTTGTTTGCTTGCAGTATTATTTGCCTTCAGTCTGACAGTCCCAGAATCCCAGGCAGTTTTGATCTTTTTTTATTGGTACACTTCAGAAAGCTGCAGTGATAGGTGTTTCCTTGATGTACTCTCTCCTGTGAGCTGTTTCTTTACAGTAGCCCACCCTAAACACGCAGTTAACGTGGAGGTAAAGTGAGACAGAGGTTTTATGTTTGACTGATCTAGCTTATGACAGAGGAGCTTTTCTAGCAAACTGAAAATTCTTGTTTCCTTCTGCCATCTCTCTTTTTGCAGTTATTAATAAATAATTAGTCTTCTGCATGGTTTGTCATTAAAAGGTAGATTCCAGAGATGGCTGCAAATGTCACTGCTCTGGTTCTGTGAATTGTGGGGTCATCTGACACTTCCACTTTCCCCTTACAAGTGTGTATCCTATCACTGTGTTTTCAAGAGTTGCAATCATGTGCTTAACTGAATTGTTTGGTGATGGCCAAGGGAGACTCTGCAGTGTAACTGACCTGCCTGGCATGCACTTACACACCGATACACACACATTGTATGTACCTATGTACACATATACTTAAATTTACACACACACACACTACCTCTGCTCCACACACACAGACACATGCATACACAAATAAGCAATTAAATAATTAACATTCACCCCAGGCCTGAAAACAAAATGTCTACCTTAAAAGGAAATTAGTTTGTTAAATGTACATTGGAGGCTCCACGGACTCTTCATCTAATCAGAGATAGGTAGCCCATAGGAAAAAAATAATTCATCATATTTAAAATAGATTGTTGTGATGGCTTCTACTGATGCTAGGATTTACACATATTTTTTCTGAGTTTCCTGAAATTACTTCTGATCTTTGTTAAAGACATAACAGCTGAACAAAGCCTAGGGAAGAGCACTGGAAACATGATTTGGGTAAGGTGAAATGTGATACTTGTTTGAAACACCACGCATCTGTTTTAAGTGTGTAGTCTTACCCATTGTACATACCCTGGTCATTTGTACGTGACAGTCACAACTCCTACTGCATGGTACAAATTCAAAGGTGAAATAAATGATGTTATAAAAAGAAGTCTAAAGAACACCATTTATGCTGCTGATGATGCTTTTTTGTTGCAAACCCAGGCTTTTGTTTCCTCTGTTTTACACCCGCACTCATTTGCAACATATACTTTTTATGTAACTTGTAATACCGTTCTCATCGCTTCTGAATTTGAGATGCATTTTTCTTTTTTGTAGCTCCACTGTTAGCTCTCTACCCTCCTAGGACTTCATTAGATTGAACTGTTGCTGTAAGAAAAGTGAAGGGATAGGTCTGGTTCTGTTTGCATTATTTATTTTTGTTTCATGAGCAGAATTCCTTGCCAGTGATGACAGGTGTGCGGCATTATGAAGATTAAATATTCTGGAAGGTAGCAATGTAAATGACCAGTGATTTGGCAGCCTGGAAAAGATGTATGCTTCCAGTCATGTGGAGGAAGAGACCAAGAAAGTGAATGTGATTAGCGAGAGGATGCTCAGTCATTTGGAGCTCTGCCTGATAATGATCCAGGTGCTTACATCACTCCCAGTGATAAGAACTGCAGAATTGGGTTTACTAAACACAATTATGAGGCCAAGAGCAAGCTTTGCTTGGTTTCCATATTTACAGAAACCACTAGCAAGAAGCTGATAAAATTGATCTAACTTTGCAGGACAACCTTCTTATAGTAACTCTGACAGAGAGTGTGAAGAGCAGCCAAAATTCAGCTATGCCTGTAAATGGGAGGTTGTTTTCACCCTTAAAGATGCAGAAACAAGACGAAACTGAAGAGTGAGTCTTAATTTTAAGGTATGTCTAGTCCCTGTAGTCTCTGTTGCACTTCTGTTTGATGCTTCAGAGGAGTGACACTACCTCAGATGGATGAGGATTTTTTTTTCAGTATAACCAGTATATTAAAATAAGTCCAACCTTAATGCACTCTCTCACTTAATTCTTCATTGAACTATTCTGTAAGTACTCTGTTCTTGGCCTTTTGTGCTTCATTCATTCAGTTAATCATTCTGTCAATTATACCATTAACAAGATGAACATTAAAAGAGCTTCTCAGCTATTGCTACAGGTAAAAGGAAAAGCAAAGAGAAAAGTAACTACTCTTTTTTTATTTTGCTTTATTATTTTGGTTTTGTTTTCTCTTTTTCTTAAAATTTATGGTAAATACTACACTTCTCCACCGTGGATCATTGGATATTGGGTCCACTCATTGTAATTAATAAGCCTTGATTTATTCTGAAAGGGCAGTCAAGGCTACAACACAAAATGACTAGCCAACCACAAAGACACTGCTTTACAAGTGCTTATGAAAGAAACTGGGGAAAACAAGGGCATAATCATAAAACCTGTCAGCTAAAACTTGGTGTATTGTAGCAATTGCTACTCTTAGGTCATACCAGCTATGAGGTAAATTGCGTAAAGCGTTTGGAGTTCTGCCTGATAATGGTCCGTAAAGGGGTAGAACCTAAAGGTGTTTCAGCTCACACCTGGGGTAGTTTCAGAATATGCCCATGGCCACTTATTTAGCAATGGGCAGCAATTCACTAATTGGTGATAACTGCATTGTTCTGGGTGGCTATGAAGATAACATTTTATTTTTTTGTATTTTTCTTTCCTTGATGTTGCAATAATAGCAACTAGTAACAATTTGCAATCTGGTTTCGATCCAAGAGGTACTAATAATCATCCAATGGTACAGAAAATTTGCTGAACCCAGAGAGATCTCCGTAGACTGCCTCTCTCTGAATTCGTTTGACATAGAATTACACATTACGTTACTGTGGGCTTTGTAGATGGAATTTGTCAGCCACCTTAGGGACCTGAGCCAAGATACAGCTCTTTCATATATTTTAGGATGAAGATAAAGCATATCTGAATTGAATTGTTTGTTTCACCACACGAGGACTTTTCCAGACTGGCAGCTTTTTATCTTTCTTCTAGTGAAGTAGGAATCCTGCTCCAGTACGCTGTGGTGACTTCCTTTTCTGAAAGCTGTACATATACTGTTGAGTTGGCCTCTAATTTAAAACCTGGGGATTTCATACTTGTAAATAGCAAAACTTCCCTTCTCCTTTCTGTCTTTTTTTTCCCCCATTCAAGAGAGTTGTTTGAAGGGGAGAGGGAAGAAAGCACAGTGGTTTGGTTTTATGGGCTGGACTATACGGATACATAACCAGCATGAAAAGCTGGCATTCTTTTCTTTTAAAGATAATGGCGTTAAATGGGACAAGGTAGATGCTAGTTAATGCTCAGAAATTAAATAGTTAACCGTATCATAAACAGAACATGTTGAGGATCCTCTATCTTACCATTTCACAAAAAATACGAACCCTGCAGTATGAATCACAGGTTCTGTTACACTGGAGAGTAACGCTAGTTATAATTAATTTGGTATTTGACTATGTCTTGATGGTGAGATGACTTTCTCATTGTAATGAGGACTTAAATGTTAACTGAAATGGTCACACACCGTCCATTTCGGAAAAATACTGTTGTGTTTTGATTCCGTGCTGTCCCTTCTAATGGTGTTACCAGAGTTCATGGGACCCATTACTCTGATATAATGTACAGGTGAAGGGAACTCAATAGCTATTACAATTTTGATAGTCTCTCTTGGTCCTTTTAGAGGTGTGCAACAATTGCTGTAAAGGCAGATGGGGAATATTGGAGGGAAGTAGAGAGTTTATAATATTTCTACAGTGCCTTTCAAACACTCAGTAATCATTTATTCTTTTATGTCTTGCTACTCTTGTGTTGTTTGCATTGTTTTCTGCTTATTATAGGTAAGGAAAACAAGTTACAAAAAGTCACATGAGGTGGCTGCACCAAAGCAGTTACAACTGAACAGGGATTAGGTAGTTAAAGGCAGAAAACTTCTGGAAACCTGCTAAAGAACTGTCTTATGAGGCAAGATCTTACTAATTTTTCACAAAATTATGATGAACTTGAGAAGGTAGGGAAATTTCCCTCCCTCAGTACAGAGCATCATCCAGGGAAGAACCTCAAACATATACCAAGTAATTAAAATACACCCAGTGATTTTTCAGAAAATTTACATTTCTTGGTCTTGCAGCCAGTTATGTGTATCAACAAGTTCACCCTCTGTCATTTGCAGTGATAGCCTTTTTTAAGGTTTCCGTATTCAAGGTTTCCATTCCAGAAATGGGTCAGTGTGTTTCCATATACAAATAATTTGCAAAGGGGATCGACAAATTTTCTTGTCAGCGTAGTCTCAGGAGACTTCCAGTCCTACGACATCGTGTTTGGGCATGAGGTAGTCAAGTGTAGAGTTTACCTTTGTTGTACTATGGTATCATGTTAAATAGTTGATTAACTTTTTTTAGTTACACTAGTCTACAGTAAATATAGTAAACTATTCATAATGCATTTCACAGCCAGTAAATCATGGTGGACAGAAATGAAAAATGGACATAGGACGAGAGAAGACAATATTATAGTGTCCAGCAACAGGACTCTAAACCCTTTAGAGCTGAGGCACTGTTATTCTTCTTAAACCTCCATTGCAGTAAAGCAGCCTGAGAGTTACAGTTCTATGGAAAGAATTCAATGACTTTGCTCATTCTGTGAATATACTAGATCAGATTCAACAAAAATAGTGTTATCACAGAGAGCATCTTGGATTCCCTGAACCCGCGTATTCACTGGCAGTTCCCGGGCAAGGAACACATCAGATATCACGTTTATTCTGAGCTTCAAAGCCACCTAGTTGCCTTCAAACACTGGAAGTCCTTGTACGGGCTTCTGTGGGCCTTGGCAAGAGGGTAGCTTGCTGTTTATCACAACTAATTAGTACTGAGCTCTAATTTCTTGTTTGCCTTATTTCCCATCCATATAAAAATTTCTTCTCATTGCGCAGAAGTGTGAGAAGGCAACATGAAGGATCGGAGGATGAGAGAGAGGAAGGAGAACAAAATGACAGCAATAATGGGTTATTTTGCTATTGCCCGGCTGTGCATGGTTCATACACAGTGAAGCAGGCACTTCAGTAGATGGGACTTCCTGCTTACCAGGCAGTAATTTCTTTACAGATTTCTATAGGTGAGATAACAGGATGGGTTATAAGGTGAGAGTGAAAGGAAGGTGATGCAGGGGCTCTGTGGATGCAGGCACTTACTGAGAATGGAAGTATTTGGGGGAAAATGGGAGAAAAGGGTGAATGAGACTGTAGTCTGTGTATATGGGTGAGTGGTTGCTTTGGGAAAGAGTGAACTCAGAAGGGCTTCAAAGATGAGGACAGAAGGCATTCCAGGATGTGATGGTTCAAATGGAGATGACAGAGGGTGACAGGTGGTGACGAGGCAGCAGCAGAGCTCAGCCACACGATAAATGGGTTGAACAGTGTTGAACAGGGAGTACCTAATCCTGACAGAAAGTAGGGGAAGGATTAAAAGCTGTGTGTGGCTTAGTAGAGACCAGTGGCGGAGTGGTCAGCAAAGAAAAATGGGGCAGAGTAAGCTTTCCACATGTGCAGTTATTCCAGCACAGGGTCATCAGACAAGTAACTCTTGTCAACATCTTCTGGGTGCAGCGAGAAGAAACCTTACCAACTTCCCTTTTAGGCTGTAGTCTGTTTTCCAGTGTGTGGAAGGAAAATGTGAAGAGTTCAGGGCTCCTTTTGCCCCAAAAAACACTGTTTAAGAACAGTCACTGAAGGGTTCATGGTCTGTTTTCTAACAGACCATCAGCTTTACTCTTTGTAATCTAGCTTTTAGTAGAAAGACACACTATAACTGCAGACTGATGCCAACTTTTACAAGGTCTCCTTTAATAGCTCTTAACCTATTTTCAGCAATTCTAGAAAGCCACCAGCCCAGCTGATGACATTCATAATCTACTTTTCTACCGCTTGAAAGAAATGACAGCATTAACCTAGCCTTCCCTCCCCAAAGACGTGACAGCTCCTTGTTTGGTCTTATGTCTCCTGAGGCTGACAGCCTGTGAACTGGTTTTCCATCACTGAAGTGAGTGACGGCCTTTAACTGGGAGCCAGAGGCTACAGCCACTACTCCATTACTTTAGAGGGTGACCAGTATAAGCAGTCCTTCAGGAGCATGACCTACACCCCTTCGCTGTCTTTTCTATGTGTGAAGAAAAGAGCTACCTTGGAAATTTCCATCCCAGTCTTTCAAGACAGCATAGTCCTTATTCTAATTTCCATGTCTATCTTTTAACCAAATAATTTATGGCAAAACAATTTAAAGTATTGTCTTCACTGTGACAATGCACTGAATTATTGTTCTGCCCACACAGAGAAAAGAAGCAGCAAGTCAACGATTTAGCAATTTGGCATTGATTTCTGTCATTGGCAGCAGAATACTCTTCATGTTGAGAGGCGGCTGCCCCCAGAGTGCCCAAAAGAGGAGGAGGCTGTCATCTCCCGAGCTCTCTCTTCGGTCCCTCTCCTTCCACCATCTGTCTGTCACCACACTTCAAGAATCTCCAAATATTGTTTCTCGATGCTTTTTAAAATGCTGAATTTTGAAGACTGTCAGTTCAGTCCCTACGTGTACACACACACAAAACCCAAAGAGAAAGCAACTATATGTGTGTTTGTGCATGTATCTAAAGGGATTTCAGAGAAGTAAATTACATTCTTACAAATTCATTACTGCTGCCAAACTTATTGTTTCTTCTGTTAAGGACCAGTTGGGAAAAAAAACCACTAAAAAGCATCTGTTGCAAAATGCAATGTCAAATGCATTTGACCTTGATGGTCCAGGTTCCCAACTGTCTCAATTGCTGCTCTTCTATTGAAGTTGTTTCAGATGTGCTTGTTGTATAAAGATCAGACTTGTGGGCCTTTGCTCTGAGAGATGATTGAATATTTTACACAGAATGTTTTTAAATTTTTCAAAGATGCTTTTGTCAACACTGATTTGTTTAAATGTGACCAGGATGTATCGTGTTTTCTGTAAGAAAGAAGATGCCGTGAGGTTAGTAGTGCAGATGTGCAGTGGGAAAAAGGCAGCTATCTGGAATGACTTCCAATGCAAAGCAAGAGAACTCATCCAACGCCTCTCTCATACTGAATGAGATTATCACTCGAGTTCACTTGAGTATGTACTTGAGTCTAGACTGAAAACCATAAAATGCTTATTGCGCATTTAACACTGAGTACCAGTATCTCAGTCGTAGGTATCTACGGCTTCTAAGTGGCCACAGCCATGCACAGTCATCAGACTGCATCCCATGCAGTCATTTAGGAAAGAGGTAGTCCCAAGAGTACCGATTACAGATCTCGGCTCTAAGCTCTGCTACTGGGCAGAGAAATGAAAGCTGTGGCAACTCGAGCACTATGTGCAGCCAGGGCTGGTGCATCCCAGTCAGAGGATATCAGTCACTGACATTTGTCGTCAGCTGACTCCCAGAGACAGTTTTAACAAACCTCTTGGGCTCCCAGGATGGAGCCTCTAGGGTCATCCTCATTTTCCTTTGCTCTTTCATACCCTAAATGGTTAAATTGTTCTGCTCATTGAGCCAGCACACTGAAAGGATTTGTTTGCCGCCCGAAACATCCGTACAGATTTGTAGTAACAATTTGAGACAAATCATCCACAAGAACTTCAAGGTCATTCCCAGCTGAAGAAATTATGTTCAGAGCAGTCCTTGGGGCCCCTGTCCAGCCTCAGCATGGGGAGACAGGAGGTTGTGCTGGCAGGACAATGAAAGTCAATGGATTTCAGCTTGTGCACAGCTCCGCATTTGCCTTGATTTAAAGGTCCCAGTCTCAGTCCTTTATGGTGTATTTAGGCTTCCTTATAGGCCTCCAAGGGACCGCAAGCTTCTTTATTCCTTAAAAGTATACCTTGTTGCTGTAATTGAAGCCGTTTTGTTACTGTAATTTCTCCCTTATATTACAGTTCTAGTCAAGTGTTCTTTCCCTCTGGAAGCATCAATTATTATGGGTTTTGAATAGGCCTCCCTCCAACACGCATACTTTTGCTCCCAGTGCCAAAATCAGGTCACTGCAATTCTCTTCCCTGATAAAACACAGTCCCGTGTTTCTTCTTTCAAACCCAGTGTAGTGGGTTTGAAATGTGTACTGGTGACTCATTCCACTTCTTACCACCCTATTTAAAACTCCTGCCGTATTTAAGAAAAATTAAAGAATACTACAGGTTTTGCGGTGTTTTCTACATTTTCTTAGTTTTCATTAAGACACTGAATGTCCAAAGTCCAGGGAGAGGGGTATAGGGTTTATGCAGGTACTGAACCCATGTAAATGTGTAGGTTGGTGAGGGTGCAGGGGAGCGAGCCATAGCAGTGCGCTTCGTGAAAGATCTTCAGCTGAAATGAAAATGGCACAGGGTTCACCAGCTAACCCATGCGTGTGAACTGTGGGTTTTTCTGAAAGTTGTGGTATTTCGACGCCTAGTCCCCACAACTCGATCGGACTCAGTAGTGAGCCCTCACTGCTGTGTGCCCTGTGGCTGTTTACAGATTAATCTGCGTGACATCTCTGGAGATGAGGAGGAACAAGTTCTGTATCACAGACTGAGAACTGAAGTGTGGGTTTGTCTCATTTTTTTGTGCAGGCATGAGAAGCAGAAGCTGTTAAGCTCCAAATGTCACCTGCAGACTCCCTTTAAATGCATATATCAACTGAAGTTTTCCATTTGCGACCAAGCTAATACTCTGCGTTACTGGATTCGTCATGCTTTATTACAATTATTTGCTTCACAGTGTTCAAACTAAGTGCAGCTTTGCGTTTTTGTGAATGATTCCCCTGTGAAACCCTAAAGATGCTTAACTCAGATGGGTGTATGTAGTAGTTATCACTACGCCATCTGCCCTAAAACTTGCAATTTTCATAAGATGCCACTGCTGGGACATCTGGCACTAAAAATATGTTTTTTCTGCATCATCTCACAATTGAGGAAGATACCACGGCTGTGCAGCTCCACAGGAGATTCCTTGAAGCATCCTACTATAATCTAACAGCTTCTGCAATGAAGCTATGACACTAAACTGGCCAGGGAAGGAATTATGCTATTAATGGAGGGCTGTGTTTTTGCTTTACAGCTTGCAGTGCTGTTGGAAGGGAGTGGCACTTGTGTGATGGATCGATTGATGTGTAGCCAGGCTGTCTTATATCCTATAAATCAATAGTTGGTGTGATAGGACTAAAATGACTATGTAATATACTGTAAGTCAGCTTCTATTATCCAAAAGCAAAAAAACTGCAAAATCAATGCACGGTCGTATTTCTCGAAGTTTGGCATGTCTTAGTGAACTGTTTCTATATAGCTTGAACCTGCAGTGTACTAGGATTTCCTTCTTTATTCAGAGAATATTTTCCCTCTTAAAGAAGCACACAAAATACTGTGTCTTGAGACTGGGCAGTGTGAATAGGTCATACAGTATGAGTAGGAGTATATCCTACAGTATGAGTATGTCAGCAGCTTGGTGCTCCCTTGTGCTACACAATTTCTTCAACCCTTGGCAGAAGCCACCAGATGAGCCTATGTGTTTTCTTGTAGGAGGTGGAGCTGTGCCGCATTAGCAGTCAGGAGAAGCTGGGGCTGACTGTGTGCTACAGAACCGATGATGAGGAGGACACGGGTATCTATGTCAGCGAGGTAAGAACGTGGCAGTGGGGAAGAGCGTGGGAGATGCTCATGGTGGAGGGCTGAACGTGCCAGGGAATGTAAAAGCAAGTGTTCTGAGACCAGAGTGCAGAAGTGTCGGCCATCAGCCAGCACGTGTCACTTGCAATTCATTTAGATTATCAGTTTAAAGTATGTTGCCCAAGTAGTGTAATTATTACTAGTGAGCTTCCTTAGTCTGAATGCTTTTGACTACAACATCATAGTTAGGGAAGTACAAAACAGTCTGAGCATGGTTTGAATTTTGAAAGAAATCTGCCCTTATGATGGAAATCAGGCAGAGTTTTTAAGGAGAAAAACACCTCCACACCCTGCTTACATTCTCCCTGCACCACAGCCTCAGTAATCTTTTTTGTTACAGCCTCAGTAATCTGTGGTTTTGTTACAGTTGTGGCATACACAGACATACCACAAGCGGGTGGAGAGAGTAGCTTAGGAGAGGAATATGTCAGAAAGACTGATCTATCCTAATAATTATTTTTTTGCCAGCGAAAAAACAGAATACCAGATAATGAGGTGGGGTGAAGCCTCAGTTTTTTATTGACTTTGCCAGGAAAACATGGCACCCGGCACATACCACAGGGTGTTAGTATTTCACAGGGTCAGTCCGCAAGACTTCCCGGAACACTAGCTGCCTTTGAGTCTCCAGCCATTTCAGAGGGGTGTTTCTCTGGATAAAGCAGAACTCTTGTGAGTCCAAGCTCACTGGTGATTGTTCTGTGTGAACTGTGTTCCCAGTTTGTCACTTTTGTGACATGTTGAAGCAAATTTGGACATCAGGAAAAAGTTCTCAACTCAACTGGTGGCTGGTCACTGGAACAGGCTCCCCAGTGGAGTGATCACGACACCAAGCATGTCAGAGTTCAAGGAGCATCTGGACGATGCTCTTAGTTATACGGTTTAGTTTTAGGTAGTCCTATGAGGAGCAGGAAGTTGGACTCGATCCTTATGGGTCTCTTCCAACTCAAGATACTCCATGATTCTTTGGGCATTGTTGTCAGCGACATAGACAGCAGGATCGAGTGCATCCTCAGCAAGTTTTCCGACAACACCAAGCTGTGTGGTGCGGTCGATACCCTGGAGAGAAGGGATACCATCCAGAGGGACCTTGACAGGCTTGAGAGGTGGGCCTGTGCGAACCTCGTGAAATTCAGCAAGGCCCAGTGCCAGGTTCCGCACATGAGTCAGGGGAATCCCAAGCACAAATACAGGCTGGACAGAGAATGGATTGAGAACAGCCCTGAGGAGAAGGACTTAGGGGTGCTGGTTGATGAGAAACTCAGCTTAACCCAGCAGTGTGCGCTCGCAGCCCAGAACGCCAACTGTACCCTGAGCTGAATCAAAAGCAGCGTGGCCAGCAGGTCAAGGGAGGTGATTCTGCCCCTCTGCTCTGCTCTGGTGAGACCTCACCTGAAGTCCTGCGCCCAGCTCTGGAGCCCCCAGCACAGGACAGACATGGACCTGTTGGAGCGGGTCCAGAGGAGGGCCACAAAAGTGATCCAAGGGCTCAAACACCTCTGCTGTGGGGGCAGGCTGAGACAGTTGGAGCTGTTCAGCCTGGAGGAGGCTCCAGGGAGACCTTATAGCAGCATTCCAGTACCTGAAGGGAACCTACAAGGGAGCCAGAGAGGGACTTTTTACAAGGGCATGTAGTGACAGGACAAGGGGTAATGGCTTTAAACTGAAAAAGGGTAGATTTAGATTAGATATAAGAAAGAAATTCTTCACCGTGAGGGTGATGAAACACTGGAACAGGTTGCCTAGAGAAGTTGTGGATGCCCCCTTCCTGGAAGTGTTCAAGGCCAGGTCAGATGGGGCTTTGAGCAAGATGGTCTAGTGGAAGGTGTCCCTGCCCATGGCAGGAGCTTGGCTCTAGGTGATCTATGATGTCCCTTCCAACCCAGATCATTCTATGATTCTAAATTTTGAGTGAAGCTCATGTACAGAGAGGATGAGTAGAGAGAATTCTCCTCCATATGAGTGAATGAGGAGGAAGGCAAGATTGCTCATTTACAGGCCAGCAGCAATATCAAACAAGGTGAAAATCACAGCCTTGGAACAAGAATGAGGGATATAATATAAAACTACCCAAGAATAAGTCTTCCACCAGTTGTATAAGTGCTACTGTTAAAGTCTGACAAAGAAAGTGCAGGAATCTCTTAATACACTCCAAGATTGTTTCTCAGATGTGGTGGTTTTCCTACATGGTAGAAATTTCTCAGACCTTTTTAAGTGAATGTAATTATATTGTCTTTTGTACTTGATTAAGCACTTCAGAACATTTTTTTTCCTATGACAATGCACAAGAAGAAAATATCTAACAGCTGTAGAGGCTGTAACCTGCAAACCAAATGCTCAATTCAAATGATTGGTTTGAAAAAATAGCTTATGGCATGACAAGGCAAAATAAATGATTTACGATAACCATCAAGTAAAAGGTGATAGATTGAATTGCCCTGCAATGAACAGTAGGTCATTGCTCAGGGATGAGCTGTCGTGACTTTGATACACTGTTAATGGAGCCCTAAACATCTGTTTAGGTTAAACTAACTTAAAATTAACTGACTCGGACCAGGAATGACATACAGTACCTGTGAGTGATCTATCCAATATGGATCCTTTGGGGTTTTTTGCTATTTCCTTGTGAGCTGCAAAATTCCAGAGGAAATAACAGATTGATAACTGAGATAATGATGTAATAGTATATGTTCCCATGAAAGAAAAATAAACCTGCTCTTTTCCCAAAGACAGGCCCTCTTCTATAGAGGTATCAGCTGCTGCAGAAGCACCTCAGTCCATAGTGAACTTCCAGAGAAGAGGGACTCTGTCATTAAATCTTAGTGCTCTGACAGCTGAAGATTAATGCCTGATGGTGGCATAGGAAAGTATTAACCTGAAAATCATATGCTCCCAACCCTTTCTGTCTTTAGGCTTTTATCTCAAGCAAGCTTATATGATTAGTTAAAGAACTGTTGAGTTCATACGGCTCTAAAAGAAACTTCAGATTGCCTCTGTACAGAGTAAAAATGCTACTTCTTCAAATTGTGAAATTGTGCAGCTGTTACCATTTCCAGTAAAAATCTTCCCATGTTCAGTGACTGGATATTGTCTTGTGCAGGTTGATCCAAACAGCATTGCTGCCAGAGATGGCCGGATCCGTGAAGGAGACCGCATTTTGCAAGTATGTGACAATAGACTCTTCCTTAAACTCTTTCTTCAGACAAATGCACAGTGCTGTCTTCTCTGTGGACTGTTAATGAGGGAAGGTATTCTCTTTGTTACTGTGATCGATGAGAAAATCCATGTCTGTCTGTTTTTTAACACAATGGCTGGGAGCGAGAGTGCTTGTACTGAAAAATGAGAATGACAAACTCGTTCTGACTCGTGCCCTTATGTCCCATGTCTTTTTTTGCCGTATTTATTAGCAAATCTCATTTCCACTGTGTATGTCTCGGTGTCACATTCTAAACAGGGATCTTGCAGACATAAATATGGGTGTCAGAGACTTGCTGATCATTCAGTGATCACATAAATGTGGGTAAAACTCGCTTGTGCTGAGCATAGATGGTAAGAGTTTTCATACAAAAGATGTGCTGTTAGTGAAGGATGATCCTGAACGTACTTTGGGAGGGGGATTCATTAGGCTTTTGTTAATATTTCTTTCCTCCACCAATAAAACATCGCTTTTCTGAGTTCATTTCTAATCCACCATCTTGGCTTTTTTTTTCCACTTCATTTCTATTGATCCTCTCATTTAAGGAGCTGCCCTGAAGATAGGTTTGTGTGGTACAGCATAGCCCCTGTGCGTGAGGGTGCCTGGCTACTGGCTCTGGAGGAGGGCAGTGTGCCTGTACACAGAGGGAAATAGCTAGAATGGCAGTGGGTTTCTGTTTTCAGCTGGCAGTACGTTTTTTGCCCTAGTGACAACATAACAAAACAGCTACCAAAAATCAGTACACTGGAAATATTTTGCTGTAGTCTAGCATTTTAGTTCTGGTTCCCAGTGGATTTCCTTTGTATTTTGACCTTTTTTCACTGAAGCCCTAGAAGTAGCTCCTGGTGTGACAAGTCACTTTTCTGTAACCAGTACTGTAATTGCCCTACATTAATTTAGGCATGTGAGCTTTCAGGTTGTCACAAGATCAGCCTGTTCCTTCACTCCAGTCTTTCCATTTCTGCAGGAAATGTCTTTGCTGAAACCTGTACCTGTATCTCTTACCCTGGTATCAGCTTTGGGCGTCTAGCTAATAGAAGAGAGTCTACGAGCTGGCTTCCCAAAGTAGCCCATCTTTTGGAAAGGAAATAAGAAGTTACATTTTAATGTCAGGACTCACTCAGGGGCTGCTGGTTTATTCTCTGTGTGCTTGGGAATGTGAAAACGTTCACAGGATGGGTGGTGTTCCCTCTCCCAGAAGACACAGATGCCACAGTACAAGGGCAGTGAGCTCCTTGGTGGTACTTGGAGTGACGGGCCAAAATCATGGGGTGCAGCTAGGAGTGGAAAAGTCAGTGCACTGCCTTCTGTGTCTTTCTCTAAAATACCTACTGAAGAAAGCAAACAGGATATAATGATATTTTTAACTTTCAAATATCAGAAAAAAACCTGGTTTATTCGACCAAGTAGAAACAACTTTCATTCCTACTCCATGCATTTCAAAATATGGAAGTAGAGGGTATGTCGGTTTTCTGCTCCTTTCCTTGCTTTCTAAAATTTCTGGGTGAGGTGGAGAGCCAACAGCAGTTCAGGCAAATATTCTGCAGTTCCTAATGAAATTCATTTCAATTGTGAGTAAAGACTCTGGGGTGAGAGAGAAGCATAGATAATTCTGCTGTCCTTTTGTAGACTGGAGCATTACTTTAATGTCAGTGCTGATATATAGGTATGAGTTTGATCATTAAAGTTAACACCCAGAGAGTTATGTGGGGTTTACTTTCATATCTGAAAACACATTGACCCTCTATCTATTCTTATTGATGAGATAACTCAGAGAAATAGAAGGTGACAGTGCCATTACAGGGGGATTACACTGAGGCTGGGAGAGAGCCGGATCCTTGAGCATGGGAACATTTTCTGTGGGTGGTGGATGGCATTGATTAGGGCTGGGAGGGACGCTAGGTTTTGTATATTTCTCACAAAATTACAGCAGATTTCCTCACATTTTTGAGGCTGAAACTGTCCCCTTCTCATTCTCACAAACCTCACACTTCTCCTGCCACCTTCACCGTCTCCTTAAGCACCTGAGAACAGCCTGAGTATTTTACATGAAATGTTACAAAGTCAAGGGAAAGGTTTTATAAGGACAGTCATGGTGAGACTTGCCTAAACTTCTGCTGCCAGTGGAGTGGAGATGCCGTGGGGCAGGCTGAAGTTCGGGTCGTCACCCGTGACAGGGGCGTTTGCTCAGCTGACGGGAGTCATCACCGAGGCTGGGGGTTCTTTGCGCAGGCTGGAGATCTGCTCCTGCACCTCCATAGCTGCATCTCTGCTTTTCAGGTTAGGGCAGCTCTGCATTACCAAGTGGTTCTCTGGTCTCCCACAGACCACAGCTGTCCCTTCATGTAAGCTTCTAAGGATCTCAGACATCTTATTTATTGCTGGTTAGATAATCAGGGTACACTGGGGTTTTCTCTGATGTGAATTAAAACTGAGTCAAAGCTTTCAGGCCAAACAGATGTGCAGAAATGCAACTTTGTCTTTTCGACCAGGGTGTTCCTTTTACTTTGGAATCAAACCCTTACAAGATTTTTTTTTACCCCAAATATTCAGATCTTTCTGTCTTCCAGTTTTGTTTTCACTCATTTTCAAATGGATCAAGTATTGTTTTTTTCATTGCCACAATGAGAATAATCCACCTCTTGTGCAGTGAATTGGACAAAGCCAAATATGCCTGGAAAATAGGATATCTATTTGAATCTCTCAATAAAAGGTTTGGACGATGCAAATGTGTGTGTTTGTTACCACAAAGTCATGGATGTGGCTGTTCTAATGAGGTGACAGCATAGGAGAAAAGCAGCGAGAAAAGCACGTTCTCAATGGAGAACCACGTTTATTTTGATTAGCCCCTTGTAAGGGGGATACATATGTTTTGTGTGGTTCTGGATACTAAGCTGTCCACACAAATATGAAATGATTAAACAGAGTAGCAATAAGCAGTGGCCTGTAAGTATTGCCTGGTGAGAGATAATGCTGTAGCTCTCTAATTGGCTCTCTACCAGCATACAGTGAGACTGATTTCAGCTGTAGCATTACCAGTCTTGCTTCCACCAGCACTATTATCTCAGAGTGACACTTCCATTACTCTGAACGGAGAAAGATGAACGTCACCTGTCAGGGGCTGGTTAATTGTGTTGCTAGATGTATGTTACCAGGGCGCAGGTTGGACATTTATGAACATAACTGCTTCCTCTGATGTCCGCCATCCTTCAACGATCGATACGGCTCTTACAGTAAGCGCATAATTGAGTGAAGGCACTTACCACTGAGGGGCTGAAGATGAGCCCATTGCGCGAGTTTCATTGTCCATACATTCAGCACAAATGAGCTGATATCTGCCCTTTATTGTGTGTTGCTTTGTGGAAATAGAAGCTAATGTGCTACTTTCATTTGTTTTCTAGATAAATGGCCAAGATGTCCAGAATCGGGAAGAGGCAGTGGCATTGCTCTCCAGTGAAGAATGCAAGAAAATCGTGTTGCTGGTCGCAAGGCCAGAGATGCAGGTTAGACTAAGGGATTCACTGAGCCAGAACTTGGGTTGTACTGTACCGTCACTGTCACTGTAAGTAATGAACTGCTGAGAAATAGGAATGCCAAAGTTCCTGAGAAAAAGGAGGAAACAAATATAGCAGAGCTCTGCCCCTGTTTAACCAACAAAGAAAATAACATCATATTGCTAGGGCTTGTTTTCCCCAAACTAAGCAATTCCTTTCCAGTGGACAGAGTAAGCAGATATACAAATAAAGCTGACAGCACTAATATGATATTAGTAAAATATGAAGTAGAACTTGAAAACTATGTATTACTTGTTGGATGGTTCTTATTTGTTCTGGGGATAAATTTTCCATACTTACCTCAGTCATTTATGTGAATTTGCACAAAGCTGTAGTTGGTTGTTGGTGAGGGCCCTTTTTATCCTATGCACTTATAAGCAGGCATGTAAACCGTTCATTTATGTACGAATTATGGAACTTTCACTGCAATACCATTCAGCAAACCTGGATTCAATTGCTTTCAAAGCACCCTGGTCACAAAAGCCTGCTTGTGCATTGTAAATTGTGTCTTGGGAGGTGCATTTTCAAAAGCTTTTAGAAACATTTCTGTGGTTTTAAAAAAGAATGATGCCAATGCCAAGAATCTTGTCATGTCAAGAATTTTTTATATCACTGCAGGGGGCAGATGTTAGGTTGATCATCAGACTAAAGGAGAGGAGTAGAGTGCAAGAAGAGTACTGTTTGTGCTTCCCTTTATATTCTGTTTATAGGTCATTGCAAAGCAAAAAGACATTATAATGTCAATGTTCTCTCCATCTGCCAACAATTCAAAATTGGTTACGTTGCCATTTGTCTCTCATGCTATTGATGTGATATTCTCACTCTCACTAGCTGCATACTCTGTATAAATTAAATTGAGTAAGTATAATTCAGTGCCACTTGGAATCTCTACATGAATACAGTAGTTATAAAAGATTCACAATTCCAGCATTCATTTCCTTTATGTTTTTCAGAAATCTAAACAATTCCCATAAAACTGGTGACATAGTACAGCAAAAAAAGCCATGCATCAGATTATATTGCAAAATTGTAGCCCTCAACAGAAGTTGCAGAAGTTTTGAAAGAGTTGTTTCAATGTTATTCTTACTATTTTTGATGAAGATTTTGTTCTTCAGTAGGGAACAGAAACCCACCCATGCCCAGGGAAAGTTCATTTTCTGTATTTGTTCAGACTGGTCAACATGAAAAAGCTACATCAATACGTGATAGGGAATTACTCAGCTGTACCAATATAGCTTCCTATATGGATGCTCCTTTCAAATGATGAAAGTGTGGTTTGGATTGGCTTTGGGGCTTTGATGTTGGGTTTTTTTGTTTCATTTACGTGTTTTAAGAACATATTCAGGCAAAACTGAAGAAAAAGCCCTAGTATGTCAGAAATCAGGATGTCCACAAACTGGTTTCTGCTAGTTTTGTTGCTTTGACTCTGGTAAAAGACACCAGGATTAAGAAGGCTTTTATTTCTATATAGAAAATGGTAATGGCAGTATCACAATCTGAGCACATTCATTCATCAACAGGGAAGAAAATCTTCTCTCACCGTTTATTTCCACAATGAACACCGATGAATAATTAAATTTTGAAACAGAGCATGGGAGGAGCGCACAACCTGTTTAGTATGTAAACAAATGGCACAGGCATGTGCATTCACATGCATGTGTGTGCACACAGTATGTATAGTGCACTTGTATAATAAGCCATGTCTAATTTTTATTCTGAAAGCTGTAACATAACATAAGCATTCCCATTAGTTAGGGACTGGGTCTGCCACAATCAAAGCAGCAGATTTGCCCAAGTGAGATTCATCTTTCGTCCTCCACATTTGTTAATCTCTGCAATTTCCTCAAATGAGGGAAATTCAGCTGCATCCGTTATGGGGGAGAAAAGCTGTCTTCATGCTTCCTTGGGAAGAAAAAGCAAACAACACAAGTAAACAAAGCTAGTGGCCAGTACCAGATATTTCAGAGAATGGTTTGAAGGTCCCAGTAAGGACAAACATAAAAATTACACGTCCTCAAGAAAAAAAGCCACCTTCTAATCCCAAACTGTTAGAAGTTGGCTTTGCCAAGGGAAATGGTGAAAGGCGTAGTTTCTTTATAAGAGGAAATTGTTCACTGGCATCAGCAAAAACACATCAGAGTTTATGAAGGAAACAGTGGTTTCCTGCCAGTATTCAGCTAGAAGTACCACACAGCATCAGTCACACCTTGTGTAACTTTGAACTGCTGCTTGCTGGCGTGGTGTAACTTTTCTGACTGGTATCTGTGGCCAAAGCTCTCCTGGCTTTGAGGCAATGGTACTTCGTCTGCTGAAGGTGTTGGCCCGTGCTACATTGCTCTTGCTGTCTTGGGGCATGAAAAGTTAGTACTCTTGTAATTGGCTAGTGCTGAGACTTTTATCACCTTTTGGCACCTTCTTCTGGTTCCTTCACCAGCGACAAAACAATAACTGTTTCCTTCTGCTATGATCTCATCATTATAGCCAGGAGTGCCACTGACCAGTATTTTCCTTTTCAACACGGTGTGCCATCTGGCAAGGGATTACAGATACAAATGGATGGGTGCCATGTGCACACATGTGCATGGTGAACAAAATGGGAAGAACAGAGTTTTAGGCCAGGGGTGCCTGTTTTATCAGTTTAGAAAGACGTCAAGGGTGTAAAGTGGGTGCGGGAAGAGGATATATTCACGTGACAGAAAATGTGGTGTCTCCTCCTGTCCTTTGGCAATGCTGTCTTCACCAAATGTCAAAGTATTATTTTACGCTTGGGGAAAAAAACAAACAGACAGATAAGCCTTGCTTCCAGGCACACTGCGAGAACAAAAATAACCTCCCTTCAAATCACCACATCTTTCTGTCACCCTCTTCTGTTTGTTTGTTTACCTGGAAGATCAATGGGAAAACAGTGACAGAAACGCAACATAAGGTTTCTATTGAGGTGGCGGCAGCAGGGCACAGCGCTGGGACGGAGGTTGTTAGAGGAAAGAGCCCAGTTGCCTCCTGGCCCTATTAGTAATGTTGCTGCTCTTTCAGCATGGGCACTCTCGGCAATAATGAACATGACAGCTTCAGGATTATGCGCTGCGCCTTTCATACCTTTTGAAAAGAAATAATGTCTGTGCTGTGCAGTCTCCTTCATTATGAGAGAAAATCAGTCATACTGTTTCAAGAAAGGATAAAAGGCCTGAGTCCCATTTTTTTTATCCTTCTTTTTCATCTTCTCTTCTTGAGACGTGAACTCCTACCGCCTGGCTTTCTGAAGAGAATCATTAGAATAAAAAGAAGTAGTCAAGCATTGCCATTTGGGTTTACCCTGTTTTAGCATATGTCCTTGCTAACATAATATTATGTACTAATGTATTCTTTGCAGCTGGAAGAAGGGTGGCTGGATGATGAAAGGAATGAATTCTTAGAGGAGTTAAACTTGGAAATGTTGGAAGAGCAGCATAATGAAGCGATGCAGTACACTGCTAACGAGGTGGAGCAGGTAGGACTGCTACTAAACATAACATTTCAAATCTTGCTAGGTATACTTTTTTATTAATAGAGAATGAAATGGTATGCTTTAAAATGGAGTCAAAGGCTTTGATAGAATTCTGTCTCTAAAATGCTGTGAACTCCAGCATGCTGTAGGTAAGGAAAAGAAGAACAGATGCTTAGGTCCAGTATAACAAGTTAGCAAATAATTTAGGAGACTGTGATAAGTGCAGATTTCTCATCTTCTCTGACCTCTCAGAATAATATTACTTTCCGTCTTTAATTCTGAAGTGTTTGGGGTTTATGTTATTGTCTTTTATGTCAATTTTTTGTTTTTAGTGAATTGTGTCAGTGTAGCACCTAGAGCTCGAAGTTGAGATAGATGTCACTCTTCTTGTATGCATGTGAGGTATGAGCCAGTGCTTGCACCAGAGAGCTTGCAAAAAAAGATGGAAGAGGTGTTAAACAATAGGTGTTTTGGTAATACAAGTGTATTTTTCTTATACCAACAATGCGCAGCTCGGCATTTGTTTTGTGGATGGAGGCAAAGAAGGATACCATTAGTATAGTCTCAGCTTGCTGCTATCCTGACCTTTACCTGCCCACATGTGCTGTAAGCAGTGTGACTATGGCAAACATGCATGTGCACCCCCAGCCATACAGTTCCATCACGGGATGGGTCTTCTCAGTTGTACTTTATTGTGGAAGGCAGAAGTGACCTTATCCACAGCTGAATCAGATGATCTGTCAGCGTGCACACCTGTGTGGAGCAAAGGAAATAAAATCCAACTTCATCTCCTGGCTTCTGTGTATGTGCAGCTAGAGAGAAACTGGTTTTCCACCCACAGAAATTTGTGACTTACTATTTTTTCCCCATTCTGAATTGCTCAAAAGCAGAGCCTGAGGCATTTTTTTTTGAAGTGAAGAGAAGGAGAAAGACTGTGAGAGCCTTCCTTCTTCTGGAAACCAGGGAGGTTATTTGGCTAGCGGGAGACCTGCCTTCAGATACCTCACTGCCTGGTCCACGCTGGGGGCCTGAAAGTCCATCTAGCCTGTTTCCCCCTCACCTCCCCTGCAGCCTTGACACTAGGCTATTGACTGGGTGATAGCTCCTATTAAAGCTATTCACGGTACATAAATTAAATATTCACTGGGACAGAGACACTGACAGAATAATGAAGTCAGTTATCTGCAGTATGATAGATCAGATTACAAATCCTTGATCTTATAAGCATTTAATTATTTACACAGTGTGGAATAACTCCAGGGTCAGAGGTGAAGGGAGGCTTGCAACAGGATTTATCATGGCCTTTTAGTTATGACCCTCCTTTCCAGGCAGTGATCCAAGCCTTAGTTTTCCAGGTTAAATGTGCTAACTACTGTACTGCTAGCTACTTCGAACTGATGTATGGCATCTTGTTTATTTTTTTAACCACAAATTTTCTCTCGGATGGCAAAAGGTTTCCTGTCAGAAAGAACACTTGTTCTTCACAAACCAATTTCCATTGCACCATGACATTTTCACACAAACCCCCACTTCTGGAGGAAATTCTTGAGCAGGTCTGTCTACAGAGCCCTACTAGCCCCTCACACGACATGATGGGGCCTCTGAAATCACTTCACATTTGTGACCTTGCACTCTCAAGTTCTTGTCAAGCTTTGGCTTTTTCGCTGAATTTTGGTTGCAGTTCGTGTTAATTACTGAACAGCGGTGGTCTGTGAAGTGGTTTCACAGAAACCATTATGATTGCTTATTCCCCATAGGGATCTTATATCAACACAGGGGTTTTTTTCCTGTTGATTTTATATTCCTGTAGAAGAGAGCTACACTTGAAAAAATTATGGTCACTTGTACTCTGTTGGTGTGTGACATTGGGTTGCCTGAAGTAATTCTAGGACAGCCAGATATTTCTTTGCCCTTCTGATGAGTAATTGAATCAACCAAATGCAACTTGGTGTGTAATGGGCCATCAGTAATTTGCAACAGCTGCTGTCTCCTTAAACTCTATGTAGTGACTCAGCAAGTCGGAAAACTGGTTCTTTGCTCCTTGTTAGGCTAGGAAACCTAGCAGTTTCCTGAGGTGAATCACATAATCCACAGGAGCAATGAGACCGCCCTCCTTGCGGCTGCCAGTGGCCAAGGTGAGTGTTTTCAAGCTCTCTGGCTGGCCACAGAGATTTTGCTCTAACACCAGCCTTGATTTTTGTGAATGAAACACAGTCCTCTTCATAATCATCTGTTGTCACGAATCTTGCGAGCTGCAGGAGTGAATACACGCTATAGCAGAATATCCTTCCAAATAGGAGTCTGTTTTACAGAATGCCATTTTAACATTTAGTATGAGCTGTCACAGAAAAATCTAGTATAGTTTGTAATAGAAGAAGTAAGTAGATAGTCGTGTCTTTTCTGTGCCACTCTATGGAATTTAATCAAGAATTGTATCTTCTCTGTATCGAATAGTCCAATAAACCTCAAGGAAAGATGTAATTCTCCATTTTTTATAACTCATTGTATTCCTTCCACTTTACAACATTGCGATTCTTTGTGCAGCAGATATAACTTTCAGAAGAAGATCAGATATTTCCTATGCAGAAATTCTTATCAGTATCACGGAATATATCAAAACCTATTAAGCAGAGAAAAAATTGGATTAAAAAATTCATTGGAGTTCATTCAAAGCTGAAATGCAGTGAAAATATCTGGGGGAAATTCTTTTTTGAGAGGCCTGTTTTAAAAGAACAGCATTGTTTGCAGAAGAGCATTTTCCCTTTTAGTGCACCACTGAAATCAGTCCCAATCTTCCCTCGTGGCTGCAGTGCCTCGTGGTTAGCCTGCCACTGGAGAGTCCTCTCACTGTGGTTAGTTGCCCTCTCTAACTGGAGACCCCAGTGGCTACGTTTATTAAAACCTTTGACTGAATCTCACTGCCTTCAAACTTTGCTAGCAGCTGGGGTTTTGAGTCCCAATATACATCAGAAGTTGTAAAATGAGAATATAACAGTGTCTGAATTCCTGCAAGATTAGCCATTTTATAGGCATGGATGCTTGCTGGAGCTCAAATGCAGAATCTTTTGAGGTTCATTTATTGCTTGATTGTACGCACGGCCAGGTTTGCTTTCTCATTATCTGAGTTCTCACTGCAAAGATGAGGCCTAAGGAGCCCTTTGGTATTTCAAACAGAAGTAATTGTAGAAGAGATTGACAACGTACGTTTGAAAATAAACACTTTGTTTGGAATAGATAATAGATAACACTGACAAAAACAATGCACTGACAATTGGAGACTATCTCTTGTTTTTCAGAAGGGACTTAACTTGGAAATAGGCTTGCTACCTTTCAAAATAAAATTAAAATAATCTCATGTTGTAAAAGACTGCTGAGTCTGCTCATGTTTAGGAGCTCCAGTAAGCATGACAAGTCCAGGACAGAAATGCCAGGGGCTACTTTACTTGAGTCACAGTGGATTTTTTAAAAAATGTATCTCAAAAACATGCAGTACAATAAATACCTGTATTACTTTCCTTTTTCTTAATTGAACTAGCTGCAAGTATCCACATACTGGGGAAAGATTTGACTTGATATGGATGTCTGCTTTAGGTTAAGAAGAATCTGATTGTACCAGCACTTGTTTCTTCGTGAGGGAGGTGGAAACCCAAAGTGCCTACCTGACATGCAGGTGTCTGTACTATAAACACTTACATTTGGTCAAATCAATTCCACCCATCTGATTTCTACTACACTGGAAAGATGAGTTTGCTTTGTTTACATTTTTTGTGTGTGTGTCTTAATTATGGATAGTGTAATTTGAGTCGATGGCAGTGTATTATATTCACTCGGTCTAAATCAAGTGGGAGTTGAAGGAGCAAAGTTTAAACTGTTGATAAAAGTGGTGTGGAAAACAAGAGACACTAATTCTGAAAGTCTTGATTGCGTGGGCCCAAACTGTAAAGTCTGTTTCAACACCTTTATGAATAGATACATGAAGGAATTTTTTCAGAAATGCTCAGATATATGATTTGGTGGTGTGGCACCATGCTGGAGACATCAGAGGAAGAATCATGGAGCTCAGCTGTATAACTGTGCTAACACAGTATGGATAAGCTACCCTCTTTAGGGAGTAAGATGGGTTTAGTCATATGGATGCGAGTTGTGCTACGTTGCTCACCCTCAGGGTCAGCAAGTAGATCCTGGCCCTCCTTGTCTGCTGATGCAAATGGAGCCCGGCATTTGGGGCAGGCACCCACGTTTCTGCTGTTCTGCAGCATGGCCCTCCCAGTGTCTGGTGGAGCTGTTCTCCCTTGTGTCAGTAGTTAAATATTTTCCAGACCAATGAGAAACATTGGTTACAGATTGCAGTGGCTGGGGTGCAGCGCAGGTGACCTAGACTGGAGTCACTTCTCTGCTGAGAGGTTTGGAGGCAGAGGAGGTCGATACAAGCTGGAGCAGCTCCAAAGCAGATGAGAGAAGGGACCAGAATAGCTTATGTAGCGGCACTCACCTGGAGGAGGTAAACGAGAAAAACATGAAATTAAACCTAAATCTCCAGCATTCTTGATGAATGCCCTGGCCACTTGGCTGGTCGGAGTGCTCTTCTTTCTGGTTACTCTTGGTTTTCATGAAGAATTCTCTAGACATTGGTTTTTTTCTCTGTGTAAATATGACAGTTTGGAACTTTTAAAAAACAGGTGATGTGGGAAGACGTTGCATTTCCACCACTTCTCCAGGTGCTCCTGAAAATGGAACTAAAATGTTGCAGCCACTTTGGAAAAATATAGCAAGGGCGTTAATAAAAAATCTTCCAATATATTTTATACACCTACTCATCAATGCATAAGCAGAGGAACAATAGAACAGTTCTAAAACATTTATTTATAGTGTTACTGGTACTACTCTTTGTATTGCTTCTTCCTGTGATAACAAGATACCCCTGTTTTTTAAGCGGATAAGTAGAAAGATCTGAGAGGATCTCAGATGGGAAAAATAAGTACCACTGAATTTTTAAAACTTGCAGAATTTTCATGCAAGTCTACATTTGTTCCTTGCAGTTTCGAAATCTAGTTTCTAGAAAATTCTGACCCTACAACATCAAGAAACATTGAACCATTGCATGATCCCTCGAATAACACTGAATGCATTCTGTCTCATGATGTTTAAATTCAAGGGGAGAGTTTCTCCCTATTTGGGGAGAGTGAGAGATAGTAATTGGCATTTTGCCAGTGTGGCTGCCAGAGCGACATGAGTGCATTTATTGTGCATTTTGGTATCAGCTACACATTGCATGTGCAAAAGGATGAGTGTAAAATGTATGATACAATTTTAAAAATCAGGTTTTCTTTGCAGGTCTTGTCTGACAACGAATTGCGAAAACATCTTTTCAGATTTTTTTAACTGGTCTGTCACAGACACTGAATTCTCCTGGTGGTGTGCTTCTTTCAATGTTTAGTTTATTTCTCTGTTACATTGCATATGGGGGGTGGAGGTTATTTTTGGTTTTCTGAGACTAGTCCATTATTTTTTCCTGGCAATTGACGAAAGGAAACCAGATGAAGGGTGTGTAGTCATGAGGTGCACATGAAGAGAGGAGAAAGGATGAGACAGGAGACACATTTTCATCCTGTTTTACTGTCTGTCAAAGTAGAGAAAAAGGGAATTATGACAGTGGCCACTTTGTTTCTTTTCACTGGGTGCACTGTGCCTTTTCTCTCCCTTGATTATTACTACCATTATATATAATTATGCAATTACAGCTCCTAAAAGAGAAATGGTGTTTGGTTGGTATGATGTACACTTAGATATTTGGCGAACAGGCCATATAAATTGCACTATGCATGATTGCTCTATAAGGGGAATAGGGGGGAATTCTTTGCTTATCCAGTCTGAGAAATAAAAAGTATCTGTCTCTGCAGAGAGGTATTATCTCATATTCTTTGAGAATATAAATAGGTCGAGAATATAAATAAGGTAGGCAAAATGAGTGGAGTGTGAATTAAAAAACAACAGCCTAATAGCTTGACATTATGCCCGTGGCGAGCGCTCAGTGTTGTTCTACACTTTATTGTAAAAGGGTGTTTTTATTTCTAAGGAACATAAACTGTAACTAGGGAACAAAAATGGTCTCCAGGGATGTAATAGAGAGAGATCTACTTCAGCCAAGTCCTAAAATTCAAAATGAACAGTCTTTCAGAAAAAGACTATTGAAAACAAGAAGAGAGAGAGAAGGCTGTGGAGGGTATAGTGGAACAGGCTAGCCCTCTGCAGGCTTCAACCCTGCCATTCTCCATGGAGCAAACAAGGAGTCCACTGGCTAAAAAAAACGGTAGTCTTTTTGCACCCTCTTAGATTGTACTAATCATTGTTTGTTTGGCTGCTTGCTATTTCTTTTGAAGTGAAACCAGTCCTGAAGCTTTTTCCCAAGTTTGAGAAGATTTGAGCTCCACCAGTCTCTGGCCATAATCCAGAATCAAAAACAGTGCACCCTCTGGTGATCATTATCTTTAAGCACTGCAAAGAGATGGCTTAGCTAGAGAAGGAAGCGTTTCTTCCCGGACTTTAGGAGATATATCACTCGTGCTGTAATTCATCTACTTCACTTGGCATGGCCACCACAGTGTGACGCTCAGAAATGTTTAAAAGCGATGAGCAGTAGGACTGCTGTTTAGTGATCTGTTTTAATTTGGCTTAAATAAGATCCAAGCTGTTTAAGCAAAATAGAGCTGGAAAATATTCTCATGTAGTATGGTCTGCACTTGTTAATCATTTTGATTTGCTCATTTTTTTAGCCAAAGAAACATGAAGAGGAGGATGGCACTACAGACACTGCAACCTCATCCTCCAACAATCATGAGAAGGACAGTGGGGTGGGACCTACAGATGAAAGTCTGCGTAATGACGAGAGCTCAGAGCAAGAAAATGCACCTGAGGAGCAGAACAGCGCTACCCTGCAGAGCAAACGCGAGCTGGGCCACAGCCAAGATACGTTAGGAAGTGTTGAGCTCCAGTGCAATGAAAGCTTTGTGTCTGGGGAATACATTGAGTCTGATTTCATAGGAAACCCAGAGGAGGAATGTGAAAGGTTTCGGCAGCTGTTGGAACTGAAGTGCAAGATTCGAAACCACGGGGAGTACGACCTGTATTACTCAAGCAGCACAATAGAGTGCAACAGAAGAGAGCAAGATGGAGTGGAGCATGAGCTGCAGCTACTCAATGAGGAACTGAGGAACATTGAACTTGAATGTCAGAATATTATGCAAGCTCACCGGCTCCAAAAGGTGAGGGATCAGTATGGAGACATATGGGCTTTACATGACGAAGGGTTCAGGAATTATAACACTAGCATAGATGTACAAAGAGGCAAACTGGATGACATCATGGAGCACCCTGAGAAGTCCGACAAGGACAGCTCCAGCGCTTATAACACGGCCGAAAGTTGCAGGAGCACTCCGCTGACTGTGGAGCGATCCCCCGATAACTCTCTCCAGAGGATGATCAGCATAACCAACAGGAAAAACCTGAGGAGCACAATCGTGGCTAATCAGTCACCCTCTGGACAAAGCAACAGGGAGACAACCTCGGCCAAAACCAAACCCACTGAGCAAAACAGTGCTGCTGAGGAAGCAGTGCTGGTGTCAGAAAGCAGCAAATTCACGGACCAGGAAAAGCAGAGCAGCGAGCACATTCCCTACCTGTCTCCATATCACAGCTCTTCTTACAGGTATGGAAATATACCCGCTCATGCGAAGCATTATCAAAGTTATATGCAACTGATCCAGCAGAAGTCTGCTGTGGAGTACGCCCAAAGCCAGCTCAGCCTGGTGAGCATGTGCAAAGACTCGCAGAAGTGTGCGGAGCCCAAGATGGAATGGAAGGTGAAAATAAGGAGTGATGGGACGAGGTACATCACAAAGAGACCAGTTCGAGACAGAATCCTGAAGGAACGTGCCTTAAAAATTAAAGAGGAGCGCAGTGGGATGACGACAGACGATGATACGATGAGTGAGATGAAGATGGGTCGCTACTGGAGCAAAGAAGAGCGGAAGCAGCATTTGGTGCGAGCTAAGGAGCAGAGGAGGCGGCGGGAGTTCATGATGAGAAGCAGGCTGGAGTGTCTTAAGGAAAGTCCGCAAAGTGGCAGTGAGGGCAAGAAGGAAATTAACATTATTGAACTGAGTCACAAAAAGATGATGAAAAAGAGAAACAAGAAAATCTTGGACAACTGGATGACAATCCAGGAACTGATGACACACGGTGCTAAATCTCCAGATGGCACAAGAGTGCACAATGCCTTTCTATCAGTTACTACTGTATGAACGCAGCTTCTTTCAGAGGGTATACTACCAGTTTAGGTAGAGTACGATTGCCTCGTTCAATGTGGCATTTTTATATATTTTGTGACTGTTTCTAGTTTGACCTTTTTTGTAAGCAAAATTACCTGGTAATTTTTCATTTGCTTTTCATATAATGGTACCTTCTTTATCTGGCAGTCTTTCTTTATCCTGCAATATATTCATAATATTCATTTGTAGAAAAAGAGAAAAAGAAAAAAGCAAAACAAAAAAACTGGAGAAGCCAAGTAATTTCTTAACCTAATACATATCCTGTAAGTTAAGATCTGGATTTATTTCTCTAGTTTTCTTTTTTCTACTTTAGTAACAATACAATACCAAAACAAAATGCTTTATACTGTATCCTTGGCTTAATAAGGTTTAAAGTTTTATGTCTTAGATTGCATCTGTTTATAAATCGTATGCCACATCCCATGGTATAGATAAGAATGACATTTTCCCAACTACACGTTGTACAGTACATCTAACCTGTAAATTGCAATTGTATTTGTCCAAGTAAAGTGTAGGTGGGCAATTCTCCTGTGTTGTGTAGTGGCAATGGTCGTGTAGCTGGGCAGTATGTGATAATTGTGAAGATGAAAGAGAAATAAATTATTGCTTATCTTTGAGAAAAAAAAAGTCAAGACTTCTTTGATTTAAGTTGAGCATTTGCCTTAAAGGATGAGTCAATTCACTATGCATGATATTTACAGCATACAGAGATTTCAAGAACACGGTACACAATTCCATAAACTAGTTGCTATAGATTAGCTCTTCATTTTGCAGAATACATAGGAGTGAGTAGGTCTTTCTGCCTTTTTCTTACCTGCTGTTATTAGTTGAATGAATGATTCACTGATACATTGCGGTGTTGTATGCTGTCAGGCAACTACTGTGGGTCCTTTCACTGGATGAGCTTGCTATTTGTTCTGCACATACTAAACATAAACAGAGCGTATGCCTAACTTTGAGCCAGTCTTGTGCAAGAAAAACTAGCAGTGCCTGTCACTGACATTTTCATGGAAGATGAGTTAAGGAAAAGTAAAAAATGAAAGGCATCTAAATGAGTTAAGGTTTTAACTTGATTGTTGAGGAGAATCCAAGTCTTTTAGAAGAGCCCTAGTGGGAGCCGGCGGGGCTCAGGAACAAGGGCAACTTGCTGCCTGGGTGCCTTGTCTCTTCCTTCCTGCAGCAGGGGCACCTTGGCTGCCGCTGGAGCATCTTCTGGGCTGCTGCTGCTGGCAGCCCAGTGAGTTACAGCAAGCTGAAATGCCTAGTCCTGGGCAGTCAGCGGAGTTGAAGGCATTGCCTCATAGCCCCATTTTTGTTGTCCCTGCACGTGACTCGCAGCACTTCCTAACTGACTGAAGTGCTTTTAACAGCAGGATTAGGTGCTGAAGTCACTTGGCATCAGGCTTTACAAGATATGCTTGAAGATGCAGAAAAGCACATTACGGTATTTCCAAATGATACAGTTCTGGAGATCAGTCATTTGTTTTCTAACCACTTTTGGCACTAGTAGGCATTGGCAGTGCTCTCTGGATCTCTTGGCATGTAAATACCATAAAAACACTACTCCCTGAGTGCTTAGGAAAATTATGCCACGGACAGTTCACAGTCTGATGATCAGAATATTCTCCGCACCAGACTCAGGGAAACATCACGCTAAATCCTCACTAAACATACAGCTGTTCATGAGTAATGAAGAATACTTTCACTGTTTCCTGTTAAATTAGAAAAAGTGCAGAATCCAAGGCCAGAGAGGGTCACGGGGTGATATAGTACTGCTTCAAGGGGCCATTACCAGATTGTCCCTCCAGCGGAGCCAGGGAGTTGTCTTTGACCAGCCTAAGTCATCTAAGAAGGTACACATTCTTCTTCTGGAGACATCAAAGCACAGGGATTTGGCTATTTCCCTCATTGCATTCCAGTGATCACAGTCATAAAAACAGGTCCCATTCCTAATCAGAGTTCAGCTGCCATCAGCTCCAGATAATCGCTACTGTTATGCCTTTCCCTTAGACACAGTATTACTATTTTCTTCCCATTATTAAATCACGACTCAAAGCTCCTCTCAAACTATTATGACACTTAAATTCAGAGAACAACCTGAATCTTCAGAGAATGCAATATCATTATTCTATCACTGAGAAATAACATTAGGAAAACCCATGTCTAATTAGAGAAAAGACCTAACTGGGTGGAGGCGCGCGTGTGTGTGTGTTTGTGTGTGTTAAGTAATAAGAGAATAATTAGAGAAACAAATAAACAACATTTCTAGAGACTGTGCATTAACAAGGTGTGAATGGAAATGCATCCAAATCTGAGGAGGTCTGTAAAGAGAAGAGTGAGAGGTGATACAGCAATACTGCTGGTGGCACACTGTGGCACGGTTTCTAGCTCGGCGTATGCCTGCCAGAGCCCAGCCACCTTCTCCCTCCTTCTTCACTTCCTGGCATCAGCGCATCCCTGCCCAATCCTTAGTCTGGGGGTTTTCCACCAGCCCATGGTTTTCTCTCCTGTCTTCATAGCTATGGTTTTTAAGTGACATTTCCTTTCTTCCCTAAGCAGGCTTTGGGAGAAGAAGTGTTGTGTTTTACCCTGATGAAATGGATTGATCATTTCTGCTGGCGTGGAAGATAAACACACGACCGCAGAGCAGGGCTGCAAGGCCACCTGGGGTGGTGATGCAGAGGGGTGAATGGCAGGCAAGTGTTTCACTGCTCTCAGCTGGTTTCTCTGCAGGGCAGGACTCAGTGTTGTGCTCCCTCATCTCAGCAGCTCCTTATCAGTGAAATCCAAGGCTGACATCCCACATGCTGGTTATTCCTGCATGTACTTTTTTCCAAATGTCGTAATTTTTAGGGAGGAAAATAACATTTTAGCACCAAGGCAAATTATTAGAAACGAAATACAGTTCATGTTGTCATAAATCTTTAAAGAAAGAAGACTTGTCTGTTGTGAGAAGTATTGTTTTTTTATATGAAGGAACATAGAAATAAAAATGTTTTCCAACTGCAACATGACCAGATCTTGCTTAAGAAGGTTGCTTGCAGCTCTGAGATAAAGAGCAAGAGGCAGGGAAGAGGAGCTGCACAGGTGTGTTATCACAGCCACATCACTGCTGGGGAAGGAGTTAATGTCCCACTCATCTGGCCAGCAACCCTGGTACCCAGCTGAGAGCAGTGGGAGGTAGTTTTTCCTATGAAGTCAGCAAGATGGCCTTGTAAAAAGTTATCCTGTGTCACTTGACAACTGTGTTGCCAGCTGATTTAGGAGCATTGCTCACCAGAAGTTAGGTTAAAATCTGTGGGATGCCTGGATCGTCCTCTCCAGTGTAAGTACCCTTAAAGGGAAAATGATATTTTTGATATGATCATGACAATAAACTAAACCTACCACATCAGATTATTACATTGTTCAAAAGAAAGAAACTGATAACACTATCTGAATCGAATGAGAGCAATCAGAGATGAAATCTAGTCTGTACTTGATGCACTGCTCTGTAAGTGGCAGGATCTCAGAAGAGATGATACAGTAATGGCAGCATTATGCTTTCTGAACTTGTGGGGATTGAAATATTCATTAATATCATAATGCCTAGCTTTTTCCTTTTTTTTTTATTTAACTAATGTTCATTTCCAGCCCCCATTTCTTACTACAAATTATAGAACAGCACCCTTGGTGCATGACATGGCTTCAGTGCTAAAATACTTCCTGACTCAAGGCTGGAATTACTTCAGGGTTTGTTTTACTTGAGTTCTTAATCTTTAAGCTGCTAATCACAAACATGTATGTGCTAAGTGCTCTATTAATATCCATTTTATGGACCTACTGCTTTTTCACAACATTAAATGCTCTTGAGGAGCCAGGATAAAATGAATGGGATGGGGACTGGCATTTGGCTAAAGCAAAGCAGAGCAGCTGTCACAAACCTGGTGGTGTTACTCTCTGGGAGAGAGGCCTGTTGGCTAACGCCTGCTGGGGGAGAAAGGATGTTGCAGAGGGATCATAAACAGTTTTTTTTTTTTTTCTTTAAATGCCTTTACTCTGCAGCCGTTTCTTTGTGGAAAGAAGCACATTCCCCTTGGATGGCTATTGCTGCATTTGTGAGGCTAAGCCCTTTGCTCCAGTTTTTAGGTACAGATAACTGCACCGTGTATAGATTTTTCCCAAGTTTTCAGATACCATTAATCTTGCCCCAATGTCAGCTCCTACATGGACAGCTGACTGGCTTTAGATGACACCTCAGAGATGAGGAGCAACCTGAGGATCTGGGATGCACATGGCAAGACAGCCAGCCCGAGTGTAGTCCCTGGGCCCTTCTTGGCAGAGAGCGGGTTCCTGTCCTCCTGGGCAAAGGGTCCAGCTCTTGCTTTGAGAACCTTCAGCTATGTGCAGCTTTTCCCTGCTCCTGGCGGTTAAGGATCTTGACTTCCCTGGCCCAGTTCATCTGGTTCTAAGGCAAGAAAATATAGCATTTGTGTAGTGTTTCAAAACAATTATATCAGTGACGTTAAGGGAAATTATTCTGTTGTGAAGATTGCTTGCTTTGATGTTGAAGACTACTTCACAAACAAAAACTGACCAGTAAGTCATGTTAGACAGATATTTAGAAATACACTTTTTTTCCCCCACAATCAAGATGAAGTAGCTCAAAGGGGGGGAGGTTGTCTCATACCATTCTTGGTGTGATAGCTGTGGGTAGTGGGGCTGAGCTACAGGCATGATGTTAACTGCTGATATGAACTGTAAAGTAAAACTTACAGTGGGGTTACATCCAGATGTATGTGCTGCTTTTCACACTCACTAGACCATGGGGAGGGGCAGAGCACAGGACCCAGTCCTCACTAACTAGTCTGTCTCATGCCAATATTCCCTGCTGAAAGCTTCTTTCTTCGGTAAAGGTACAAATGTGTCCCAAAACAGTATCCCAAAATCCAAAAGTGATGGTGTCATCCAGGAGACCAGGGCCATCCCAGCACGATATATTCTGGGAGGTACTCAGGGACCAAGGAAGGGCCATCAGCAATGTTCCACAGGGAAAACTTGTGCCTCCTCCCACTCCAGACTAGTTTGTGGTGTAGGTATGAGCTTCTACCTTTTCTTTTTTGCATTTGGATTTTAAATTTGGTTTACAATATGAATTTTCTGGCTCTGTAATCTCATCTTGCACTTTTAAACCTCCCTCCCTTCCTCCCTTCCCTCTCTTTTTTCCATTCTTCATTCTTGTCCCCTCCCCTCCTCTCCTCTTCTCTCTTTTCTTTTCTTTCTCTTTCCCTCTCTTTTAGAAACAAGACTTTTCTGAAATTGAAAGGTAATAAATATTGGAGGAGGTATTTCACTAAAAGAAGCATTTTTTTTCTCCCAGGCTAGCTTACCAGCACAAATGGAAACCTGTGTCTGACTGTAACTGTAGGTTTTCATCTCTAGTCAATTTTAGGTGATTTGGTTCCTTTGGTACATTTCCTGTGCCACTTGAAGCTCATTCTGCTGAAGTGCTGCAAATGTCTTTGGTGACGTCCCTATACGGAGTGCATTTTCAAGCCTTGGAGAAAAAGAAGACCTTTGAAAACATATGTTCCTTTGTTTGTGTGACACACAGTAACATATAAAATGCGTATTAACCCAGATGCTTTTATAATGAAGAGACTTGCTACAAACAGTAAATTGTGTTAATCTGTAGATGTATACACAGAGGAACATTTCACTTTCTGTTAAATATTAAGGACCTCCATTGCTTAGAATTCAATTTGAGAAGACATTGGTTCTACTCTTTCATATATTTTAAATAATTCAGTCCCTAATTTTTCTGCTCTTAGACTGATGCTAAAGCTGATCAGGAAAGTCTGTTTTGTCCTAGGAACAAAACACAAAGTTTCAAAACAGTGAGCTTCAAAATAGTAAGATTCAAATATTGCAACAATGTCTTATATCAGTCATTTATTGAGATTAGGTGCTGGTCATTAAACCTCATAGCTTTGATTTTTTATCTTCACTTGGAAACATCTGCACTGCAATAAGCATTTGACTTACTGTGGTATTTGCTCTTCCAATACATTCCCAAGAGTGTTGAACTTATTGCTAAGTACTAGGAGCAAATCAAAGCTGACGTCTGGCTCCAGTGACAAAAAATTGAGAGAACAGAGAATTTTAAGTATGAAGTGAATATAGGAAAGTCTCATCTTGACAGTGGATAAGAACCCAAAAGAAGAAAATTAAAATTGCATGATGAAAGATGAAAAGGTTGAAGACACTGTTTTGACTACTGGACCTTGCAGGAGAGATATTTGAAGAAAGAATAAAATAGAAAGTTAAGAGGGCGAATATCACATAAAATTTGCCACAGATCAAAATACTGCTTTTTTTTTGCACTTCAAAGGCAACCCTCTTATTTTCATAGGTTATTTAACCCCACTGGCAATCTCTGCAATGCATAAATATTTTTGATGGCATGCAAAATGTCTTCTTAATGGTGTATAGACACTATATAGTGAGCAGGTTGAACAGTATAAATATTCATGTCAGCAAAGATGCTGTCAAATTCCTGACTTGACATGATATCAAAAATTAAAATATAAAAAGGATATTCCGTTTTCTCACCTTCTTTTTCTCCCCAGGTTTGGCACCTGGCTGTATGATCAGGGTAAAGAAATGCCTCTGGAAGATTGTGTTTTGGTATAGGTACAGGGAATTCAAATGAGAGCTCCTCAAACTCGACAGTTTAATTTACTTCTCTTAAGCTCTTTAATACCAAACTTATCAGTTCTCTCTGTTAGGCATTAACTTGTTAAATGAGTCTTAATTATACATAAGCAGATGGAGATTTGAATTAAAATTACCTTACACTCGAGTGGCTTTAGTTCATTATAACATATCTTCCTCTTAATCATTTAGGCAGTCTCATCATCTTTCACATAGAAAGTTATTAAAGTATTCCAATTTCCATATTTCTTCAGATACATCCACTATTAAATGGCACGTAATGCACTTAGTTGGTGACTTATACCATGCAATGGTTAGTGAATTATTCATGTCAGTAACAATTTTTATACTTCTATGTCATCTGTATCATTTTATTTTAAAGGGCTTATATTTACAGAATATCTCATATTTCATCTCATCTCAGTTTTTAGTGCAAGGTTGAATGCCTCACCATTTTTGCTGGTGTGAAAAGCGGTAATGTCCACTCTAGTTTTTGCACTCCCATTAACTGAGGAATGGAAGTGGATCCAAAGTGAGTCCGGCTTCCAAATAAGTGGATGTTTACTGAAAGCCTTGGAAAGGTTTGAGAAGGGGATAAAATTTCTAGAGGAAATAACAGTTATACTCCTTTTCTTTTATCTTGCTTTGGCACTGTTATCATCTTTGGATTCTCAGACATGAAGGAGATGCTCCTCAGGATTTGCCTGTTCTCCAGAATTAAAAGCAGGTTTTGCCTGAAAGGAGAAAATTACTGAAAGCTTTTGCAGGCTTCAGTGGGCATCACCTCACCTGACTTTAATGACCTCAAAGCTGGGATACTAGTTACATTAGTCATCTAGGTTCAGAGTTTAAATTAGCTCCAGGAATAGAGAGAAGACACCTCTAAAAGGCAGATGATTTCCCTCTTTAGGATAGATGTTCTGTAATTCAGACTGGGCCTCAAACTTTTACATAGCTTTAACAGAGTGAAAAAAGTCTGTCTTAAAGTATGTTAATGCCTTTCAAAAAAGGAATGGACAACAGATAACTGGGTATGAAAACGCCTTTTTTTTTTTTCCTGGTTTTAAAGACTCCTGAATACATATGCTGAGAGAGTCATGTGTCTCTTTTAGACAGAGAGCAACACCAAGCAATTTAATCAACCTCTGCTGTGTATCTCTTGGGTAAAATCAAGAAAGAATTGGACAAAAAGTGGCATTTTAGTTCCAGTAAGCAATTTACAGCCATTCACAAAGGAAAGACCAGTGGGACTTTTCAAAGACAAAAGCATCCAACATTCCCTGCTAAAGGCAGCAGACTATTCTCCCTTTAGCTAATATATTAACCAGGTATCTCAGCGTCAAATAATAGGTCTATAATACCGAAATAACTGTGTTAGCTGGATGATGGAGAATGACAGCTCAGCCAAAAGGCTGAGGCTGCACTGACGAACACTGCAGCCATCATCAGGCAAAGGGATAGATCTATGAGAGGCTTTTGCAGAAATAGAGTACTGCCATTTACATCAGCCTATTTAGAAGGAAAATGGATTCACTGCATCCTGGGAGACTTAGCAAGACACTTGGGCCACGTGCCCATTTCAGTCCCCAGATCCTCAGGAAGCCTTGGTGCACTTTAGGATGTGGATTTAACATGGTTGGTCTCAGTGAATTCCAGTTTTGCTTCCTTGAGAAAGAAAGGATGCTGCTGCTTGACTTGCATGGGGGTTATGAGAAAAAACACCAAAGCTTGTGAGGCCCTGAGGAGTTGGGGATCATGACTAAGGGCAAGCTGTGAATTCAGTGTGAGTAGTTTCCTGCACTTTTCATTACAAACTGCAAAACCTAGCTAGAATACACAGCTTATTTGAATTTTCCGTTGTTTTCTTCACATCCCTGTAAGAACTCTGAGGATTAGTTTTATAAAGGTGAGCAGAAAAGCTCAAATGGGTTGTGAAATTAAGTGCTCCTCCGCTGAGATGCAAGTGCTTTAAATAATAAGCCAAAAGGGACCCGTAGTCCTCATTACCAAATCATCTGGTAGGAGCCGGTCATCTCCTCTTGAGGCATTCCAGAAAATTTTATGAAAAAAAGAACTGGAAAATTGAAAAATGGCTGGGCTTCCTCTCCTAAAGGTCAGTGTCGCGGGTGGGGGCAGGGGGAGTGTGTGTGTGTGTGTGTGTACATGCATTTGTGCATGTTTGGGGTGGGGTGCAGGTGTAATCTCAGGAAGAAAGCATTACAGAGGCCAAGTGAAGCAGTTTTTGCTTTTCTACGTATCCACCAAAGCCCAGGCCAAGGATGCGCTAAAGCTTAGGGCACCGTATTTTGCACATGTGCTTTTTCCAGTAAAAAGCCATAAAACTACAAACCCCTCTACAAAGTGTGGCTGGGTGTCTGGTTGCTGACACTCACCGTATGCCCCTAAGGAGTTCATGCTTTGCACAGACTGGATAAACATCTGAAGGTCTGGAAGAAGGTGTGTTTAAGCTAGGGTGTCTCTTTAAAATCATTAGCGCTTCTGGTAGCTGTTGCTGCAGGGCCCTGTTTTCTTGAAGACTCCTTCTGTCTGAACACAAAAGCTTACATTCAGATAACTTGTCAAACAAGCAAAAGGTGTAGTCTCTGAAGTGGCCAGTTTAGGAAGCTCAAGATAGGTCCATAATCCCTGTTTTACAGCATGGCCAAAAAGCTGTTTCCCATGTTGCTTTGTATATTGCATAGCTAGGCTCAATTAGTTATGTCTGTGCTGTACACAGTGATATGCATGCGTGCTGCTAGAATTTTTGGGGACATCACTCAGGTTGATAGCACCCATGAAATGGCCCTGCAAGGAGCTGGTCTGTGGTGCAAGGCAAGTTTTTGAGAATCATGTGGCAGAAGTAATTTCCTTCTGCCTTCAGCAGGATGCCACAGCACAGAGCTGTTTAGTTATGAACATGGCAGTGAAACAGAATTGAAACACAGAACTCCTTATGAGCATAGCCTAAGAGCTTTTGACGTGTGACAGACATGCAGAGAGACAGGGAGAGCCCTCCATGAACTTCTAGGGTCAGGGAATGAGGAGTAAGAAGGAGATACATGGATGTGGAGGGGCAGAGGATGCTGTGATGTCTTCTCTCCCTCACAGTGATGCTGAAGAATAAACATGGTGCAGTGTCTTGCAGCTGGAGGGTGGGAGCAGTAGCTCTAGCACTTATGCATGAAGAAGGTGATTTCTTGTATGCTTTGCCACAAAGTTGGCCTGCACTGTCTCATATGAAAATGCCAGGTTACAGGAGGTTGCATCAGTACAGAAGCTATACTGCGATGAGGCTAATGATAGCATAGACTCATAACCCCCTGCATAGACTCACAACCACATCAGTTCCTCACCATGCCGCAGTAGGACCTGCTGTAACTGCAGTACTGTTTTCTGCTGGGGATAAAAAGCTTTTGGTGATAGCAAAATGCTGGGAAAAGTGACAGCACACTGAAGTCCCCATGATGATTGCACTGAGGAGGCTGTTAGCTCGTATAGGATATTCTGTGCCTAGTTAGTTTTGTGGAGTTTGTTAGGTACAGTAACAGTATGGATGAATTTTACTGAGTTCAAAGCTAACACTCTGGGACCTGATAGTTTTGCAAGGCTAGCTGTCACTCCCTCAGGTTGTGCAAAATGCTTGCTTCTGACAAAATGGCTGCCTGCTGTGTGGATCCAAACCCATGCTTTAAAAAGTCCAGAATTTTATTATTTTCTTAAATATATGCAAGGAAAAAACTTTAAAGTAGTGCATTCTGACTTTTCAACCACTAATGGAAAGGAAAAAAGTAAGCTTGCTTATAGAGTATGGTCTAGAAAAATTTTCAGTTATAAAATGTCAAAGATAAATAAAAACCTATCACATATCCTATAAATACACTGCCTTTATGGCCATTGGCAAAAATATTATCCAAGGCAAAATGAGCTTCTTTAACCAAACCCCTGTATCATATGGAGAAAGATGTTATAGTATTTATTTATACTCACCTTGATAGGTGAGCCATCAAGGACACAATAATCCGGGAAAGAGGAGAGGAGAGAAGAGACTGCCCTCACAGCAGGAGGATCTTTTCGTTAGCCCATTGATAGCACAGCAGAACAATGGACAAAAGGTCCCCTCTGCTTGCAGGGGAAGACCAGGGAAGCTGGCTGCATACTTTTTACCATCCAGTCATACACCTACACGTGCATGGACCTGTACGGGTCCAGTGGATATGGACTCAACAGAGCAGTGTAGTCAGCATCCAGGCAGGGAGAGCTCAACTAGATTTGTGACCGAGAATAAAATGATAGGAGCCATATCATTTCCTTAGATAGTTTTTTTTCCCCCATCCTCTGTTTAACCTCTTCATTTGTGACCTGGCCAAAGTGGCAGAGCACACACTCAGCAAGTTTAAAATGATACAAAACTGGGAAGAGTGGTTGACACACCAGCTGGTTGTGCTGCCATTCAGAGGGACCCAGACAGGCTGGAGAAATGGGTGAACGGGCGTCCTCTGAAGGTCAGCAAAGGGAAATGCCAAGCCCTGCACCTGGGGAGGAATAACCCCATGCACCAGTACATGCTGGGGGCCAAATGGCTGGAAAACAGCTTTGCTGAAAAGCACCTGGCTTTCCTGGTGGACACCGAGTTGAACATGAGCCAGCAACGCGCCCTGACTGCATCCGTGGAGAGTTCTGTGTCCAGTCCTGGGCTTTCCCACACAAGGCAGACATGGACATACTGGATTGGGTCTAATGAAGAGCCACAAACATGATAAAGGGGCTGGAGCACCAGTCATGAGAAGAGAGGTTGAGACAGCTGTGACAATTCAGCCAGGTAGGAGAAGGCTCAGGGGTTTCTAACCAATGTATATAAATACCTGGTAGAGGGAGTAAAGAAGATAGAGCCAGGCCACTCTCAGTGGGGCTCAGCAACAGAAGAACAGGCAGTAATCAAAAATTTAAGTACAGGAAAATCTGTTTAAAAGACAAAAAAGCTCCTTGTGATGTGGGTGGTCAAACACTGGCACAGGTTGCCTGGAGATGTTGGGGAGTCTCCAACCTTGGAGATCTGAAAAAACCTGACTGAAGACATCCCTGAGCAACCTGCTCTAACTGGCCCTGCTTTGAGCAGGTTTTTGGATGAGGTGATGTCCGGTGCCTTCCAGCCTCAGTGATTCTGTGATTCTGTGATCAATGATAAATTACAGGCACAAAGCTTGTGAGTGCAGGGGAAGCCAATGAAAGCACATCAATCCAGTGGGTTGTGTAAGCCATCAAGTGCTTTGGCCCCTACCTGGCACTCACAGAGACAGAGCTGTTGGCACGTTTGATGTATGCCCATTCCTTCCAAATAATAAAATTCAGCAGCATGCTGAAGAATACCAGCAGCACCGTTCCAGAGCATGTCACCTCACCAACAAGCAAAGCCCATCATCTACTAGTTCATATCTGCATAAGGACAGCTGGATTAAGTGCCCAAACCCACAGCCCTGGGGTTTCTGGAACAAAACAACGTCATTTCAGTAGTTCTTTTTTTTCCCTGCAGGCAAACTGCAACCAGCATGTGAATGTAATGTTAAATTCTAATTGCATCATATTACCAGTTTGAGATTGCATCTTGCTAATGCTTGTTTTTCTAGGATATAGTGTAGAAATATAATCATATTAACACTCTGAAAGCAAACACAGAGGTGGTATAAATTGTTAATGCAATCTTCTTTCAAGCAGCTTGTTTGAACAGTGCATCGGTGTGTGAGAAAACGCCAGCCTTTCAGTCTTTCCAAATAGTGCAGTGCTTGCAGTCCACTGCAGAATAAATGTATACATTCTGTTTAAGGTAACAGATGTTCATTTGCTGTATGTTCCCATGAGTGCCCAATCTTTTGCCTGCATTCTGCTACCATTTGTCTGTCACCCACCTGTGAGCCAGCGCAGCAGTTTCTTAGACACAAAGGTTGCCACGCGGACATGTCATGTACAAAAATGGTGGGTTTTGCTAACGTATATTCCTGTAAGTCTTTTTCTGTTTTTCCTTCTTTTGAGTGGGACCATTAATTCTTCTGACTTGCATCATCAGGCTGAAAATGGCAGCCTCCGTGCAAAAATGCTGCAAAGCTGTTTGGATTCTTCAAACTCTGAAGATCAGCCCTTAAACCAACTAATTAAGTTTTCTGCTTGCTGCCGTTGAAAGCCTCAGTCAGATATAATTAAAACTGAGCAGCAGATGACAGCGGTGGCATTTGTCAGAATCATCCAGTGGTTCAAATACCAGTTCTGACAGAAATGTCAGACTGATAACACTCCCATCTTCCCCATGCATGCCAGGAAAATCAGGAAGAACTTTTATTATAAATGCCTGTCTGATAACCTTTATGAATCCCAGAATACCAAACACAATACACAAAATTTGATTATCCTAAGAGGGGATGCTCGTTTCCCAGGAGGTAAACTCTGCAGCTCCTTGGGCTTCCTTGTAGTGCCTGCGCTTTTTGGGACACACTTTCAGAAATCCAAAGAGGAAGAAAGCCCTGATCCTGAAGTATTAGGTGATTCCAGCCTCGCAGACAGCTAAGCTGGAAGAGATTCTGTAGAGAGTTAATGAGCTGAAACCATATCAACATATTCCTCATCTAGAAAGGGCAAAGCCATAATATGGCTGTGTAAGCTATTCTTGAGCTGCACAGAAAGGTGAGAAGACAGAGTCCTTTCTGTACAGAGTTTAAATTGAACTGTTATTGCTGAAGATCACAGAACAGCAGAGTAAACACCAGAGACAGCCGAGAACAAATGAATAGAGAAAAATTACTTTTGGAAACATTTTGAGATTACATTTGCTGCAGCTTCATACGCAGGTTTTCCCTATTTTGTCTCATCAATTTTGCCAGCCCATTTATAATACACTTTTCCTGCCCCTCTGCCTTTGTTGCTTGATAGTTTGGCCATCTTTTTCGTGTTTCTTTTTGCTTTGTTTTGTTTTACCTAACAGGAGAGCAAAAAGGAGAATTTACTGGAAAGGGAATCAGCAGCACTTTGAAGCAGCAGCGGTGCCAGTATGGTCTCAAAGTCCCTTGACTCTACTCTTGCCTGTAGCAATTGCGTGTTGTCTGCGTGTTTGCCAGAAAGCAGCCCTCATCACAGCAAGCCGACGGGGAGGGGATGTGCCGGTTGTGCCTTTCTGGCAGTCCCCAGGGAAGAGGCACACGGTGGGTGGCGTGGGGCCTCAGCCTCGGGGCTCTGGGCCGGGGCAGTGGGGTGAGCAGGGTGCAGAACTATCGCTTGCGACTCAGCTGGGCTGAGGCAGGCCCTTATGACTCGAGCTGGCTGCAGTGGAGGAATTGCTTCTGAGCAGAGGTGTGTGTTGCAAATGTCTCGGTGGGCTATTCACGATTTTGCCATACTATAACTGAGCTGCAAAGACATAACAAACCATTAAAAAAAAGCTTGGCTGCTGCTATTGAGCAATATGTCATGGTCACAAAAGAAACCACCAGTCCTAATATACTTTTTTAAATGTTGTATTTTATTATTTGTTGTTATTCCTATTGGAATAGGCTGCCCAGGGAGGTGGTTGAGTCACCGTCTCTGGAGGTGTTCAAAAAAAGTGTAGATGTGGCACTTCAGGATATGGTTTAGTAGGCAAGGTGGTGCTGGGTGGATGGTTGGGCTTGGTGGTCTTAGAGGTCTTTTCCAAGCTATGATTCTATGATTCTATGATTTGTAGAGATGAACCTGATCACTTACACTTCCACTTCAGTATTCTGTCTTATCATCAGGAAAATCATATGTCCTGGCCATAGTTGGACCTGAGGCCATGTTTACCCCAAATATCCTGAGGGATTCTCCTGCCAGGGATGTGCAAATATTTCTATTATACTGCTTTTTTGTATGGCTGGTGAGCAGGTTCCTATCCCACCTACCCGTAGAGGTACTTGTATTGCCTTATTACCTTAGCTCTGCAGTAGTTTAGGTTTTCAGGTGATGGTCTGTGATCTGATCAGGATCAGCATTTCTCTTTTGCTGTCTGTCTCAGCAGACCACTGAATGCAAGGGCACTGTCTTCTGTCTGAGCTCTTTCCTTTGTAGTCAGTAATCAAAGAACGTTTACACTTTCCTTTCTTTTGACCTTTATTAGATAAGTAGGCACCTTAATGGGGATGTTTTGAGATGAGAGCAAAGTCTTGCAGGATTCTGTTCTGGGATGTAAAGGTCTCAGGGATCACTGTTAGTATTTGTGGCAGAACTGCTTCGAAATTAACATATTACAACAGATTGTGTCAGGCTGGATTGCAAACTTCTCTGAAGCAGGGTGAGCAGAAAGGTCACATTCCTCATCAGCTCATATAGCAGGCTGCATGAGGTTCTCCAAAGAGGTTAAATTCTTCTTCCAGGAAACAAAATCAGAGTTTCCCATTTTCATGTCCCAGCTGTATCTCTGGATTTCCATTTACTTTGAGCAAGGCAGCTAGTTTCATTACATAGGCATATTATTTTGGTTTCAGAAAGGATCCTTGTTTAAATTATAACACACCATTAGCAAAGGTCCTTTTGTGGTGACTGCAGTTAATACAGAGTTCCTTCTGTCTGGCTCACCTACACACAAGTGCATATTACGCCCTTTGTATTCTGTCAGCTGGAGGACCTGTAGAATGATCTTCTGCCCCCAAAATTGATTTAACACCTTTTGCTATTATGCAAATAAAATGGGAAAAATAGTTTCCTAATGTCTTTCGAGGGGCTGAAACTGGCGGCTCAGGACTGCCTACTCAGGTCGCAGCATATAATGGGAAATGCCTGCACATCGGTGTCTGTCACGCCGCACAATAGAGGAGCAGCCGAGCACTGTGGCACCCGTCCCTGTTCCGAGCCAGGATAATGACATTGCTGCTTAAGTGGAAGGATGAGCTTTCCCAGGCTTCATGCTTCAGCGTGCTATCGAAGTGACAGACTATTTTCCATTGGTGGGTTGAAAGTCTTTGTATTTTATTAATCCTCTTGTCAAGGAACAAAACCGACTTTTCTCTACTATTGAACACTGCTGCAGAACGCCACAGCTCCCAGTGGCTTTGTTTGGGCCCACACTGCCTTTTGGCAAGCCAGGTAAATATGTGAGCTCCGCTTCCCTTGTGCCTGCCTTCACCTCTGCAGGCCTGGACCGGTGAGCAGTGTCAGCAAGACGAAAATGTCAGGCCACTGGTTTGGAGATGCAGCCTGCTCTGGTGGAAAGAGAGGTGGCCATCTTAACTCGTGCGGGGGACATGAACGAACATCTGCTGTGCTTCAAGGCACAGTGAACAATGGAAGGTTATCACCAAAAAGCCAATGAGTTGTTTTCAGAAGATATCTTCTCCCTAGGACATGTCCCACAGAACTACAGCCCAATCCTAGATAAAATATTGCCTTTTAATATTTTTTTTTCTTTTCATTTCATTTTGTCTCTATCCCTTTTTTCTTCCTTCCTTTTTTTTTTTTTTTTTACAAAAACATGCTGTCTTTCAATTAACATAGTAATGACCTATTGTCACCTGTTACCATGCTAATCCTGAGCTGGTGTGAAATTACTTTATAATAAACACTATGGAGTTCTGACTTTCAATTAATTTTTCACATGCTGTGCTAAATCAGATTAACTGTACCCCACCCTTTTGACCACAGACATAATTCCTTCCTTATAATGAAATAGAGGATTAATTTATATGAAGCATATCTATACACATTTGCAAATAAATGTAAAGATAGACTTTGTACCATATTTGCATTGCTCACTGTGTCAGGTTGAATACAGACTTTCTGAGATTATTAATTTTTGTGTTCACTGGGGTGGTGAAGGATATTGCTGGGCTTTTTATTATTATTATTTTCACTAAATGTCTACAACTAAGAATGAGAAAAAAGGTGGAGTACTAAGAGATCGGAACCTTCCATAGGGAATTACACTGTACAGCATTATGACGAACTGAAAAAAATGTAAACACTGCAAAATTAAACCTGATCACCATTGATTTACTAAATTGCCTGTTGTCCTTCTTGGATGTACATATTTACAACCTGACCAAATATAATAAATGCAGCTGTTTGGTCTTTTTAACAGTCATTAGCATTATGAGATTGTGCAGCAAAATCTCCCAGAAACTCTCGGTTTCTGGTAAGTGCAAAAGTGCTGTAGACTACAACCTACTGTGCCATTTCATAATCAAAAAGTAATATAAATTCAGAGCTGACCATTACTCTTTCTCCACACACTCTCTCTATAGCTTAATTTTGAAGCCCAAATGTGCAAAATCATTGCAAGTATGAATTTTCTCCTTCGAAAAGTAACAAAGATGAAAATGGGGTATTTCTGCAAGCTCATGGATGCCTGTATCTGTCCATGCTAGTTGCTTGTTTGATTCAATTCAGCATGCTTACCTGTTCAGAATCTGAAGGTTTTCACCCAGTCACTTGAAGAAATTTAACTCCTTGGGAATCGCATGGGCAAACTGTCTGGCCAAAGCCCATTCCAACAAGTTGATTTTTTTTAACTTACTGCACCGAAGTAGACAGTTCAGAGCTAGGCTGGAGTACCCCGTACCCAGATGAACTGCTCTTTACAGATCCACCAGCTCCTCGTCTCCAACCTGACGTGCTAGAGCAGCACCAGGACTATGCCAGAGGCTCAGATTTAACTCCCACCCACAAGCCTTCATTTCTGGAGCAGCCTGTGGACCACCTTTTGCTGATTCAGCAGCTAATCCAGGGGAAAAGTCAGATGCACCCTCTGCATTAGCAATGGTGAATTTACTGGCCCGTGGTGTACCCTTGAGACAGCAGGTGATTGACTTCAGGAAGATAAGACCATCTCAGAAAGTCTTTCCAAGAAAGGTCCCGACCTCACCCACCACAGGAGCAGGTTTTACAGGTTGCCCAAACTGTGTCTGAAAAAGGTGGCCACTGGGAAAGAAAGCACAGCCTTGCTACTTACCCTCTGCAGACAGGCTCAGCAGCCATGGCTCCAGCGCAGGGAGTAGGAACCTTGGCTACTAGGCTATTATCACATTTTTCAGGCCCTAACAAGTGTAGAAAAGCCATCCTCAACACTTCCTAGGAACAGGAACGGATTTAAATGTGAGCAATGATTTTCTAGTATGTTTAGACTTACAAGAACAGGACTAGCTGAGATTAAAGACGCTTTTCATTTGTGTTTACCATCACTTCTTTGAAACAGCACTGCTGTACCCAAGGAACAAGTCATCGCATATTCATTGTTTATTGGCTTAGTACTGAAATTTCAATGCACTCTTTTTTATTGCTTTTCTCATACTATTTGTGAAGTCCAAGTGTACAATAATAAAACAGAAAACAATAGGCCTACCTACAAGGATAGGAAAGAAGAAATATTACCTGCAGGATGCGAGAGCTGGGTATTCTTTTCACCGTGGTGCAGGCTGTATCAATAAAGCGAACATACTGGTATTAGCATTTGGAGTAATACATTCCAGGACCAACAAAGTGAGCTAAACCTAGTTAGATCAGGTTAAACAAGCACAATCTCCACAAGGGGATAAAGGTGGTCGGAAGAGACATCAAATTATTTTTCCATTTTTCCTTAGGACTTTCTGTTGCACATCTGTAATGAAAGGTCTTATCTCTGCCTTCTATTATGTAGCTTTTTAGCTGTACGTATTATCTGACTTGGACTGATTCCAGCTTTGTTATTGAAAATCTGCTTTCAAATGCAAAAATAAAAACACTGAAGTAATAACCGTTACTTTGTGTACAATGATGGTCCTGAATGAATGAGTCATTAATAGTTCTTTTCATTTTATGATTTTAAGATGTCCATAAAAAAACTTCACCATTACCACCATTTCCACCCAACTGCAACTAGCATATCACTGCATATATAAACTGATTACAAGCCTCAGCCACATTACTATAATCTGTCACACACACATATTTCTTTCAACCATCTTGTTTGCTTTGAAGGAAGAAAAGAGAGGAGAGATCACATAAAATGCTCCTGTCATTATTGCCTGGAGAGGAGAAACGACTTCAGCTACCCAATTACGGTATTCCAGTCAGCAAAGCTCCCTCCAATTTCCCCATCCGATGTTAAAGTATTGACAGCTCCTGTCTACTCATGCACTGCAAAACAACATGTCCAAAAAGTAAATTGGGATATAGCTGTAGTGCCCTGAACATGTAAAATAGGTCACCAGCTCGCTTGTCTCATTGTATTGCCCTTCTGCTTTAGCAGAAATAGGACATTAATGAAGGTGTAGGGGGAAAGTAAAAGTAACAGACTGCATTTCAGTTTGAAAGGGTTGGTCAGTGCTGATCTTCCTTTCTACCCCTGCCTACTTTCTACATCTTTGATCATGTGATATGATGTGATGGAGAGTGGTGATCCAGGAGCTGCAATGCTCAGCACCAGGCAGAAGCAATGTTGGGCAGAGAGATCTGCGTTCCACCATGCCATGTTCATATACTATAACAGGGGGAGCTGCCTAGCACATACATATGCCCTTTTGACTAACTAGGCATGTCATCAAGTCACCTTCTCCACCAGAGTCTACTGCAGGTATATATTTATTGTGGTTCCTGCACCTGCCTTGCTCTGGGCTCTGCTCTGTCCCTTTTGGAAACAAGCTCCATACAGAGGGGTGAGGGCAAGAAGGAACCTGTCTTCTAGTCACACAGCACCAAGGGGAGAAGCTAAAAAAACTCAACTGCAGGGACAAAGGAGAAAAGAGAGGGTAGGGGGGACAAACCCTGAGGCTGAGTGAAAGAGGTTAAAAATACAGAGACATCGGTAATTTAGCTAGAGTGTTGGGGGGGGGGAAGAGAAAGAGGTCTACTTTCAGAGAGGATGGGGTCATGAGTTTTGCTGATGATGGATAAAGACAAGTTTCTGAGTTTCAAATGTCATGCAGTGCTGCTCTGGGCAACAGGGTAATATGGAGCATCACTACAGCTCACACGGAAATGTCCAAAGTAACCTAAATATAACCTTCAAACAGTGAGAGAGAAGGAAGCATCTTCTTGAATCGTCCTCAACTGCAGCTTATAAAATCTATGTAAAAACAGAAAGATACCATTGAACAGTCTCCTGCTGGGTGTTATATTGTTGGAACAAATGAAATTTTCACTGGGAATGTGCAAGTGAAGCAAGAACTGGCTGAACATGGGATCATTTCCCAGATATCCACAGATAAGTAAGTTTGTCATGAATGACACTGTAGTGAGTATAAAAACATCCTCCCAAACCAGGAGTTGCTGTCAGATGATATGCATCAATAACTGGAGAATCAGGACGTTACAAGCTGCAGAAAATGAATGTGTTTTCTCCTCTCCAGCTCAACACCCAGGACAGACATAATTCAGCTGGAAATTTTTGTGCTCAGGACATTTGAATGTAAAAGCAGCCATTCCACTGACACCATCAATGAAGAAGAGTACAGGGGAACAGGTATCTTAAAGAAGTTCAAGAAGTAGGTCATTAACAAGAAAGTAACGATGATAGAATTGGTTTCTGCAACAACAGATGGAAGCATGGGTATAACTGGATCCAAAGCTTCATTGCTCATAATCATCAGCAAGCAGTCTGCGGAAATGTGAATGACTTTAAACATTGTGGGAGCAGTCGTAAAAAAAAAAACCCTCCGTTAACTCCATTTGAGTCAGAGCTCTTTGTGTCTCAAAGGCTGCTCAGTAAAGCTGCCGCAGCTTATAACAATCTCATTTTGCACACAGAGATGAATTAGATGTATGAGCAAAGGAATGGTTTTGCTGGGGCTTTTCCTCTGCTTAAGATCAGAAGTTTTCAAATCAGGAAATGAAAACTCACGTATGATCCTTTTGAAAAGAGGAGTTTACTCTTCATTTCTCATTTCTGAATGACATAGCTACAAGGCAAATGAACATATAAGTTGCCAGAAAATGGGAGAATATTACTGAGGTTCTTCGTACAGTGAGTTCTTTCAAAGCTGGTTGAGTGAATAACTCAGAAAGAAAATATTACAGTGTTTCATGGCCATGCAAGGAGCCTTTAAGTACTGTGAAGGCAAAAGTAAATAGAAACACTGAGAGGAATCACGACTATTTCACACAGACTGGTAGATGGTCCTGTCTCTGGCTCCCCTTGAGGCTGGCCACAGTGTGGGTGGCTGTGCAAGAGCAGAAGGGCTGGAGAAGTAGCAAGCAAGCAGGAGCCTCACTCAGTTCTACGGATGAGGGCTTTCATTTCCTAATGCCAGAGCTTCAGTTTTGTGGAAGAGCTCAGGTGGCAGGAGATGGCTCTGGGCTGTGAGTCTCTCTCTCAGACATCTAACTCAGGTCTACAAGACAGCATCAACATTTCAGGGGGACAGGATTTACAGAAAGGCTGCCTCCTCAGTGTTTCCCAGTGACGTACTGAATGTCACTTGGTGTCCCGGCCACCATGAACTGTGTAACCATCCAACTCACCCAGCTGAATGCAGAGGGAGTTTATGTGCCTGGCCCATCCTCGTAGCTTCAGAAAGCTATGCCTTGGCTTTTATGCTCTGCACATCTCAGTGCTGAGATGCCTGAGACATTCCCCAGGTGAGCCTAGCCTGAGGACATTGAGCTTCACTGCTGTAGAAGATACACCCATGACACTAGTGGTGCAGAAGAGATCCTGCTACACAGTGTTTTGCCAAGGCCTGTGATCTCAGTTGAGGTCTCTGAGTAATTGCAATAATTAATCGAACCTGCAAGAAAAAGGGAAGCTTTGTCAGGACCAGATCAGAAAGAGGATGCCCTGCTTGCCCTTCAGAGGTCAAAGAAGTCCAGGTAATCAACTCAGGTGGCTCATGGTGCAATGTTATCACCTGACATACTGGCAGGTTTTGAACTTCTACCCATGGAAAGTTAAGTTCAGATACTCTAATTTAGGTTCAGTAGGGGAGCCAGGAAGTATGGGAGCTTAGGAAATATGTCCCAGGTGCCATTATGGGGCAGAGAATAGACCTCTGTAACTCAGTAACGTCTTGCATTTTGTTTTCCTGTACTCTCCCAGTGACACCAGTGGAAGCCAAAAAGGCTCTGGGAGGCCAGTTTGCCTGAGGTGCAGCTTTGCTAACAGACAAATTTCCTGGCCTTCGTGACAAGATTATCTGCTGCAGGTGGAGGCACAACAACAAACCCTTGCTGCTCCAGCAGTACTTTCTGCATTGATGTCCTGACTCCTGCTTTGCTCTCCTGTGCTGGAGAGCTGCCTTTCTATAGGGATATTCTTCCCTCAGAAAACCTTTTGGGGAATAACTCGGCGTTTTTCAATTAAATTGAGGTTACTCATTTTGCATTGCTGTCTTTCTCCTGTAAACACCTTTTCAACTGCTCTGCTTTTCATTTTTTTACTTCCAGAAGAAGGTGAGTTCTTAAACTACAGATGCTCGGTGTAGAAATAATGTTTGAAGCAGTTTGCACAACACATCTAAAATGAATTAGGATTTTAGATGCTTAAGTATTTTCTGGGAATGATCTGTACTATTTAAAAGAACCTTTCCTATCTCTGCTGTTTTCATGTGCTGTATTGCATACAACGGTCCAGTATTTCCTGGCAAAAAAGCTACATATGCCAACTGCTAGAACTCATAAGCAGGGAAGAGGAGTTCGATCAGTTCTTCGCTGTGTGCTGTTGAAAAACAGAATACTACACAATTACCGTAGCAAAAAATAATCTAACAAGCAAACTAACCGTTTTTAATTTGATGGAAGCATTTACTTCTGCTAATGGGCCATTTAATGTGCTGTGTAACACAATTCTGCATTCCTAATTGAAGCAAACTTTACTTGTGCGATATCAAATGTCTCATTGGTTGCATTTCAGATGTCTCCCCAAGTCTTTAATTATATTTCTGTGCCAGAGAAAAAAAATAAAGAGGAAAAGAAATTAGGACTAATTCTTGTTAACTTGTCTAAAGTGAAATAACCGCAACCATAGGCATGATCTGAAATCCCCAGAAACTGAAAGAAAATCTCCTGCTGAATTCAGTGTGCATTGGCTCAGATCTTCTGTACACACTGTTGCAACTATACATGCGCTCCAGAAGCATTGCAAAAACAGGTGGAGGGAGTCCAATGTATTTTGGAATGCGTTGGGCTGAAGACAGTAAGTGCCACAAACATCTGATATTCCCTTCATAGGTGGCTCTGGCCTCGTGACAAATGAACCCAGCCTTTGAGCAAACAGAGAGAAGAAACATAAACAGCATGCTTACAAAATATATTAATGTTGTTTAGATGAAAAACTTAAGTAACTGAGCTGTTAGTAGCCGTGAGCAAGATGATTAGATGCTGTCAGTTTTAGCGGGATTTTTTTCTTACAGTTTTTCTGGCATACAGCATTCTCAGTGAAATGGCTCTCCAGCAATAGGATTTTGAAAAGGCTTATGCTGAATGCGGTGTGATGCATTTTGGCTTCAAAACAGGTTGTATGACTTTATGTAGATTTGCCTTTGGTGCACTGAGATATTCCAGCTGTCAGTGAAAAGTGAATAAGAATCCTTTGTCTGTTCCCCTGTGGCATATTGCGTTACTGTGAGCACCTTACAAGTCTCTCTCATACAGGACATGAAAAGAGATGCTTAAAATGTTAAGAGTATTATGAAAACATAGTTCAGTTTACTTATACTATGAAACATCTAAACATGTAGGCAAAGCTTATGGAGACATTTATTTGTCCAAAAAGAGAGGTCCATGCCCAAGTTAGCCTTAATTACATACAGTACATTCCCTTGCAGGAATTGTAACCTGAAATAAGGAATTCCTGTCCTTGTGAGCAGTTTAATGAAACAGGTTCTACACAATGTCCTGCAGTCTGCCAGCCCTCTTCTTCCTTTGACCTTCAGTGGCAGGAGATTTGTTTGTTTTAGGAGAAGTTGTACCTCATATTTGTCTCCAAAACCTGTGGTTTTAAAGCAGCTGTTTTCCCAAATGAGGTTCTTCTTGCTGAATTCCAGCTTCTGTATTCTGTGAAAACAAATACATTGTGGCAGCAGAAATATGGAACATTTTGCCAGCATTTTTGATACATTCTCAGGTAGAAGAGGGACCCCTGGTCTTCTGCTGAAGAATGAGTCTCACTGTCTGCAAACAAGAAGCCATTCCAAGGAAGGGATGAAAATTAATGGTGGTTAAACTCTGAGGGGGAAGCTGTAACCTTCACAGAGGCTTTTTTTCCAGCTGTGTTCAAAGGCAGTGTAATGACTTCAGAGAACTGCAGTGACTCATTTTAGATGATGACTACATAACTATTCATTTGCAGTTAATGAGTTTATTCCACCAGGTATAGGACAAATTCTAAACAAATAACACCACTGAATCATACACATCAATAAATTTGAGTGATAAACTGATTCTGGGTAACAAAGGTAATGATAAAGAGAGAGGAAGAAAAGCTGTCTCCAATTAATGAAAATGCCCTTTGTATTTTCTAATAGCTTGAACATTAATTTGAAAATGGCTTTCTCTGCAATAATTTACAGACAAGCACTTCATAATGGGGAAACAATTCAAATTTATGTGCACTCGAACGGTGATGATCTGATTAACTTATTAAATTCTTGTTGATTCTACAGTCCAGATGAAGTATACCATTCTTCATGGGTTTCATACCTTGCAGTTTTAAGTTCTCACATTATCAGACTTCAGGCTTCAGTTGCTACTGAAGGTCTTTTCTCTGGGACGTCCTCTGGTACAGAGTGGACAGAACCAAGATCCCAGGGCTTGATTTCATTTGTCTCTTTCCATTAATTCTGAAGATACGTTCTCTTCCACCTTGGAGGAGCACTTGATTAAATTTAGCACTAGAATACACATAGTCCTCAGCTGCTGTGGAGTGTAATTGAAACAGTGTGAAATATTAGAGACATACAATTCAAGTTAAAGCTGATTCAGTCAGGGGACAACCATGCTGGATTTAAGTTCAAGAAGCTTAGCTTGAACCCTGTCAAGCTGACTGTCCTTCAAAGGAAGCGAGTTAGCTTTTGAAGCAAGAGGAGATAAAAATTATCCGTGGGAAGAGACAAAAGAACACAGTCAAATCAGTCTGCCAAACCTGGTGTCCAGTGGCTTTAAACAATGGGCAGTAATACCAATTTATCTGTAATGTATTTGTCAGCTAGAGATACCCCAGCTTTAATCACCATCCCCTTCTATTTTGTATGCACCCTAGAAAATTCCACAGGCAGTAAAAAATTTTTCAGACCCTCAGATGTTGTGTAGAAAAGACTGCTGAGATGCCACACACTAGCATAAATTATTGTAAATATAAATGTAGCTATCTCTAGCATGCCTTTCACAATAAAAGAGAGGCTCCTCTTGTGCGGTGTACGACATTAAATAGTGCAACCTAGTGTAACTGGTATTGACTAAACATGAACCCTAAACCAGCTAGCCCTTCACGGCTAACTTTACCACTTATTCCCTGTCCTGTTTTGACCCTGGGAAGCTCCAGCTGTTCAAGGTGGTGTCAGTGGAGTCCACCCTTGTTCAGTCAGGAGATGGGCTTGTAGTGTAACTACGTGTTTTCAGGGGTGACTTAGGTGTCATGGCTCTCTCCTACACACCCCCTTTGAGGTGGCCAACAGTGTGTTTACCCATATTCAAGAAAGAGAGAATTCTTTAGAAACATCCAACTACTTTAGCCTGCCATGCTTAAAACTTGAACTTCTTCCTTCAAAACATCCTTGAGTCTTGTCCACTATCTGCAAATTCTGAATAAACCTAGTGTGTTTAATGAAGGGGAACATAAATCTTTCTCTCTGATTGAACACTTATCTTGCTTTTTTTCAGCAGCATTCCAGCTTCTTCTATTAACTCTATCTACCAGGTAGCATTATCAACCCAATTATTTAAGTCTGTAATCTGATTTCCCACTTCTAATCATTCTGGCAGCCACTGACCCAGAGGCTCTAGGACTCCTCCGCCCGCCTCAGAAAACCCCTTCTCATTCTGGAGACCAGGATCTGAGCTCTGGGTCAGTCCTTCCTCAAAATTCAGTGGAAACTTTGGCCTGGGTAGAAAGTTTGAGTCTTTATCTGAGTAGGGCTTAAATAAAAAGAAGTGTCAGTTTGACAAAAGCATCTACAGAGATCCAGCCTAACTTACAAAAGAAGAGACACTAGCTGTGTTCACCAGGGCTCAACTGCACAAAGACACCCAGAGGAAGTCAGCTGCATGAACTAAATTTGTAAAGTTAGCATTCATACATTGAGTATCTTCTAGGATTAAGCCATAGCCAGTTAAGGACAGTTGATTTCTGAGCAAAAGCAACCACATGGCAGTTTAATGTGCTGTAGCTCACTCCTGTTCACAGCTTTCATTGATCCACTTCAGCTTTCCTGACCATTTCTCTCTTGCCAGTTTGCCCATATGTTCTTTAAAATATAGGGCCTTTGTGGCTGAGGCAAAAGAGGATTTTTGGCTTTCTTTATTAAAACTCTTGCCATAGCCAAAGTGAAATTCCTGCCTGAATAATACAGAGATTTACTCTGTGTTTCAAGCAGGAAGATCTTCAAAGTGCACCCCGTGAAGCCCAGCTAGAAACTGTCTCCACCAAACAAAAGAAGTAAAGCCAAGTCATATGCCATGAACACAGACCACCTCTCTGATGTTTCAAAACCTGTATATAGGGAAGACCGTGATCCCACCTGTCTGAATATATCAACAGCATTAATGTTCTTCCCATCAGCCTTGGACCAGGTTAATCGTGGTGCAGCTTTTTAGTCTACTGCCCGGCGACACTATATAGTCAGCACGATACTGATTTTTGTCTGTATTTTCCTGGCACCAAAGAAAGGCAGACACTTTGCTTCAGTGACTGCATGCATGCCCCTCTGTATTCCCCTGCACTACTAGGAACTTCTGCTCAAAAGTGGTACAGCAAAATTTTATCCCGGTCAGTAAAATGCATTCATGATTTGCACATGTAGAACTTCAAAAAACCCCAGCTTTTTAGGATGGGAAGGCTCAATTTGGTCAAATGAGTCTGCTTCTTGGCTCAAATCTTGTAATATAGGTTGCAGCCCAAAGCACATTTTTACAACCACATTATAGTATTAAAAAAGATGCTATGGCCTCTAGAAAATATAGTAGCTATGACAGAAGTGCTGTCACAGTCTTAACTAAAGCAGTATAAATGCATAAATAGAAGGGACAAGGTGGAGGCCTTCAGGGCATTCCCCTAAAATAGTAACAAGTCTCTAACTAGATATTTAAAGGGAATTTTCCCCCATTGGGAAACTGTATATAAAAAACTAGTTGTCATTCCAGACCGGCAAAAAATGGGCAGTATCCCCTCACCAGCTGATTGAAACTATCACACAGAAAATAAGCTATTTTTTGGTTTTTAATCCAGGTTGCAAGCATAAATCTCTGTTTTCCCGGAAAACTTTATGTAGAGACCTCTGTTTACTTCTTTCCTTGGCAGTGCCTGGTGAGTTTTATCTATGACGGCTGGTGCAGGGCTCATGCCACACTTCCACTGCTTGCAATGCAACAGCCATGGGGCCACTGGTGAGCCTGGGACAGATGTCAGTGGTCGATAAAGCCATATAACACTTTTGCATGGCTAAATGTAGGCCAGAAGATTGCCCTGGTGACAGTAACAGATAATTATTAAAAGAATTGCTATAAATATGATTTTAAAACCTGCACAATGCTACAGGCCCCTAATTATCATTAAAACATTCCACTGTCCCATAAATTTTAATGCTCTGGTCAGATTTTGATTAGGTTGATCGCTAAGTCTCCATTATCTGGTAGTGCCACGCTCTGAGGAACTGTTCCTCGCGCGACCAAGGGTGCCACCTGCACACAGCCTGGGCATCATCCGGAGCCAAGGTTGTGTCTGCAGGGTGTGAATTAACTGTTGCAGCGGCCTGAATCGCCTATTTAGTACTTCAGAAGCCATATGTCAATGTATATAAAAATAGCAATATTTCAACAACTGTCTGGGGCAAAGGACATGAGATAAAAAAGAAAATGGGCTCATTTTCTGAAAATAAAATAAAGATTGGGCAACGGTCAGGTTGCTGATGAGCAGCTTCAGAAGCCATTGTTTATAAGCCAGCATTTGCTGAGATCAGTCCTGGTCACACTGTAGGTGAGAGGGTGAAGAAGCAGTGATGGACCTGGGTGCAGCACCGAGACCCCTCAGCTACAGCAGCTTGCGCTGGCCCCTGATCTGGCCCTGTGCCATGCCATTGAGAGGTAATTAGTTCAGGGTCATTTAAAATGTGCTCATTTGACCAAATGCAGCACATACTTCATCAAAGGGAGGGGGATTTACATCAGCCTTACCATTTGTATTGGGGTTGTCTCTAGCTGTAATGGGAGCCATATATTTATAGCCACCCCCAGAAAGGTTTGCTCTGTCATGTACTGCCTGATAAACAACAGAATGAGATTTTGATACCAGATGAAATGAAGAAAGAGGGAAAAGAGATGAGGAATGTCACTTGATGGACACTGATAGGTATTTATTCACCATGACCTAATTAACTGCTCATTTCTGGAGCCCAGGGCAATGAATAACATATTAAGTGATATTAATGTGAAATATGGTTTCTGCTCCAACAGCAATCTTAGAAAATAGACTGCCATTATATGTAAAAAACATACACAATCCTTCCTTTTTTCCAGAGCTCTTTTCACAGTTGCAGACCATAGCAATATGGCTAGTTACAGTAATTCTAGTATTATTGCCAACTCCAAAGCCCAGGACTTTTCTAGTTACCCTGCCAAGCAACCGTTTGCCTCTAATTCTATTTCCTTCTGTTCCTGAGAACCCTTCAGCCCCTTTTTAATGTATGAATGAAGTAGGAATGCAGCTCACATTTTTCTGTCTGCAAGCATCTTGAAAGATATCAACCAAAGCTGTTTGTCCCCTCTCTCTGTAGCAAAGCAGAAGCTTGGAAACATCTCTTTATTTTCTAAAATACAGGAAATAGGAGTGCATGTTCACAGGTGTATTTGATGTAATATTTTGTATCAACATGCTCATTTCTTTCATGAGGAAAGCAGTAAGCAGATGAAACTGGGAAGCAGTAGTAAGAAGCGGCAAAAAACCGTGCATGGAATATGATACAAAATTGCAGTAATAGTATTTATGTTCTTTTACGTACATTCCCATAAAGCATAAATCAGGATAAGGTTGAGATTATACTCCTGCCCCTCTTTAGTGGAAGAAGAAATGCAAATATTCTATACATACAAATTCATTTCTGGGTATCTTGGAAACATATGCATCATACAGAGGATTTTTTTATGGTTTGACTGACTTTTATCTTGTACCTGAAAATAAAAATATCTGTACTAAAATAAGGGAAAATATGTGCATTAACAAAGGGCAACTTCCCAAACTGTACAAATAATTAAATAAATAAAGCCTAGCAGTTTAATGCCTGTTAAACAAGAAGGCAATGTTCACTGTAGTTTTGCTAAGTGCAAGATGTGTACCTGAGGTGTAAAAAGTTGAAAAATATCAGCATTTTAAGTAAAATTTCACGATGTTTCTTAACGAAAGTCTGATTTTTTTTTTTTTTAAACAGGCTTTGTTAATATGACAGGCTGAGTTAAACATTCAGGTTTAACTCAGCCCCACAAAAGGATAGTGAGCAGTACTCCTCTGGCTTCAGATAAAGATGGTCTGAATTCATCTCACCTAACTGTAAGGTTGTACGATAGGAACCTGCTTAACCAAAGGTCCCTGTTTTCTTAGCAGAGAGATATGAGTCTCTCCCACGGGTGGATCAGATCCTCTCCATCGACTGCATGGCCTATGCTGGGATCATGGTCCCTCATGGCACAGCTGGGGTAGATCCCCACAGGCAGCTGAAAAGAGACGTGGAGGAAGAGTATGGTGTCCCCCCAAGTCTTGGCTTTTTCTGGAGGAAAGCTTGGATGCGTGGGAAGGAAGAAAGCCACAGCACACTCTCAGAGAGCTTGTGTGAACTGATGGGTGCAGCACAGAGCTCTTCTGTACTGCCATGTAGATCCAGACTGAAGATGAGGTGGTGGGATGCAGTTTATTTAAACCAGAGTAAGACTGCCTCAGACCTTCTTTAGCTCCAGAGCCATGCCTGACCCTTCTATGTGCCCTCACCAGCAGCGACATTTGCAAAGCGTGTCCCTGCTCATCACCATAAAGTCTTCAGGACACAGCTATGAACACCTTGCACTGACACCTGTGCAGGAGAAGGGTCCCATTGCTGTTCAGGCAAAATGCAACAGTGGTGGCATTTGTCCTCTGCACAGTGGCTTAGTGAGTAGAAAGACGAACTTGAACATCACTCCAGGCATAAAGACACTGGATATGGCCATGATGTTGTTCTAACCCAGGCTACAAATTGTGCTCAAAACTAGGGGTTATGGGGATATAAGCAAAGAGCTTGATACCACATAAAAATGAGGAAACATGAAAAGGCTTACTTTTGAGGTTTGAAAAATAACCATGCTAGAAGCAAATCACTTTAGAATAGTCATTTTTACAGAGACAGAAAATACAAAGAACCTTTGAAAATAATTAAACACTGTAACTGTAGATTATCTTTACTTAATAAAGAGAAAGGTTAGGCACTTCCAGAGCTTTAGAAGACCATTCTGTCATTATGTCACAATTGATTGGAATTTAATTGTTCCACATGAGGATTATTTGCCTCTTCTCCACATGATTATATCCTTTTGGCTCACAAATCAAAACTGGCTCTCAGCAGAAGTTATTAATTTCTCTTAAAGAGAGAATTTTCTTCTGAGTTCTTGTGCTGAGACACTGGTCTTGATTAACTTTCTCCTATAATTTATAGAAGATGGTTGGATTAAGTCTCAAATTTACGCAATTTATTTATTGCTTACCTCAGGTTAAGGGTTTAATCCATTTCAGAGGCACAAAAAAACTTTTAAATTTAAAAATTAAAAATCTCTTTCTTTCTTGGGAAAGGTAACTTGGTTCTAAGAAAACAAGCGGTCTCTGTTTAGCTAAAATCTAAAAGTTGGAAGTGAGATAGATGTCCCTAGATAGCTCTAAAAATCTTGAACTCGAGGTTCAGATTTGGAGCTAGCTGCAATCCACATGCCACCATAGCCTCAGGCACTGATGTTCATCATTCTTATCCTGATGGTCACAGAGGGAGCAGGACGTCAGCTGTATTGGATCCTGATCCACATTCTCCTGACATGCATTGTGAATTTCTGGGGGCTTAAGTTGGAAAGGATAATTATGCAGTAAAGTAAAGCAGTAAGTAGGTAGAAGTAAGCAAAAGATGGTAAAGATAGCAAAGCAGAGTGATAAGGAGCATTCCGTAAATGGGAAGATGTGTAAATAGCTTTCATTGTTTATATCTTCCCAGTATAGCATATTTTTCTAATATATTATCATTTTTTCCTGCTTTTTGACAATAACTTCATAAACATCGGAATGCAGAAGCTGATTGGAATTACCAGTTTTGGTTTAGTTTCTGTGTGTGTTGTGACCCAAAGTGTCCACGAGGTCCTCCAAGGGAGATTCAGAAGTCCTCGCAATAAGGAAAGTCTGTCTTCCCTCCAAAGACTGCAGAAGAACTGGAAGGCCTACTGCCACATACTGCCAAGTGCAATAGAAATCACTGTACCACCACTGAGGTTGGACTTAGTGGCCTAAAGTACCAGTTTACGAGCCAACTGAATTGACATTTGGATATGTAATATCATGGACTGGCTCTGCTTGCCCTCTGAGCTGCTCTGGTTTGGGAGCTGTTTTGGTAGGCAAGCAGAGGACTGTATTTGAAATAGTGAGTCTTGGACTGGAGATAGTCTTAATTGTGCAATTGTTTTCATCTGGCCATACAGCAGTATCCTTGCAAAATATGTGTTCAGCCTTGTAGAAAATTCAAGCTAAAAAATTTTGAAGCTTCTCAAAGATAATTAGATGTCCAGCTCCTAAATCAGTGGCTTTGAAAATAGCTTCAAAATGCTAAAGCAGCAAAGGACCTAACTTCAGTATGTAGTTTTCTCAGAGTCAGGATTCCAAAACACTAAAATATCCGTAGCTTTTCCTGCATTCCAACATTTTAGCTAAAAGTCTGTGTATATATATATATGTGTGTGTGTGCAAGTAGTATGTATACTGTATATATTTATTTACATTTTCTTTAAAATGAAAATCTTTACATGCCAGATTTCAATGGCAAATACAGGACTCCTACAATCGCACAGAAAACAACCACCTCTACGTTTGCTTCAGAATAGGGTTACCTTTGTTGCCATGCTCTTCCTTTTCCCCCATTGCTATTGTGCTTTTCAGCATAATACAAACCTAGAAATGTTCCTGTGCTTGCCAACTGGTAGCCAGCCATGAGAGCCCATTTAAGCAGTTAGCAAAATCCCCCGTCTGGTGTCTGGACTTCCAGTGTCTGTCCTGCACATTAGCACAGCTGAGGCTCCAGCTGAGACCCTCACAGCATTGCCACCAGGTGAGCCAAAATACTAAGCCAGGAGGAGCTTTACTAAACTTGTCTCAGCTGGAATCTGGTTTCTGCAATATTTTTCGGTGTTATTAAATTAGTTCATTTCATCCATAGATTCAGGTGCTGTTTTAGCACAGTTTTACTCTTTTCCCCAGGCAACCATGTTTTTATTATGAACTATTTTTATAAGAATCTTGTTCTGCAGATTCCTTGGAAGGAGGAAAAATTGTCTCTGAGCTTAAGGGGTGCTCAGTGCCATTCACTGATTTATCAAGTGAATTTGGCATCACACTTTTTCTCTCTTGTACAAGTCTCATGTTGCTCCCTGAAAGCTTCGTTAAAAAGATCAATGCCCAGGAATGTTAGCACCTGTATTCTTTATGGAATAGATTGCATGGTTAAGGGTTTTTGAAGTATGCTCCTTTTTTCAGAAATTATCTTATTATTGGCTCTGAAGTATTTTCCCTGGCTGAAAAGACATGGTGATAATATCCATCACGAACACCAGAAATGTCTCTCTGGGTCACTAGACCATCTCCAGCCTCATGTCTTTATTCTCGATACAGTCTCTAGCCAGATGCTTATGCTACTTGCAGGCCTAATTCCTCCCACATGATTTTAGAAACATAAAAGTAGCTTCAAAGTCTAATTTAAAAGCATTGTCAATGGGAAGGGACAAATACCCTCATTTAAGTTTGGGCTTTCTTTGTTTGCTCCTGCCAAAAGATTTTGAACCTTCTGCCAGTTTTGAGGCAAGTCAAGGGACGATTACATGCCAGAGAGATCTGAACTGATGATTGTGTAGAGGAAAGGACCCTATTACGCCAGTCACTGAGGGGAGACAGAGTTCAGCCCTGCTGGCTATATTTGGTCTGCCTAGCAGCCAAAAGGCTGCCAGCTGTCCATGCCCATGGCCAGTCACATTCTGGACCAGGCATAGTGTTTTCCAGCCTCTACCTGACCAGCAAGAAAAGCACATTTGGCAGAAGACATGGGAGATGTCAGCCTCTGCATGCAGGTGCAAGGCATGGAGATTTGGGGGTTAAGGGTTCTCTAAGCAGATGAATGTGGTATGGCTCAGAGCTGGACACACTGGGAAACATTGGGGTCACAGGACAAAGCTAGGTATTGTATGGTTAATTCCGTTTAAATATAAGAAAAATCTTTTTTACTATGAGGGTGGTCAAACACTGACACAGGTTGCACAGAGAGGCTATGGAGCCTCCATCCCTGGAGGTATTCAAAACCCAAGGGGACATGGCCCTGAGCAACCTGGTCTACTTGACCCTGCTTGGGCAAGGGGGTTGGACTGGAGACATCCAGAGAGCCTTCCAACCTCTGCAGTTCTGCGAGTCTGTGAAGCATAAGGGATGTTGGATCGAGCAGAACTTATTCAACTTATTCAAGTGCAGACACCGGCAGCATGGGCTGCACTGGGGTATTGCCAAAGGGTGTAAGGGGCATGGAAGGCAGCTGGGGAAATGTGGGAGGCTGTTGTCAGGGGGTTGTTAGGGTACTGTGGGGCCCTAAGTGAAGTGGAAGGATGATAAGAGTACCACGGGGACTGCAGTGTGGATGAGACTTGAAAGGCTGCAAAAGGGGCATAACAGAAGTTGGTGGTGTGATTAGTAAGAACCCGGGCAGCTGGGCTTATTACCGGAGAAGAGAAGGAATATTGAGGATCAGTAGGAAATCTGGCTTGATTAGTTACATGGCTCCTGAAAGGCTTGCTATGCTTCATCATGGTTTCAGCTCTTCAAATGGTTTCAGCTCTTTTATGCAAAATCTTGGCTGCTAGGCTGGGGGGGGGGG
>Ga0065711_1000171_pt1 | contig 86630 bp, 55 predicted proteins | sample Hoacrofraction12_FD_59098 | JGI IMG/M metagenome (GOLD analysis project Ga0065711, IMG submission 59098) | Hoatzin crop microbial communities from Cojedes, Venezuela - Epithelial fraction 12 v2 (version 2) | ecosystem: Host-associated > Birds > Digestive system > Esophagus > Crop | place... | reverse complement strand
AGGGGGGGGGGGGGAAGTGAATGGCTGACCAGAGCACTTGACACAATCTGTCACAGCTAAGAGCAGCTCTGTTGATCTGTGAGTAGATGTAGAGGTGCTGAAGGATGCTTGAATGAAAACAGTAGTTTTACTAGCTAGAGAGCAAGGATGGCACTGGCATTAGCAGCTCATTGTCCTTGATGCTCTGTGAGTGCACTCAACTCTGACTTGCACTAGCTCTTTGAGAGTGTAAGGGAAACCTAACTGCTTTCCAAGCCCTCCGCCGAGGCCACCTATGGAGTATTTTCGAGCAATGGATATTTATCCGTTGAAGTCTTAGACAGAACTTTCAGAGTCATTCTGTATCATTTTAAAAAATAACTAAACCAGCCATGATATGCACAGAACAGAATACTTTTTATTCTGCTACCTGTCTGCTAAGGTACGCCATCCTCTTACATGTACACCATGAGTGTTACTTCCCTCCATGGTGAGTGTCTAACTTCTGGCTGCTTTCTGCCCAGCGACTGGAGTGCTGCAGGTGACTGGGAGAATTGACCGAGATGCCCGTCCGCTGTGGCTCCAGCCTAACATTTCAGTGATAGTCCGGGTGGAGGACAGTCCCAGTGGCGGTCACACCAGCGAAATGGAGATCACAATCATTATTGACGACATCAATGACAACCCACCAGAATGCAATCCTTCTGCCTTCAGGTAAGTGAGGCTCTTCATTGCCTTAGTGCTGCCTTGTTGTCTCAGACCAGCGTGCAGCCGAGGGCGCCTCAGTTAGGGTCCCCAGTCCTACTACAGTTAGACATTCAAATGAACATTTCTCTTTAAGCCTTTAAAGGTTAGTGTTCATTTTAAGTGTCTTAGGACATAAACCTCAATTTCCTCACATGTTCAAACTGGAAATTTGGACTAAAATAATCTGTGTATAGTCAGATACTTTATTTATCTTTCTCTCAGATATCTAAACCCTTAGTATATCAGAGCCATGTGTTATAGAGTTCTTTATCTGACCCATACAGATCCAGTCTCATCCTTTCTTACGTAATGCTAAAATGTGGGGAATCATTCTCCAGGGAAAGCTTGCCAGTCAGTTCTGGAGTTTTATTTTAAACTTCCTGGTCTTCTCTTCTACATCTCTCTGTGGTGACCTGCATGGGTTTTGTTTAATGCAATCCGTAAGGTCTTCAGAGCCTAGATCACCTCTTCTTACAGGTGTCCTCTGTGTGTAGTATCTTAGTCGTGGACTTTACTGTGGCTGCGAATGCTCTGAGACATTTGTGATGAGCAGGTAGTTTATATTTGCAGATGAGGACAGAACATTAACTTGATTTTACAGATGAAGTGTGTCATAGAAAGACTGAGGTGAAAATTGTCCATCTGAAGTCTTTGATGTCCCTGGGTTCCGATCTTTCAGGGTACATCACATTGCATAGCACAGTTCTTCAGGTGCACTTATGGTACTTTGATGGTCCTTACAGATAAAAATCTAGCATCTCAGGCTGAGAACCTATGCAATGAGGAATACCCAGTGAGTGGGTATCTGTTTCAATTGCTTGGTCACTGTCTACTAGAAATGTCTGGCATTTAAATCACATACTTTTACATACTGACAGGAAGAGAATCCAGTTCTTCAGAGTGCTGCTTAGTTACAACATCCATGACAATAACACAACAGTCTTTTTCTTATACAGTGAGCTTAAATTTTGATCTGAAGGAGGCAAAAATCTTCAGGGAAAAAATGTGATCAAATAAAGAGCTAGTCTTATAGGGATTTGCACAGGGGAACAAAATCAGGGCTTAATGGTATTTCAGTTGGTTCTTCATTTTTTTGTATTTAATTCTCTTGATTAAAAAAAGAAATAAATCAACACCCTTCGCCTCCAATTCCAGTATGTGCATCACAGAGACACTCACTGTCAACAGCAGGACCAGAAATGCAGAAATTTGTTTCACAAAACAGCAGAATGGTCCAGCTGTTAGTTAAGGAGAAAAGAACAAGCTGCTTGTCAGAGAACATTATAAGATACTGAAACAACGAATGTTGTAAAGATGTTCTAAAATACTGACCATTAATTGAACTAATCTTGAACATTAAGATCTTGTGGAAGCTCCTGAAGTTTAACTGAGTTCGAGATTTATGGTTTGGATCTGGCTGAATGTAGATGTCCTGCCCATTTTACAGGGCTGTTATCTACTACAGCGTATGGATCAGATTCTGGGTTGCTTCATCAACTGTTGCCTAATTACATCTAGGATTTCACTTAGAAAATAAATGGAAGTCAATGTTTTGTCATGTAATATATGAAGCATTCAAGAGGAGAAATAAAAGTAGCTCTGATGGGAAACATGTTTGTTTTAAACAGGAAAGAGGCAAATGAAAATACAACTTCTGGGATATTTCTTCTTGATCTTAGAAATTACTGTAAAGATATTGATGTTGATCCATCAAACAATCGGTTTGATTTCACTGGATTATCTGGTTTTGGAAGCAACAACTTCGCTCTGGACTCCACTGTGTCTGGAAGACTTGTGGTCAGTTGCTTGTGACTTTATGTTAGATTGTCCTGTTTCAGGAGTCACCTTATGAAATATGATAAGTTCTTTGAATTCATTGTCCATACAAGAAAAAAAGAATCTACTGTAATTCATGTCACAGTGGATATGATGTGGAGAAGGACTGTTTTGACTGGATGTGAACTACATACCCTTTGATAGGATGCTTTCTAGGGATTCTACACAATATGGTGAACAGAGAAGTGTTTCCTCCAGTTTTAAATAAATGTGCTAGATATGATTGAAAAAAATATCCTTTTTTAAGCAGTGTGAAGCACCAACTTTGACATGGATAAACAGAGAAATTTTATGCCATTTTATACCCATTTATTCATGACAGACTTTGGAAGATCCTTGCTATTCAGCATGAAGAGCTGAAATACTTGAGAAATCCCACACCCAGTAACTGCTTCCCAGCTTCATTGATCAGAATTGTAAAACCACTTTGAGTGGTAAATTTTCACAGAAGTGTGCTGGGATTTTCATTTGTGTTGTTTTGCATGTCAAAATGTGGGTTTCTTATGCTGATAGCTGTTGGCAAGTTTGCATTGGCCAGAACCCCCACCAGCTGCTGGACGTGTGCAATAGTGGTTGTTTCGTTACTTTGAAAAGAACTGTGGACAAATACAGAAAAAGGGAAACATTACAAAAACAAGGCATTCTGTCTAAAAGACAAGAGTTCTACAAGAGCAGTAAAACAACTTTGTATGGCTTACTTTAATTTTTGATGTGAGGTATACAGGTCAATGAGCACTGTCCTTAGCTGCTACCTCTGCTAGCAGAAAAAGCATTTTCGTTGCTGCACAGGAGATGGTCGTTGTCAGCCCTTTGATCACCGTGTATGTATAGTGTCACAGGCTACCTGAAGCATCTCATCCCTGCAGGAATGTCCTTATAGCTGATAAGCAGTGGATGCTTGTGCTTTAGTCCTGCTGACCCAGAGTTTATGAGACTCCTACAGAAAGGCAGAGTGTTCAGGAGGTTAGGGTTTAAATCTGCATGAGCCGCCACTTAGTAACAACTTGGTTCCTGAGTAAACATTTGTGGCTGAACCTGATGCCTTTAATACCTGTCTGCAGGCGTGAGCGCCAGCAGTAACTATTACTATTTAGCAAATGCAGATTCTTGTTGAGCCAACAAAGGGCACAGCAAATAGCCAGCTCATTACACACTCTTTGAATTAACCAGGCAAAAGGCCAGGACCTTATGATCCAAATGATAAACCTTCCTGCACTTAAGGGGAAGATATTTTGTTGGCAGAAGGAAAGAGTTTTGAATTGCCAAGAGATACCAGAGAGTGAACATGTAAAAAAAGCCTGGAATTCAATCCTGTAATTGATGAATAGCCTGTGTTGCTCCTACAGGGCAATTCTGTACATCCAAGGGGGAGACAATGCTTACAGACTGCTGAAAAAAGTAATTGCCATCATGTGTATTGTGACTTTGTGTAAGGAATTCTAAAAACAATCGTGTTTCTTTTCAATTTAGATGACTGAAAGTATTGATTTAGAAAACCCGGCTAATCTAGGAGTTGAAGTTTATTCTTTGACTGTCAGGGTGCAAGATATTGCCTGTCCTAACTACTCAAGCAAGTATCCCTTTTACACTTCTTTTGATATTTTCCTGTACCATAACAGCATGGAGAGAAGAATACCATATGTATTTTGAATATATGCATGAGAAAATTTCGCAGCCATGCTTAACTGTGATTTAATCTTCTGTTATATTTCCAGATATCATCTACATTTACATCAGGATAAAGCCAGTGAATGAGTTTTTTCCAGTCTTCAGTAATTTATCATACGAATTTAATGTTCCAGAAGTTACTGCAGGTACAGTAAGTAGCACCTACATGATAGAAATAACGATAAATAACATTGTCATCTTGATAAGTGCCTTTTTGCTCCAAATGGATTTTCATATATTTGAATGAGGAGAATGGCTCAGTGTTCCAGTTCAACTGGGGTCTGACCGTACAACCCCCTACTACCCTTAAATAGACAAAACTGGCAACAACTCCAGTTAAACAGATGGAAGCTGAGACACAGACAATTTCAGCAATTGCACAAGAAATCTGTGACAGAGCCAGAAGCTGAACTCAGATGCCTTATTTTAGACGATCTTTCTGGTCTTGTTGAATTAGCCTTTTTGAGAGACTGTGATGGTGTAAAAAAACCACTGTAGAGTGACACAGATGAGTGAGGACTCCCTTGGCCCCAGGCACAGTGCAGGATGGCCACCCCACTGTCACCTTAGACCCAACTCACCTCAGGTGCAGTGGGTGCCCTGGAGATGGGGTGGGATGGGAGTGCTTGGATGGGGAGGCTTCACTCAGCCAGACAGCAGCCAGAGAAGCTCCTTGTGCCTGCAGCCAGGGTCCTTCTCATTCCTGCAACAACCTAGGACCAGTGGCTGCAAATGTGGCCTTAAAACTGAATTTGTTGAGACTATTCATGCTTGACTCTCACCTCAGCACCCTTCCTGTCCCCTGGTGACTCCTGCATCTCATGAGTTTGCTAAGCAGTGCCATGGCATCTTGACTCCTTGGCAATCCTCATGTGCCAGGTGCAACTGCCAGCCTGCTCTGTGCTGTGCTGCTCAGGGTGCAGAGGAGTTGTCACGGGAATGGCATCTTATCCAGCTTCAGCCTCTCCCTTGTACGACTCACTGTACCAAACACAGGCCTTCTGTCACAGGACCTCACTTACTGCTTTTATTCTGTTGGCTGAGAAAAAATTGAGACGTCTGTTAGATACATGCTGGATAAATCTTGACCCTCATACTGGAGGGTCCCATAAAAATTGAAGGTGTAAGGGACCTCTGAGGGTGTCAAGTCCAACTCATGCTCAAAGTGAAGCTAGTTTCAAAGTTAAATCAGGTTGCTCGGGGCCTCATATAGTTGAATTTTGAAAATCTCCAAGAGTGAAGACTTCACAGCCTCTCTGAGCCCCTGTTCCAGCTGAGCAGCCTTCATTACAGATAATTTTACCTTGCACCCAGCTGGAATTTCCTGTGTTGCGGCTTGTGTCTGTTCTCTGTTGCCTTTTCACTGTGCCCTTCTGAGAAGGGGGTATCTTGGTCTTCTGTATTATTGCCCTTTAGGTAGTGGAGCAAAGCAATTAAATCCCAGCTTTGCCTTCCCTTCTCCAGAGTGAACAAACCCAGCCTCACCAGCCTCTCCTCCTGCATCCTCTGCTCAGCCTCTGACATCTTAGTGTCCCTGCCTAGCCTTTCTCTAGTTTGTTGGCATCTCTCTTGTGCCTGGGCCCCCCAAACTGGTCACGGGTATCTTTATGAGTGTGGAGCAGAGTGGAGTAGCCATTTCCCACCACATGCTGGTAACACACTTGTTAATACAGCCCAGTATGCAGTCGCCATTCCCCCAGGGCTGAGCTGGTGGCTCATGTGTATTTTGTCCACTGGGACCTGGGGTCCATTCCTGCAGAGCTGCTGCTTGTTCAGTCAATCTCAGCCTGCGCTGACAGATCGGCTTGTTCTGGCCCCAGTGCAGGGCTTTGCATTAGTCTGTGCGGAGCTCCACGAGTCTGTTGGCTCACAGCTCCAGCCTGCAGCCCTGTCCTCCAGCACGTCCAGCACTGCCCCAGGCTGCTGTTACTCACAAATCTGCCAAAGTGGCCATGTCACCAAGGAAGACACCTGACTGCATCACTGCATCTGAGTAGAACATGGTAAAGCTGCCCACAAAACTCCAGGAGATTTAGCAGCCAGATAATCTAGTATCTACTTGAATTCATCAAATTATTCAGGCCGGGACAGGCTCAAAGCACAGCTGAAGGCGTCTGTGGCTATGGTCATCAGACCTGTGGGCTCTGTGGTGCTTCAGTGCCCATTTGCCTAAGCCAGGAGGCAGGGGGTGAGGAAAAGGCATGCTTCAAGCAGCCCCACCAGCCTGCCCCACAGCCTCCTCGCCCTTGCCATGGGCAAAGGAGCAAGCCCAGATTTCCAGCCCTCACCCTCAGGTCACTGGTTTCTTCCTTCTTTGTTCAGGAGAATCCTTCCAAGGTCCACAGTCCTGCCTGCCCTGTGGAGAAGCCATCCTTGGCCACTGCTGAGTACGGCAAAGCTGCAGCATGGCCTGGGACGGAGCTGGAGAGACTGGGAAGGCTGGGGCGGGGGGGCTGTCTCCCAGGGGGTCTGCCTGGCAGAGGGACCCTGGCAGCCGGGGCCCCTGCGGCAGCCAAACTGCCAGGAAAGCAAGGAGAGCTGAGGGGGACAAGGAGGCACAGGGCTACCGCTCAGCAGTCAGAGGACCCCAGCCTTCAGGTGCTCACACCAGCGCCTTGCATTGCTCAGCAGCCCATTGTTCTTGCCCAACTTTTATTTCTATGGTGCATGGATGGAGCTTGGCTTGCTAAACTGTTTCCCAGTGGATACAATGCAGTGAATTTTGCATCATTTCCTATTCTGTGTGTGTCTCCTGATACCACTGACATGTACCTTAGAAATACAATACCCGAAACCCATCTGTGGCATGGATATGTCTGTAAACCTCTCTGTGTCAGCCACAGAACTTTGATGGATACTGAGACTATCAAGAGAAATGTTTTTTTGGACTCAGACTGCTTTTCATTTTGGGCTGAGTGGACGTTAACAGGGTGCTTGCTATTGCTGTACCAAACAGGAGCCAACAGTTTGCAGTAGCGCTGGAGTTCACAGGGTCAGGAAAGAAAAAAAAAATGTCAGCCCTTCATTTACATCCTCCTTCTGTCTTACTCCATGCGTGTGGACTGTTCGTCCTGTATGTCCCAGTGTCACGTGGATGCATTTATCATCGAGTCAGTGTCTGCAGAGATGTGCGTGCACAGTCCCATCTTCGTTCTCACAGTTTACAGCACTGCCATTTGTAGTGTGCTTCATAAATGCTTGGCATGATGGCAATTCAAACTGCTTTTCAAACACCTTGGAAGGAACAGCAGCAATTGCTTTTCAAGGCAGACAAAGAGCCTTGTTCCTCCAATCAAGCCAGCGTTTGGGCTGCCACAAAGCAGGAGTCTGTGCATGTCGGTGCAGGGCCCAGGGTGGCCCTCACCGCCAGAGCATTTCTGTTGTGGCTTTTTACAGGCTCCTTGTATTTACTCCTTGGTATTTATTGCTAGCAGGCAAGCCCGTACACAAGGGAGCCATAGCACAGCATGGTGAGCTAGTATTTCTCACACCTTTGCATTACTTTTTTGAGGGTCAAAACCTCTAAAAAAATATTTAGTTCAGTTTCATCAAGTTTTAGTTGGAACAAGTATTCTGTACTCTCTTTTCCTTAAAAATGAAATATGGATTTTCTGTCTCTCAGTTGGATCCAGCATTGGAAGAGTGAATGCCAGAGACAAGGACTGGCCACCCAGTGCCATCACTTATTCCATTGTAGCTGGAGGAGGCACCAGGGATTACACAAACTTCTTCTGGATCAGCCCAACCACAGGAGATGTGAAGATTTTAGGTAGATTAGACTATGAAACAACTCGGAAACACATTCTCACAGTGCAGGCCTCAGACCAAGAGAAGACTGCAACAGCATCTGTGAGTAAATTCACTCTACTTCTCCCCCTTTATCTAAATTTTTCTCTCTTCTTCCTGACAAGAATGGCAAGACACTGGGCAAAGCACTTTGGTCTGTAAAAGGCAAGTCCACTCTTGCACAGAGCTGTATATTATTCAGATGAAAGAGGTGTTGTTCACTCAGTCTTGTTTTATTTCTTACAAAAGGGATTCAAGTAATACATATATAGTATATAATATTTTTAATGCTGTGTTTTTTGTTCCTAAGTCTTTTTTTCTTATTTTACCTGGGCAGTGAAATTGTTTTCTGTGCCCTAGACAATTTAACATATACTTTCTGGCTACGTATGTACTGGAAAATAGAAAAAGAACAGGGTCTTACAGCCAGATAGTACAAACTAATTTTAGCCATGCTAGTGCCAAGTCCTTTTTGGACCCTTTGACCCTCAAACATATTTTTTTTTTGTATGTGACCTTTTTTTCACTGCAAAGTACCCAAAGAAATGCGAGAATCATGTTGCAGTCCATCAGATTTGTGGTTTCATGGAGTGGGACAGAGGGGATGTGCTGCATACGTTGGGGATGGGATGAGGGCTTGGGCAGCCTCTTGGGATAATGTTGGAAGGCCCACCCAGTACAGCAGTATCCACATGTCCTATTGGGGATGGATCCTTACATGTGCCTTCCCCTGACCGTGATCTAGTTTTGTCCCTGATGGTGCTGTCTGGCAGGAGCCAATAGCATGCCAGGGACCATGATAACATGAAACAGTAGGGTTATGCTCAAGCTTGCTGTCCAGACCTATTTTATTCAGAAGAAAAAATATAGATGGTATATTCACAAAGGTATTTTATAGTCACTTCTTTCAAAGAATCCAGGTGTCCTTCATATACAGACTCCTTTTTACTCCTTTTCACGTCTTCTCCCTCATGACTGCCTTTTGTCTGATTTCTGCACATCTGTTGGGGGGGATACAGGTACTAGGCCTGCTTTCTATTGCAGCCAATCACCACCCACAGAGATGCTAGGTGGGAGGTATTTAGTCTCTTTAACATCTATAGTATTTCAAGGTGATGATTAAGGAAAATTTAGCATCAGGAACTTTTAATGATGACAAGTTTATCTGTTGTCTGTTAAAGACCAACAGACATTAGAGGGAAGAGCTTTAAGAAGGGTAACTTTTGCTCTCAGTGAACTAATCCCAGCTGACATTAGGCACATCTGGTGTTACCTGGGGTACTCCTAGCCACACAGAAGGCAATTACCAGCATTTCTCTCTCACAAGGAACAGTCTATAAAGAGTCTTCCTTCCTTCCATGGATCATGCTCTGAATTATTATTAAATACGCTAAGAAGCCAAACTAATGACGGTGAAGCAATTTGAGAGGTTTGGAAGGAAGTTTAATGAATACGTGGTACTATTATTATTTCTCATTCTTACTATGACACAATTCAGGTGATTCAAATAGTCAGACACATCAGCTCAAAACCCACATGGTTTATGAAGATGGTTCAGGTTAAGCAACCTGTTCCCAGAAGAGTGCTGATCACAAGAAGAATTGAAGGTCAAATGATCACAGACGTTTTCCGATAGAAACTAGTTTGGAAGGGAGGTTCATTTCTCTTCAACTGCTGTTGATCACAAGAGCAAAATGGGCAAAGCCAAACAGTTTCTGAAGTTAATAAAATTCTGGCTCAGAACAGTAGAGGAGCTTCAGCTTGCTATTGCTCTTTTATTTCAGGTAACTGTCAATGTTTTGGATGTAAATGATGAAGAACCAGTTTGTTCACCCAATTTCTATTCATTTCAAATCCCAGTCAGCTTAGCTGTTGGGATCAATATTAATGGCTTCCGGATTGAATGTCAAGATCGCGATTCTGATCCCAGGTCTTTCCGTTACTCCATTAATGAAGGTACTATGTCATGGTGTGTGAGCTGGGAGCAGTGCAAAAATCAGTGAATGCTGATGGTGCACTTTGATTTGTAAATAAAAGTCAAGGAGAGTTTGTGTGCTACTTCTCATGGTGAGCTAGTTGTGATCCACAAGTTCTGCACATCATTACTTTGCTGCTTACTAAAAGAGATATCTTTCCACAAGTTGGCTACAGGTGCTACCACCTAGAACCATTCCCTTGCAAGACTGGATTGCCTACCATGTTAATTAATTGGCAATTCATTACATAGTTGACAAGGACTTTAGAAGAATGAGCTGGAATGATATGCAGGGTCAAATTTCCCTTTGAATTACATCTGAGTAAACCTTGAGAAGTGATCATAGAATCAGCATGGTTTGAGTTGGAAGGGACCTTACAAATCACCTAGTTCCACCCCCCCGCCATGTGCAGGGATACCTTCCACCAAACCAGGTTGCTCAAAGCCCCATCCAGCCTGGTCTTGAACACTGCCAGGGAGGGGGCAGCCACAGCTTCTCTGGGCACCCTGTGCCAGTGCCTCACCACTTTCATTGTAAAGAATGTCTTCCTTGTATCTAATCTAAACCTACCCTCTTTCAGTTTCGTAGGTACAATTGTAGGTTCTGTTGCTTTGCATACCTTACCTTTATATGCTGGTACACAGTTCAAAACAGCTGAGCAAACCTGCGTGTCCTAGGTCCATGCTGTGTGCATTAAAACCCCATTTTAAGATCGTGTGCTTGAACCTAGTAATCAGCTGCATCCACCTGAAGAATTGCAGTGATGCTCAGGTTCACAAAAAAGGGAATGCACTCTCTTGGGGCAATTCCTTTTTTTTTTGCTGAGGTAGCTGCTGAGAAGGAGGGAGCCTATTGTCCAGATGACAGCAAAAAGCTGTGAGCATAAAGAGAAAGAACTTCTGTCCTACTGCAACCCCTTAACGCCACAGAGGAGCTCTGCAGCAGTGGTATTTACACTTGAGCCCATACAAAGGCTATGTTTGTATTAGTAAATTAGAGTCTGAGCACAGGCCCAGTTTTGGCTGTACAGACGTGAGCTGTGCCATGCAGTTGGCCTCTGCGCCACAGAGCAGCCCGTGGCCCATTTTGTGTTGTACAACAGACATGGTCTTCAAGGTCACTTCAACTCTGGAGCTCTAGAGGACAACAAGAGCAAACCAAAGCACATTTGGTGCCTTTTCATGGCTCTGATCTCTCACATGTGTGGTATGCTTGGAGCTTAACAGCTGGGGCTGGCCTGCCTGCAGCCCAAGCCTCTAGAGGCAATTAATGTCACCCAAGTCACTAGCTCTTTTCTGACAGACCGATTCAAAGGCCTCTGGAGATGCTGGTGGTGTCCATGTGGCCTGGGGGCACTCCAGGGACACCCCAGCATAGGAACAAGCCCTCCAACAGCATAGGGTCCTCACTCCAGCTGGGTGCTGCTGCTTCTGGGTGCTCTCCAGGCTGTAAGGACAGGTCCTTTGGGTGCCCCCTTGTGTGCCCTATGACTCTGAAGTCTTTCCACAGCCTCCTCTCAGCTGTGTCCCTGTAGAGGGTCTTATTCCATATTTGAATGCTTTTATCACTGTATTGCTTTATCTGATTTTATGTAACATCAGGAAGATTGAGGAGCCATTCTTGTCAATGATATTTCACTGCACAGGTGTAGAGTGATCCATAACAAGTTGTCAACAGAAACCGATATTTTTGCTTGTTCCGCACATTTACTTTAATGTGGGATTGTTTTTCTCTTTAGTTCCTGTTTTGGCATTGTTTGTGTTTTTTCTACTGCTTACAGGAAATGTGAACAATCATTTCACCTTTTCACCAAGTGCCGGCTCCAACACATCTCGGCTGATTCTTGCATCGAGGTTCGACTACGAGAGCGGGCTTGATACAAACTGGATTTACAGACTGCGCGTCTATATAACAGATGACAATTTACTGTCTGCCAGGGACAGAACTACACATCTAATTAAGACTGGAACGGTGACTTTAAGCATCAGAATTATCCCGAACCCAACTACTGTCATTACCACAACAGTAAGTTCACTAAAAATTATGTTCACCTCGGTGGTTCTTTCAAGGACTACTCTCCATGGGAGTGAAGAAATTTGGGTAAATGTATGCAGAAGGAAAACAAAAACCTACAGTGGGTCCAGCTCTGGGAAGTGCTGAGCCCTATGCTCATACATTGAAGCCAAACATGGTTGATGTGCTCGGGGTCGTGAAGAATTGGTCCCAGGTACAGAGGCATAACATGTGGTTTTTATTTTAGTTTCTGAAACAAAAAGGGCAAGTAGCCAAAGGACCAGGCATGCTGCCATTACCATGTAACTGGAAAGTTAAAGATTTTGCCAGCTTTATTTATTCTTTTTATTAAGGAAAGAACAGGGGTTAACCTTTTCTTGAGACCTTAAAACTACCTCATGCATTTTGCACTACCTCTTTTTTTATTCATAGCTATTTACCCCACCAGCTGCCTTGCACTTGAATGTGCTTCTTTAGTGGCAGGACACATTAATCTGTGGCTCCTGAAGTTGGAATAGGCAACAACAACAACAAGAAATCCTTATCACTTGGAAGGGGCTTTTTTCTGTCCCTGAGGTCACCCCCACATTAAACCTCGAGCTGCCTGTCAGGAGTTGAAGCTGTTGTGCACAGCCTCATCATGTCGCTGAGGTTTCAGCAGCTTTCAGACAGGCAAAGCCAGAGGGGTGGGATGGGTTTTTCCTGAGCTCCCTGCCCATATGGGGGTTCATAGGTGATCTGGGGAAGCCTGCACAACTTTTGGCAGCTGGGGTGGGATCTGATCTCGCATAGCCTGTGGAGCTGTGGGCCTGTGTCCTAGCAATACAGTCTACTCCTCCACACAGCCATCCCATGCAAGCTCTGGCTCACCAGTTTCATTTTGGAGTTGATTTTCATCAGGCTGGTGCATGACATGAGGAGAGCTGGCTTTCGTCCTGCCTGCAGAAGCAGCACAGCTCTGTCCCCTTCCTTGTGCTGGTGGCTGCCTTCATCCTTTGCTCCACCATCTCTCCATCATCCAGAGTCCACCCGTTTTCTGCCTGCCTGCAGATGGCATTACCCTTTTCTCACTTGCATGCAGGAATGAAAATACAAGGATGCTGGTCAAGGGGTAAAAGAGTTATTCACTGTAAAATGGTCCAGATCTGCTAGGAACTACTGGTAACTGAGCCAGAACTGGGGGATTTTGCACACAGCCCATGCAAATCTGGATGCTTCACTACGAAAATGCTTAAATCCAAATTTGCAGACTGATTAATAACCCTGTTTTTATCTAATACTGTGTTGGGAAGGAATAAATGGTTTTCTCACAGCCTTCTCCCCCCCCTACTTGATGTAGAAATTAAAAGTTAAGCTGAATAACAGAATTTATTCTGTATTTCTTTCCCATGCTTTGTCACAAATACAAACAGTCTAGGCCACATACCACAACATTAAATCTGCCTCCCCAGAGATATCAGCCTTAAACTTTCAGTCTGTTTTCCAGAAGAGCGCTTCCATTACATCAGCTTTTCCTATCACTACTTGTTACATGTGTTCGGTGCAGCAACTTGGTGAATCAGATGCTAGAAGGCTGGTAGTGTAGAAGTCCCATTACAAAAAGTCACTTGTGACTCCAATCCCAGTGAGGATGGAGTGGTGGTGGTGATCTTGAGATTATCTGAGAATTTCTCTAAGGGCTGGATATAGCTTTTTTTTTGCAAGGCTACGTAAGTTTTTTTTAAAGGTATTCTTAAACAGGAAAGAAATACATGCCCTACTGAATTTCATACACAGTGTGATTATAAATGTCTTACAAAAAATTAAAAACTTCAGTAGACAATCAAAACTAATAGTACCACACTAGGTAATGACCTAGGTAGAGCAAACAAGTAATTTCTGGTCCGTGTGAGGATAGCTTCGTGATGGGACCTTGATGAATGTGTTGCTAGTGCCGAGTGAAGTGCCAGCTCAGAGCTGTGTCTCCCGGCACTCGGGAAGATGTGGGAGATTGAAACGCCTCAGGAAGTGTGGTTTTCCCTTTTGAAACAAGTCACAGGGAAAACAAAAGGAGTGTCATTCCTTATTATACAATAGCCCAATTCCTCGTGGTTCAGATCCTCTTACACAGGGGGCCAAATGATCACTGCAGGGAAGATGACCTACTTCCAGTTTTGCCTTACGTAACAAGAAACCATTATCACAGTAATGGCAGTATTCCCTGAACTTGCTCACCCTCCAACAGCATGCTTGCAGCTTCTCAGGCAACCTGAGGCTTTAAACCCCACCACAGCACATTTGTTTTAATATAAGCCACTGAAACATGATCTGGAACCTCTTTTTTACGTCATGGGTGTGCTCCGTTTCACCTGCCTTTGGTTGCCCCAGGAGCTTGGTGGTCCATCTCTCAGTTGACTTGGTAGTCAGCAGGCAGGTACATGGGATGAATCACTGTCTCCAGCAGACACTGTCTCCCTCTGCCCATCATCTGCAGAGCCCTGGGGCAAGCTTGGGCCAGGTGCTTCACTGCAGATGTTCAACCAGATGAAAGGTGCCGTTGGTGTCAGTAACTGTACAAGTATGAGGCCTTGAGAATCTTTTCCTATCTTGTTTTAAAAGCCTGGCTTCACTGTTGTGACGAAAAGGGAAAACCTCTACTCTGAATCAGCGTGGTACGTGCCGTTCGTCATCACCCTCGGCAGTTTGCTGCTCCTTGGACTGCTGGGGTACCTGGGGTTCCTGCTGGTGATGTGGGTCCGCACCCGCTGCCCTCCGGCAGGCAGAGCAGACGGCGCGCCTCTGTGAGTCCTCCTGAATGTCACTCTGGGGAGGTACCCAGCAGCACCCGGCAATGACACAGATCAATCAGGCCCTTCAGCAGTAATGAAATCGGTGCTTTGAATATTTTATAGCTGCATGCCCTTCACTGTAGTAACACTGTTACTGGCTACAGTGATATTTGATGCTAATTATATGAAATCAAAGAAAAAGTGTCCATGAAATTTTATTTCATGGATTTAATAACAGTTTAACAAATGCATTAGCTGAAGGTAACAGTGGAATTAACAGTTATGACCTCTAAGGACAGCTACGCTCATGAGGCACAGTCTGGGTCCGTGCCTGACTATGCTGACTAAAAATACAAACATTTTTTGTTTGTATTTGGCTCCCACTCCAAGGGAGCTCCCATCTAGGTAGTTACTGGATACATATTCCTCCCTTTCAGCTACGGATCCCAGACTCCTTTCCAAACCTTCACGCTCATGCCAAATGCTATTTTCTGGCAAAATTCCTGCATATTTCCTGGAGTTTTACCCAAGTCCCTTGCAAGGCCCTGGCCCATAAACATTTGCGGTACCTCCAAATGCTCGTGCTTGGCAAAAGCCACGGAAGCACCTGGGACCGGCTCTGGTTCATTGTGGGAAGTGGCAGAGATCCCCGCTGGCTGCCTTCTCAGCACGCTGGAGCCAGACTGCCTCTGCATTGACTTTTTACTTCACAAAACAAAAATAAGCAGCACTTTAAGTGGACTGGGATTAAAAAAAAGGATTTCTATAAGTATTCTGAGGGTTTGGGCCTAAATATAGAAATTATACTAAATGTAAAGAGGTAATATATGACTGTGATCATAATTCAAATGGTGCGTGCAAGGAATTTAGCAATTTGTGATAAAAATGGCGAATCTATCAGCATATAGCTTGCCTATTGTTATTACTTATTAATAGGGCAAATGATTCATCAGGAGCCAGGCTCTCTCATTAAAAAACAATTTCTGTATGTTCAAAAACATTTACAACCCAGCAAATATGTTAAAAGGTATTATCTGAGGACATGAGATCCAAAAAATTGACCTTCCTCCAAGGATGGAACTAGATGACAATATTTGAAAATGTATTTTTCCAGATTATATAAATCCATCATGCTATCATCATTAAGACTTTATTTTTTTAATATCATGCCTACTTGGAGAGGTGTTAGATCAATAATTGGGGCTGTTTTCCTGTTTGAGAGCAGCATTAAATCATGCAGACCTTCAGTGAAAGCAAAACCAGAAACCAAATAAATCAAGCAAATCCTAGAACTCAAGGAAACACATCCTTCTTGCCAAATGAAAGACAACAAAGCATGATATTTTTATATAGGCAAAAGTATGAGATTTGTTAACTTCACTCAATCTTTTTTTCATTACAGGATAAATGCTCCAGGTGTGTATCTCTTTTCTACATTTTAATAATTCACAAGAACACCTTGTTTATGATTCAGTGTAAAATTTGTAAATCTATTTCTAGACAAATAAATTTGACCTGGTGGAAGGGTACTGATATTAAATAACCCTGTCTGATTATGGGAGGCCTGTGTAAGTGACTTCATGGCCCTTTTGGTCTTCAAATCTACTAACTATTAGGTAAAAATCAGATTCAGAGTAGCCTGGTATTCTGGCATGGATGCTAAAGAATTACTGTATTTTTCACATGCAATTCTTATGCTATCTCTTAAAAAATAATCTCATCCCTCTACAGTACCTTCAGAAGTCCTCTCCACTCAAATTCTCTGTTTTCTCATCCCTTCATTTGCTCCCTTGACACCACCATTTCATGTACCTGAAGATTTATTTTACAGTATTGGTGCTTTTAAAGGGGTTTGTGTAACTTAGCAGGGGTGTAAGTTGCACATAAAAACAAAAAGTGTTATTTTAAGCAGTTGTGTTCCTTTTAGTCCCATTAGCTTTCTGCTAGCAAGCATGGCTCTTATGGTCCCAGTAAGACCCTGCTTTTATAACTCCCTCTCCTCAATCAGTATCTCCTAGCTTGAAAAATCATGACTAACAAAACCCAACAAAATTAGCTGTTCTCTTGGTTGCCCAATTTGAGACTTTTCAGCATTGGCTGGTTTCCAGAAAATAGATGTTTGATGCTTTCTGAAAAACTCATTCCCAAATGCTGGGCAGCGAAGTTCAGACAGAACAGGTTTCCCATCAGTGCTCACGTTGAGACCCATCTGCAGCATTTCAGAGTATTACACGCCTGGTTGTAAAGTCTGTTGGTGGCCAGGCATACGGTTTTCCAAGGAGCAAGGAGTGAGCAAGAAGAAATCATAGCAACTAGTTGGATATCATGCACAAATCCATGCTGTCGAGATGCCTGTGTCACTGCTGCCGTCTTTGTTTACATGTGGGATGAGTTAACAGTGTGGTAAATTCACACATAACCAAACTGTTCTTCAGTCTGAATTTGACTTGACTAGTTCTGCAGCACTTCCCTGTTTTGTCTCCAAGCGCATGTTTGAATGCACAGGCTTTGCAGCTACAAACATTAATGGAAAAAAAAAAAATCTACATTTGTAGTTCAAATATGCCCAAAGGGGAATTTTATATTATTTAGAAAGGGAAATTTGTTAAAGAAACCATTGTTATTTATCCAGTACTGAAGGGATAAGACTTTTCAGGGATAAACTTTTGATTAGTCTTTGGCAACTGTGGATTTTCACTCCAAAATATTATGAAGGAGTTTGCTTTTTGAATAGTATGAGGGATCAACCTTTGAAAAGAAATAAGGCTTACTTGAGATGTCACAGAAGTTGGGTACCAAAAATGTCTATTTGTTTGAGGAAATCTTGGTTTTAGTGTCTATAGTCACTGTCAGAAAAATTTTTTTCTTTTCCATGTGCATTTTCGCTTCTGTAGAAAAGAAGAAACCCAAGAAAGAAGTGGTTATGGTAAGTACTGCTGGCCTCAAAACAAACCCGTTTTCCCAGCCCCATCAGGCAATATGATTGTAGGACCCTTTCTATGAAAAGTGCCTGTTTTCCAAAGAGCATATAAGAATGATAGACGAGGAAAAAAGGATTGCCCCCAAATGCAAAACATTTCAGTGTCCCACCTGGTCTCTGTATTTGGAGGCAACACTGGGTGTGAGAGGTGCTCACCCACGCTGTGGCCCCTTTGCTCCCAAGTGCCGAATCTCCAGCCTCTCTGGCAGCCCTGTAGATGGGAGGCCTGAGGGGCCGTGGCCAGAGAAGCGATGAGGAGAGGAGACTTGCTGCAGCCACAGAGGCAGGAGGAGAAGTGCCCCAGCTTCACTGATGGCAGCACTGGGCTGCTGAGACACCCCTGACCTGTGCAGCTGACCCTGACCTGCCTGAGTGCAACCAGTACAGTACAAAAGTGTACTCAAGCTGTAGAGAGTTTGGTCTTGGTAAGCAGTTTGCAGAAAAATGCGGTAGTTATTTCCACTGTAATAGATGTTTCTTTGCTCCTAGATCTTGGGGCTCTTTCCGTTTTCATAGGCATTGTAGCATAAAGGCTGCAAGGCACTTTCATTAGTGTACTCTCCCTCCCCAAGTTCTTCAGAGAGGGGATTCCCAAGCCTTCTCCGGGTGGAGGTAACCCTCTTGTGCTTACACACATGGAGGCATTTAGCATGTTAGACCTTATTAATTCTCCTTTGAATATCTAGTGGCAACACCCTTACACCACAAATGGCTTTTGTTGCCAGTTTCAGTTAAACCCAGCCTGCAGGAATGCAATATACAGGTCATACAAATGCACCTCCATCCATGTCGGTCACCGTTTCCAAGTCACTGCTCCTCCTTCTTACTTAACTAATTCACAGAATTCATTTCACAATTTGTGTCTCTTCACAGACAATGACAAAGCTAAACACTGTGTTCGATGGAGAAGCCAGAGACCCAGGTAATAAAAAGCAATTAACAGTGAATATGAATATTTGGCTGGAAACAAACTGGATTAGTTGATTTAAATATGGTTCGACATTTGCTTTTCAAGTTTCAGGTTGGCTGTTTCCAAGGAGAATGGGAGCTGTATTTCACAGATAGTGAAAATCAAGACAGTTCCCTAGTAACATTTCCAACGGTAAAATACACTTACAGCCCTTGAAAGCACACATCCGATGGGCAGATTATTCACTGCTCCTCTGCTAAACCTGAATATATGGATCTGGTATAGAAAGGTGGGAGGGGAGGAGGAATTTGCTGCAAGCCTCCAGCTCTGGTGCTGTCATGGCTACGTGGTTTCACCCTTCCCATGTCTGGGAAATGGCCAGCAGATTAACATAGCTGCAGATGTACTGATTTCGTCTCTTAAACCTCTCCCTGGATGCAGGGTGGGTGGGTGAGTTACTCGCTCCTGCACAAACCTCCTCCCTTGCAGCAAGGGTGCATTGCTGCTGTTTAGCTAGCGCTCGAGCATTGCTTGTTGGGCAGGAAAGGGAAGGTCATTTGCTTTTAGATACAGTTGTGGTGCTATCAGCTGCTGAGTGTGTCACCAGGCTCTAGCTATGCTAACTCTGAGCATATCTGATTAGCCAGCTGGGAAAAGTGAAATTAAGGCAAAAGCTCGGAAAACCAGTATGACCTGGAGTTGTAGTGCTTATCCCCTTCCCCAAGTGACGGTCGCTGTGCTCTGCAGCAGGGTTCATTACAGAAGAATGTTTCTTCTAAGGGTTGGTCTGCCTTACCTCATCTTCCAGAACCACAGCTCCTGCCAGAGCCCTGCACCGTGATGCTTGGCCTGGCCTTAGGGTGCCCAGCCCCGTGTCTGATGGCTGAGGGTCCCTGTGTGGAAGGAGGGTCTGGTAAAGTGTGAAAGTCAGTCAAAATAAGTCTTTAACAAATAGATCCAAAAATAGGTCCGAAACAATAGGTCTAAAAATTATCCAGAAGAAGGCAGGCTTGCTTCAAGGCTTGGATTCATCTGGCCAAATTTCCACACAAGTGCCTGTACCTTGTGTTTCCTATTAGCTGGCTCGGAGATGTCGGATGCTGTGAGCTAATGGGAAGCACTAGGCATGGGGACTTAAGTAGAATTTGGGCAAACAAATGAGACCCTACTGTGCAATTAAGTCCATCCACAAGGCTGCTCAAGGCTGGTTTGGTCCAGGTCCAAGCCCAGCTGCTCTTTATGAAGAGATCTGGACGGATGGGCTCTAAAGTCCCTGCTTTTTCCCTGTGTAACTGCATTTGTAATGTATTAAACATGGATGTTGTCTCGGCTGCTGCAAGAGCTACTTCCTGGTGTTTTCGCAGGATGGCTGCTGGCTCTCTTCCTCAGCAAACCTGACCACACCAGACTTCAGGATATCTGAGCCCATCCAAACTGCCCTCCAGAGCCATAGCGTTTGCGTCACGCCTGACACAAACATTAAGCTATAACACAGCAGAGAAATGTGTCCTCCCAACGCCTCCTCTCCATGGCTCATCCCAAGCCCTAGAGGATCAAGTGTTGGCAGTTTGGAAATGAGATTTAATATTTCCCAGGACATCATCTGTCGAGTATAACTAGGAGGAATGGTCAGGATCTGCTTCCTGATCTGTGCTGCTTTAGCATACCTGCCTTGTAAGCAGTCAGAAAAAAATAACATGTAAAGAGATCCAGTTTCATCTTTATTTGCTCAAATTGTATTGATGTGTCAGAAACCATTAATTCTGATACAAACTGTAACATAGTGACACGTAACCACCGTTTCCTTCCAGGCCTTAATGGTCTTTTGTTTGTCTCATATTAATAATGTTTAATTACAAGAAGTGCCACTATAACTCTTGATTCTCTGTTTAGGAAGAGACAGTTATTTAGACCGTGAGGCCATCACACTGGACATGTGGCAATTTTTCCACCTGTCTCTATGTAGTAAATGAAGTGAAAGAGAAGATACTTGCTTTTAATGTACAAGTAAAAACTACCCATAAAATCTGAAGAGGGACAAAAGTCTTTCTAACAAGGAAAGTTATCCATGTGTGCTAAACAACCCAAATTTAACAGTGTTTTATACATGTGAGGGAAGCACGTACTTGCACAAACAGAAAATACATAGTATTTCACTGTAGTAATGACAATGTGCACAGAAAGCCTGGAGTTAGGCATTGTGGGCAAATGGAGAAACAATGCATACAGCTGAAGCTCATTTGGGATCCCAGATTTCCAAATCTTGGGTCAGCCTAGATGACCTGACATTGTCTGGAAGATGTATGTAGCATATTGTGCTCCTAGCAGTTTTTGCTACCTCAGGTAGGCAACTCTACTTGAAAAAATAGGCACAGACATATGCAATGGCCTTGCTCAGCACAGCCAAAGGCAAGAATTTTGGGAGTTGTAACAGCTAAGGACCATGGATGTGTTTGTTACAGTGCCCATGTTAATCCGTGGTAACTGTAACTTGGGTAGAGATAAGAGGATGATAAGAAGGTCCTTATTTTTTGGAATAGGAATGTTTTGAATATTCCTGTTCCCCAAACCACAGAACCAGTTTTTATACTGATAGGATAGCATCTCCCTTGCGCGGCCACTGTGATACCCAGGTCCCCATGCTCGCCTGAGGAATTAAGGCTTTCCCTCTTGGGCTACCTCCCCAACTCAGATGATTTTCCAGGTGCTTCACGTTTCGCATTTCAACCCCATCCTGAGAACTGTCATGCCTTAATCTGCTAAAGCAGGAATGGTTTTAATCAGTTGTCTTTTCTCCCTTGCAAGTTACTGGCAAAATGTACGAATTCAATACACGGTCAGGGGCCCGGAGGTGGAAGAAGGACGACGAGCCCCGTCAGCCAGCGCCGGCCGTGCAGGTAACATCCAGTACCACAGACGATAGCGGCCAAGGGACAGACAGAGCAGAGGCACCAAGCAAAAAAGAGATTTCAGAGAAGAGGAAAGAGCCGACTGCAGAGAGAAAACCAGCTGCCAGACTCTCAGCTGGTCAATCAGGAACACCAGGCGAGGATGGGCTGAGGTTACAAAAGCAGAAAGAGGAGTCTCAGGACAGGGGGTTATCCTCAGCAGCCCCCTACGGCAGATCCTGACCTTGTCTCCCAAAACGTACACTGTGTTGCCGTTGAGCCAGCCTTAAATCAGAGTGCACGAGACTCCAAGGCACCTCCAGAACGACCCCTGCTCTGAACAGCTGTCCTGGTTTCAGCTGGGATAGATTTCATTTTCCTGCTGGTAGCTGCTGTGTTTTGGATTTAGTATGAGAAGAACGTTGATAATACACTGATGTTTTTAGCTGTTGCTAGGAAATGAAGGACTTTTTTCAGTTTCCAGCATTCAGCTAATGAGCAGGTGTGCAGGAGCTGGGAGGGAGCACAGCCTGGCAGCCAGCCCAAGCTGGCCAATGGAAATACTCCATACCATAGACATCATGCTCAGTTGATAAGTGGGGGTTGGCTGAGGGGCAGGAATCTCTTTTTTTTCTGGGAGTTTGAGCTTTTCTGTGAGTTCGGTCTTTTTTTGGGAGTAATCACTGCTCAGGGACTGGCTATGAATCAGGTGGTGCGAAAGATTGTATTGTGTATGGCTTGTTTTGCATATTCATTATTATTATTATTAGTAGTAGTAGCATTTCCTCTGTGGTGTTATTAAACGGTCTTTATCTCCATCCAGAAGTTTTCCCTTTTGTCCATTTCTCCTCCCCATCCCACTGAAGGGGAAGGGTAGGGGTGAGCAAGTGTCTGTCTGGTGCTTACTTGCCGGCTGCTGGGTTAAACCCCAACAACAGCCAAAGAATCAGGCATGATTTTCTCTCTATACATCTCAGCTGAAAAACCTAAGGTGGCCATTGCTGCGTAAACTAGACCCAAAGGCAGGATGAAGCCGGACTTACCTTTTGCAGCTGCAGGTAGCAGTGGGAGAGAAAGGGAGGACGTGAAAGAAGGAGAAGAGGAAATGAAAGCAGAGTCACGGACAGAAGTGTACGCTGCCCACTGCTCCCAGGCTACAGCTGCTGGCAGTTCCCTCCTGGAAGAGCTCTGTGCCCCCAGACTGACAGGGCCCCATCCCCTGAGCACCTTCGCGGAGCGCAGCGCACACACGGACACGCTTTCTCACCGGTGAATGGGGCCTCCTCTCCCTGCTGAGCAGCAGAATGGGAGAAAAGCACATCAGGGTTGAAAAATTTGCTGCTAAAAGCAGCTAAAAATATTTTCATTCAGTACTTCATTTCAGCCCTCCCTCACCTTCCCATCTTGCTGCAGAAAAGACCATGACTTGAAAGTAGTTTTGGAGTGGAGAAAACCCACAGCTTGTTACGGTATCGCAGCCTGTCATGTCAACGCTTTCAGCTTATTTATCTTTTGTAACACTAGCAGCGTTCAATATCTTCGCCTTTGGTATTTCCTCTGGTGTATTTAATGTTTTACAGAATCAAGTGGAACACACTCAAAAGAATAATGACAACAAACACATAGAGTGAAATAATCTTTCCTGATTGTGGGCACGTATAATGTAAGTGCTATCTAAGAACCTGATATAAAACAAGCAAGCCCAGGAAATTATTTAAATCTGAAGAAAATTAGTTATAAATGATGACTTAATACTCCTTGCCTTGGCTTCTTTTCTTTCCTGATTACAAAAAGTTTTTTTGGCATCAAGGGACTGATATCAGGTGGCAAAAGAAAATACTCGATTTAAGTCAAGCAGGGACAGTCCATGAAGATTTTATCCAATCTGTCACATGCATTGTTTTTTGTCATACAGTGGAGGACCTGGATGGAGAGGCTCAGGGTAATTTCACCGAGGATCCTGTACTTTACAAAGCCACCTGTCACGGTGCTGTGACTCTTTGCTGTGCTCCAAAGGAGTGGTTTGGCTCAGGAACAACTTCCCTTACAAACACCAAATGCCTTCAGTCAAATGCCATTTCATTGCGCAATCAGAAACCCAGCATGTCATGAACGCCACAGTGATGGAGATAGGAGAGAGTGATTTACACTCTGAGCATGTAATCAGTTTACTGCGTCTGTGACGGTTGTTATAGTGTTGTTTGGCCCTCCAGCACTAACAGGGCTAGCCACACATTCAGAGCTCCAACCCACCTTTGTTTGCATTCGTTTGCTGTAAATACGACATATTTGATTTCTATGCAGGTGGTTTTCCAGCCACACCGGGAAATTCTGCGGTAAGTGGTAGTACTGCTGTAACTCTGATCTTTCTATCACTCTGACATCAAGCTGCCCACAGGCATGCCTGGCACCTACAAACATTACATCTTCATTACCTGAAGAAGTTAACTGCATTGTTTTCATGATGGGAAGACACATAGTCTTTTCTATTTATTTCCTGAGCATTTCTCTAGGGCAGCAGCTCTGCTTGCTTGATTCCTCTCACTCTACTTTTGCGATTAAGAGATAATTAGCTCTTTTATAAGGGGAGGCAGAGACGGGCTGTATTGTCAGCCAGGAAACCTGGAAAAATATGGATGAAAACTCATCTTTCTTTACTAGTGTTCCTGCTGCTGAACTGTACAAACTTCTTTGCTTCCTTCTCAGGAAAAAAAGACCCAAACAGCAGAGTAACACAGTATCACAGCTTGCTTTCAACATCCGTGTATGCAAACAGTTTGTCACGGTCAACACTGTTGGTGCCATAGTCTCCCACAGCTGGCCAACAGCTGGGTGAAAAGCAGCTACCCTCATAGTGATGCTCACATACCTCCAAACAACTGACTGCTCTACAAAGCGGCACCATGCATCTAAGAGCTGACACTGCCCAGGGTACCTCCATCCAGTTGAGGTGAGCTTAGCTTAGTTGGTGCACTCAGCCTTCTGGGGGCAGGTTCAGACAAGACAAGGCATCTTCTGAGTCCCATGCGACTTGCTGCACAGGGAAACAATAGTGCTGAGCATAAAGCACAGTTACATGCTTCCTTACTCACACTGTTGCTTCAATATGTGCAATGCTGATCTCCAGCTCTGACTAGTTCTTCATCCTGATCTTCACTGTAAGACCTTATTTTGGCCATGCACAAAACCACTTTCCTTGCTCAGGATCTGCGAAACCAAGGAGTAACAAGACTTTACTGGAGCATCAGCTTTATGCAAAAGCAGCACAATTTTCCTGTCCGTTGCTCCTACTACTATTGACTTTCCTCCCTGTGAAGGCATCAAGAATGAATTTGGGTCTCACTGAGCCAAAGCACAGCCATTCATTTCTCTGGCCTGTTTTTGGTAGAGCAAAAGCTGAGGAGACAAAACCGACTGACCTAGATGCACACTTACTGCATATTGTATGGAACAATATATGAAAAGATACTTCGAATATATGTAAAAGAAACATATGTTGTCTCATAAAATCCAGATTATAATACTCACACTGTGCAGCACAGCTTAAATGCCAGAAACCTCATCTAATTTTTAGACTAGCTTTTGTGCTTTTTTCATTCAGAACGGTCTTTGAGAACACAGACCCAGTCTTGAAAACTGCCACTAGATGGACTGAGAGCGAGGACTAAGTGCAGGCTCTAGACAATAAAGGCATTTAGTTACTGGAACAGTTCGCTAAGACTGTGAGGCCTTTTCATCATTAGAAGACTTCAGCAGTCAAGAATGGCCACTGTGTGCTGTAGAGGATCAGACCAGATGATGGGAACAGCCTCTCTAGACTTCAACAGCTCTGTTAGTCTCTGTGCATATAGTTATGCGGTGTGAACTTTGGTGCCATTTATTAGAGAGTGATGACATGGATATAAGCTGAGACTGGAAGAGTAAGAAAGGTGCCTGGTGGTTCCAGCACGGTGGCTGGGGGCAGCAGTTCCCAACCTCCAGCAGCCTGTTACATGTTAGCTATAGATTTTATCCAAAGTCTACAAAGATTAGTGTGAATTCTGCCACAGCTTTGGATTGCTGTGTCTCTGCCTATTACACATCTCTGAAGTGCTTTGAGACCTTTGGCTTAAAGTTGTTTTGAACGTTTTGAGAGTGATTATGAAAGAGCACAGGCCACTTTTCCCGACTGGGTCTAGCTCCCCCAGTAGTTTAAGTGTGATCACATTACTGTTTTTTTGGTGCTTTTCTCCAAAGCGAATGTACTTCTAACGCATAAATGCTCTGCTTTCATAGTGATATTATAAATAGGACTTGCAATAAACATCAGAAGTCTCAGCTTCTGGCCATGTAACTTCATTTTTATCAAGGAATGTGAAAGTGGTGATACTGTATTTGTTCATGGTGTCCAAGAGACCTACACAGGAGAACAGTTTCAGCTGCAGAGATGGAGGATGTCTGCCCAGGAGACTGCCACTTCGCAGGAGCAGGAGGTGGGGCTCGGACCCCCTCAGAGAAGGGGACGGTCACACAAGCAGAACAATCCTTCTTCTCCTGAGCAAAGAATCGCTGCTGGGTTATTTTATGCTATCCAGGTTGCAACACCATAATGGCAATCACGTTTTAACAGCAACACTGACCCCCAGTGGCTCGGCCGGCGGGGAACCAACCAGGCCAGGGGGAGGGAAGGGGCCGGGGTGCGCCGGAACTCGGGAAAGAGGGCAAAGGCAGAAAGAACAAGGAAATTTGAGAAAAACAGGTGGGAAAAGCTGGGTCGTCAGATACTACAACAGAGTGGACACATCCAGAAAGATGATCCTGTTACGGGAGTGATTTTCTTGGGGAGCACACTGGGTCATTTCTGGAACAATCAAGTGCCCTCTTTTCCGTTGAGCTTTTCCCTTCGCTACACGGAATTGAACCCTTCCCTACTGCTGGTGTAAGCCACAGGATGGATGCCCCTGTACTTCGTCAACTACTCTTTCGTATCCATGCAGCCTGGGTGCAGCTAGCAGGCGGGGAAGGATGCTCCGACGTTTCTCTGCAGGGCTACGGACAAAGTCATAAGGAGTTGGATCCAATTCGTTTTCACATTGAGCTTCTTGAACACTCCTCCCTGCAATACTCAGCCTTACTACGTCTTCCTGCTTCAGGCAAACAGTATTACCAGACTGCTATCTACAGAAGAGGCTGAGCTGTCCCCATTGACTGCCAGCAGCCAGGGCTAACCACCTAATTAACCTGCTCTGGAACAGCCTTATAGACATGAGAGCATGCAATCTGCAGCAGAAGCATCTACAAGACCAGACGCCTCCAAAATTCCAGAAAACAAAACAGCAGTTCAGAAAAGTGACGGTGTTCAAAGACAAAGTGGACTCCAGCTTCTGCCAGCGACCTTCTGTCAGAAGCTGTTTCCTATTTCCTACGCTGAGAGACAGCAGTATTTACTTATTATCAAAGATTAAAAGGCAAGGACTAAAATCCAGATGTGCAACCTCACCTATTCAGCTGCTACCCTGCTCTGAAAGTGTCTGAAGAAGTTAGAGACCTTGGTCTGCTGATAAAAGCCTCCCCAGGTGCTTGAGCATGGAATTCTGTGCCTGCTCAGAGAGACCAAAGCCCTGACAGTGTCCAACAGCGGCATATCAAGCTCAGTGAGGAATTTCCAACTGCTTTGCCTGATGCCAGGAGGTGTTTTTAGGTCCTACCTACCCCACCACTCTGCAGGGGCTGAGAGGGATGGGGGGAAGTGAGCAGAGCCTCTGCGTAATGTTCACTGGCTGTCTGCTCTGAGTGCACAGTCTCTGTGGGACAGCTAACTCGCTTTAGCATACCCACCAAAGTACCCAGTGCACAGGACCAGAAAAGCTGCAGCTGGTACCTTATACCCTTTCATCCCTTCTCCCCATCGTTGTTGTGTTTGGCATGAGGGAGCCAGCTGAGATGATCAGCAACGGACTAAAGTGACAGACACTTCAGGCCAATATTTCAGTGCTGCTCTGATAGGTCAGTCAGGACAAAGGTGGATGCTCCCATGGATTTCCTCACACACAGCCAGGGATTAATCAATTCCGTGTTCTTACACACTGCTGAAGACATCCTGCCCCATCAGTGAACCAGAAGCTTCTTCCGTGAGTTAAAAGAGCATGAACTTACCCACTTCACAAAAAGCAGCAGCCAGCATCAGGGTGCCTCTAGCCAGAACTCAGCTGTAACCACTCTGCTGGGTTGTCTTCTGTAGAAGATTCACTGTCCTTTCGGCTTTGCTAGCTGTCGGTCATGACATGTGGTTGCAACCAAGTGGTATCCTGAGGGATTAATCCTGAAGGGACTGATTCTTCACAGTCCTGCCCATTTCGGGGCACCAGCACTGACACATGGCAGGTAAAACTCCGTCGCTCCAGACTGAAGGCCTATTGCACTTGCTATAGATCCATGCAAGCAACTGCACAGCACATAGGAGAACAGGTTCACAGTCTCTTGCAGAAGAAAGCAGAGATATTCCAACTTTCCAGCAGTCCTGCTCTATTTCCAGCAAGGTTGAAATCTCTGGAGCACCCACATTGGTGATGTGTAAAAACAGCCAATCGGTAAAGTTCAAAATTAAATTATTTCCTTGATTAAGAACTTTCAGGGCCTCAGGAGAAGATGGGAATACAGACCCTTTAGCTTTTTTTGATTCAGCAATGCATTTCTCAAATTCATGTCTTGGTCTAGCTTCATCCTCGAGCTGCTCTTCATGGAGCTGAACACAAACCTCACAGCCTCCGGTGCCTGCCAGTCCTTTCTCATTACTTTTGATACACAGTCTCTGTGGAAACTAAAGCTAAAAATAATCACCCTCATCTCCTCTGCTGGCACGTAACATTTTCTTCTCTAACTGCTTAGTCTACCTGCATTTGAGATCTTCTGGGAAGAGACCCTACCAGTACTATACCTGTTGCTGCATGAGTCCTCTCCAGGGGTACTGCTGGTGCTGTGCCTGGGTCATTGCTTCTGCGCTGTCGTGAAGATGCGTTGCGTGCCACAGTCACTGCTGGAAACCTCTGATAGTGCCGAGTACAGCTCTGAGCTTTTGCACCTTGAAGGACTGTATATCTCTTTTTCTGCTTTGGACCTATTATTAGCATATTATGTCCTTTTCTCTTCTCTTCTGCATCTGATCAGGGATCTCTTCTTTGCTGGCCAGCTCAACAAAGAAAGTGAAACATTCAGCTAGATTGCAGGCTGTTTCCACAGTGTGAACGTGACTTGTTTAAGGAGTGCTAGAAGTGCACTGTGTCGGTAAAGAGCCCAAAGACAGCACTGGCCCCTTTGGACAGGACAAGGCTCCCAAGATGCAATACTCCATGAAGCCCTCGCGTGAGAACAGTGCAATTTCAGTCTGAAGGTGTCATAGCTTCCTTTTGCTGTGTTCAGACTAGGACGTTGCATGGCCAGAATAAACAGTTTTTCGTTAGCTAGCCAACATGTGTCCTCTACAGTTTGTCCAGTGTTTCGTTTCTTTGCTAGATACCAAGACTTATGTCATTGCAGGCGGTGACCTCGACCAGCCACTAATGCCACCCAGATGATACTGACTGATCCAGCTGAGGATCAGAGCACCATAAGAGAATCAACAGAGAACCGCCCAAAATATTCCAGGTTACAGGCGCCTCTCCATGGAAGAAGAGAGGTTTCATTTCAGCCCGTAGGACCAGGGGTGATATAGAATAAATATTCTCTAGTTATTAAGTATAATTTAACTGTATTGCTGTGACTGTTGTGGGAAGCAGCTAAATCATTTTGTGCTGATAGAACCAGAGTAAAAGCAGAAAATAACTGCTTTGATCTGAAAATTGCATTTGAAAAGAAAATGCTGAGAAACTTGAAAACCAGTAGAGTCTAGTGGCTCAAAAAAGAAATAATGAAATACAGTATTTTCAATTCAGAAAAAGGGAAAGAAAAGCTGCAGAAGCAGAAAACGCAGAATCCAGTAGAGGGATTAACATGCACGGTGCAGCCATTCACCCTAGAGCAAAGGAGAGCTCCAAGGGAACCTGATCATATTAAAAGTGAAGCTAAAATTAGGTGCTTACAAAAGCAGATCAGGATGCAAAAATTAAAAATAGCTGCTGTATCTGCAGAAAGTGGTGGAGAATTAGGTTTGAAATCACCAGAGGAAGACGATTTAGGGAATGATATGTATAAACGGGAACAGAAAAAGGAGCTGGGAACTGCAGCATGTGTGACAAGGGGTAGCTTACCATCCCAACGCAGAAGGGTGCAGCAGGTAAAACTGCTGCTGCTCTACAAGATAAGAAATGACCCAGGGAACTTGGGACAGATAGCTGCTGGTCTTGGGCCACAGAAAGCAAGCACATCTGTGAACTAGAGTGTGGTCCTTCTAAAGACTACTTCAAACGGAACTGAATTGAAATTAAATGAGCGAATTGATTAGAGCTTGTGTGAAGACCAGCTCATACTCAGATTGTGAGTAAAGGCTCAGTATACAGCTTTCTTGATGACTGCATGAAGTCAAATTGCTGAGCAGACAGGTGAGAAGAAAACTCAGCTGGCAACACTAACATTGAGACACAAGCCAAGAAAAGACAAAGTGTATTTTATGAATAAACAAGGAATTGCTCAGATATTGGCAGGATGTAAAACCAAGTAGAAACACCCATTACTGATGGGGAACAGGTATGTGCAGCTTTCCTGGCAGCAACAGCAATCCATCAGGTTCCTTGGACAGGGGATGGATCATGAGAGCCGGCTGCCCAAACACACCCCCACTATTTGCAACAAGCACTGGTGTAGCAGAATGAGAGAGAACCTACCCAGAATCAGCTAAGAAAAATACTCTGAAATGTTAATGGGTATTATGGGTTTGGTCCAGGAGGAAAATAAAAAGGGGGGAAGTTCCTGTGTCAGCCAAACAGGATCCACAGTGAAATGATAGCTGAACACATGGATAGAGAAGAGGACCTGGCTGAGGCAGGTTTTGTTAAGGAAAGAATGTCAGAAAAATATGGTCTGGGTTAGCATAGATTTCTCTGGAGCCTAGAGTGCTTGCCCTGAAACGAAGGGCAAAACCTTTGACTGTGTCCATACAGGCATAAATTTTAAGGATAGCACCACCTAGCTCTATACTGCTGCCTTCCTCGCTCAAGATGAAGAATGAAATATCCAGACAAGCCAAGCACTACCAAGTGCGGGCAAGTTTTTAGAAGCTGAAAAAGCATAAGGAAAGCTTCTAAAAACACAAGTCAGAAATTCTGATTTCTTTTTCCCTGCTCTCAATACTGAGTGTCTGTAGGGGGGCAGTGTTACTAAGGGCACACCTGGATTCACTGGACAGGCCAGAAGGAAAAGGAATTCCACATTTCAGTCCGTCTCTATAGTACAACTCTGAATAACTGTTGCTAGCATTCGTGGACTTGATCTTAACCTTGAAAGAAACTGCCTTACTTGCTAGTATTTAAGAAGGGGGGATGGACTCCTACCCTGTAGCATTCTTTTGAAGAATTTCATTATTCAGGTTAATATGTAAAGGTGACTAAGCAGCAAAAACTGGCCTCTGACTTTGTGACAACTTTGCTTCAGGCTATACAGGAAATCTGCTAGGAACGAACACATCCCAAATACTGTCACAAGAAAAAAAGTGGATGATCCAGAATGATCCAGAATGTCTGATGTGTAGTCACGACTTGCTTGAGAGTCAGGTTATGACAGCTTCCAAGAGCGAGATACCCTACCAGCTCCCCAGGAGTTTGCAGCAGGGCAGGCAGCCAAGCCAGCACAGTGCAGCACAGCATGACCAATCTCCCCACCTTTACCGGCTGCTCGGTTCTAAGGGATAGGGAAAAATAAAAAGGCTGCAGCTATGCTATGTCCTCGAGCATGTGATAAACCAACAGTCTTACAGCTCTTCACATCAAGGCGGCACTTATCCTCTTTCTTGCCTTTAGTGAGACCTACACACCTACATCTTCCTTTGGTCAGGCATTGGAACAGGCTGCCCAGGGAGGTGATCGAGTCCCCATCCCTGGAGGTGTTTAAAAAAACATGTAGATGTGGCACTTCAGGATATGGTCTAGTAGGCAAGGTGGTGTTGGGTGGATGGTTGGACTCGATCTTAGAGGTCTTTTCCAACCTAAGATTCTATGATTCCGCTGCTGGCAACAGGAGGCATGCAAGCAGAGCCAGAGCCCTGATGAATTCGTTGCACATGACAGAACAGTGCTCAGCTCCAGTACAATGTAAACTACTGCTACTGCTGGCCTGTCAGCTGGCATTTCAGTGTCCTGTCTCCAGCCTGTGTTTGAGATGGGTTCGCTCGCTGGGGTGATAGTGGCCATAGCGATACAGATCCCAGAGTGACTCCATTCAGCACTGTCCACAGTGGCCTCTGGAGATTTGACATGGTCAGATCTCTCTTGGGCTCTAAGGCTTTTCCTCCAGCCTGGTGGCAAAGCTCTCAGCTGCCACCACCACCACCACACTAGCTGCCACGGCAGGGACTCTTCTGCGAGTCAGCACACACAGGAAGTACATTTCTCAGCGTTGTCACACAGATTGCTGGTCACAGCACCCTAAACCACAAATTACTTTGTTCCTTAAGTACCTCCTAATGCTGATGAGATTCTGTTCCCCACCACGGAGTTCGCTATTGCTATCCCATTCCGACTCCTCAGCTTCCTTTTCCTTCACTGCCACCACCCAGCCTTTCTTCCTGCCGTGGGTTTCTGATTGCAGTTCCTCTCTCTAGTGCCACACCATGAATTACGCTTTATTTCACTCGCTAGAGCTGGGTAACTATACCCTGCCAACAGAAGAATTCATGCTGTGTAAGAGGATTTCCATGAGCTTGCTCCGCTGATGGCTGCAAGAGAGATTGCTGACAGCCGAGGACGCCTTACCTTCAGAGCCCTGGCAGATGGCCAGGCGCTTTGTTGCCTCGGTACAGAGGGATCGAGCACGCTGCGTCTCCTGATAGAAGCAGTGATTCTTGTGCAGTCAAGATAAAGCTGGTAAATGAGTCAAAGAGGCTTCCCCCCCCCGCACCCCCGCTTTCATGAGTAAATAAGACACTGAGTATTTCAGTGCTGCCAGCACGAGCGTGATGCCAGCTCAAAGGCAAAGGCTGCTCAGCCCTTTGTGGGTGTCCAGGCTAAAGCAGAGCAGCTGCTCGCTCCTGCCGCATGATGCTTTCCACTTCATCTCAGCTGCGGCTGCCAGCAGACATCAAAGCCAGCGGTACTCTGCATCAGTCCCTCCCCCTTGGGAGGGGAAACAAGGCCTATCCTAATGAGCCAGAAGGGGACATGTAGTTATTTTTCCTTTTTAAAGTCTTGCTTGCTGTGGACTACACGTCACACTCATCCAAGCCTGCAGAGCCAGGACGCTGTTAACATTTAGCTGCGTAGAACACACACACACAACATGAATTTCTACAAAACATAACCACGTATCTGTTGATCTATGTTTTACCAGCCATAGTCCTGCCTGCCCTATTTGGTCTCCCTGTCTTCTGAAGGAAAGCACTCTCAGGATGGGACGCACTTGTTTCATCTACAAAAAGTGTAAGAGAGTTTCAGCCCTCTGGAAAACAGGAACGTCCCTTTCTTGAGTGCATATTAAATTTAAGTTTTTGTTGAAATAATCAACCATAACATGTTAAGCCTTCCAACTTTGTTTCAGTTGCTGGCTCGACCTGAGCCATCAGTGAGGCATATCCTGATCTAACCCATTCCTGCTCTCACGCCTGCAAAAACACACACAATCACCATTCTGTAACTAAGCCATCCCAGTGACTCTGACACGGCTCTTTGTGACAAAGTCAGTTTGTCAAAGAACCAGAGCTTCAGCTGGTAGATAAGCATATACTACATAGACAGAAACACAGTTTTGTTAAAAATATTGTTAAAAGTTAATAAAAAAGTGTTTTAACCACATCATGTGTAACCTTAGATCCCAAAGAATTATGAGATCAAGAATCTTACTTAATCTGTAATTAGCAGGGTTTTTTTCTTAGGCGATACGAAAATTCATAGACATTTTATATTTTAGGATGAAATACAGATTTTAAACAAGCACATTGATGTAAATAGGGAGCCTCTGGCTAAAAGACAAAAAAGGGGGCAAAACCAAACAATAGCCTATCAGGTGTTAGAAAAAAAACCATTGTGATTATAAAGAAGAGCCCTCTGAAAAAAACTTGGTTCGACCTCTTGCTCAAAGCAGTGCTAGCTTTGATCAGGTGGCAAGTAGTAATTTGCTTCAGGTCTAGCTCTGAAATCTAAAATACGGTAATAGAATTACCAAAACATCTAAATATTGGTCTTCGTGGTAACCTTGTATCAGCAATCCTATCATAGCTCACCACAATGAAATGGCACAGACCTTTTCGTCTCAGGTGTCTCTGTGTTAGAAAGAGATCAATGGAGAAGATCCAATAGTTTTGACTTATCAAAAAAAAAAGAAAAAGTCCTATATGCAGCAACAAAGTAATTTTCTTTCCCCAACTCTTCTCTGTCCTCTCTTCCCAACTATTTATAGTGATATAGATATAACATTACAAATTAAGGCATCTGTGACAACTGTCAGTTCAGGGCATCATTAGGTAAGAAGTGAACTCTCTTCAAGGAGGAATGAGGATTTAAGGTTTAAAGTTAGTATTTGGAACATGGAACTGATACAAACAAGGAGGCCAGAAAGGACACCACAAAAGTCATTGTCAGCAGGGGTTCAGAGGCAGAACAGCTAACATAAGAGCATTTAAAAAATAACACCTTCTTATATTTATAATGAGCTGACTCAATACTTTAAATCTTAATAAAAACTTTGTATTCTGTGTTAGCTAACACCAAAGCATTGTAACTGCTGTATACGCAGCCTTTCCCCCAAGAGTCACGCTACATTTACAGCTCAACACAATTCTGTTGGGTCAGGCCTGGTAGCAGAGACAAAGGAGAAGATCCCACTCATCTGATCATCAATACTTCTAGTGAAGCTTCAAGACCCAGTTCAGACCACTGCAATGACAGAAGACTGCCCAGGTGCAATTCATTTTCCTGATGGCAAGGGAAGTGCAAACAGCAGGGGGCTGCTAACAGAATATGTGCACCCTGGTTCATTTGCTTATAAAATCTACCAGAGCAAGGATGTGGGGAAAGCTGTGTCAATCACCAATCTGCTTAAAGACCTTTGAGTGTGAAGCTAATAAACCCACTTCACTGTCAAAACTATTTGGTGGTTTCAGGAGGCCTTCAGATCATAGCCCCATGTTGCAACCAACCCCCCTCCTCTCCCTGCCCCCGCTAGACCCGTAATAGAAGTAACTGGTTACGTATCTCAATTCTGAACACAAGAATGACATCATCCTTCCTAAATCCTATGCCCCAGTCTTCCCCTCCTGAGACTTGCCCCTTGGGTTACAGAAGGTGTTAGCTGAAGCAGGACACAGGAGGAAGGTCCCAGGAAGACTACATTGTGATTTTGAGTCCCATACCTTTGGTGCAGGAGTTGGGACATAGTACTGCTTTTCTCTACCCTCAAGAGAGAGGCCTTTAAGGTAGGATAATACTTGGTACTTGAGTAACCACTGAGAAAAGGCAAGCCTGTTCTCTTGTGGAGATAACACAGGTAGCATTGTTAAACAGGAAACAGCAGAAGCTCATTGCTTTCAAATCCCTTATCCTGGAACAGGGAAGAAAGAAGAGCACGCTTTTAGAAAAGGACACCTGAACACTGCACTTCTTACCTCTTCCAAAAGGAAGTTAAAATTAAATTTTGGACAGCTACAAGTAATAAAACCCCTTCTGTCAGCCCACAGTGGGGGGAAGTTCTGGGCAGCACGAGACAGCTTCAGTCTGCAGGGCTGCTATAGTCCTTTCTACAAAAAACCTCAAGGCATCAGTGTAAGAACACTTCTGCAGTACAGATAACCTATTCAGCTAGCAAGGTCAGCAATAGCTAAAGCCATGTCCTAAAAGCTACAAGGCCAATACATATGCATGGCTGTTGCAGCAGTAAGTACTCAAGGCATGTTCTTTCAGCAGTCATGCTTATTTTATTATGCTCTTTGGACTGGAAGTTTGCCATCAGAAAGTCAGTAGCTCTGGCACACTGAGCAATTACGCTGCGTTATATACACATTATTATGTCCATTTTCATCCCAAACAGTTTAAATAAAAATCCTGCCTGGACAAGAGCTTATTAGATTTGTCAAAACAAGCATTTTCTATGAAATTCTCAGAGAGTCAGATATATCAATAAAGAAGTCCACTTGAGAAGAAACAAGTCTTGCTCACAATGAATACACTGAACAATATCAATGAAGACTTAGTCATATTCAGACACCTCCCGTTACATCCTTTCACACACAAGCATTGTTCATGCACCTCAGAAGGAACTCACAGAAGCCCAGAAACTAGCAGTTGAACATATCAGCTTTGATTTCTACAATATTTGTAAGAGCTTGGGGCCATACTTCTCCCCCCGCCCCCAGGAAAAAAAGTAATCTTTTAAGTCATCTGTTGCACACATATACACTCTCTCATATTTGTTAAATGAGTGTACCGTGAAATTATAAGCTATGTTCTTGTTCAGAGATTGTCCTGAACCATTAAATACTAACAAAGACAGAGGTAATGCCCTTCCAGACAGGCCTGTCAGCAGATTTGATACAGTAATTGGAACAGAATATCTGGAAACCAACACGTGATGGCTGCAACTCCGACAGAGCTGAGAGTTTTACTCGGATAGCTTTGCAAGGTACCAATGATAGGAAGAAGCTGAACTGCATTTTCACATGCCCTAGTTGCATTTACATTTCATTTTTCAGCCAAAACCTGATAGAACTGAAGTTTCAGTAATAACCCAAATGCAGTTGCTTCTCACCCATCCCTCCTATGAGGGTAATTTAAGAACCTGAAAGGGTCAGAATCCAGAAATAACCTCAGCATTTTGCTCTTCAAAACTGCAATAAAAAGCCACACAACTTCAAAAGGCATAATATATTTCAAGATAATTAAATGCTTCTACTGGAGTATCCAAGACCGTATGTCAAACCATAGTACAAAACAGAAGTTTGTATGAAGTATGATCAGTTATTGTTGAAATAAATCCTAGTGGCTCCATGCTCTTGGCAGTGTGGTGTAAAAGTGGAAGCACTTCAAAGTACCACCTTGTTTTTATATTCCTCTTTGAGTTGAATATATGCCTAGACTTTGATAAATCCTGTTTGGTTGGTTGTGCAGGTTGGTGTCCTTGTATACAAACCAAACATTTCCTCCCCATAAAACCATATTAAGCAAGCCAAACACCTGTAGGTCAAGAAAAAAAGGGGAGATTAAGGTTTTGGAGAGTACAACTTCAAGGCAAGCCAGAAACAACCACTATCTTTGGCACCCCTTTGATTTGGACAAGACATTTCCATGTGCTTTAGAGTGTTACAAGCTATTTTAACAGAATTCTTTGTAAATCAGATAGTCAATTTGCAGCTCTGACCTTCACATGGAATTAGACAAATTCTTTTCAGCCACTCAGCACCTCTGCATATGAACATCCAGAGCACATAATTATTACTGGGCCAATGAATAACAGCCAGAGTTTCGACAGGCAGCATCCACAAGGAAGATCATACAATAAACCTCATTTACCCTGCTGTGAAGAGTTCTAAGAACATGAGCTTTATATCATTGTATTACAAGGAACATCTGATGTGTAAAAATGCTCACAGTTGACTGAAAAGATAGGTTCAGCACCAAAAGGCAGAGCAGGAAGCATAATGTTTCCTCTTTCCTTGTATTAGTGAACCAGTTGGGTGACACAGTAACATATTTTAAGGTGCTCTTGGCTACAGACAAAAGTAGTAGAGGCTCAAATGTGTCAGGAAACTCTGCATCTAGCATCTCTAGAGACAGATCCTACAAGTTGTTTCTCTTCATTGCTTAAAAGAAACAAGTTTCCTTTTAAAGAAAAAAATTGGTCGGTGTTTTACCACAGTATTAATGGACCCAAATGACTGATAACCCATAAAGCAACACATGCAATCTGTAGAACAGGGCTCTCGGGTGCCAGTGGTTATTTTCTAACACATTTATTGTACCCATATGGCAGGAGACATACATACCACAGACACATTCAGAGCTCCCATCCTGGTCACAGAAACAAAACGACAAGTTGTCCCTAGTGCTTTGCAAGATTCAATTCCTGGAATAATGCTGGCCCCAGTGGACATTTTGATGTCAGCAAGTGCCTTTGCCCAAGTAAAAGTACTGACCATCCACAGAAAGGCTGTTATGACAGTGATAGCCAAGTCCTACAAAAGAGAAGTACTCATTATTAGGTTAGAATAATTTGCAAGGATGTACATAATAGAGCAAGGCATAGATAGTATGAATTATATCCTCCTATAAAGACAGGCTGAGAGAGTTGGAGCTGTTCAGCCTGGAGAGGAGAAGGCTCTGGGGAGACCTTATTCTGGCCTGTCAGTACCTGAAGGGGCCTATGAGAAAAGCTGGAGAGGGACTTTTCACAAGGGCATGAGTGATAGGACAAGGGGTAATGGCTTTAAACTGAAAGAGGGTAGGTTTAGATTAGATCTAAGAAAGAAATTCTTCACTGCGAGGGTGCTGAGGCCCTGGCACAGGGTGCCCAGAGAAGCTGTGGGTGCCCCCTCCCTGGCAGTGTTCAGGGCCAGGCTGGATGGGGCTTTGAGCAACCTGCTCTAGTGGAAGGTGTCCCTGCCTGTGGCATGAGGGTTGGAACTAGATGGTGTACAAGGACCCTTCCAACACAAATCAGTGCATAATTCTCTATCACCAAAATAACTGCATTAGTGCTAATGACTGCAAGCAAATTTAGCTGTTAACAATGTTGTAATTACAACTCAAGTTATAATTTGTTTTGAGGACCAGCTACAAAACTCTACGTCTTTTGCATGTATCAAGCGTAAGCAATCTTATCCTTCATAAGAAATTACTTTTTAAAAATCAGATGCCTAGCACTTGTTATAAAAACTTCAGTTTAGTAAAGTGGGAATGACAGGGGAGAAAGTGCAGAGGGTTTAAATCTGGGTGGCTGGTATGCTAAAATTTAGCTTGAGAAGCCACTGGGTCTTTTTCTGGGCATGCTCCAAAATGTGTCATTCTGAGGATCAGGGATTTGGTATTTAAGGTGACTAAGATTCCAAGATAGCTATTTCCCTCTGCCAATTGCATCTGCACAGGAGGTGCTCTCCACAGGCAAAATTCCCAGAGAGTAACAGAGGAGGTTCCACCTACGCAACAATTCTGTTTTCAAACACGAGAAAAAGCAAAGAAAAGTGGTGGTGAAGACACTGTTCACCTGAAAAGGTGGAACTTGATTCCACTGGTTGCTTTAACAACTGCATAAGGTATGATGCCACAGATGTTCAAGGACTTTGGGTCCACTTTTCTGCTTGAGCGCTGTAGTGACTAGTCTGAGATACTTGTGTTAACACTCCATCTAACTTTTGGATCTACTAAATATTCATATGTTATTCCGATATCCTTGTATGGGCAGTATTTCCTCATCTATGTGATTTCAAAGGCAAAACATTAAAATATCTTAGTATTACTTACAGTTAGTGGAAACTTGCTATTTTGCTGATACACATGCTTATATCCAATATATACCACAAGGGCAGCAATGCAGTAGAGGAACACCAATACTGCAAGCGTAACGAAGAACTGCGCGGAAGAGGAGAAGTCACCCATGAGATAGACATCAGTCCAAGTACCACCACAGCATTTTGGGTCAGGCACACTAAATACAGCAGTATTCAACCTGCAAAGATTATGTCCTTCATGTAGGTAGAGTTTGCTATACAGTGGAAACTTCATACAGTCATACTTCACAGTAACAGTGCTTCAGCATTTTGGTTGTGGTAGTTTACTTTAAAAGACAATTTATATTTGTATAATGCATCAGTCATACAGCACAAAGATTTGTCAAGATATCTGGAGATTAGTCCCCATCCTACATTGATATATGCAATAGCAACTTCAGGAAAAGAATCTTAATCTTATGTTTAGAACAACTGAAGAAACAAACCCTGATTTAGTAGCAGATTTAACTAAGCCATATTAGGCTTAACATTATATAGGAGACTGGCAGTTAAATGAGGGATCTGGACTTAAAAGACACTGAGTTGCACTACAGCTACAAGAAAATGCAAGCACTGAACCTTCAAGCATGGGAAGTTCAATAAAACCTGTGTGACTAGCGGCAACCACTCGGCGACCAGCACAGAATCACTTCAGATTTCCCATTCTCCCCTCCAAGTGCTGTTACCATGCTGGGTTTTGGCTAACTGGCTTCTGAATCCATTTCTATGCTTACACCTATGCTTATTGAACACACATGGAACACCAGCTCTGTGCTTGTTGTAACTGTGCAGCTGTGAGGACAAAGAGGAAGCATTTCTCCTAGTGCTCCAGGAAAGGAGCTTGTCTCTACAAGAGCACTACAACAACAATGGAGTATTTAGTTTTTTATGCACCCAACACCCTTACAAAGACTGTAATGGAATAAACTGAAAAGTAAGTATTTTTCATTGAATCTTTAAACAAAAATATGATTAACAGAGCATCCAAAATAGTCTTATCTGGGCCTCTAAAGCAACTACAAATTAATCAAGAAATAGGCTGTTAAAATTAATTGTATTGTTTTGCTTAATAATTACCTCCTGTAGCACTCACGCACTGCTAGAATAGCACTTAAGGTAGTGTGACACAGAACAGTAATACAGCCTATTGCTATTTCTACCTACCTCTTTCTACAGGGCACTGACAACCACAATGCTTTGAACAATTACAACTAAATATTTATTGCTACTACAGAGTAGGCCAGAAGTTTCACATATTCATTCAGGAATGTACAGTAAGTACATACTCATATGGAGACAGATGGGGGGAAAAAAGGGAATAACAAATAATTAGTGTATGAGTGACAACTGATGAGCTAATACTCACCTGAATGGATAAGCAAAAGCAGCTGTAACTGTTTTGTTTACCACACCTTTGCAGGAAACTAGAAGGGTAGTTTCACCTTGAAAGCCTCCACATGTGGCAAAAGCAAAGATGGAAAAAATCTATAGGAATTGATACACAGACATATTAGTGCACACCACTAGAGCACAAAGGAAATAAACTTAATGTTTAGCTGGAATAGCTTACGAAGGCAAGAAATGTGGAGAGCATGAAGTGATGCCAGGAGCTAAAGAAAGCGTTGAGTTTCTATAATCCAAACCCACGACCAACACCCCTAACAAAAGCCCATTTGAAAGTTCTTTACATTTTTCTTAGTTCTACAGCAAAATTTTTTTTTTTTTAAGTGCTAAAAACCAGCACAGTACCTCTTGCAGTTGGTAAGGGAAGTATTTTTAGAAGTCTCAGATATCCACAACTGTAGATTAGAGCAGCTAGAAGGTACACGCTCAGAGTATTGCGCCTCAGCTGGACTCTCCAAGTAGCTCTCTGTTCACTAGCAAGCCCCTAGCCCCCCAGTAATCAGAACACGCACCACACAGCAACACCAGTTACTATGACAAACTTGTCATTAACAGCCAGATTTTACATATTCGCAGAACTGTGTCCTTCCCTCCCTGTCAGAGGGCTTGGCTGACGAGCAGCCTCGTGTCACATACCCCCAGGCAGTGACATGAGGCAGGGAGCAGGCAGCCCACCAGCACACCCCTCCTCGGGCCTACGCAGCTAGGACACGGGAGCAAACCCAGGCCTGCAAAAGGAGAAGAAGCAGCCCCATGAGGAGACCAAGCTTCTCCCTTGCACATCCCCAGCCCCACTCACCCCCTCAAGGACCTTGATGAAGCCCAAGGGCTCCAAGAGCAAGCCGAAGTCCACCCTCCAGCCAGCCATGCCAGGGGACACCAGGGCAACCAGAGGAACCCAGACCAACACCCACCACAACCATGGCCCTGGGCAGCCCACCCCTATAGGGCCAGCCCCTGGCTCCTCCCTGCCACGCCCCTGCCACGCCCACTTACCTCACGCCGGGGATGCCCCTGCCGGCTATGACCTTCAGCAGGGCCTTTGGCACTGTTCACCGCAGCATCCACCTGGAGAAACCAGCTGCCCGTGGTTTGGGTGGGTGTACTCTTCACTCGATAAAGACCCGACTGAATGGCTGAGCACAGAGTGGTGGTGAATGGAGTTAAATCCAGCTGGTGGCCAGTCACGAGTGGTGTTCCCCAGGGCTCAGTTCTGGGTCTGGTCTTGTTTAACATCTGTATCAAAGATCTGGATGAGGGGATGGAGTGCTCACTCAGTCAGTTTGCAGATGACACCAAGCTGGGCGGGAGTGTTGATCTGCTAGAGGGTAGGAAGGCTCTGCAGAGGGATCTGGACAGATTGCATCGATGGGCCGAGGCCAGCTGTGTGAGGTTTCTCCAGGAGCTGTGGGAAGAGGTCAGCGGCCTGCACAGCATTAGAGATGATGAGAAAGGGATCAGCTGGGTCTCCTCTGAGGCCCTGCAGCTTCAGGAACTTGCATTTACTTCGTTCCTATAGGAGGGGCAGGTAGAGTCTGTGCTCATACAGGTCAGGAAATGGAGACTCCCATGATGGTGAAGGCTGGAAGCTTGTGACTCCTGTCACTGGAGGATGGCTGCAGCTGCAGATCTGCAGCTACAGAACAAAGTCAGTGCTCTGGTAGCAGGCCAGAGGTTGGGAGCTTTCCCCAATGAAGCCTCCATGCCAGATAAGCCTGAGCCACGCAGGAGCACCAGGAGGAAGAGGTGACAGGCAGTAGAGGGAAACTCTCTGCTGTGTGGGATGGTGGCCCCTACCTGCTGTGTAGGGTAGTTTGCTGCTCACCAGGTTCATGGATCCAGGATGTGGTGGAGAGACAAGCTTCAAACTGTTAATCACTGCTGCTTATCCACATGGGCACCAACAGTAGTGCCAGGGGAGACCTGGAGTATTTCAAGCACGATGATTACATTATTCTGGGGAAGCAGTCAACATCTTAGGGGCACAGATGGTTTTCTCTTCAATTTTTCTGGTGAGGAAGAAGTGCTTGAGGAGGAGTGAACAGATCCTGCAGGTGAACAGTTGCTTGCACATCTGGTGTTGATAAAGGGAATTCAACTTTTATGACCATGAAAACTTCTCTGAGGATTGCAAGCTGTTAAGAAAAGATGAGATCCACCTGACCAAACAGGATCAAAGCATCTTATCAATAGGCTGGCCAATCTGCTGAGGAGAGCTTTAAACTAGCAGTGATGGAGGTGGCATCAGGGGAGGAGACAATGACGATGACCTACAATGAAGTGAGGAAGTGGTGGACTGCTTTGGTAAGCAAAGGGTACAGGATGACATGATTTCAAGGAGAGACTGAAAACAAGAAAACAGAGCAGAAGCTCCTCACTCCCCTCAGGTGTATGTATTTGTATAAAAAAAAGTGCTAACAGAGCAGCATTATGGGGGAAGTTAGCATAAGTGAGTACCTGTGTGTTAATATGTGTAGCACAGAGAACAGGAGGTATTAGAGGTCTGTGTGTACCTGCAGGGCTGTGATCTCATTTGGATTGTGGAAGTGGGGTGGGTGGAGTAGCTCACATGACAGGAGTGCTGCTGTGGATGGGTACAGGCTACTTAGGAAGGACAAACCAGGATGGTGAGAGGGGGAGGTGCCCTTTATATGAGACAGCAGAAGGCATGCCTTAGGATGGATAATGATGAGCTGGCTGAGAGTTTATGGGCTAGGATTAGACAGATGGCAGACCAACATAGAGGAAGCTACTGTGACTGTCTGCTGCAAACCAGCTGATCAGGAAGAAGTAGAGGACACCTTCAGATAACCAGAAGGTGGCCCTGGTCCTCAGGGGGAACTTGTAAGTATCTGCTGGAAGGGCAATGCAGCAGAGCACAAGCAATCCAGGTGGTTTCTGGAGTGCAGTGATGAAAGCTCACTCATGCAGGTGATGGAGGAGTTGCCAAGGTGAGGTGTTCTATGGACTTGATATGGACAGATAAGGAAGGACTGGTCAGGGATATAGAGGCTGGTGGCAGCCTTGGTGGAGTTTGCTCTGTGGTAGATGTTACTACTGTGAATAAGTGGTGGGAGTACATGAGGAAGCTGCCAGGTTGGGGAATACATGTGGGAATGGGAACACAGAGTCAGTCTTTCCGTTGGCCTGGGGCTGCCCTGCTGCAAAACATTGGCAGCAGGGTGGGGTATTCTCACACAATTTTCTCCTCCGTTCAAGCAGGATTTTTGACCCTAGCTTTCTGCTCAATGAGCAAGATAGGTGCTGAAATCTGCCTGCTGCTATGGGCTCCTGGAGGTAATCCAACTTTAAAGCTGCGGGAAGGATGGCTCTTTTCCTTTCGTTCTCTGCTATATTACAAATACAGCTGCTGCCCTGGCTGGCAGCCTCCTCCCTGGCTGGTGACTTCTGCTTTGCTCTTGTTCATGCTAGTGAGATAAAATGGACCGTGCATGCAAAATATGGTCAATCCCCAGTTGTCAAATTTTGATATACCTGTCATTGAGGGTTATAGAAACTCTTAAAATTTATAGAATAGGCTCCTTTATTATGTGAAATACACTAAATTAGTATCAATGATTCTATTAATTCCAGTATCTCTAAACGGCTTTTAAATGTGATGTAGCTGTAGACTTGTTAGCATCACTAGTAAGGTCAGTTATTAATGTATAAGCTTGCTGTTAGTATCAACTTACAGATTAGCAACTAATTAGTTGCAAATGATGACTCATTGGCCTATATATTGGAAATCTTGAGAATATGCATTTATGGGTACAAAACACACCTGGTGCAGAGTGCACTGAAGGGTGAGAGCACCTGCATGGTAAGGGCTACCTGTAGACCTTTCCCTGGCAGAGTGAGGCTGTTCTGCAAGCACTTGGGGAGCGAGTAACAGGGTGCTAAGCCTCTCCAGACTCTTGTGGGGTGTAGAGGCATCATCAAACATATGCTAGAATTCATTTTTAAGATGTTGCTTTGCCGTACTTTGTCACAGGGGTAGAGCACTCCCAGATGTGTGCAGGCTGTTGAAGCACAAAAATGATCAGCCGCTCCTTGGAGTAGGCTACTTTAATAGTCTTTGTACAGTTAGAAATCACAACAAGGTATCGCAAGAACGGGAACCCCCAGTGCAAGAGGGGCCTAAATCAACAGTCTGCAGAACGGCACCTTGCATTTCCTCTGTGAGGGTCTGGACCTCCCCTGTGGGGTCTGGTGTGGTCTTGGGCACAGCCTTCAGAAAGCTCCATCTGCTGCAAATGCATTGCTCTGCAGTGCCATCAGCCATTTAGTATTGCAAGGGCAGAGGTGTCTGCCTGAACCTTCATTCTGAGTTTTCAGGGATGTTTTAGATAAGGTCTCAGACAGTAAAACTAGTTATTTCATTAGTTATGATGAACTTTGACATGCCAGAAGGACAGGATGCCGTCCCAAGGGACCTGGATAAGCTTGAGAAGTGGGCCTGTGTGAACCTCATGAGGTTCAACAAGGCCAAGTGCAAGGTCCTACCTCTGGGTCGGGGCAACCCTCAGTATCAATACGGGCTGGGGGATGAAGGGATTGAGAGCAGCTCTGCCAAGAAGGACCTGGGGGTACGGGTGGATGAAAAGCTTGACATAAGCCACCAACATGTGCTTGCAGCCCAGAAGGCCAACCATATCCTGGGCTGCATCAAGAGAAGTGCGACCGACAGGTTGAGGGAGGGCATTCTGCCCCTCTGCTCCATGCTGGTGAGATCTCACCTGGAGTCCTGCGTCCAGCTCTGGAGCCCTCAGAACAAGAAGGACATGGAGCTGTTGGAGTGAGTCCAGAGGAGGCCACAAAAACGATCAGAGGGCTGGAGCACCTGTCCTATGAGGAAAGGCTGAGAGAGTTGGGGTTGTTCAGCCTGGAGAAGAGAAGGTTGCACGGAGACCTTATTGTGGCCTTGCAGTACTTGAAGGGGGCCTATAGGAAAGATGGGGGAAAATATTTTCAGTAATGGCTTTAAACTAAGGGAGAGTAGATTCAGGCTAGATACAAGGAAGAAATTTTTTACGATGAGGGTGGTAAAACACGGGCATAGGTTGCCCAGAGAGGTAGTGGAGGCCCCATACCTGGAAACATTCAAGGCCAGGTCGGATGGGGCTCTGAGCAACCTGATGTAGTTGAAGATGTCCCTGCTCGCTGCAGGGGGTTGGGCTAGATGATCTCTAAAGGTCCCTTCCAACCCTAAGCATTCTATGATTATAATTTGTCTTCATAAGATATGTCATTTACTGAAGTCGCAAGGGAAGAACAGTAATCTGATTTTTGGTGCTGAAATTAATCCCTCTTGAAGTCCATGAAGTTGAACAGTGGGTGCAAATTAGGGAACAAGACTATAGCAGAGCTGTGCAAGTCTCCTAGGGAAATTACAATGGCGTAACTAAAACCTGCTTCAATTTGGGCTGTGCGAGTCTTGTAGGATCAAAGTCCAATGGGGGACTCTGTGGAACTGACAGTGCGTTTTTGGTATTTCATGGTGGTGTTTCTAAAGCAGCTGGTGAAATGTCCTCTAATCATGTGAGGATCTGTCACAGTTCAGTGCTATGTCCTGTCAATTAAATGAGCAGTGGATGAACTGGGAAAACATAGCCTATGTGAGACTATGTGCCCAACTCTCCATGTAGTACATGAATCTCACACCAAACCACCCACAATCCAGACGAGCAGTGCTGGAAGTTCAAGCCACCTTGATTAGCTTAGCTGCCTGAATAGCCAGTGCCTTTAAGGAGTAAAATAAGAATATTAAAAAAAGGTGACAGACCAAGATAAAAGATGAAATATCTATTTGCTCGTCATCTCCACATCCTCCATGCCCAAGAAAAACTGTTCCATATATAAGCAGAATATCAAGTCTTGGTTCAGTCTAAACAAACCAAGCAACTCCCTGCCTCCTGTCCAATATGTCTCTGTATTTTTTTTCCTCCTTCTTCCTCATCATCTACTTAAATCCTGTAAGCAATGTATCTCCGTAAAAATATGTATAGGCACTTGTTTGATTCCTCTCCTTTTCCACTTCTCAGTTACTCAAAAGTATTTCACTATTTAGAACATTCTTCAAAAATGCTCTCAGCCCCTGATTAATATTCTCTCTTTCCTCCAGTCTTTTCAGGTGTCAGATATCTGGTATGGATCAGCTGTGAACTATATACAATATTCTAGCTGTGGGCTCATTAATTCAAAAGTGGAAAAGGCTCTTAAGTTTTCAGTCCATGTGACTTATCTCTCTGCTGGGGTTAAAAGTATTTTGGAACGTTTTTGCTAGTGGTTTGCATTCCAAAGTGATATCAAACACTTTAAATATAGATAGTACTTCCACGGGGCTGATTTCATAAGCTGAAAGCAATTCTGAATCAAATCTCTGCAAGGAAGATTTTAAGCAGGTAGACTGTATACTGTTTAAGAGCACTGAAAAAGCCCACTACAGAAAAAGAGAGTTATTTTGCTTGGAAAATCATCTTGGCTTAGAGAGAAAGTGAGAGAATTATAAAAACAAAATATATATAAAAAATGACAGAAAGAAGAAGCTGGTAATAATGAATATAAATTGGAAGGCAGCCTATTGCAGAAAAGTGATAAGAAAGCAAATGGACTGAGGGACCAGTATATGGTCTGCAGACTTGCAGACAACAACAATCCTTTTTTGAAACAGAGGAGGAAGAAAAGAGATTATACCAAAGTAAATGGACAGAAATGATGGAAATCAACTAAAAAAAAAAAGAAAAAAAAAAAAAGAAAACCAATAATTATATTATGTATTTTTTAAAAGCAGGAAAGTATTAATATGCTAATAGTGTAATAAATCCTTTCCACTCCAGTAGGGCTCAGGGGAGTGTTGAGTTGCATCTGCTAAAGCTTTTATATCAGTTGTCAATAGCGAGCAACCCCAGTTTGGACAGGGCTGATAAAGGAGCTCTCTTGATGTGAACAATGACAATGATTGCCGGTCATTTTTGAAACGCTGGTCAAGATCCAGATGTCTGATGTTACGGCAACGTAGGCCTATCCATTTATCACTATTCCTAAGAAAAAAGATGGGGTGACTGGTGCAGAACCCTCTTGGTAGAGCATCAAATTAGAATAAGATAGTTAATGTTGAGCTACATGGTCATTTGGAAATTAGTTATTTCTGATTAGCCGACGCTTAAGCAGTGATGATCAAAAGACTGGGCTGATAATAGTTGTCGCTGTAACACACTTCCAAGCTCTGCAAGGTATTTCACCTGGTACTTGATGACTCTAGATGGACACAAAACTGATGTGAAGCACGGATTTAATTAGAAGCTGGGTACCTGATAGCTCTTAAACTGAAAATGAATATTATTAGTGAAAAAAATAATTTCTCAGTATATCGAGTCACATTCTTTCGAAAATATAAAGGAGGACAAAGCTGTGGGGTTTGTGTAGCTGGTCTCTTGGTGTCTGAGGAGGCTGTGGAGAGGCCAGCGGGATTCCCAGCTGCCCTGGGGAGACATATCTCCAACAGAGACAGTAAAGTGCCGGTGTCCCTCTGCCAGGAGCAAGTGAGTTTCCTCTGGAGCACTGGGCAGCAGACTCATTTATCAATGCTTGCGGAAGATTAATTCAAACTACCTGGATGACTGAGGGTCACAGAGAGCTTTTTTTCTTAGACTGCAAGAACTTGAGTGGTTTAGCTTAGGAAAATGAAAGGTAACTGAAGATATTACTGCTGGCTTGAAGTACGCTAAGGAATAGACGCAGGAAAGGCAGAGATTTATACTAAAAGACAGTTTTACTACGGGGATGATGGCATATAATGAAATAATATTATTTATGCTGAACATAAAGTGTAAGTATGGGATTTTGGAAATGTATTCCAACAGAAGACAAATAACTGGAGGTTGTTTTAGGAGGGAGTTCAGAATAGTTGTGATATTGTTGCTTGTGATAGCACTGGAAAAAAACTTGATGATTCATGATGTTCTTTTCCCATCCTAATCTGCTACACAGTCCAAACAAAGACTAATTCAGGGAAGTCCTGAGCTCTGTGTTTACAGATAAAGCAAGAGTGGATGATTAGATTCATACTTATCTGGCAGGGGAGACACCATTTCACGGGGCTGCTCTGCCCACAGTACTGTCTGTTCAGCAGGTCTGCTGTAACTTTGGAGACTCCAGGTGGGGAAAGTGCTTTTCTTCCTCCCCAGTTAAATACATCTCACCTGCCAAATAGCTGTCTACAGGTAGCTTCTTGTGATGTAATAGGCTGTCCATTCTGTTGGCTCTCTGTCTGTTTTCTAGTATCTTTGCATCATTTTATTTGCTTGTGCGCTCTGATGTTCTAAATATTTCCTCTTTAGATCTGTTAGTATATTTATTATTCCATTTATTTCTTTTCTGGCTCTCTAATAACAATGCTAAGTTATATCGTTCCTTTTCCCTGATTTCTGTGGCACCCCTTTGCCTTTTTTCCAAGACTTTGGAAATGTTTGTTCAATGTTGTGTTTTGCTGAAAGTCCTTGAGATGTTTTTCATTGCATCTATCGTATCTAAGCAGGTTTTAAGTTCTGTGGTTAATACAAGTTAGATTTTCTGAGACACCAATTTAAAAAATTAATTCTAGGCATTCTACACTGCCTTTATTTCATTTACTCATAGCAGCTTAATTCTGAACTATTATGTTTCTTATTAGTACCCTTGCTGCCGTGAATTTTGATATTCTGCTGCTGCATGTGTAAAAATTCTTGTTATTCTCCTTGATCCCCATGGAAACCACTGAAGGGCAGGCAGCCATGTCCCCTATGCCCCATTTCTGTGTACATTTCCAAAGGGCAGGAGGGAAGGCAGCCCTTCGCAGAGAGGCAGTAACTCCTATGGAGGATGCTTCTGAGAAGTTTCTGATAGCTGCTCTTGCCTCCCAGGCAGGGTGATTTCCACGTGGGATCACAATCTACAAAGGAATCCTGTTGCTTAATTTTCATAGCGCATCACTTTGTAGGTGTTAACTAGGTAGCTGTGGGACCTGCCCTGTGTGCAGGACGCTGGTACGTGCCCTGTTCCGCAAACACGCTGCTGAAGGCAAAGCTCTGGAACATAACGATTAACTGTAACGGACAAAGAATACGATGTATGCACTTGGAATAAAAATTCTAAATTACACTGTAGACTTCCGAATCTTCAGCCAGAATTAAGTTAATTGCTTACTGGAAGAGTTTTATCTGGGAGTGTCGAGCGGCTGCAGAACTGTGCAGACAAAATCCTGTTCTACCATCTAGTGGCACGGTGTGACAGTGCACCCTGTGGAAGCCACCCGTTTTCAGGTTGAGGTTATTATTAGTATAATAAATTATTAATAATTTGTTTGTCATCTGTGAAACCCATAGAATTTCTTGGATGAAGGGAAGACATTAAGAATGTCATAAATGCTGATTTAAAGTGGAAAGCGTGGAGAAAAGGAGGTAGAATATATTCTCTGCTTCAGCCAGGCCGCTTAAGCTGGGTGTGGGCATCAGTGGCATCCTTTAATATACATTAGTCTCACTAAAGCCTAGCATTTAATACTACACGTGAGCAGTATCTTATGGTAAAGCACAACTCTCTAGTGCTGCTATTAATTTACTTTTTGATGAATCTAGGAATCAACCCCCCCCCCAGCCCCCCCTTCTTTTTCTGCCAGCAGTCTCTGAGAACTGAGCTAGTAAGCTCAGTTTTGACCACATCATGCCACCGTCAGACAACATCTGTCTGTCAGTACTTCAGCCCACTGCTGTGTTTTCTAGTGCTTTATTTGCTGCGTGGTTGGCACTGTCAGTTAAATAAACATCTTCCATGGTTGCGCTGCTCTATGCAGAAGTTTATACTGTCACATATTTGAACAGATCAGTATGAAAAATAAACCCATGAATAGTTATTTTTTGTACCAAATGGATGCAAAAAAGCTTGTGCTGGCGCAAACCAAGAGGTGGTTTGGGGACAGGAACAAGCAGCTGTGGGGTGGGAAATACCATTTTCTCAACTCCCTTAGTGATTTCTCCTTAGGCAAAGGCTAAATGATAAAAGACCCCCAAAAAAGAGCTGTCCTGCACAAGAGATGTCAGGTGTCCCACTGCAACAAAAAGGAAGATAACTCCCTTTCAGAACCACATCCTATGAATTTTCTGAACTCAAAGAGTAGGAGAATTTGGCTCCTAGCAGAAAATGCAGGGTAGGATGAAATCCCTTGGGAACTCCCAAAAATACTGCACCATCTTGAGTTAGGCTCCGGGTCAGCTCAGAGCTATCTACCAGTTTCAAGCTGCAAAGGGTCTGTTGTAGCATACTGGGTCTGAGAATTAAAGAAGCTTTAAAAAGTGTCTATCTATCTGATAGATGGATAAACTGCAGCATCCACTCTATGAGCTGAACTAATGCTGCTATGCTGCTGTGCAGCGAATGCTGCTATAAAAATTGTTTGCATTTCTAACCAAATCTCATTAGAAGTTTATGTATAATTAATTCTACAACTGAGCTGAATGCATTACTTTTTTTTCTTCTTTATTTTTCTTGAAGGTTCCAGATTTCCCAACTGTTGACAAAGGATGTGTTAATGACATCATTATGAAGTTCTGTTGTTTACTGTTTTCTTCAACAAGTAGTAATTTTATTGACTTTGGCAGAGAGATCAGTGTTTTGCATGATTTCAATAGATTTTTTTTTTTGACACAGAGGCATACTAGAAACCAAGATGTTCCAGAATAAACAGGACTATTACTACCAGATGGAAATTATCCTGAAGCGTTATTGGACTTGGAAAAACAAAAGAATTTCAGGAAAAACATTTTAGGAGTCAGTTTCATCTTCTTGAAAACAATGTCTAAGTATCAAATACCATTTTTCTGAGAAAACAATGGAAGGCTATAGATAGTAATTTTTTCAGATCTTACTGCTTTATTGTCTGTGCACATGTTTAGAATATGCTAGTCTTTAAAAGACATGCCAACACACCTGAGTTAGGGAGCTAACTACACAAAATAATTTGAATCTGAAATATTTCTGATTATAAAACATATAAAGGCAGCTGAAACTCAGAAGATACTCTGGCAGAAAACTTAAATACACATGAACTTAGAGGCAGTAGACTGTATTTGTAGAGTTGGTCAAGTGATTAATTGTAATTTTCAGATGAATTCTAAATTTATCCGGGTAACAATAGCTTATACAATCAGTGGATAATGAGCCCTGACACAGGACAGGTTTATAACTCAAATCCGGGTCATGGACGTCAGGCTGCAAAATAAAAATTAATCTATTCAACAGTACAAATATTTCTCATTCTAAATGGTGAGAAAGGAAGTGTTGTGTACTTGGGTGGAATAACTGTACACAAATACAGATGGTCAAGCAAGTATTATTTGTCTGCCAAACGAGGCACAATAGATACTCTTAAAGAATCTGTTCAGAATTTGGAAGCGATGAAATGCACTGGGTGTATTGTGTCTTTTAGACCACAAAATTGCAAAAATACATATGAATTAAATAAAAAGCAAAGAGCAATGAGAAGTAAAGTGAAAACTGAAATAGAGGGCATAATAAAATTAAAGTGTTGCTATGTAGTTAATTCAGTTATCATCTGACCGGATTAAATTTTCTAGAAAACAAAGCACAAACCAAACAAATCTCAAGCACCCTATGTAAATAAAAAAAGCATTTCTTAATGTCATTAAATGCAAATGCTACTTGGTGAAACAAAATAGTTCATAAATCCTTAGTCTGAAACTTTATAACCTTCCAAATGCAAGTGTGAGCTCTCTTCTTGATGCAAGCCAAGAGTTTGACCAAGTCCAACTTCACATAGAAAAAGCAAGCTGTACTCTTGGCACGGTAATTTAGTAGCTACATGTTTAACATCTTTTCTCCAAGATTGCTACAGCTCCTGACATTTAACAGGAACAAGCTGAGAAGGCGCACGGTGGCCCCTGCCCTTTTCTTGCTGCGTCCAGAGTCAGGGAATAAATTCGGTCACTGCCCATACCTGCCAATCACACTGTGGGCTTTGACAGGAGCATGATTTTGGCAAAATGTGGAGTAAATGAGGATACCACTTGAGAAAGCAGATGTTGTAACGTTGCCATATTATCTTAGGAAATCAATATCACAGAGAAACCAGAAGAAAAGGATCTTCCTGTAGGCTACCTGACAAACCCAGACTTTCAAATACTTGGGCTGTAAAAAAAAATGGCCCTCACAGAAAGATTTTTTTAAAATGAGATTTAAGATTTTCTTTAAGAATGTTTCCAGTTGAATTTTAAAAAGCCTTCATATCTTTCCAGAACCTTAGCAATGTGGTGAGTGGCACTATAAATGCAGTGTAAAATGTAGCATAAAATGCAGAAGGAAACCTTAGTTTCCCAAGATGCTTCAGCTGCATTTAAACATGGCCAGGGACCCTCCTGGACACAGAGACCAGCTGACATGGTGTTATGGGACTCTCCGCTCTTCAGGCCTCAGCCTCCATACGGTGGTGGCTGTATGACCTGGTGGGAACCATCTCTAGACCATCCTCACTCCTGAATTGTGCCTGGGTGTTATTTGGGAGCATGTCTCTGTGTCCAGTTCCTGCCCCAGTGTGCCTCACCAGTATGCTGACTGACAGCGCTCCAGGGCAGGTGGCTTTCCTTGCCATTCTTGAATTCTCTTATATAGAAGCAGCATTTTTGTGGTAGGGCTGGAGCACCCGTAGAGAGAAAACAAGTTGCCTGGAATTTCCTTCTTGTTCGCTGTTGCAGTGACTCTCACTGGTCTCCCACCTCTCCAGGCGCGTAACTGCTAATGTCAGCCCTTGCAAGCCTGATCTCTCCCTTCAGCCATCACCTCCCTCCTTCCTATCGCCTCCGTTTTTACCAAGATCTCTCTCATGTTAATCAATCCAGGGGGAATTTTTCCAGCCTCCTGTGATGGGAGATAGAAGGCAGCAGGAGGCTGGCAAGAAGCCAGGCAGGCAGGGGATTAATAATGCTGCGTTATCTGCTCCAAACCCATTTTATTGTAAGCACCCTGCTGTACAGGCCGTTGCGTGAGCCATTCGTCGTATTCAGAAATCAGCCCTTGACTCAGAGAATATTTTGAAGAATAGAAAGCTGAGAAGGAAAGTCTAGCTTGCCTAATTATGTGGTCGCTCTGGGATGATTTATACATACTGGCATCCCTGTCATTGCAAGGTGTCCTTCAGCAAATAGCTGCATGCCAGTAGAGCACAGCCAGTAACCCGTGCCTTACCTGTGCACAGAGCTGTAAAGCCTCTGGCTCTGCTGTGCTGTAAGAGAACCCGCTGTGCTGTCATCTCGCGGTCATGGGCTGCTGTGCACGTGTGTGTGTACGAACGTGTAATTTAAAACAACCAAACCCAGGAGTCTGTGCTAGGAACTAATACAGCTCGTGTTTCAGAGCTGGAAATGCTATGTTTTGACTAGCTTCCTGGGGATTTTTCCAGTAGTTGGTTTAATCAGTTTTGCTGGTAGTCTGTCGGCCCCAGGCAGCATTTCGGTAGTGCACATTAGTGAAACATAAAACTGGAACAACCTCTGAGGGCTGCAGGCAGCAAACTGCGAGGCTGTCCCAGCTTGGCTGGTTCTGCAAAGGCATAAATCTACTGTTATTTCCTCCCATCATCCGTTCTGCACTGAGCACACACCAAATTCTGGGCTATACATAGTGCCTGAAAAATCTACCTTCTCAGTGCCTTCCTGTTAACATCTAAGAGAGAAGAGGGGTTTTTATTGAAGGTCCCTCAAACAGGTATATAGAGACTTGGCACATAGCATATGCACACATAATTTACATTAAGCTATAAATTTCAAGCACCTGATTAAAATGTATATTGTTAATGGAAGGCAGAATTTAGGACCTAACTGTTTTGACAAAGCTTTCTGTAAGATGGAGCTTAATTCGATTTTGTCATTAAGCTGATATAAATCAAGAATAAGTCCTTGGAAGTCGTATCCTAAAAAATGGATGCCATTGAGCATTTATCATGGAAATAGATAGCATTAATTGAAGAATTTGGCTTCAGTGCAAAAGCACAACCGTAGAAATAAATGCAAATGAGAGCAGTCATATAGAGAGGTGTGTGTTCCTGTAGGAATACTCTGCTCTTCTCTGTATATGTAAGGCGAGGTTCTCGCCTGGACAGATGCTACCAAAATTGGATATAAGGAGGAAATTCTTTATTATGAGGGTGGTGAGGCCCTGGCACAGGTTGCCCAGAGAAGCTGTGGCTGCTTCTTCCCTGGCAGGGTTCAAGGCCAGGTTGGATGGACCTCTGAGCAACCTGCTCTAGTGGAAATATGTCCCCGCCCATGGCAGGGGGGTTGGAACCAGATGATCTTTAAGGTCTCCTCTGACCCAAACCATTCCATGATTCTGTGATTCTATGTACAGTATAAATGTAAAATTCCTCATCTCACACTGGTGACACTCCATGTGCTCACAGTAGCCTAATTCCTCAGTAGCTTTCTTTTCAGCCTCCTTTTGGCAAAAGGCCATATCCAAGTGAGAGGGGTTTAGTGGCTTGACGCATGTTCAAGGGGTGCTGGATGTGTCCCCGCTGAACTGTGATTGAATGTCAGCAGGCCATTAGCTGAGATGGTTTATTCCACTTAAACTGTTCCATTAAAAGTAAATGTGCTCTTCTGATGGCAAGTGGATAGTCCTTGCACAAGGCTGGCTTCACCTTGAAGCCCAGCAGCTCGCCATCCGGATCCATGGGCAGCGCCTGGCTCAACCCTCCTGGCTGGGAACGCAGTCGTGGGCTGTCAAGTGCCCGAGGCCAGCCCGGAGCGCTGCCTTGCTGGCTCAGACACCTTTCACAATGTCCTTTCACACTCACAAGGCCCTGACATGCCTCTGTCCAAAGAGCTCCACATACTTGGCAGCCAGCCCGCTTGTGATTTTCCAGTGGCACGTGTTCAGTTACTGCTGCCGTTAGCTTTGGTAGATGCAAGGAAAACATTTTGTAACCCTGGAAAATTCCCAGTACTCACGCTCCACCTGACCAGTTAACAGCATCCTCCTCCAATGGCGTCTCTGGACTGAGGAGCATCAAGGAGCATAAGCAATAGACTAGAGCCTTAGAAAAGAAGGAAGAAGTCCAGAGAGAGAAGAAGGAAAAAGCAAGGAGGAATTTTTTCTCGCTTCAAGTATTTCATGATATTATTTCTTATTCGAAGTATTCAAAAGTTAATAGTCGGTCCTCAAAACCATGCTGTTTTTGAGCCTTGCAGTCAGCTTAAAAATAAAGCTCTTGATACAGCCGAGATTCCTTTTCATTTGTCTTCTGATCCTTTACCTTTAGGAGGTGACATTTGCCAGCTTTTCTCTGCAGGCTCAATGGCTAGAAACCCACTTTTCATTGTCGTGAAAGCTGAGATCCTCACATAATCATATGACTCCAGAAGCTGGGGATAGAAGAAGTACATTGCGTCCCACGGGACCAGCCATCAGAGAGCTGGCAATGCTGCAGAATTTCCCTGGAGAGCTCATCCTGCCGTGCTTAATGTCCCAAGGATAATGTACAAAGTCTCAGATGAGCTGAAGGAGCAATCTAAAGGTCACATTCAGCCCTGTGCGATGAGCCAGCACAAGTCTGTAGATCACGTGTCTCTCAAGGAGGACCTCTACATCTAGGCAATGCTGACATTCATGCTGACCTCAAGGCTGGACTGAATTTCACTCAAGGTCCATTCAGAAGAGCCAACAGCTTTGCTGGTGACTGCAAAAGTGAATGGAAACAGAATCTCAAAACTAGAAGAGGGTTTGGACCCAAATCTCTCTTGAATTGATCAAAAATTGTATCTAATTCAGAAAGTATTTTTTGGATGAAGGTAATGGTGCAATGTATATAGAGGAGAAAAAGATAGGAAAAATTTTTATTAATAAATGTTACATATATAAAATACAAATGTATAGAAGAAAAAGATTTCATTTTTACGTCTTCAATTAAAATGCTGTAGTTTTTAATTTTGAAAGCATGTTTTATTCTGAAATTTGTCTTATTTGGTAATGAGAATAGAATTCAGGCTGAACAGACACAGAATGTATCATTTTGGATCCAACAAAATCTTTCAGCTCTGTGTGACTAAAATGTGTTTTATTTGAACTGCCGTACTAAGAAAATCAGTCCTCGGCATGCGACTTCTGTCAGACACTCTGACAATGCAGTGGATGGTCCAGGAGCCTGCGGGAGCCAGGGTTGGAGGCAGCAGAGCCCTCAGAACTGCCCGACGCTGCTGTGAAGTCATTAGTGACTTGGTTGCTGCAAAAGCTGCTTTGGGCAAAGGAGGTCACGTTGCGCCCAGCTGCTGCCTCCTGCCCCAGCTGGTGCAAGAGCATGGTGCTTTGAGCCACAGCTTGTGCAAAAGCTTGCGGGGGAGCAGGGGCTGCTGACGAATTTTGCAATCAGCTGGCAGTGCATCTTCTGTATTTCTGTTAGGTTCAAACACCCAAATGCCCTTGCCAATAGTCCTCCCATGGACATCAATGGCACCACATCCAGGCAGAACCGACTTCTCTTAGGATGCAAGTTAGATCTTTTATCATATGATCAGAATTATTACTAAGGAGAGGGAAAGCAATAAGAGGCTTGTCAATGTTTGGGTTTTTTTCTCCATTATTTGCACAGCTAGGTAGAGGATTTCGTTATCTGCCGGGTTCTGGAGCAAGTCTGGGCTGAAGGTTGTGCCAAGGGTTGGATTTCTTGTCCTCATTTAGGTGGACAGCTCTGGGAGGAAGGAGCATATACTGCAAGAAGAGCCATCATCTACTCCAAGAGTCCAGAAAACTCTGCCTCAGCAACATGTTTCTGGGGAACGCATTTGGCACAACTACTAAGCAGGCATTTTGTGGCGCATTTTGCCTCCGTGATGTTTTCCCAGTGCCTTTCCAGTGGCAGGGGATGGGGTAGAGTACCCCAGCACAAGGTGGGGTTGTGGTTTAGCACAAAAATAAAATGCTGAGTGATGGAACACGCTCAGACAGGAAATCACTTATTTCCTTGTGCAGCTGCTATGACAGCAATATTGATGTTGGATCTTCCCAAGCAGAAAGAAAAATAACTAAGTTCAACAAAAATAGGGCCTGATTCCTTTACGGATGAGTTGTCGCCTCACGCTGGAAGGTGGTTTCCTACAGCCCCTGTGCACAGAGCGTCAGCCACGCAAGCTGCCAGAGGTTGGCGACTGTACATTTGTCTTCCTTTATCTACAAGATACACAGCTCTGAGTAATCTAAAAATAGTGGTCTAATTCTGTGTCGTTGAACCCAGTAAGAAACAAGGGGGGATTTTCCAACAGCACTTGAGGCAGTTTCATTTCCATTGCCCTCGAGACAGAAATTTATAGTCCTGTCACTTGACGGCAGCTGCTTGCACTCTTAACTCCTCTGCTGCCTTTGGGAAAGAGGGTAATAGTCTTCAGTGACCAAAAAATCTTCTCTGGTCACTTCATGTGGGAAAACTTCGGATTTCCTGGCTCGGTTGCTGTTTTCACTGCAGTCGTCTTGCTTCCTCTGAGAAAGATGCTACGTTCTCTGCTCAGCCCATGGGCTAAAAGGACAAATCTCATCTTTGCAGATACATGTGTGTTTGTTTCTCTTTCTCTCTGCAATTTGCTCTCCCTATGTTGCCGAGAAAAGAAAAGACAAAAAGAGCTATTGTTTCATCAACCCTTTCTCCAGCACTGCAGGCTGTTTTTAACTTTCAACAAAGTGGGAGCAGGGGGTGTTTGCCAAGTTGTGTGGCAGAAATTGACTGTAGAGGAAATCTGTGCTCCTCATCAACCCAGCTCAATAGCCTCGTGTACATCCCCAGTGGTTTTGTTTCCAGATGCTGTGCTTTGCCCTCATAACGTTTCCTGAGCTCTACACTTTACCTGCAGATATTTCAACTTGGTTGAGGTATTAACAAGCTCAAATTAATTCACCTTCTTTAAAATGTGCAGAAAAGGAGACCTGTGTCAAAGGGTTGCGGATTCCTTGTGCAACGGCACATGAGAGACTGAGCAATGAGGTTGTACAGGGTTTGCATGGCAAGGTTTGGGTAGTGGGGAAGCTACAGGGGTGGCTTCTGTGAGAAGCTGCCAGAAGCTTCCCCCATGTCTGATGGAGCCAATGCCAACCAGCTCCAGGACGGACTCGCCGCTGGCCAAGGCCAAGCCCATCAACAACGGTGGGAGTGCCTCTGGGATAACATAGTTAAGTAGGAAAAAACCCTGTGTAACGCCTTTTTGCAGCTGCAGAAAGGAGTGAGAACTCTGCAGACACCCAGGTCAGTGCAGAAGGAGGAGGAGGAGGTGCTCCAGGTGCCGGAGCAGAGGTTCCCCTGCAGCCCATGGAACAGACCATGGTGAGGCAGGCTGTGCCCCTGCAGCCCAGGGAGGTCCGTGGTGGAGCAGATCCCCACCCGCAGCCTGGGGAGGACCCCACGCTAGAGCCGGGGGATGTCCGAAGGTAACAGTGACCCCGTGGGCAGCCCGTGCTGGAGCAGACTCCTGCCAGGACCTGTGGTCCCGTGGAGAGAGGAGCCCAGGCTGGAGCAGGGTTGCTGGCAGGGCTTGTGACCCCGTGGGGGATCCACGCTGGAGCAGCCTGTTCCTGAAGGACTGCACCCCGTGGAAGGGACCCATGATGGAGCAGTTCGTGGAGGACTGTGTCCCGTGGGGGGGACCCCATGCTGGAGCAGCGGCAGAATGTGAGGAGGAGGGAGCGGCAGAGACAAGGTGTGATGGACTGACCACAACCCCCATTCCCCGTACCCCTGCGCTGCTCGAGAGGAGGAGGTAGAGAATTCGGGAGAGAAGTTGAGCCTGGGAAGAAGGTTGGGGGGGGGGAAATGTGTTTTAAGATTTTATTTTATTTCTCATTACCCTACTCTGACTTGATTGGTGACAAGTTATACTAATTTCCCCAAGTTCAATCTACTTTTCCTGTGATGGAAATTGCTGAGTGATCTCTCCCTGTCCTTATCTTGACCCGCTAGCCTTTCGTTACATTTTCTCTCTCCATTCCACCTGAGGAGGGCAGTGACAGAGTGGCTTTGGTGGGCACATAGTGTCCAACCAGGCTAAACTACAACAGAGGTACAGATGGCATCTACTGACTCAACAGGACCTATGTGTAGTGATCTACATGAGAACACAGTCAGGCACAGCCACCCTGCGGATTTTCAGGCCCAGTAGGACACCTGGTCTGACGTCCCAGCTGACCCCACGTGGAGCAGGAGCTCGGCTTTAGCCTTTCAGCCCCAATAATGTGGTGACTGTGGGTCTCTTACACTGGGTTCCCCAAAAATAAACGGCACCAACTCAGAATCATGAGAGTGATTTAAAAATCAGTGTGACTTAGTCAAAACGGTTTTATCTTTTTTGTTGTTGCTGTTTCATGAACATCCAGAACCACATTTTTAACCTTTGCTTTTAACCTCGAGGGGTAGAAATTTTTTAGAAGTGAAGGCTGAGATTTTCACATAATCCCAGGGCTCCAGCAAGTGCAGTAATCAAGGCTGGGACCAGGACTCTGGCTCACCTGGTGCCAGGATGGTGCCTCTGTAGATGTCATGTGGCTTGGGCTCTCACTCCCCGGCCTGCGTTTGGCAGCTGCTTTGTGACTCCCTGCCTTGTTCATGGAAGCAAAGGATGAAGCAACAGCAGCAGCAGCAGCATCCCCACCTCCTCCAGGGTTTCCTATTCTTGTTTAGAAAGTAGGCCTTTCTGTGAGAAAAGATCCAGTTTGTTCCTGTTTGTCTACATGGTATCTCCTTCTTCTTTCCTTGAATCCCTCCCAGACATACCTGCCCTCCCACGATAAGCCCATACGTGCCACAGAGGCCTCGTTGGATTTATGGGCAGCGGCCAATCCATGCTGGCTTGTTTTCCAGGAGGCTGCCACAACCCCTGAACTTGTCCTGGTGTCTCCCTGCCAGCACTGGGAGCTTCATGAAATCCCTCCCTGTGACTGTGCCCACCACAAGCCTGCATTCCACCGCTCAGTCCAGCTGTGGAAAATCTACTTGCATCCCCTTGCAGACAGGGTAGTCATAGCCAGTGACTACCTGGGTTGGTGGACACGTGTCTCCTGGAGCAGAGGCACACCCACGCATTTCTAACTAAACCACTATCAAATTCAGCTTAGCCTCAGCAGCATGAAGTTGCCCAGCAAGACTGAGCCACACATCGACCTTCCCCTGCCTGAAATCACTCCTCTGGGTCTTTACAGGCCGCTTACTCTCATTAAAAAGAAATGCCATCAGTGAGAGACCAGTGGTCATACTGCAGCGGTGGTGACGAATGACTTGGTCATGTGCATGATGCAGGGACTGCCTTGTGCGCTTGCTGTGCAGCCCTTTGCACAGCCACACGGTCTCCAGGGGAACCCCACGGTGAGGACAGTGATGGCAGGGGAACTCCATGGTGAGGACAGTGATGGCAGTGTCCCCATCAGCTGGCTGTCGACTGGGGACCAGGACCTAGCCTGGGAACAGAGAGAGAGGGAGGTACCTTCCCTTACCCTCTGCCCACAAGGGCCCCAGCACAGGAGTGAGGAGGAGACAGGTAAGAAACCTGCTTGGACCACAATGGGATGTGAGGAAAGTGCTCACAGAATGAGATGGCCCTTCATATAACCGAGGCTGGAGCTAAAAGCGCTGAGATTGGTTGATACTGGCTTCTCCCACAGTGCACAATCCCATCCCACAGTGCCAAGCCAGACAAGCAACCTAGCTCCAACATACTGCTCAAGCCAGCTGCGAAGGCACTCGGTTGTCACCTGAGTGTCCAAAGGCATGTCTGTGCTGTTGTGTGCATGCTGAGCATGAAGACTTCACTGCAGAGGTACAGCACAGATTGAGGGCTGCGCTGGTGTGGAGATACTCGTATTTTTTTGTCCTTTGAGAAGGACAAACACAATCTTTTGCTCCAGGAGATGTCAGTGCTGGCTCTTGGCATAGATGCTAACTAGAGGATTCCTATGTGGGTTTCTACTTGATTTCATATGTGATTTGTAGAGGCTGCAAGTGTTTTCCCCGTAGAAGGCCTTAGACCTACTGAGAGAAAATGCCCCAAACAAGCAAGCAGGCAGGGAAGGCGCACAGCCCCTGCTCAGGCAGCGTCATGGTCAAGAGGCAAAGCTAGGTGTGATACGCTGTGCCTGTGCCATGGGGCTGCAGCTGAGCACCGTCTAGCAGCCCAGCACTGGTTTCCAGTCTCAGAAACCCAAAGCAGATCATCCTCAAAGCTCCTAGGTTGGGTCTGGAGTCAAGGCAGCACTTTTTACACTAGCTTGGTTGCCAAAATAAGTACTCTAAATAAACAGTCAAAATAAAGATACTCCTCAAAACATGTAACAGCAGAGGAGTTCAAAAAGCTGGATGGGGATTGTTACTTAATGAATTCCCCCAGTTTGGTTGCTGAAATAAACTTTCCTACCATATTTTTCTATAAAGCAATACTGAGTTAAATAAAATACAGTTTCATTCTATAGCTGTTTGAACTGGGGATATAGCACAGGCTGGATGTAGGACTGTGCTAGGCATCGCAGGAAGCGTGATGGGCTTCCCACTAAGCACAGCAAAGTCTGTGCCTATCCGGAGGGACCGTGTCAGCCTAGTGCACAACTATTATTATTTCTTCCACATCAGAGGTGAGCAGGACCACTCACAAACATGTAGAACGCAAGTTGACACTGGCTTGGCTTCAATGGCATCATTTTTGGCCGCAAAATGACATTATTCGGGCTGCTCTGCTCCTCCAGGCTCCTGCGAGCATGCCACAGGCGGCTGGGGGACCCCCAGGCCCAAACTAGGATGTTTGTGGTCCAGGTCTCACCCCTGCCACCACTCCACTGGCTCCTTTGGGAGCTTTGTGGCTCCTGGAGGGTGAGGGTAAGTGTCCAGCAGCCCCGCCGAATGCTGCCCCTGCGAGTCCTGAGGACAGTGCCAGCAGGAGCTGGGAGATGGAGACTCCCCAGGCATGACCGTGCGGCTGTCGCTACCCATCCCCACCGAAATTCCAGAGCGAGGGGAGCTGGGGCATCCCCAGCATCACCCCAGGTCTCGATGGGACGACGTGTCCCTCCTCGTCCGCTGCAGGGGACTTTGAAGCCACAGCTGCCCCTCAGGCTGGCTGTTTGGGCACCGTGTCTGCGCGTAGCTCTGCTGAGCTGCGGCTCTGGGTGCTGAGCCGGCACGGCTGTACCTGGGGCTATGGAGACCACTGGTGAGTGTCTGCCAGCGGTATTGCCCCGCAGGACGAGGAAACTGGGATTTGGTGTGAGGTCAGTGCATAAACTAATTAACCAGGTAAAATGCCTGCTAAAAGAGAATTAAGAGCTGCACGATCCAATGACTGATTAGTTAAATGTTTATTAAAGGCATCACTCATTGACGCTCTTTCGGTTCAGACTGGATTTACTCCCAAAGCTCCAGACACTTGCATATTTTATGGCTGTGAATTTTTTATGACCCTTGAGTTATGTGATTCAGATGTAGAAACGCCTTCAGACCTCTCTCTCTCTGCATTACACTTATTAGACATGTTTACGTGTAAAGCTTTTGATTCTTGGCTACGGTTAATCACACACAGCTCTGTGAACTTAAGGAAACTCACAACACCACTTTATTCCCAGCTATTCAGGAAAACGTTAGGCTAAGCTGCAAGGAAGCAAAAATACAAGCAGTGGGTGATTTTTTGAAGAGCAGACATTAATTGCAGGTGAAAGTGCCTCATGCGCAGCTGCCAGGGAGAGCAGTTCGGAGATGATCAACCGAGAGAGAGAATGGTTTGGTCCTTTTTTGGTTTCAGATTGACACACCTCTTGCTCCAGCTGGGGACCTGAGCAAGAGCAGGTTTTCACTGATTGTACACTGACTGGTATTAAAATGTCATGCCATCTCCTAGGAGGATAAAAATCAACAGCAGCATCTCTCGGGAAGACTTGCAGCAGGACGCATCATCAAGCAACGAGGAGGAAAGACAGGCCGCTTAGTGTCGCCTCTTAACAACCACAAACCAACACATTAATTTGGTACTTAGGAACTTGAAGGAGAAGGGCAGAGCTGCACACAGCCTGCTTGGTTGCAACTCCAGTGGATTATGAAATGCACTGTGCAAATGTAAGTCATTATTGTTGCCTTTTTGGCCCTAAACCACAGTCGAAGCTACCTGGGATGAGCCATAGTTCCATGCCTTTGGTGTGCCATGGAGCTTCAGGCCAAAGGCAGCATCATTTCACCCAGCTGCGAGGTGCATTAGTACCTTGCTAGTGCAGTCTCTGGAGAGTGTTATTCCAGGACGAAGTCTTCCTTTTTTGGTTTTGGCCTTTAAAATCCCACTTTTTCTCAAAATTATGTAATTGGTTTAGTGTGCTTTCTCTGGTGCAGTAAGCAGGGGTAAAAGAAAAGGAAAAACAAAGACAGCTTACACACCTATTTTTAATAATTTCCTGTGGTTTCTCCCACCCACTAGTTATTCCCAATATACTTCTTGAACAAAAATACCTTTAACAGAGGGCAGGATCTTGACTGGACCTTTATCTTGCTCTAAACATGCTTCACAGTAATTCCAGCCCAGAATACTTCCTTCTGGGGCTAAAAAGCGGTAGCAAAAGAGTAATAAGCCTTGTAAGGTCAGGTAGTATTGGTTAGCAAGACTAACATGTGTCTTTAGCTTAATGTTTGTTCTTTTTTTCATTAGACAACTTGCACTGCCTTTGGTGAAGAGGGAGAGAGCCAGAAATGCTTCACCTGTTGCTTTGAACATGTGCTACTCTGCAAACTGAAACCAAACCCATCAAATAGGGGCCAATCAGTAAAACAAGGCCCAGTAAGGGCAACGCAGCATCTCCCCAGCCCTCCCCGCGCTGCGTGAAGGCTCAGGCAACCCATGCGATGGCTGTGTCCAGCCCCCGAGCTGCTGGGAGAAAACAGTCATCAGGTAGAAGGGCCTTCCTGATTTCTAACCGACATTATCTTTACGTCAGTGGACTAGATATATTTATTTTGTGTGCAGCTCTTCAGAGGAGGTAACGGCTGCATGCTAATCTGTCCGAAGGCAGAGTTCGTGCTTTGCATGACCATAGTCACAGCCATTCAGGGAGTTATTTGAGACCATTTCGGAAGAGATACCTGTGAAGAAGTTGATGCCATTGCACAAGATTGTCAGTTTATTCCGTAGCACAGGCGTGAAGCCTCACCTCCCCAGGCCCCAGCTAACCTGCAGCTTTGCTTCCGGGACTGCTTACCAGCCTCCTCCCGGGAGGGGCTGAAATTTCCACTCCCCAGAAATCCAAATTTCAAAGATGTTGTGAACTGATGATCACAACATGTTTTGGATTAGGTCAATTTAAACATTTTTGTTTCAAATAATATAAAAAATATTTACTTTTTATTTCATTTCTATTTTTCAATTGTTATTTTTTCTATTTTTGAAAGTCTAACTCTATTTTTTTAACTCCAACTGAAGATAAACTTAATATTTGAAGAATTATGCTGACAAACAGCATTTCAGCAGTTCCAAAACTTTTCCAACTAGCTAACAAATGGACAGATTCACTACAACATAGCCTTTCTGCAAACTGTTCTGGTTTTAGCAAACTGGCATTTTTTAAGGAAAAATACGCTTCACAGGAGAAATTCCAGATCTCTTTGCCCAAATTATTGTATAAAGGCTTTCATAACATTCAAAAGGTCAGTTTGTTCTCTTGGAGAAAGTGAATTCATATTTTCTTACACTCTCCTCTAACTCAAAAGGAAATAAAAATAGATAAACATTCCCCTTTTTGGTAGTAGAAGTGTCATTCTATACTTCTATAAGCACTTTATACATTTGAAGCACCATAGAAAAAGTAATTAAGTAGCTGAAAACTTCTGTGGCTGAGCTGGCGGAGCTGAAGCTGTGGAAATGCGGAAGTCCCAAGGCTGAGACATCCCGCGCTCGCTGGCTTGCAGAGCTTGTTGCTGGCCGTCAGGCTGNGAGGAGGTCCAGCGTTCTGCGACTCCGCGTGGGGTCACCGGGCTGGTGGCCCTGCTTCAGTCATGTGAAAAAATCCCAAAGCTTACCTGGAATTTGGGGGTCTGCAGCAGACAAAATCGAGCTCTCCTGTTCCTAGATTTTCTGATTTCTCACAACAAAACAGCCATGGGAATAGCCGCAGGGTTCTGATTTTCCCTCGGTTTTCCAGAGCCAGCATTCCTGGCTGGAAACCCTGCTGCTCTCTGGCAGGGTCCCACCCGGCAGCCCCGTGTCCCAGCCCCTGCGCTGCCAGGGCCACACCACTCACAGACAGTCCAAGTAAATCGTCTTTTCTGAGCCTTGCCCTGCTTGCAGGAGGTTGTCTCTGTTTAATGAATGTTAAATTCTGGCGTAGACAAAGGAAGCTGCAGTTTTTGCACAATGCAGGCAGCACTAGGGGAATCCTGCAGGTAATTCTAAAGGCTTGACGTGAAATTATAGCTGCGGTTTATGGCTCAGTCAATTAATTATTCCTTCTTAATGCATTTACGAGGGGTCAGGGTCTCTTTGTACTTTGAGATAAGAGATGATATAAGGCATGTTGCGCTGAATGCAGCAGGTCAAGCAGGAGAGGAGCGGGCGAGAGGGAGATGATCAAGCTGCCCCTAAGGGAGGGCAGTGCCTGCTAATGGTGCCCAGCTGCCCGGTGTAGGTGTTTGCAGCAAGCGCTGTGTTAATGCTGGGAATGGTGTAGGATGTGAAGAATATATGATCTGCTGTGAGACCCTGCGCCCTGAAACCACCGAGCCACCGAAAGGCACATGCAGGAATTACATTTCTTGGTTTAAGCAAGACGCTGTTTGCTTGGGAATGGGGCACAGGAGATGACATCCAGACTTACAGGCAGACTCTGCCCGCTTAAGCAAGCGATCAGGTCAGATTAATGAAGGCTGTCTGGACATTTCCTGGGTACGTGCTTATTCTCCTGCGTCTTGGAGGAACAACCTGGAGGGCATTTCCGAAACCTGTTGCTGATGTCCTGGGCTGTTGGTGCTACAGGAAGGCAGGTCAATGGCTCAGAAAATGAGTAGCATTTACTGGGGACTTGGGGTCTGCTCAGCCCCTCGCTGGAAGCTCAGGGTATGTGCTCCTTCCCACTCAGCGTGTTCCCAGCAGAAAAGTCCCAAGTCACAAACAACTGAAAATAGTAAAATGATCTCATAGATCAGTTGCTAAAAATAAGGGGAAGAGTCTAGTTACAAATGCTGTGGCCGGGTGGTTTGTTATTCACCCGGCAGAGGATGGCATCAGAGAATCCTGGATTCTTCCACTTTCGAAAACAGTTTTGATTTCTGGTTTTGCCTGCTGTGCTTTCCTGACCAGCACCAAGCTGACATCAAGCCCGTTACAGAGGATCTCACTCAGAAGGAAGCGCTGACAACCGACAGGCATCTCTCATGGGCCACTGGCTCTGCCGACACCTGCCCCTCACCCAGGGGTGCCCTGTCCCCAGCCAGCACCAACACGAGAGGAAATCCTCGCACCCTGTCCTGAGACGGCAAACATCTCCCAAGGGAAATAAACCCTGCACAGACACAACGCGGGGGCAGTGGTTTTGGTCAGAAGCCTGATGCTGCCTGAAGACCTGATGTAGTTTTGACCTGAGGCTGCTGACTCACCTTTGGGACTTTTCTGGAGCCGGGAGTGGAGTCTCTCCAGGGGCTGCTCCTCGCCCATGCACATGGTTGGGCTGCAGGGACAGAGAGGTCCCTCCTGAGAGCAGCATCCAGGCAGCAGCTGCTGTTGGAGAGGACTCAGTGCAGGGCCCAGGATGGCCTGGACATGGTGCTTGGCTTTGGCTTGGCATCTTCAGGGAAGCAGCGGGCTCCAAGTGCGCTCCACTGGCTCCAGTCCAGTTCTTTGCCTCCCACTTCCACTTGGACAGGTGTGATAGCAAAGGCAAAGTGTATTTTAGCAAGTCACAGCCAAGATTTTGGAAGCTGAAAGGTCACTAGTGAAAGCTATGCAGTCCGCTCCTGTGCTTGACAGGATGCCCACAGCAGTGCCCATTCCTCTGGCTTTTCTTAGATACATTCAGAGGGATCTGATGTCCTCAGAGCAGCCGTTTCCCTACAGAGTACCTTGGTCTGTACAACTTTGCTCTTCCTCAGCTTACAGCTAGGCTGACCTGGAACTCAGTTTTGAAACACAAACGCACGTCACATGGGCAGCTCGGCCTGGTGGGAAGCACCCTGCATGCTAAATGATGATTGCCCATCCCTGCTCACACCTAACCAAGCAGGCGCAATGTGGAAGAGGAAAATGCACTGCATACAAGATCCTCTTTTTTTCCCCAGGGTATGCTGGACATTTGAGGGGATTTTCCTCTTTGCCCTCAGCTGATTTGCTGGCCCACCTTCTTGGCATTATGCTTCTCTGACCCAGACGTGTGTTGTATCTAACTCAGCAGTTTAAATTTCATCCTGCCATCAGCCATACGTCCGCTCTGGAAACACTAAGGTCACAGTGGCCTCTCCAGCCCCAGCTTCGGATGCTGCTGCCCAGGGCCACTGTCCCCTGGGGCTGGGAGGACAGCGTGGCTGCTCCACTAGTGGGTAGGGAGGAGGAAGGAGAGCGTGGGGTTGCTCCATGTCAGTGGCTGTCCTGCGTAGGTGGAAACCACATGAAGCAGAGCTCTCTGCTACCCTGCAGGGGATCTCACGGCCCCCACGGAACTGCACGTTGAGGCTACAGTGGTTGTGTAAGCACTTCTGTAGAAGATGAAAACCTCTGGCTCCCAGCGAGAAAGCAGGGCTGGAGGAACCCAGGGAGACGACCAGGGCAGGCTCTGGGAGGTGTATTGCAGTGCATTATCAATCTTGCACTACAGCAAATCCCAAAATACAGCACATATTTATGTCTGAGCTGCTCTAAAAATGCACATGTTCCTCTCCCAGAGAAGTCTGTTGAGCCACTGTGGGTTGTCCAGTCCTGGCTGAAGCAGTTCAGTCTGTGAGTCCCTTCACAGAAGACCTGCTCTGTGTGCAGTTACCTGGCACCTGCAAGCTTGGGAAAGGCTGGGACTTTCTTCTCCAGACCCTTGTGGAGACCTGTTCTGTAGGAAAGCCCGGCGTTGGTCAGATGCAGCACAACACCTTGCCTGCTGGGTGGTCCCATTGCTGACAGTGGCTATCCCACCTCTGTGTCCACAGCATCCCAGCACCCCTGCATCCTCTTCAAACAAAAGCCCTGAGCTTGCGTGACGGCATTGCTGGCTTTCCTTGAAAGGCAGGCAGATCCCAGACTCATCCTTCTCCGGCCACATGTGCATTATCTTCAGGAAATCTGTGCTGACAGAAAACTGCCTGGGCACTCTCACGTGTATGCTACCGCTGGTGTAATGGGGGCTGGGGGCCAGCTGCCTTTCCCACCGGAGAGTGAGTATCACCTGGACCATGTGTATCTCCAGAAGTTGTGCTCCCCTTTAAAAATGTTGTTCCTTAACTGCCTTTTCCTACTTCATCAGCATTGCTACTGTTTTGTGGTGACACGGCACATGAACGTGGGTAAACACTACATTTATGTTAATTTCAGAAGCTTTTAAATGTTGCTGGAGCAGCATGTTGGGGATGTATTGTCAACTAGATTTAGGTCCACCTTCTTTATCACCAAAGTATGTGGGTTTTAATTTCATAGAAATATAGCTGCAAGCTGCATGATCATCTGCTGGTTCTGTCTGGGGACTGAGTGTCTCCAAGTGTCCCAAACTGCCTTACCTGGGACCTCCCCTGCCCCCCGGCCTATGGCCCAGGAGCCCCACTGCAGCTCAGCTGAAGCCCAGGTCCTGTGTCTTGGCGAGTTTGGGCCAACACAGCCCAGGGACGGGCGAGCTGCCACGTCTAGGTCATGCTGGGCAGGACAGTCCCCAGTGTGATGGTCCCAGCCTCTCGTGTGACTTTACCTAGCTAACACGCAGGTCCCACTTCTCCCTCAGGGCTGTGTTTTCTCCAAGCAAACATTCCCAGCACATTGCTTACCTAAAAGTATTTCCTTTCATCGTTAGGAATTGCAGTAGAAACCAGGATTTGGCCAGCAGCACTTCCTGCTCAAAGCTCAAGGGAGAAGGAGATCCTAAATAGAGAAGTAGGTAGTCTACAACCTTTCAGTTCAGAGCACTTTACTGGCCGGTAGTGGCAAAGGGAACTAAATAGGGCTGCTGTCTTTTTAATGATGGGATTGCAGGTCTGCTGAATAAAGAAAACCATCATCATGCAATGCTAATTCCTCCAAGGCATTAGTACAGCACTGAATTTGGTTTTAAAAGCTTGTGCAATATGGAATTACCTGGTAATTAACTACATGGATTAAAAACTTTCACTATCTCAAAATATTGATCATTGGGAGTCACCAATAACCACGACCACATTTAGCAGCCATGCCTAAGGGCTGGAGTCTTTTTGGCACAATTCAATTTCTTCACCAGTGAACTAGACAACGACATAAAACTTCTGCTGATAAAGTTTGTAGAAGATATGTAAATTGGAGGGTAATAAAGAGGTACAAAGACAGGCTAGTGTTATGCAAACCTGACTTGCCTGGTCACGGTCCCATGACAACCACTGGCAGGTAGCTAAATACCAACTTGCACAACTCCAGAGACAGACGCACAGACTGTCTTGGCAAGGAATAATCCAGAGACAGATTTAGAAGTAATCATAGATGATCATTTTGGCACAAGCTGCCAGTCAGGTGGTAGCTGAAAAGGCTGCTTATGCAACATTTTCACATATAAAATGAAACTATCAGGAAGAAATAGGGCAAGAATCCCTGTACGCAGAGTTTGTGGAAGATCATAGCCCATGAAAAATCACTATTAGAATATCTTCAGTCTTTATGAACATTTCCTTGTTTAGATAGAATATATACACACGTATATACATCTGTCTATTCATAGATAGATTGCATGTTTGTGTGTGTAAAACATATACACTTATATTTATGTGATCCCTGTACAGTCAGTATATGTAAAAGACCAATTGCCAGTGCTCACTTTATGCCCAGAAAATCTGGCAGAGGCACCTCAGTAATTTCAGTATACCCTCGTTTCAAGTATAGAGATGACCAGGTTTATCTGTTTTTTCAGGCAATGAGACATGTCCACAGAGCTTTGCATGGGGGTCTAAGACAAATGCCTCTTTATTCAGCTGGCGTAAGATAGATATTTAGGCAAAATAATCAACAGGCCCACATGCATTTTCTAGCCTCAGCTTCCCAGTTACCCTGGAGTCTGGTTTAGTCCAGAGTCCCTTGTGAATATAAGAACTTTTTTGGAGTCCAAGGATGAGCACTGTGCAAGCTAGGTTCTCTCTGCCTCTAGTCCAGATCAAATTTCTTATGAACTGGCTGGTGAGGCTGTCTCTTTTACAATGTCCAGCTTTCCTGTTCACACGAGTCCCTGAGAAGCATCACCAGGTGACAAGCCTCCCACAAGTTGGTCTGTCACTTGGTAACCACCTCTCTTAAATTCAAACCTGAAGAACAGATTTGTCCTAGCCGTTGCTCTTATCCCAAGGTACGCCACTGAAATAGGTGACTATCAACACATGAATGAGACTGTAGAACCTTGTTGGCATTGTGCCATTTGCCACTGAGAACTGTACTGCAACACGACAAAGACAGCAGGAGAGCAAGGATAAATTTTACAAATTCCCCAAGTTGTCCAAATGTTCAAAAGACTTCTGATCTTTCAGACAAAGGCATAGAGAGACCAAGGAGCTGGATGCCGAAGGTGGACAGACTTAACTTTGAAATTACAGTGGTAGAAGTCAATTTGAGCTCCTGGGAAAGACTCCACAGGACATGTGCAAGAGAAAGTCACTTTCTTTGAAGTCCTTTGAAGGAGTCAACAGGTGTGTGGATAAGGGACACCCTTCTAATATAACCTACTTTAATTTCAAAAAGGTATTCAACAAGGTTTCTAATTGAATCTTGGAGGAAAATAAGACGTTTTGAGACGTGAGGGGAGGTCCTCACATGGACACGTTGATCAAAGGATAGAAAACAGAGTAGGAAAAATAGGCAGTTTTCACAGAGAGTGTGAAACTCCACTTTATGCTCTGTGCTGGAACTTGTGCTGCTCCAGAGGTTATTAAACAACCTAGAGAAGAATGAGTAGCTAAGTGACACTGCTGGAGGTGCTGAGTTACTCAGGGTAATACAGATGGGAGCTGATTGTGAAGAATTGCAAAAGGACCTTATGAAACACAGTGACTGCAAATTAAAATGGGAGATGAAATTCAGCGTATACTGATGTGTACAGGAAAAAATAATCCTAACCTCACGCAAGAAGTGATGTGTTATGATTCATCTACTTACCACTTGAATACAAAACCCCGGGGTTATAAAATATAGCTTCATAAAAATGTCAGTACAAAGCTCAGTAGCACTAAAAATAAACAAACAAACAAAAAGAAACCCAGGCAATTCAAATGTTTGGCAAGAACAGAGACTGTAACACAGAGCTTTACCCCATTGTAGAAAAATAAGACATGGCTGCTTGGTGAGAGTGGTACTTTCCAAATTCCATGTTTTTTAAGAGAGCAGTGGATAAAGAAAGTCAGCTGGAAGGCCACCAGAGGCAGCCTCAGTCAACGCGTGTCTTGATATCCTCGCCTTTGCTGCAGCGTTGTAACAACCATCTCCGTGACAGCATTTGTGTCTAATCAATTGACTTGGGAAGGAATTATTACTTACAATCACATCACAAACTGAAAAGTTACTCCCTCTTCTCCTGCTTGTTTACAGCACACCCCATACTTAATAACCATATGGGTTCTTGTCTCGAAACGCCTTTAGGCAGGACCCCGTTGTAACAGGGAAGAAACTAGTGAAACTCTTTCCAGGTCTTGCCTAATCCAGCACAGGCTGTGAAAGATAGACCAGGGATTAAAACATGTACATGCTTTCTCACAACAAAACAGCCATGGGAATAGCCGCCACAGCTACAAGCACAGCTGGAGCTGAATTAGGCTCACCAAACCCAACAAAAATGCATTTTTTCCTGCGGGGCTTAGGATGGCTGCAGGACAGGTGCTCTCATTTAGCATTGGCCTTTCGCAGCAGACGCAAGACCCAGCGCTGTGGTCTCTACGCACTCGAGTACTTTGCCTTGTCGTCCTGTGCGCCAGTGCAGCCTCTGCCTGACGGGATTAACTGTGTGTGACCCGCGTGGGATCTGGCTGACATTGGCAAGTCAAGAGGCACCTGCAGAAACCAAGCTAGACTGTAAGAGTATTCAGCTATGTTCTATTCATTATTATAAAAATTACAAGCATATGTTTTGGTGTATGTTTTTTTATAAGGAAATCACTTTATAAGAGAACAAATTCTTAGTTTTGCCAGATTCTCACGTGTCTATTATTATTTGATGGTCACAATTTAGGACATGAAAGGCAGCAAAGGGACAGCTTTCTCATTTGGTTTTAGTGTGTGAATCTGTTTTTATCTGAAGGTGTAAAGACTGCAAAACCTGGTACAGAGGTGAAATCTTTTTATCTTCTGGAGATTTATAGTTGCAATAAAAGCAAATAATGGTCTTCAAGCAACAGTGCTGGAGGTGAGGCTGCAAAACCCAGCGTGTGGGAAGAACAGCAGCTTTAATGAAGTTTGTCACTGCCATTTGGCTTAACAAGTAGCTACAAGCCTCAAAAATGGATTAAGGTTAGACTGGGGCACATTAACCGACCACTGCTTTGTTATCGCAGGGACACGGCAACACTCTGTTTTGGCTGAACAGCCTCAGTGTTTCCACAGCAGATTACAGGATAGACTTGAACCTGCTCAGCTGCGACAGAAATCACGGGAGGCACCCTCACCAGAGGGAGATTAGTTGTCATGCTCTGCCCTTTCTGTGACTTACAGGCATATCTCTACCCAAAGCCATTTCACCCAGAGATTATCCTCTTAAATTGCTGGGGTATGTCATCCTTCTGACACATCCAACAAAGAGCCACAAGTCCTTCTGCTTGAAATAGGACAGCATCCTTTGGAATAGGGAAAGATTCCTTGAAAGTGAAGAGCACGCCAGCCTTGTTCTTTACAGTCAGAAAGTTGAGGAAACCACATCCCAAGCACTCTGAGAAAACAGCTTTTCTCTTCTCCCTTTTGTGGGAAATGGAAGGAAGTTTGAGATGGATGTTCTTCACTTTACCTTAGAAGACAAAAGGTTTAGAGTCCATACAGCTGGTCTGATGTGTGTATTACTTCCATTAATATTTCAGTGATATGAATAGTCAGCCATTATAAAACAAATTTCCTCATGCGCTTTTGTACAAAAGAGCTGACGTGAAAGCTTTAAATAGCTACACTCATCACCTAAACTAGTGACAAAGAAGTAAAAGTGTCCAGCCCTCAGATCCTTCCATACATTCTCTATCCACCCACCTGAATTTCTCAAGTACTGTAATTATAGAAAATCCTGAAGCCATTTTCAGTAATTTATAACTACCTGGCTACATACAGTATGTTTACCTGACACAAGCATTGGAACAACTACCAAGAGTCAGGTCCTCAGATCTCATTAATCAATGAAGCATAAGAAAATGTAAATAGTTACATGTATTAATAAATTACGAGTATGCTTGTGTAAATACATCTAGTGATCTAGAAACAGCTTAATTTATATACAATCTAAATTGCTAAAAAAAAGGAGTTACACAAATAATCAAATTTTCTGATTTTTTGGCTCAAAGGTAAACAACAGCAAACTTGCTCTTCTACTTAGATGAGTTGTACAAGAGCGAAGCAAAAACATTGCTGGAGGCATGATGGCTCCCTGTCCCTCCGTAAAAGACCTCTCTGCTCCAGCCAGGAGCAGGAGAGAGGACTGCAATTCCCATTCCAAGAAACCTCACCATAAATTGAAAATTCTGGAAATTCTATTCAAAAAGCAATCAGGAGTACTCAGATAAAGATTAATAAGGAAATTATATGAAACAAAATACGTTACTTGAGAAGAATCCTGCTGACTTCACTCCCATATCCTTTGAATTGCTCTGGATTATGTTATAGCAGAAATCCAGGTACCTTTCAACAAAAAACTGCGCCACAAGAAAATACTTTTTGGAAGTGCTCTATTGCTAAGTCCTTTTCATCCCTCGCCATGAATTAAAACCAAACATCTTTAGGTAACTGTGAAGGGCGTTTTAAAATCATTAACAAGGTCAGCTGTGCCATTAGCAAAACAGGGAAAAGAAAATGAACGTAACACCCATGGTTAACAATTGTGATTTCAGTAAGCGTGACTTTACAGAGCATCTTCAGTCCCAGCATTTCCTTCTTTCTGACCATGGGGTTATTTTGAAGGCATGCAGCTCTCCACACAGCGTGCCTCTATCCACCAGGTTTAAGAGAAGAGGAGCACCTTTCACCCGTGTGTTTACAGATTTGGCAGAGAAGGGGTGCACCTACAGGTCCCCGACGGGGCTCTCATGGACAAAACTCACTCCCATGCGTTACCAGGTAGAGACGCAATTACCGTTGCTCAAATGCGTCCTCACAGCTCCTGCCTCGAGCAGCTCCGCACAGGTACTGTTTTCTTTATTACAGTAGCATTGGAGGACACAGGAAAGGACACGCTGGTGAGTCCCTTGCCTTCTCCTGCTGTCTGAGGCCCGGAATTTCCCTGCAGACTCCTCTGCGTGCCGACCTGGGACCCTGCCACTGTGCACTCACCGCTGGCCATCACCTTTAACTCGCAGAAAGGCTGACCAGAGCGAGAAAAGCTGGAGCGGTGTAGCTAGAGGCTTTCACCAGCACGGAAAAGAGGGGGCAGGGGCCTGCCTACCACTTAGGCTGCCCACGTTCTCTGTAAAGACAGTGCAACAGAGACTTTAAATGCAAGTGCTAAAAGGCCATTACTGTAGGCTACAGGAGCCCCTTCTTACATTACAGTATGACCTGAAGGGACCAGCAACAAATGACGCTAAAGAATCATTACACTTGGTGCCTTATATAGCCGTACTAACAGCACCTGTGGTTGTAAGGTACCCTCTACAATATAAAGTTACGTAGGAGTCAAAAGTGTAACCTCTTCCAACTATGAAAATCCTTTCTGAAGGGGTGTAAGAAGTTCTCGCTGTTGAAGAGCTGACATTATTTATTGACAGGTACTGAAGTGAACTGAAGCCTGCAACATCTGTGGTTAGTTTGCTTTTAAACAAGCATTTTCAGTGGCTTTAGAGGTAAAATTTAAATAATGAATCTTTATTTGAGAAAGGATGGTGTGGAATATAAATTAAAAAAGGGAAAAAAAACAAACAAAAAAAAGAGCACAGTTTCCCTTCTCTTCTCTAGAACCGAGCTGACTGTAAACTTGCTCACTTAACCTGAGGCCGCACGCCAGCCCGCTGAGCAGCTCTCCTGCAGAGGACTGTGATGGGCGCAGCGCTGCGCTCCAGCTGTGGCTGGCAACGAAGAGCACAGGAATGAAATCTGATGCCAACATCACAACTTCAAGACACAGTCAAATGGCTATTATTTTCACTGCCAGAACTAAACTTTATTTCCATGTGTATTACATACTGGTATTTGATGCCAAATACATTAAATTTACTTTAACAGAGGATTTAAGTGAGGAATATTTATTCTTCACTAAACAGGTTAAGAAGGAATGTAAAAACCTATAAGAAAAAACTGTTTAAGCTTTGTTTTGATTTTGGCAAATCAAACGGTTAAGTACTCTTCTGTTCTCTCCTCAGATCTTTCAAAGTACCAAAAAAGCATCTTTTCATTAATCATGCAGCTCAAGAAAAAAAATAGTCTTATAAAATCCATTTCTTATGCTAAATATGGTTACAAAGAAGAGTATTAAACACAAACCTCCCAATTCCTATTTTTAAATACAAATACTGTATTATATATGAAATGGGGATAATTAAAATATATCAGTGACTACAAATCTAGTAATTTAAAGCAAACTTACACATGCTGTTTGCTTTCATGTGGAAGAATTAGGATATTGCATGGTTCAAGCACTGCAGTAATTTCTGTCAACTCCTTGATGCCCAGAATGTCAAACCGCCAAACACAGAGACACCTATTCAGGTCTGAATAGCACCAGGTGGTTTTCTTTTTTTTTTTTTTCCCCCTTTTAAAGTTATTAACATTTAATAAAATGAGTGATGTGACAACTTTCTCAAAGTGACATGCAAAAGTAGACAATTTGCTTCAAGTCTCCAACTAATCAGCTGAAAGTTTTAGACAATACTGAACAACCACGAATGTATTTCATGGTACACAAGAACACAGTGCTTCCACAGTATATCCTCAGTTCTCAAGTACAAAAATATCAGTTATGGGTAGTCAATAGTTATCAAAAATTTTATTGGTACAGAATGAAAGCAGCATTTACTTTATTGTTTTTTAAACCATACATCATAAAATTCCCTAGTACACATGTGGAGGAGTGAAATAGGCTCTGTACTATTTACCTGCTACTGATCCTAGGTCCAGATTTAAAATCTTTCCTGGCCAAATACAAACAATATGACTAACGGCAAAGGGAAGGCAGTTCCTCAGTGTGAAAGGTCAGCATTTAGTTTTACTAAAGCACTATTTTTGAAACAATACATCACTTAAATGTATAATTACATACACTACGAGTGGAAAAAAAAGTTTTTATTAACAAGAACTATTGAGACTGGGCATAAACGTCTTAACCACAAACCCTGGAAATACGATGGGTGCTTTGATGTGGCCCTTTTTGGCAAGAGAGTAAGAATAATGAAGTATGGCTTTTCAATCTTCCTTTAAAAGCACGTTTTATAAAATTTTGTAGTCTTAAATTATTTTATACGACCCCTAACATTTTCCTGTAACATCATTTACTGATTAGAAGCATTAATTACATCAGTATATTAAGCCACTGGCTGATCGTTGATCACCAGCACTACAGAGAAGCCATTTGCTTTTGCTGTTGTTCTCTGTTTTTAAGTAAGGGAGGTACTTTTCTAGTGAGAGCCATCCTACAGTACCATCAAACGTCTCAGAGGTTACTACATAGCTTCTCAAATTAAATCCTCAACAGTTTTGTTTTCCAGCAGATACTCAAATTAAGCATATGCAGAGAGCAAATACAATCAAGTGCAGACAGTTCAAATGCATCTCTCAAACACCTTGTTTTACAGTTACCCTCTGCAAAATAAAAGCCCCTCCTCACCCCAATGAGACGGGGCGAGAAGGGGAAATAGGTCTGCCATTCATGTAGGAGTTTGGCTAGCATAAAGTTTTATTAAAGTCATTAACAAAAATAGTTAAACATTTTTACAATTTAACATCCAGTCTGACAAAAGGCAAAACAATGAAAAAAATACAAAAAAGTAAAAAAGTGCACTACCCAGTCCAGTATTTTGCTTTAAAGTCATGTCACTTACAGTGTATGAAAAATAAACCCAGAAGTGTAATTACTTTAAAATACACCGCTTCCATATTTCAGTATTTTACACATATATTCTATAGTGGAAGAGGAGATCTCTTAAAAACTTTACTCTTAAAATACTGAGGTGCATATGCCAAGTGGGATAGACTTGGCAAGTTAAGTTGCAGTAGAGAATCCTTTCAAAATTTGGCATTTCATTTACATACCTTACCGTGCCAGCAAGGTCTGTAGTACCTAAACCTTCTAGTAAGAACAGTAACTTTCTTTAATGCAGATTTCCTAATACAGACAACTACAAGAGACAGTGAGGTCAGCAAGTCTATGGGATCTGAAGGAGATACGAGTCCTGATTTAATCGTCAAATGGTACAATGTCACAACAAACTTTAAGGCCATGTTTTATTTGCTGATTAATGGACAAAAGGCAATGGATTCCCCTCCCCCCCAAGTATTTTCTTGAAAGTCTGTGCTCATAAAAATCATGAAAAGTTGGAAAGACTTAATTATTGAAACTTTAAATATATTTTACACAATCTTGTTTGTACAAAAATACAAGTTAAATATAAACATAAAGCAATCATGATAATTTTATGTAAATCCATTTCGTGATATTCTGTTATATATAAAAAAGTTTCTCAGCTCTGTCTTACTTGTGAAAAGATCAATACCAGATTGAATCACTACTGGCAAAGGGCCCTAAAAAGCATACTTTAGCATTAAATATGTTTTACAATGTAAGTACCATTTCCTCATTTAATCTTTTCTAAAGACTGGCAAAAGATAGGGCAGTATGTCCATAAACCAACAAATAATTTGGCTACAATGTCATAAAACACAAACACACAAATCTGTACAATAAACCCAGTAGCTATGCAGTACGTACTTGTTACACACACACATACACAGACATGGAATGAAACTTAGTGAGATGCCACTTCTAGTTCACTGTTCTTCAGCCTGGCATTTTGTCTTACTTCATCAAACGAATATGACTTCGTTACCTTGCCGTTCTTAAATACTGTATGAAGGAGATCCTGCAAGAAACGCCACCGTTTTAGCAAGAGTCATTTGGCAAATGAACAAACAACACAGGTTACACAAACTCAAAAGCAAGCACGCAAATCAAGCCTGGCAAGACTAGAGATTGTCAAGATACTGAATTCTTTACAGCTTCTTCCGATACCTCTCACTAATGGTTAGACCGATGAAAGGATTTAGCCCATCCTATGCCCAGCAAGCAGCTTTGTGCTGAGTAGTCCCTCAAGTGAGGTCTCCACCTCTGGCCAAAGTCAAATACACAAGCTAAATATACAATGCTAGAGCAGCTAGTGAGAAAGGTGACACTGAACCAATTAAATGCAACTCAATTACAGAGGTTTAAGTGAATTTTTATTTCCTCTAGAGCAACTATGGGAAAAAACCACACCCATCGTTCTTCGCAGTCCCCTTTGCACATCTATTTTCTAAAACAGTGTATCAATAAGTGCTTGCAAACAGCATGTGGCAAGAGCAACAAGCACAGCGTTGTACAGAAAACTTAGTACAAAAGCAACGCTGAGCAGCCACTATGCTTGATGACCTATCGCAAGGACCTGAGGCTTTAGGGAAATGGGCCCACAAGAGAGAATTTCCCTGCTACCTCCCAGGGAGCCCCAGAACCTGTACCACACAAATCACCCTCTCTGGCATCCCAGGACAGACATTTTTTTAATTAATTATTTCACCTGTCAAAAATGAAGGAACTATATACTGCCTAATTTCAGAGCCAAAGTCTTGTGATTCATTTTGAAGAGATTTCTCACCATTATGTCCCTCCCTCTCTCTCTCCCTACATATGAATGTTCATCACAAACTTATATACACACATGTGTATATGTAACTTTGAAAGTCTTTTTTCTTAGATCTGTGCATCCAGAGCACATCATCTACAGTGTATATAACTCCATTTGTTTGCTGTCTTGAAGTTTCTTAGAGATCTCAGTGTTACTGCCTGCTGTTGCCTCGTAGTACCCCTCTACCTAGTAGCACAGAAATGTGCTTCTGTATACCAGAAAACTCAAGAAACTTCCAGCTTTTGATAATTTATTTTCAGTCCTCTTAATTCAGGAAGAGACTCAACACACAGTTAAACTTTTCACTGCTTGCACACTGAAAACGTTAAGAGATCCCAAACCAAAAGCCTGAGATTGGCATAAAGTTTGTGCTGAATTTGCTGAAACAGCATTTCATTTTGCAATTGTAAGAATCAATGGGGAAACTAAATTACTGGTTTAAATATATGTCTTTGAAAACTAGGGAACTACTCCACATATAGAGCATTAACCTGAAGGAACTATTTAAAAATCTCAACGGGGAAGTAGAAATAAGTTTTAACTATGTCTGTCCCTCCCCTACCTCCAACTGTGGTCACTACTCAAATCGTGCAGTATAGCCCATCCAAAACCAGTTCGCAGGCATATATTCTGTAACACTGAGACATTAGTTTTGGGAAAAAGCAATGTTCTCTTGTTTCTGAAGACCAGCAAAAGAGAAAGACCTCTAACTGTAAAGCCTGAACATTTTCCTGCCATTCTACCATTCTGCTGTTACTGAATTTGGCACTAGGAACACTTCAGAGGTACTAAGACGGGAGTCGAACAAAAAGACAATCAAAACGAAATTCTGAGATTACGTTACAACCTGCTTTTTCTCTGTCTATTTTTGCATGAAGAATGATGTAATACACTTTGGAAATTCACACCTGTCCATACTCTTCGAGATCTCCCTTGCCTTCTTCAAGTGTCACATAGTCTCCCGCAGGTGTCCTATGCAAGGACAGCCGTCCTTTCTTTGACCTTTTGTTGGGATCAGCAACCGGATCCTTGAAGACGTTCACCTAAAATGAAAAGAAGGGTTTTTTTTTTTTAAAGGGAAAGAGCCTTGTGGGGCCTGTGTACCTCATGCAGGTGGTGGTAATGTAACAGCAAATGTCAAACACATTTTCAAGCAGCAAAGCCTCTATCGAAAACACAGTGGTAGAAACAGTACAACGACATACCCCGAGACCATTGGTCACCACGTAACTACATTTGAAGGAACAGTTTAAGAGATCTCTAGTTAGTTTCTGCAACAAAGCTCCACCAGATCCAAAGGCAATATTCTCAATACTCCATTTATTCTTCTTCATTCCCTCGACAATCTAGTAAGAAAAAGAATATTGTGATGGAGCATACTTTTAGGCCATACTATCAGTCCATAAAAATATTATACTACTTGAACAAGATGCTTTTACAGACAATTAAAACAACTAACATTCAGTTTCCAGGAGATGTACATAACAATTCTGTCAATACTTGGCACACTGGTTTTATTCTCATTTGTGATTCCAGCATGGTATAATTAGAGAAAGTTTTTGCTGTAGAACTATTATCATGCCAGCATGTGTACTTCCCAAACAAGGGTGGCACAGTAATGCAATGCCCACACAATCAGAGCTGGAAAGAAAATAAAAGACTTCATGGTAGTATTTCAGAGCCTTCCGATTTCTCAGAATTATGGGAAGACCTCAAAGCATAGCACGTATCCTAAAACAAAGCAGTCACCTTGCTCATCAACTCCAGACAGCTGTTACCCACTTTGACCACTGACTTCAACAGAGCAGATCTCCTGAAAATCACATTGACTAGAACTAGATTAGCAATTTCGAAGACGAGAAACGGAAATAACAAAGCTGCTCAAAAAGTTTTCTTTGCCACCTTCTCAGGTGAACTGCACTGCTCTCAGCAATCAAGTTAAAACTCACTGTATCATTTCCCCCCACCCTCGTTCTATCCAGACAAACATGGCATCCTCTAGCCTGGAGCAATGGCTGTGGGTTTAGTCATGCTCATCAACGGCCAAGAGTTGTTTCCCTGACCTGTAACACTTACAACGGCGTGAAATGATGGCTATAGCCCCCAGAAGAGAGTGTTTGAACTCCTAGCTCCTAACCAATTCACTAACAAAAGTGGGTGAGAAAATGTCAGAGTGGGTGAAATAGCAAAATCCCATCCATCCAGAAAAAAGGAAGGTGAGAAGCAGAATGGAAGGCCATAATCTACGGGGAACAGCGCAGAGTTTCAAAACTCAACTTTGTCAGACATCTGGTAATCTTTTGTGCAGTCTCAGCGTTCTGCAACAAAAAGAAATGCCAGAGTAACACTGAACAGGACTGCTTCAGGAGCTACTGATGCCAAGCCACTTTCTTTAAGGGACAGCTAAGGCAAAATTGAGTTTCACTCATAAGGAAAAAAAAAAAAGAAACAATTCCACATTCACACAGTGGCAAACTGGTATCTAATGTAAACAAGAGAGCATACCAGTATTTTGTTTATCCATTTAGTCACATGTAGACTGTCTCTTCACAGACGCCCTCCAAGTCTGAATGCCTGGCAGAGGCCAGCCAACAGGAGAGGACGACTGCAGAGCCATAACCTTTTGAGAACATGCTCTGAACACCGTCCCACTGTATTTTTCGCAGAGATTTCCCCAGCAGAGATCTCATCAGTGAATTTTCATCGCTCTAATCATACCAGCTTACTCAGCCTCACCCAAGAAGCCAAGCAAAACGTATCTCACGCTCTACCACCATGACTGGCACTTAAGGGAACCCTTTGGAAGCTTTGTGTCCTGAACAAATACCCCCTCAGTACCCTACAGTCCTGCGCATTTTAACAGCAGTCATCATATCCTTTCAGACAGTGACTGTGCACAAAAGGAATCCGTACTTTCAGGTGATTAGACTCTCCTGGAAGGAGTACCCAGGCAGGATAAAGGATTGAAATGAATGAAATTCTCTCTTAAGCATCTCAAAGACGATAAAGGAAAGGTAAGAAAAGGGATTTTGTATACCCTCTTCTTAAGCATAAGGCCTAATAGTACCGTAAGAAACCAGACTTGACTAGGCCTGGATATGGACTCTGCTTATCTACACTGTCTTTTGAAAAGGCAAATGTAGGTAAACTCTGCCTGGACTCTGACCAAGTTCTGTCCAGATGCTGACCAAGCCTGAAGCCACATGAACTGTTGGCCAAGCCTGAGCCAACGTCTTCTACTCCTTTCTTTATCTAGTTTTATAGATGAGGTCTTACACTTAACTCGCTTGAACATACCTGCAAGATGTGGAACAAACTACCCGGTATAAAGAACATCCTACCAAGGCACATCATGCTTCGACTTCATGTTCACTGATACTCATAGGTTAACAGATGCTGGTACAAGCACAGCGTAGCTGGGCCGTGGCCACTTAACCTTCTTGCCTGGGTGAGAAGAAACGTGAACCCCCCCTTTCAGCTAGTGTTCCTGCTCTCATTTACAGACGGTTTGTTCATCTGGTGCCAAGGCACAACTCCTCACCTACCCTGGGTGAAGAAATGGCTTTCACCTTTCCACTCTCTCCCAAGGGACTTCCTTACTCGGACTGATCTTTGTCTGGGGAGGGGTGGAAGAGATGGGAAGGAAAAATCGAGACCAAGTTGAAACACAGCTCTGACTCTATCAGGGACCAACAGCAGAGGCCCAAATAACAGCTTCCTTCAGTATGGGGAAGAGATAGCCAGCAGCAGCAGGAACAGGGAAGAAGAAAAGCGGGAAGATCTGAAATAACTGAAGCATCCCCCAAAGGAAAACAATACAGAAGAACTTTATGTTTCATGCTTTCAAACCTGTACAGGGAGAACAGTTCAGATGTCAAGGTTTTCACCCGCTTCCTCTGACTATTATGAGCATGATTAATGTATCGACTGTGACTCCAGATTAGAGGATTTGCTTTGTATTAAAATTTTAAAGACATCTGGAAATTGAATGTTCAAAGAAAATCCTTTGAAAGCGTAGTATATTGTGGAGTTAGCAGATTGGAATGATTTTAAAAAGTGAAAATGCTAGAAGAAAGTCAGAAAAGGTTCCTTACCTGCTCTACCAGCATCCCCTATTAAAACAAAGAATTTTAAAATCCAGTTTATACGCCGAGTTGTTTTCTATATTGTTGTTTCAGCTAGTTCGGATAGTTAAATGAGACTGATCGGTTATTAGTCACTCTAGATTTTTCCTATTGTACCCACTACCTTCCATCTGATCTATAACAATAAAGCACGCCTAGAATCTAAGACTGATATGGAGTAATTAGAATAATCGCACAGGCTGTAACGGGGTGGGGGGGGGAAAGATGGCCACAACAATACATTCGTACTTGTTTATGCAAATACCTTTTTGAAGAGGTTGGGCTGGTTTTGGGGTGGCGGTTTTTTGTTTGTTTTCAGTTTGTGTTTTATGTTGCTGTTTTGTTGGGTTTCTTTAAATGACAAGCTATTACCCAGTCTTCCAAAAGTCAGCATGTTAACCTTGGTTTTGCTGACAGAAGAGGATAAAGAAATCCATGAAATTTAAACACGAGTAAAATTAGACTGCAAGTTCATGGGTTTTCTGCTCCAACATAACTTGCTCCTGTCAAAAAAGAAGTGTCTCCTTCCTTCCTTCCTGCTTCTCCCAGCTCAAACCCACGGTTTCTTTTCTCTCTTGTGTTGTGCTGGTGAGTATTGCCCCCCTTTGTGGGCCAATTTCATTAACTAAACGAAAAAAAATTGACCACTTTTGACTGAGTTAGTTTGCTGCTGCATGTGTGGACTAAATTAATTGAGTGACCAGTGATTCAATGACCAAAGCTGACTTGAGGTGTGCAGCAAGATTACGGAGTTGGGAAGAGACGAGACGGCAGCCACATGAGTTCTCTCTGCTCTGTACATCTTGTGGACCTGCATCTTCAACTCCTTCTACTACATATTACACGTAGAATCTTCCTCGTTATCAGTTACAGTTTGATAAGGAAAATACGTAAACAGGCAGATCATCTGAACAAAGAATTGCTCCTGCTCTATTTAGAACTTGGATAGCAATGCATTTTTTTTTCCTCTAATGTAAATACTTTAAATACTGGTTTTAATCCTTTGATTACAATCAATGCTAAATGAACATCTTTGAATTTTGTCCAGTATAACTTCCAGAAAGCAATCTTTGAGTTCCTAACAAGAAAGGACTAATACTCCAGTTTCTTTCCTGTCACGACTCATGCAAATCTCAACAACAGCATGCTTCTCCTAACACAGGCATCGGTCCTGTTAAACAGTTGTTGAGAACAAGCGGAAGTTTATAAAAAAACAAAAAAAGAAAGAGAAAAAAGAGTCTCTTCCCCTAGTATCTAACGATTAGACTTTCTTTCCAGCTATTACCATCTCGTGCTTGTGTTCTGTTAAGCACATTAGCATAGTTGTATATTCTCAAAAAGCCACATGGGAAAAAAAAGTAAATTAAAATAAAATAAAATTTGCTTTAAAGGCTACTGGAGGAGGAACAAAACTGCATGACTACACTACAGTTGGCATATCAGGCAATAATCTCAATATTAACTGCTCTCTAAGGATCTCAGTGACAAATTTGAGTTCTGTGGTTGAGGTTCACATTATATGCCTAAGTTGAATATGAGATAGTTTCAGACTGTCAAACAAGCTTTGACATCTCTCTTACTCCCAGTTCTGAGAAGCAGCAAAAGTCAACTTTGTTAAGAAGAATCTACGGATGCGTCAACCTAGAAAGCTAAGAAAAGTGTCAATAAAATCAAGTAAAATTAATCTTAAATTTATCCAACTTCTTTTCTGTTTTTGAACTCTAATACAGCTGAAGATGAATGAATGATCCAGGATAAACATGACAAAGTCAAGTCTTCCTCCTTTTACATGCCCCTCGTCATCTGTGGTTACTGCAGTCTGTACCTCTGTAGCCACATTATATTACCTTGTATCTCCATCTAGTCAATGACGGTGAATTTATAACTAGTTTCAAGCATGTAGCATCTACTAAACAACCAGTCTTGTCTTGATGAAATTGCACGTTGGACTCAGACTACAGACTAATCTGTTTTCTGTTATTTTCTGGGCTTTCAACAATCCTTATTCCACTAGTTGCCAAATCAATGAACCCACCTCCCTTACCCGTTTTCAAGGGGTCTCCTTCAATGCTACATCTTCAGTATTTGAATGCGAGCACACTTCAGATGGTACAGAACTAATGAGCCAAACCAGTTACATTACTACTTTTGCTATAGCAGAGTATCGTGCAGTGCAACTTAGTCTTCAATGAAAGGACCAAGCACTGCCAGATTTTGATCTGAATTAGACTTGACAAGCAGGATGAAAGCAAACAAAAGGAGAGACAGTGGGAGGAGAAGGGTTACAACAGGGGGATTAGGAAATGCCATTTAGTTTTTTTTATGCATTTTAATAATTCCCTGTGGAGTTTTAATGAATTTGTTTTATGCATTATGATATCACTGCCAGTGCCTGCAACAAAGGGGTCAGTAGTCTCTGCTGCAACATCTGACTAGTTGTAACAGAGTCCAGATTAAATAACAACATTGCCAGTGTCACCCTGACACATGAACCTACCTCTTGCAATGTGTTGATATCCACACCATCCCCTTGAATAACTCTGAGATATGGTGGCAGCAACTTGTAGCCTTTTGAGTTCTCTGTAATGGGAAACTTCTTCCCTAAGATCTCCAAGACCTATTGAAAAGGGAGACAGTTCAAAATAAAAATAAAACCCTGCCATTCCAATAAAGAAACACAATTTCCACATTTGAGTCACGCTCTCTCTCAAAAAAAAAAAAAAAAAAAAAAAAAA
>Ga0065711_1000170_pt1 | contig 86789 bp, 49 predicted proteins | sample Hoacrofraction12_FD_59098 | JGI IMG/M metagenome (GOLD analysis project Ga0065711, IMG submission 59098) | Hoatzin crop microbial communities from Cojedes, Venezuela - Epithelial fraction 12 v2 (version 2) | ecosystem: Host-associated > Birds > Digestive system > Esophagus > Crop | place... | reverse complement strand
TTTTTTTTTTTTTTTTTTTTTTTTTTCCCCTTTCTTGTGTGATTGGTTTGTTGCTGTCAGGTATTGGACTGTTTCTCAGTCGTTTTTACTCCAGTGTTGTGGAGGAGGGAGAAGTGTGATGTTTGTGTTTCATGATCCCTTTCTTGTTTCTTTCCTTGCAGTGGACTGTTGGAGGTTCTAAAAACAAAAAAAAGGGAAAAGCGGGTAAGGCAGAGAAGAAAGGAGCCATGAAGAAACAGATGAACAAAGCTGCCTCTTCAGGCAGCTCGGATAAAGACAGCTCGGCTGAGAGCTCAGCACCTGAAGAGGGTAAGATAACACATGTGCATCTACTTACAGTGTAATTCCAAGTGAAGTTACCCCTTTGTGTACACTGAAGATTAATGTTAAGTGGTGATGTTAAATACTACCTTCAAAGAGTTTTCTTTGTGTTACTGCTAGTCTGGATGACTCTTAAACTTGCCATAGCTTGAAGTGCATGTAATTCAGTATAGCATTGCTGCAAGCACTCCGTTACAACCACGACACTAAATACTGTTTCAAGTGAAGAAAATATGATGTATTTCATTACTTGACTTTCTCCTGGAAAATTCTTTTTTTCCTTCTAGCATGTTCCATCTGTAGTGCAGGTAGAATTTTCTTTTATTCACATTGATATATTTTCCCTTCTCAAACTTCTTGTGATCATAGAAGCATAGAATGGTTTGGGTTGGAAGGGACTTTCTAGATCATCTAGTCCCAGTCTCCCTGCCATGGGCAGGGACACCTGCCACTAGACCAGGTTGCTCAAAGCCCCATCCAGCCTGGCCTTAAATGCTTCCAAGGAGGGAGCATTCACAGCTTCTCTGGTCAACCTGTTTGAGTGCCTCACCACCCTCAGAGTGAAGAATTTCTTCCTTTTATGTAGTGTAAACCTACCTTTTTTTAACTGGAAGCCGTTACCCCTTGTCCTATCACTACATCCCCTTGTAAAAAGTCCATCTCCTGCTTGCTTTTAGGCCCCCTTCAGGTACTGGAAGGCCGCAATAAGGCTCCACGGAGCCTTCTCTTCTCCAGGCTGAACAACCCCAACTCTCTCAGCCTGTCCTCACAGGAGAGGTGCTCCATCCCTCTGATCATTTTTGTGGCCCTCCTCTGGACCAGCTTCAACAGGTCCATGTCTTTCCTGTGCTGCGGGCTTCAGAGCTGGATGCAGGACTCCAGGTGGGGTCTCACCAGAGCAGAGTAGAGGGCAAGAATCCCCTCCCTCAACCTGCTGGCCACACTGCTTTGGATGCAACCCAGGATACGGTTGGCCTTCTGGGGTGCAAGGGCACGCTGCCAGGTCATGTTGAATTTCTTATCAGCCAGCACCCCCGAATTGTTCTCCTCAGGGCTGCTTTCAATCCTTTGTCCACCCAGCCTGTGTTTGTGCTTGGGATTGCTCTGACCCATGTGCAGGACCTTGCACTTGGCCTTGTTGAAGTTCGTGAGGTTCGCACAGGCCCACCTGTGAAGCCTGTCAAGGTCCCTCTGAATGCCATCCCTTCCCTCCAGCATGTCTACCACACCACACAGATACGTGCCGTTGGCAGACTTCCTGAGGGTGCACTCAATCCCACTGTCCATGTCGCCGACAAAGATGTTAAACAGCACTGGTCCCAGTACTGGCCCCTGAGGAACATCACTCGTCACTGGTCTCCGACATCGAGCCATTGACCGCAACTCTCTTGAGTGCGACCATCTAGCCAGTTCCTTATCCACTGAGTGGTCCATCCATCAAATCCGTGTGTCTTCACTTTAGAGACTAGGATGTTGTGCGGGACAGTGTCAAATGCTTGGTCAAGTCCGGGCAGATGACAGTTGCTCTGTGATGACAAAGCTAGAGGTGTATAGTGTTGCGTGATGCAAATAGGAGCTTATCTTGCATGCGTTTGCTCTGAATTGGAATTGCATATTTATAATGGCGTGGAAGAAGAAGAATCGTTGCTATAACTTTGTCATTGATTCTGTTCCAATGCTGGGCAAATTTCCTGTGTTCTTTCCTGTTTTCATCATGCCCATGAAGTTTTGCAGGTGGTTATTTGCAGTTTCAGTTAATACTGAAAAAACAAAGTTAAGAAAGAATATGAAGGAGTCTGTAGTTTTAAGTATATTAAGCGCAGTGGAGACAGACCAAAGCATGAAGTGACTGAAAGTTATATGTATCAGTGCTTACAAATGAAGGTTTTTCAGTGTAAGTTTGCAAAGCTTGAAGTTTCCAGAAACAGAGACCAGAATGAAAGTGAAAAAAAGACTCCTAACGTCTGCTTTTGTGATTTGGTGTAATGTAGTTAGTCAGGTGAGATAATCAAAGCACTTGGACTTGGATCAAGTTTAAAGGTGGTATTACCCAATATTCTGGGGAGTCACCTGTTTCCTAAGACCATGTGTAACTGGGAGGGCTTGTTACAGTAATGGAGATAGCATCATGGCCTTGCCAGTCCTGAGGGTAGTGTGTTTCAATTTTATCTTGTGATTTTGCAGGTCATAGTGTTACAATCTTCAAATTATTAATTTTGGTTCCTCAGGTTGCTATAATGAGGAGCATTGGTGGTTAATAGTGGCATTTGAGGTGCGCATACACGCTTACAAAGTTATGGATGTATAAGCAACTTCTCAGGGATGTAAGCATATAGGCATAGAAATCTAACCTTAAGATCCTAACACACTAATCAAAAGGCCTCCTAGAATTTGCTTGTACTGCTAAGAATTTTTACTTATAACCCAGTTTGTGTTCACATGTAGTATCACTCATAATTTTTTAGCATGTGTATCTTATGGTAATGAAGTATTTGCTTGTGGGTTTAGTTGTCGTGATTTGTAAATTTTTAGTATAGTGGAAGAGTAGTGTAAAATTCATTCTTGGTATCCTCTGCTAATATGCTAAAATTAAATGGTTGGGCTTTGCCCCAACTGAATCTCATTGCCTTGCATTTTTGTTTTAGGAGAAGTCTCTGACTCAGAAAGCAACAGTTCCTCATCTAGCTCAGATACAGATTCTTCATCTGAAGATGAGGAATTCCATGATGGCTATGGAGAAGATCTGATGGGAGATGAAGAAGACCGAGCTCGACTGGAACAAATGACAGAAAAAGAGAGAGAGCAGGAGCTGTTTAACCGGATAGAGAAGAGAGAAGTGCTAAAGAGAAGGTGAATTTTATATCTGTTGATATTTGGTAGCAAATTCATACAGGCTGTATGCAGAGTGTGCTGACTGCGCTCTCACATTTTGGGTCCAAGCTTTCAGCACTATAAAGTGAATTCAACTTCATTGTAGATTGTTTTGCGGAAGCTGTCCTTGTAGCTAGTTGAGAAGCACACAGCAAGAATTCTGCGTGTTCTTGTAGAACTCAGTTTCTGAAAGTTTCTCAGCTGTTGAATATGCATGGTTCTGTCAGCTGCCACTGTGGCCATATTACTGCTTTGCACAGCAGATGCCAGACAGGCAGAAGGACTGCTTTCTCTTCTGTCTCTTTTTGTATTAGCTGTCACATGCAGAAACTTTGGAAAAAGGTAGACAAAGTGTGAGGTGTGTATGAGCTTCTGGAATTTTTCAGAAAACAAGGTGAAGCACAGAGCAATGTTAGGATTGCCTCTAAATGGGTGCCAGTCTGGTTGGGGCCCTAACAGAAGAGAGAGATACTGAAATAATGAGGAGTGGCATTGGATATGTCATTTTCAAGGGATCGTTTGTGGATTTCTACTGTAGGTATTGTGGTTTTCTTTGTTTATTACTGTAACACTGTCCTGTCAGACAGCTTCCTTGTAATAAAGGTATTTTTCTTTCCATGTGTCTAACAGAAAAGGTTTGGCAGATGTGGGGCAAGTTTTCTTCAATTTCCTCCCTCTTCAGTGACTTCTCTCTTTTTCTCACTTGCTGAGAAATGTCTCCAGAGGACTGACATCGGTTGAGTAAATCATGTCAGTACAGGCTACTGCCAGAGAGTCTATTTGTCCAAGCCATAGTTAAAGCTCTGTCTGTGGTTTTAATACTGCTTTCAGTGTTGTCTCTAGTCTGCTGCTCTACTCAAAGGGATCAGAATGAGTGAAAGATTGGATTTAGATCAGGTAGAAGGACACCATATTTTTTTAGTTTCATTCACTGTTCTGTGGTAACTGAATGTCTGTCTTTCTGAATGAATGCTGGAGAATACTTGGTACAAATGAGCTAAACACTCTAAGCTTGAGTTACTGATTTAATCTTTAATGAGTTTGTCCTGTTCTATGTAAGAAGGTTGGCAGGTAGAACTAAGGGACGGGGGGTGTAGTTATTTAACTTCATGGTAAGCTGAATCTTTCAAAATGCTGTCTAGCTCTTTGTATGTATGTGGTGCTGTGAGTTCATTGGGATTACAGCAGGCATTGCATGTGATACAATGCCTGTGCCCTGTGTGTTGTGCTTCATGTTAAAGACATAAAGCGCAGAGAGCTCATCTGGCACTTTAGTTTCTTGTCTGCCAAATTTGGGTGTAAAGGACTGGAGAAAAATGAACTGTCTAATATGCATATGGATAACACATTTTGAATTTGTTATTGGAAGTTAAGTAATTTTTTTTCCTCGTGTTTGTCCATATGCACACTTCACTAAAGCAATGACCAGTCCATGGTGCAGTGGAATCTCGGTCCCAGGACAGTTCCATCAAAATCACTGCTCTTCTGAATACAGTGGCTGAAAATAAGATTTCAGAATGACATATTTCATGAAGGTAGAAATAGAAATGCCTAAATTGGACTGCAGAAACTGTCTGATTCTGATTGGAATGTAGCTGCTGAGCGAGGATTCACTGTGCCTTCTTTGTAGTCATTCTTCTACAGACTAATGCTAGTAGAAAGATGGACTTTAACTGTGAAAAAGTTAGCATGATAATGGCTTTAAACAACCAAGGTTTTAGCTGTTGAGATTCAAATGATGTGAAAAAGCCAATTGTTTTTGGAGTTGGGAGGCAGCATGCAGTGGTCACTACAAGATGAAGATGGAGTAAGGACAGCTTTCTGGGGAGCAGCCGTTACTATGTGGTCTCCTCAGCCCCTTAGGTTGGCTGTCTGTAAGCCTGCACTTTCTAATGCTCGGCTTTTCTTCACCTTAATTTTCTTGGGGAAGGAATGGGATGGAATGGGGGACAGGATACTGTTAAAGGGTTATCCATCTTGGGCAAGCAGTGGAAGTGTTCTTTACAGCCTGCTCACAACTTAAGCTGTGATAGCATCTGGGTGGTACTGTGCTCACTCAGGAAGAGAGTATTCCTTTATACATTCTTTTTGCTTCAATATCTGCTACTAGATTTGAAATCAAGAAGAAACTAAAAACAGCAAAAAAGAAAGAAAAGAAAGAGAAAAAGAAAAAGCAAGAGGAAGAACAAGAGAAGAAAAAACTCACACAGATCCAGGAATCACAGGTAGGAAATGAAACTGTCCTTGGTAATAAATCCTCCTTCCTTGACAGTGGGAGACAGGATGCTGCCTCTCTCTGTCCCTAATGTTTTGCCTTAATGTCAAACAGTGTGCCAAGCAGGTCTGAATTTAGTTCATTTATACGCTTAAGCTATCTTTAGCTTTTCCAGGTCATTTAAAGTAATTGGCATCTTTGGTCTGCTGAGGGGTGCACTGGTAACTCCTTTTAATGAACCATGCAAAGTTGCAGCTATATCTAGAGTTGCTGTGATAGTCCTCCCGTATGAGAACAGGAGAGCAACCTTTTGCAGTTACTTTAGCTGAACTTCTGTCATTCTGTCTGAAACATTACATACACAGTCTTACTTGCGAGTGAAAGTTTCGGAGAGCAGGCCAGAAACTGCTCACCTGTTGTCTTTCTTACTTTGCATGCATATACAATAGAAAGAATGCTTCATTTCTGCTGGTAGGGGTGTCAACGAAAAGCTTGAATACTAGGAGGAGCAGAAGTAGTTCTATAGTTTTTCCACCTCCAGTAGAAAGAGGAGAATACCAGTTTTTGGGGTGAGACCTCTGTAACTGAACTGTAGTTTCAAATGGGTAAGATCCTGCTCGTAACTATTCACAGAGTCTGTGCCGACAGGCTCCCAGGATGAGCTGGGGTGCATCTGGCCTAACTTTAGCCATCTAAGAACTAGTTGATTGTTTGCACACGTTGTCTTCTCTGTTTTTGTGCAGTGGAGGAGGATATGTCTAGCTGGAAATTCACTCCATGTTATTTTCTAGTGAAATTGATGTTGAACACTTAAATCAAATTGGATGAGATCAGTCTTCCCTTAGGCATGTGTTAAGTGGAGTGAATCTCATCTCACTACCCCTCTCAACTCCATATACGTGTGTGTGTATATACTTACATAGTCCACATATATAATACATGTGTAGACGCATATACGTATATGCATGTATAAAGGGATCTTATGCAGAGTTCTTTTACAGTGCTTTCCAGAAATTACTTTGACTTACTTGAAATTACTGTCTCTTACGCATATTAGAGCAGCTGCTTTCTGTGCTAGCTGGTATTCCAGATAGACCTGTTGGAAACAGAAAATATTAGAAGACTTACAACATTTAAGATTTGGATCCATATTGCAGACTTTACACACAACTTTATTTCTGCTTTAAATATGTTTTAACAAAACTTTTCTCTTTGCTACTAAATGAGAAGTACCTTGATTTGACCTTGCAGAAGGATAAACAAATGAGAAGAAAGTTTGTCAGATTTTTCCTTATTACTTGTTAGTTGCAGAATTACTTCCATTTTATTTCTCTAGTCATTTTTTTAGCTTTAGGGAGGAGTTTTGAGACTAAAACTTGGTGGCAGAAGTGTTGAAGTGTAGATATGTTCATTATTTTTGACACAAAGTAGAAAAGAAATGTGCTTCAGATTCTATTTCCCTCTCCCTAGCCTCTGTAAAAATGAACTTGAAAATAACTGGTTCCAAAATGGAGTTTGTTAGTAGCTTATATTTGAAAGGTTTTCAAAGTTTGCAAACAGTCTTTATTTTAATGCATTTCAGCTTATGGATTGCACTTGGTGTTGAGAGACTTTCTGTGCATTTTTTTAGGTTATGTCACATAACAAAGAGCGGCGATCAAAGCGGGATGAGAAGCTAGACAAGAAATCTCAGGCAATGGAGGAGCTAAAAGCAGAAAGAGAGAAAAGGAAGAACAGAACAGGTATGAAAGCGTGTTGCTGTTGCTACAATTGTTGAGGCATTATTACAGCTTTCTGAAAGTGCTGCTTCCGGTTTCTAATCAATGCAACATTCCTACACCTTGGACTGAATGAATTCCATGTCTGTTTGCCTTGGTCTTTTGCCCAACATGACCACCTAGAGTATTGTTTGGCCCCATTGATCCTGTATTCCTCCCCCTCCCCACCCCTCCCCGAATGGTCTGAAAACGAAGCAAATTTTCATCACTGTCCATTGGACGGCACTTAGTAGTGTTTAGTTCATGTATTTGAATTGGTCATTTAGATTCTGTTATTTAATCTCTGAACCATCCAAATCATATTTATTGTACTTGTGCTGTCTCGTCTACATTTGCTTGTTTACTCACTGGCACATCATCTTGTCTGTCTTGCCACAGATGCAACCCTTTTTGTTACTCTGCTGGGTTTTATTGTGGTCCTTTCCAAACATGAGATTTTTTTTTTACCTTGCAAAATAACAATGAGTTGTCGGATCATAATAGTTTTATCTTGTATATCCAGTTGCTATGCCCATCTTGTATTGCTGCATGCAATCAATTTGGGAGACTGAAGATAGTACAACCAAGACTTAAGATGCTTTTAAATACTTTGATTTCTCTCTCTGAATATATACAATGGAGTGCTTAGCTTACTAAGTGGATTTGAACACGTGGCACTTATAGCCAGTGTAAAATTAACAGTATCTACCTCTCTTTTTTAAAAAACAATAAGGTTTCAGCTCTGAAAGGAAGCTTTCATAAAAAAATTTACAGCTTGCTTTTCCTTGTTCTGTGTCCTCCTTTCCCCAGCTGAATTGCTTGCAAAAAAACAACCATTAAAAACTAGTGAAGTATACTCTGATGATGAAGAGGAAGAGGAGGATGATAAGTCTAGTGAGAAAAGTGATCGTTCTTCTAGATCTTCATCCTCTGATGAAGAGGAAGAGTAAGTAGTAAACACTGGACCATGTTTACTTGTGTGTTCAGAAGCAGAGATCCACTTTGTGTAGACACATGCTGTTTTAGAGGATTGTTTGGGGGCAGTTAAGTGTCTCTAAAGTGGTTTTGCCTCTGGGTGCACTTGCATTGCCCAGATTTGAGTCCTTGGCTTCTATATCATGGTGCATGGGACTGATTTACCTTGGATGGGTTTGCAATTTCAGCTCCCTGCCGTCATCTTTAGCCCTGTTTACACTGTTGTTTACAGATTTGTTTAGTCCTACAGTTCAGCAGCCACAGAACCCTGGCATATTAGCAGGGCAGAGAGGTGTGCTGGCTTATCTTAAAGCATTGGCCTGTAAATTGCCTCTGTGTGTGAGGTTTTTCTGCTTTGTGAGGTTTTTCTGCTTTGGGGTAGCAGAGCAGTGGGTAACAAGTCTGGGACTTCACATTAAGCTTTTCTCATGAATGCTAAACTCACATATCTACAATCAGCTAATACATGATGAATCATTCCTTTTACTAGTAATTTAAATAGTTAGAACTCATGCTACACCTTGCTCAGGACTCCTTTTTTGATGATTGTCTCTACTTTTATTCTTTATTCCTTCTCACCTTTCCCAAATCAGGAAGGAGGAGATTCCTCCTAAGTCCCAGCCAGTGTCCTTGCCTGAAGAACTGAACCGAGTACGGTTATCACGACACAAGCTGGAACGCTGGTGTCATATGCCTTTCTTTGCCAAGACAGTCACTGGCTGCTTTGTCCGTATTGGCATTGGAAATCACAACAGCAAACCAGTTTATCGGGTGAGTTTAGTTCCAAGGGATGTAGTTCTTTTTATAGTGCTGTAATATAATATTTGCAGCTTAGCAATTCTCAGGTACCTGTGATTGAGTGATTAATATAAAAAGATTGCTTATAACCAGAAAATGTAATTGCTCTCATAGTAGTGGAGAATGCTTTAAAAATAAATGAATCTATGGGACCAGCTAGGTGAAGAGATATATTTAGTGAGAGGGAGCACTAACAAAGCCTGTTCTTCCAGCTTTGGTTCATGCTGCCTTGTCTCATCATTTGTATTGCAAACTAGAGTTCAGGACTCTGTTTTGACCAAGTAAGGATGAGTAACATTCACTTCTTATTTCTGGGAATGTTCCCAAGTTATTGCGTGGTCTCAGTTCTTTTTTAACAATGTGTTTCTACTGCATCAGTGTGCCTCAGAAGAAAAGGTAATTGAGAACACAGTTTTGTTTCTTGTTTCATTGCTGTAACTGTACAATCACAGGGTGCAATAATATTCTCTAAAATTGCATTTAAAAGGTCCACGGGGAGGCTGTGTTTAATATGTGAGCAGCACTGGTGTATTTCATTAGGGACATACGTTAACGCAAACCAGCGTTAATTGAAAAAGAAATAGGAGAAGTAGGAAAGTGTATACCACTTGGTCAGGAAGGCAGAACTGAGAAGACAGAAAAACTGCATCAAGCGTTCAGATGGTGTAATTTGTCGACTCAAAAGGTGGTGCATGAAGCAACTAATTCAGTACCTGATAACATGCACTGAAGAGTCATACTTTCCTTGATCTAGTTAGAGTTGTTAATTAGATTAATTTTTTTTGTCTCTAGTGAAAAGACTCAAATATGCCAGATATATTCCAGCAACACAAAAAAAACCCCTCTTGCATCCTTCCTCTTGTGTATTTTACCCTGTGGTACAGGTTGCTGAAATAACTGGTGTGGTAGAGACTGCAAAGGTTTACCAGCTTGGTGGTACCCGTACAAACAAAGGACTACAGCTGCGGTAAGATACCAAAGTAATCCTCATCCGTTCATGAAGTGGTTTGCTTTTCACAGCAAATAATGTTCTGTGTCTGGTTTGGAGACAAGAGCGAAAAAACAGACTGGGCCCTTGCCATGCTGCTTACGGCTAGAGTGTTGGGATTCGGGTTGTTTGGGATTTTTTCCCCTTGGGCATAATGTAAATTATTAAAAAAAAAAAAACAAAAAACCAAAAAAAAACCACCACAAAACAAAAAAAACTTGATCTGTGATTGTGTAGACATCTGAGCAATTAATTTGTGTTAGTAACCTGTGATTGTTTGTGTATGCCCCTTGAGCTTTGCAATACTCTTTTATATCTTTTCTTCGCTGTTGTTATAATCAGGTGTTAGAAATACATATCATTTAAAGGCATACATGATTGGGTCTGGCATACATGTTGACAACATAAAATGGTACTTTGGAAGGGAAAAGCTAAATGTAGCATCGGATTTCTCAGCTGTTCTTAAGGCCCTTATAAGTATCGTGAGGTGAAGGTTAACAGTTACAATACGAAACATCCTGGTGAGGTAGGACAAGAAGACATTAAGCATTTGGGAGAAACAGGAAGGTATGTGGAGAATGTACGTGGGTGGAAGTGTGGAGTAAGAAAAAAAACCAAAAACATTATCTAAATCTGTTGTGACATTCAATAACTTATTAGGCTACCTCAGGAGAGAGCTCCATGCTTTGACTGAAATTTACACCATGGCAACTCTTTTTAGTATTGGCTAATAGCAGTGTAGTAGTTTAGCTGGTAGTGTCAAAGGTGGTGCTGTGCAGAAAATGTTTGGAGATTTCTGGCTTTTGAATGGCCAACAAAGCAAAAATTAGATAGGGGCTGGCTCCAGCATTGTGTAATTCAGTACTGCTCAAAGTTTACTTCTACTGGTCCAAACACAAAGGACCTTTGTGTTTGTGAAGAGCATACTGTGGGCAACCAAATAGAGTATGTAAGGTTTAGGTGTGAGAGGTCTGTTTCTGTTTCCTCTTGAAGGTTTTACTGCCACAACTGAGTGAATGTTTCTTGCAGACTCGCTGTCTTAGTATTCCTTTGCATTACTACTAATAGCTGATGTAGGCTCCTGGATTGCGGCTGACCTGACTGAAGTTAGGAATAGATAGCATGTGAGCCACAAGAGTAAAGGGTCCGGTTTTGGGCTGCTTGAATCAGTTTACACCTGTAGATCCAAGATCACAGCTCTGTACCATCAGCGAGGGATGTTGTTACGCTTTCTTCTTGCAGGCATGGCAGTGATTCACGTGTCTTTCGTTTGGAGTTTGTCTCAAATCAGGAATTTACTGAAAGTGAGTTTATGAAGTGGAAGGAAGCGGTAAGTTGGCCAGGCTTTGGTTTCTTCTTAGCAGCCTTCTGCTAGGAGTAATTTAAGTGGAAAGTAACCTCTTTGTCTCTTGTGTGTAGATGTTCTCTGCTGGGATGCAGCTACCCACACTAGATGAGATAAATAAGAAAGAAGTGTCCATCAAAGAAGCCCTCAACTACAAGTTTAATGACCAGGACATTGAGGAGGTAAACAGTGTGTTACAGTGAGGCTGTGGCAGTGCTTAAAGGTGACAGGAACGCATGGAGTAGAGCACTAGCTGTTACAAAGCAAAATGATTATGGTATTTGCTTCCTAAGAAGAAAATAAAAGGCTCCAGATGAAGTTGCATAACTGGATAGAATACTTCGGTGATTCAGATGTTGCTTGGTGCTCACTCCTGCTTTACTTCATCCTTTGTGCCCTGTTACTTCTCTTGAACTTCGGTTGCAGAGCCCTGAGAATGGCAACTTAGTTCTCAAGTTCTGAAAAGCTAACAGCATCATGATAGATGCATTTATCACAGTTTCTGCTGTAGAATACTTGCTTAATACTGACCAAATGTAATAAGCATCAGATTTTTGTAGGTCGTAAGTGAGGGGAATGGAGCTGTAACTCATTACTAAGTCACAAATTAAAAAATGCAGCAGAGAAAAAGCATGAGTAAAATTCTGTTGCAATAAGTACATTTCTTAGGTGGTACTACTGATCTGTTGCTTCTAGTGTCGAAATATTGAAATAGACGTATTCTATTCTAACAGCGTATTCTTGCTGTTTCCTCTGCATCTTACAGATTGTGAAAGAGAAGGAAAGGTTCAGAAAAGCACCACCAAATTATGCTATGAAGAAAACACAGCTGTTAAAGGAGAAGGTGAGAGATGAGATGATGCCTGCAAGCTTAATCCAGTCTTTGATTTTGAAGAACTGGAGCTAATCTGGATTATGGCGGTAGTCAGCAGTAAACTCGACTTTAACTATGCAGCTAAAAGGTGGATCTCAAGGTTCATTGCTGGGTTCAGGACACTTAGAACCCAGTTAAAACTATTGCATTCTTTTTCTAAGGGCAATTGCCAGCAATTATAGCTGTCTCTTTCTGTGTCTTTTAAACAAGAAGGTCTTAAGCTGTTCTGTGTTAGGAGTTATTTTTCTTTTTTCTTTACAGTATCCCATAATAACATTTGAAAGTTCATTTCCTAGCCTTTTTAAAATAGGAAAAATAAAAGACGTGTTAAATTGTCTTTCACTCGAGGGTGACTGAATTGTCACTTTATGGCCAGTAATTTATATTGAAAAGAATACCTTGCTGAAAGATTTACTTGTCACTGAATTTTTTTACATGTAGACCTCCTGGAACGAATAGACCTAACAGTGCTGAGAAGCCAAAGTTGAGAAGTCAAGGAAACAAACAAGCAGTCTTAAGTTCTCTGAAGACAGGCAGACATAACACATTTTGTTTTCATCTTTGCAGTCCTTTTCCAAGATATTCGTGCTTCATATACAATAAAAACAAAGAGTTTGTGTTAATCTTTAGTTCTACATGCTTTGGCTTAACTGTATTGTTCGGTCATCGTTTTACTATGCACGAATATGTAAATCGTTAGTTTTCCATTGCAGAACAGTGCAATTGCTTTTTGCTGTCACCAGGTGGCAGAATAAGCTATGGTTATTGGTCTGGTGGTGTGGCAGGGGACCAACTGACAGTTGCAGAAATAATCATCATTCTTTTTCTGAGCTGGTAAATAGTGATATTAAAATTTAATCAAACGTGTAACTTAAGTCATCTGGCTTGCCCTCCTCATGCTGGGACTAGTGTTGCTACATAGTCTGTAGTTTAAGGGGTTTCAAAGGTTTTCAGAGTAAGAAGTCCTGTTTTGCCTTGAGCTGCAAGGAGAGTTTAGCTCTTTGTTGTATTCTTACCATGCAAGGTAGAACATTTGCAACTGGAATAGAGTTAGCTGGCTGATTCATGGGTCTACCCCTGGTTTCTCTGACTAGCGCTGTGGTAGAGAGTAGTGCCTAATGAGTTACTGTTTGGTTGAAGGCTATGGCTGAGGACTTGGGGGACCAAGATAAGGCCAAACAGATTCAAGATCAGCTTAATGAGCTTGAAGAGAGAGCAGAGGCCCTGGATCGTCAACGAACAAAAAACATTTCTGCAATCAGGTAAGAAGCAGATATTAGGAATTTTCTTTCTTAAATGGTATCAATCAAAATATACGGAGAAGAGAGACTAATGCAGTGGTGAATTAGCTGCAAGATTTTGTCTCTTCTTTCCTGTATAATATATTTGTGAAATGTGTATCATGATGGCTCTATTAGTGTTCGCCTATCTTCGCTTCCTTGTATCTGTGATTCAGTTAAAACTGTCAAAAACATAAAACTCTCTTCCACGTACCCCAGGTAGGAGTTGTGTTGCAATAGGAGTAATCCATGAGCAGGATGAAGCTGCAGGGATGCTGTCAGGCGCTTGATTGATAAATGACAGTCACTTTGTTTTTCTTTCCTTTCTGCAGTTACATCAACCAGAGGAATAGAGAGTGGAATATCGTTGAGTCTGAGAAGGCTCTTGTGGTAAATAGTGCTGAATTAATACTTCTGTACAAGTAGAGATGAAATGATGCGAAGGAGAATATTGGCATGGTGAAGTTATTAAATTTTTCTTAATGATCTATAAAATCTTTTGTATAGGCAACTGACATGATTTTAAAGAATATTGCTTTATCCTTTTGATTAATTCGCTTATCAGCAGATCACTGACTGTAATAGTGACTTAGTGCATTTTGTATGGGAAAGAAATCAGAAAGGAGACTTCAGAGAATAAAATCGTAAAGGAAATATTCAATTCTTTGCAGTGACACTTCTGCTAAGGATAAGTTGAGCTTGTTAATGAATTGTTAAGCCTTAACTATCCTGAGAGTTGTGTGCCTATTTTCTGTGTTATATTCGATAAGGACAGTTTTGCCCTGTGAAGCATAGGACTGTGAGTGTGTCAAAATCTTTCTAGTCTGTAATGCTGTTGCTGTTTTTTCTCTGATCTTCATATTATAGATAGCTGATGAGTGCTTGCATGGATGGGGTGCTGTGGGAGGATTTACAAGGGTGTAAGTAGCTGACTCTGCAAACCCATGTGCTTTTTCTTCTTCAGGCTGAAAGTCACAGCATGAAAAACCAACAAATGGACCCCTTTACTAGGCGGCAGTGCAAGCCCACAATAGTGTCTAATGTGAGTGTAATACTGATGTTCAGCTGAGGCAATTTGCAGAGAAGCAGAAACCAATGTAATGCAGAGAGTAGGAAGAAAAATGTTGTTTGTATTCATTCGCAGCTCTGCCATATGCTATTAATGCTCCAGATGCCAGGGTGAGGTATAGTTGAGCGAGATCCTGGTCTCACTATCCCAAAAGAAGGAGGAAGCAATATTTTTTTTTTTTTTTTTTTTAATGCGAAGTGTGAAGGACCTAAGTGGGTATGTACATGGAGAAACAACTGTGGTTTAGACTTCTGTAGTGAGTTCTTCTATGTAGAGTTACTCAGATTTAGTCAGCTCTGGGAAGACGGTTTGCTTTAGGTGTGAGTTTTGCTTCTAATTAGTTGAAACTTTCCTTGAAAGAACTGTGAAAGGAGGAAGACGACCAGGCATTTTGGGCCTGTGATGGATAGAGTAGTTTAACACAAACTTGCCTCGTGATACTGTGGCAAAACGTGCTACTGCAGTTGCTATGTGTATAAATGATGGACAGCAAGGTGAGCAGCTCCTACTTCTAAGTAATCTGGCTTTGTTCAGGCCTGTTCTTGAATAGTATATGGTTCTGGTATCAGTACTTAAAAAAAATGGTAAGGTTGGCTCTCCATGAGTCTCCGCAAACTGGGAAAAGAATAGAGAAGAAATTTTATTGTAGGGCTTGAATTAAATAATTATTTCTGAAATAATTCTTTATTAGAAAAGAATAGTAACTAAATAGTTTTATTATGGTAGACAACTATTATGTAAAGAAAATTGTCCTCTAGAGATTTCTTCTCTGCAGTAGAGTGTTTCAGCCAGAACTGTAAGTTGCTTTGCTTAGAGCAGCAAATCTATCTAACAATAATGTTAAGACTAGTCATGGGAGCAAACCGTATCAACAGGAAATGTACTTCTCATTTTCTCAAAGAAAGACTTCCTGAAGGATAACTTTTAAGTTGTTACTGTCAGATGCATTACACAGGTATCAGGATGATTTCAGTTGTCTCCGAGATCCTGAAAATTTGGCTAACAGATCTACAGCCTCTTACGGTTTTAGTTTCATGGGTATGAATGCTGTTTTAGCAAAATGGCAGTATAGTTTTCGCCAATTTATATACAGTGATTTTTCTTCTTCTTTCTCTGCTCTGTAGTCCAGAGATCCTGCTGTCCAAGCTGCCATCCTTGCCCAGCTAAATGCAAAATATGGGTCTGGTGTATTACCAGATGCTCCAAAGGACATGACTAAGGCAAGTTTCCATTTCTGTCTCCGTTGTGTTCCTCCCACTGTCACCGTTTTTACTCTAGAAACTTATGACTAATAGTAGATGTGCATGCTTCAGTTCTAGAAATAGTTATCCCGTAGAGCATTATCATAGAAAAGAAACAGCTTTTTGTTTCCTGAGGAAAGAAAATTAAGTTTCTCTAGCAGTATGAAAGCTAAACTAAGTACGTTTGTGACAGAAGTGGGGAAAAAGCATTTTTATATCTGTTTGTCTGGACAGACAAAGGTTGGAGACTTACCTGTAGTTTTTATTTCAGGGTCAAGGGAAGGATAAGGATGTGAACTCTAAATCAGCCAGTGACCTCTCAGAAGATCTTTTCAAAGTGCATGACTTTGATGTAAAGATTGATCTTCAGGTTCCTAGTTCAGGTAGGTGTTCCAGCTGAGTTTGGGAATGTGATTGTCCAGCTCATTATGGTAGAGCTCACTTCTTCCAGAATAGTTCTTTCAGAATCACTGGGAGCAAGGACCCAGTGTTTGTCATCCTGGCAAGTATCTTGAACTGAGGAGGAGGGGATGTGTGCTGGTGACATCCATTGAGAAAACAAGAGCAACTGTACTGCGTTAGACTGAAAGACTGTATATCCCCATATCCTTGCTCCAAATGCCTAGGGAGAAAAGGGGATAATGAGTGTCTTCAGATGTACTCTAGTCTACAATATCTATGACTTGCATAGTCTTTGGGGAACAGACGAGAATGTTGTATTTATTAAACCTTGATATCTACCTTGATACTTTGTTAATTTGTCGAATCACTTTTGAGGAGAGATAAGCTTTGGGTGTATGTGATGTCCTGTTCCACAATCTGTGTACATGCTATGTGGATAAAGTATTTTTATTTTATTTTGAACCTAGTGCTTTACCAAGTTGCTGTTTCCTATCTTTGATATTGCAGATGGTATTGAAGCTAAATTTTTGGGAAACCAAAACATAGGGCAAGGAGTGAAAGTACACACAAACCTTCTGACCCTTCCTCTTTGTGACCTTGACTTTGAGAGCCTGAGATGTGTGGCAAGAACAGTTTAGTATCGTGGAATCATTTAGTTGGGAAAAGACCCTTAAGATCATCAAGTCCAACCGTTAACCTAACTCTACCAAGTCCACCATGTCCCTAAGCACCACATCTACACATCTTTTAAATGCCTTCAGGGACGGTGTCTCAGCCACTTCTCTGGGCAGCCTGTTCCAATGCTTGACAACCCTTTTGGTGAAGAAATTTTTCCTAACATCTGATCTAAATTTGCCCTGACACAACTTGAGGTGTTTTCCTCTCATCCTATTGAGCAATTTTCCAGTGAGGGGAAAGCATGGTAGTATAGAGTAGAGTTTGACTCACGAGGCTTATTTTTTCTTGCATTACTGGAAGGATTAGAGCTGAAGTTTTTTGGAGGACAACAATTTAGGAAGTACTGTAAGAACACACGAAGACTTCAAACCTTGTCAAGAAGGGAAAGTAGGAGAGGTTGTCTTTCCAAACTAGGTAAAGATCGGACTCTGGATATAAGACTACAGAATGAGGTAGGATGCCAAGAATAGGAGACATCCTGAAGCAGACAGTGAGTTATGAATTTCAGAGAGTTAGCAAGCAGATGAAGGTTAGACACTAAAGGATGCTGAAAACCAGGAAGGGAGGGACTGGAAAGAGAACAATGAGAGACACAATATAGGTAGAAATTTAAGTATGGCCGTTCTGGTTTTTTTTTTCCTCAGACAGAACGCCATTTTGGCATCTGGCTTTGAGCAGTCTCGTTTCTTAGCTGAAGAACTTGGAAACTGGTTAAAATGTGTGTTGTAGACATGGATAGGAAGTTTGATTTACGTTCCCTTATTATTTGTCTCTTTGTGCTTGCTATTCGCATGGGATAATGATTTATCAAAGATCTCAGAACTGAGCCTTAAAGCTCTGTTTGAATTGTGATTTCAGTGTGCTATAGAGTAGTTTTGTTAAGAAATGAAAGTATGCTTATCAGCAGAAAACTGGATTAACAAACAGTCAAAACTGCACATGCTTTATCTATGAAGATAAGCGACCAGATACTGCTTGTATTATTAACTGAAGTTCTAACCTGATGTAAACTAGAGAAGTCAGACATGATTTTGTGATGAAGTTATCATTCAAAGCAGGAAGTAAAAATCAGTAGTTTTCATGTATTTTGGTCCTCACTCTTTTCTTATCCCCAACAGAATCTAAGGCACTGGCCATCACCTCCAAGGCTCCACCAGCAAAGGATGGTGCCCCTCGGCGATCGTTGAACTTGGAGGACTACAAAAAGAGGCGGGGGCTTATTTGAGCATGCCCACTCTGCTGCTTCTGATCCTGCATGCTCCATGACGATGTCCTACCTTTTCTTCCTCCTTTTTCAGTTCTCCCTTCTGGGTTGGAGCAGCAATGGAGCTGGGAAGAGACTCTTTGAAACTGCCAGTCATCTGTAACATAAACCATTCAACTATTTACTGTATAGACCTCCCTTCTTGCCCTTTCCTCCTGCCCCCCTCACAAATGTGGATCTGTGCTATTTGGGGTTTTCCCATTTCTTTTAGTTTGTTTTGGTTTTATTTTGTTGATGCAGCTCGTTGGTCCACTCTGTGTTCAGTATTAGCCTGAGGTCTGGATTTCCATAGGAATCTCTTGGTGGTCACAGAATCAGCACTTGGTGATCTCCCCTTACATACCACCACAGGCACAATGAATAAACATTGGCGCAAGACCTTTGTGGCTGGAAGGTCATCTGCACTTTCTTCCTCCTCTTCTTCCTCCTTCATCCTAGCTTTGGAGAAGGGAATCTTCAAAAACTGGCTTAGGTTCAAAGTGTAAATTTTTTTGGGAGGGTTGTGTGACTTTTTTTCAGGTGTTTTTTATCATTTTTAAGCTGCAGTACTATTTGTATCCGTCTGTCACAGTTCTTTACGGCTGTTTTGAATTTCTACCAGCTGTACTTGAGCATCTGAAATTGCAAGAAAGAAACTCATTAAATGTGATTCTTCGTACTAAAACGGCTTGGTTGATATAGCTGTTTAACTTCATGTTCCCTTTTTTTACTTAAGCTTAATTGATGAGAGAGAGGTACACAGCTCTTGATGTGGGACTTGTCATCTGTAGCACATCCGGAGTCACCAGCTGTAACGAAGTGGAGTAGTTTTTTCTGGGATGGCCCTGGGGTGCTAATTGGTTGGGCTTTAATTTCACATCTAAGCCTCCATTACTATGTAACTGTTAAGTCGTCGTGTCTTCACTGGGCTCCAGCTCACTTTGTTTCTTGCTTTGTGAACTATTTAAACAGGGCTTCTATAAGCAAACAAAAAATTGGAAAAAAAAAAAAAAATCACTTTGTATGGAAGGGGAAGGACCCAGTAAGAACATAGCAGAAAGGTCAGTGGGTAATGTGTGAGAGGTAGCTGATGCACATTTTTCATATATAAACTGGTACAAGTGGAGTGCAGTGGTAGCACAAGAATTGTATGGCTTTATGGAATATTTGACTGGACACATGGTGACAGCTAAATTATCACTCAGGTGTAAAAAAAAAAAAAAAAAGTGTAAATATAAGTGACATTTAACAAAGAACTTTTCCAAACAAGATACAACTGACTATATGGAGGTAAGAACTAAATTAAAAGAGAATTAGAAGTCTAAAAGATTAGACATCCTCATTCAGGTAAGCGTGTAAGCACATGTTTGTTCCTAGTCAGGCCGGTACGTGTGTAATAACTTAAGCATTGAACTGGATGGGAATGTTTCTGGGGGACCCTGAAGAGGGAAAATGCTGATGCTGCTCTTGTGTCAGAGCATTACTGTTTTTCTGAAATCATACACTGGTTATGTTTAAACCTGTGTTTGATACTTTCTATTGGATTCTTAATGAACTTTAATCTAGTTCTTATTTAACTTTCTCTTCCTTTTTTAATAGTAGCTTTAAAGAAACATCATGTAATTGTGTGCAGATTGATACTATGAACTGTGTATAAAAAGAAAATCAACCTATAAAGCAGCTGTTACCTACTATGTAAACAAATAGTTAGAAATCCTTCAATACTTATTTACCGAATAGTCCATGTTTCTAAGGACACATGTGGGTTATTCTGTAAATATGTAATCACAGACTGCTTTATTTGATGGCCTATTCTAGCAGCTTCTCTGGAGTTGTAGTAGGCTCTCACATATATGTACTTCTAACTTTTGAAGAGTGGATTTATGGAATCTACCATGATAACTTCATAGGAGATATCGTGATTCACTGTGTAGATATGCATTTGATATGATTTTGGTTTTTTTCAACAGCTTCAGTGATGTTACAGATTTGTAATAAAAAAAATCTAAACTTATTTTGCAATAGCCAGTTTTCAAAATAATCACTCTCCAATGCTTTGCAGAAATAATTGCCAAATCAAGCGATTCAGGAACCGGTTTTTCCACAGAAAAGCCTCAGAGTTCTGAGGCTCAGTGACAAGTGGTGTCTAGAGGTAAAGTTGACTCAAATTCAGTATTTTTAATATGCTTGTCCTTTATGTATGGGGTTTAGGTAACTTCTACATTTGGTGGCACAAGAGTAGTCTGCATTACAACCAAAATGTCAACGAGACTCGTACAGTGTTGCAAGTAACTTTTAGTGGAGATAACTGAAACAGAGGAGATGCAGTGAGTTTAGAATGCAGATCGGAATGATGGAGGGTGTCCTAGTTATCTGCAGCTATGAAACTGCCACTTACCCTGTAAAAGTCCTCTGGATTCCTGAAATACTATTTTTAAGAGAGGCAATAGTTAGTACATTATCGTGCAAACCTCTTATCTAGAGAATAATACATCAAGAAAGTACTCCTGAATAGTTACAGAACTGTGTATGAAAGCTGTAATCTTTTTTCCTTTAAGTGCATGTGAAGGTGAGTGACTACACCTCCCAGTCATTAGAGGGAGAGATTTGTTTGCTTTGCTTCATTGGTGTCCTAGCATAGTTCATCACATTTGTACAGACTTCTATAAATAAACTTGGTTTGTTGGTTTAATAAGGTTGATTGTTTATCCCTTGATCTGAGGTGCTGAGGGTTTCCTGTCTAGAATTTGTTTTTTCAGAAGCCAACATTTCACTTGTCAGTCTGGACAATTTTATTTAAAATACTAATACTGTAAAATAATGAAGAGTAAGCCCCCTCTTTCGCAAGAGTGGCTGTTGACTCCTTGATCGCTCTAACAACTGGAGTTGTTCCTTATCCCTAGAATCAAATGGAGCCCATTGGAAGGTCAGTTCACTTGCACCTTTGCTACATCTCACTGAAAATACAGACTTTGCTCATCTTGTAGAAATCCAGACTGCTTTTGTAAGCAAATGTGCTAAAACACGTAGCTGAACTTAGAGAAGCTACTGAATGAGGTGAAGCAAGACTGCTCTCAGGGGGTGCTTGGTGGGAGGATGAGACACAACAGGCATAACCTGAAACAGGACAGGTTCTGCCAAGATGTAAGAAAAAAAATTTCACCCTTAGGACAGTCAGAGTGGACTAGGTTGCCCAGAGAGATTGTTCTGTCTCTACTTCGGAGGTTTTCAAGAGAAGTCTGGATTAAGCCATGAGTAACATGATCCAACCTTGTAGTTTACCCAGCTTTGAGTGGGAGGGTGGACTGGAGACCTCCCTGAGCTCCCTTCTGACCCGAGTTATCCTATGATTCTGTAAGTAATTTCGTATTGCTTTCTCCGGTTTTGTCTGCCCTGCGTGTACTGCCCCTTCCCCATCTCCCTTCCTACAAGCAGCACACAGGATTTGTCTCGCAGACGTGGTGGCTTACCATGAGCAGTGCGACGTTACCAACACGCATCCTTACTGAGACTCTGGGTGTGTATTTCTAGAGTTCATGCTAGGGCTGTCTGTGAAACAAAATTGTCTTTATATCGCTGAACAGGCTGGAAGACTCGTCGTACTGTAGAGTGAGGAGCTGTAACTCGAGATTTGATTAGCAAGGTGTTCCTTTGATGCGCTTTGAACAAGAAAATAGTTTTCCACCTCTTTATGAGCTTTTTTAAGTGTATATGCTTTTAAGCTGCTGTGCAAGGTCACAGATTTTCAAGGAATCCTTAGGATAAAGGGTCTTCAGGATGGGTCGAAAGTTTTTAACTGGCTTTGGGAAGGATAGTCAACCAAAGGAAAAAATGTTGTGCCTTAAAGGAGAAGGAATTAACTAGTTGTGAAGAAAGTGCTTCACAGCTAGTTTATTGCTGTCAGAAGGTGGAAGCAGAAGAAGGTGAGAACTGAAAATGAGTCTGCACAAATGCTTCACTGGTTATGCATACTGGGAAATAAAAAGGCATGTGGATGTCATCTCAAATTCGGGCTTTGACGTCTTCGTTTTTCCCACCATCTTAACTAGGAGATAGTTAAGCTTGTCCGGACCACTTTTAACTTTGAGTTTTGGGGTTCTTAATTGTGGGAAATACGTGCTGTAAATTTGATACTTAAACTACTGATAAATACGCAGTCTTACTACCTTCAGCACAGTAACTTGGTCTTTTAGAGGGAGATGCTTAAGTAGCCAAATAAATGGGTGAATTTCCTTTTTTTTAATTTTTAGCTGGAATGGTTAAGCACTCACTCTTTCTACCTTACCACCATCATCAACCACTTGAGATTTTAGCCCCTGCTCACGCTCAGTGGCTGAAAGAATATCATTCAAGCAGTTTCTTTAGTCTCATACCATGTGGAGTTACCAGGGTTGAAAAATAAAAAAACCCAACAGCTTTATTTTCTGCTTTGTCAGCTGGACTGCAGGGGTAGTAAACAAGAGGAGAACTGTGGTGGTAACATCTTAACCTTTTCCAGCTGTTTGGAAATCCAGCCATTAGATACTCCCTTGGGGTTCTTTATGCCTTGAGATCTATCAAGATGTTAAAGGCTTCTTTGACCCAGCTGTTTCAGGGCATAACAAGTAGGTGTTGCTCACGTGCCAGCCTTTGGACACTTGACTATTTTTCTTTAGCATTTTTGTTTCTATTGAGAAACAGCAGTATTCAGCTAAGACTATGAGCCATTAAAGAACGTAAATTTAAGTAGAGACTTCCGTGGAATAGCTAATATATTGCAATTACCTGTAAGTAACAGAAGGCAGGACGAGTATCGGTAAGTACTTAAGACAGTGTATCTGTCATTTTGTATTAGACCATGTGTAGAATACTGTGTGGTTTTTGAGTTCTCCATTTCAAGGAATATTTCAACCACCTGGAGCAAGGTTAGTGGAGGGCCACCAAGATGGCTGGGCTTATTTAACTGGAAAGAAAGTAGTGATATAGCACTGTAATACTGTATTACTGTTGTTAGTAATAGACAATAAGCTTAGTACTGAGTCTGCCAGGCCTCAGGACTCAGACTTATCAGGCTTCGCTTTCTGGACTTTGCTTGACCTGACTGTAGCTTTGTTTTACTTAGCTTTGCTAGAACAATAGTTTCTCTAACTGGAAAGGTGTCTGTGACTGATTTGTTTTACTTCTGTTTACCCTTGCATGGTGCAACCATAGTTTTATATATGTAAGAGTAATAAGCAGTTATTTTATGTAGAATGAGATATTTATGACCAAAAGTAATGATATGTTGGAAAGAAATGCAGGTGTGGTATGATAGCAGAGACCTATAGAAGTGGAAACAAAGGATGTAGCGTGAAGAAGTACGGATGGATGATGGGGCAGGTGTATGGGACTGGAGAGCCTATGGTCATATATTGGTGAGTGGTTGCTCACCAGTGGTCATTTTCGTGTTGTTTAGTGGGGTGAGGGGGTGGCGTTGATTTTTTTTGTTTGTGAAGGTTTGGGGTTTTTTTATTTTTTTTCTTAAAAAAGGCAGAACCAGAACTGGACAAAACTGTGTTTAGGGAGTAACAGAACAAAGAAATCATATCTAACATATGTGAAGGGCACCATATATCATAAGTTTGCATGTAGCATGGAGCTGTAGACCTACAAGGAAAGAGAAAGATGTAGAAGCATGTCAGCAAACATAAAAATAACCCCAAGTGGATCCTAGAGGGAGGAGGAAGAAAGCAGCAGCATATTCCTCCCAAACAAAGGACTCCAGATGCTGACAGCTTCACGTTATCCTTTCCAGCAGTTACACGAACTGCATTATTATTCTTTCTTTTCCTGTAATAATCAGATCTAGGCTAATAGTGGTCCTTGAATTAGGTTAAGATTTCCATATGCTAACAATAAATTCTTAGCTTTATTTATATGTATGTTTTGCTTCGTCTTTGCCCATAAACGAGACCTTCAGTGTAACAGAAGAGGCAACTTCAGGAGCAGCCAACAGCAGCCTTCTAGTAAATGTGGAGAAGTTGTCAGGAAAGTAGTCTTTTTACTGTTGTGCGTGTGGTGGGAGGATGAGAGACAGTGACGTAATTTGAAACTAGAGGTTCTGATTAAAGGTAATGACACCGCTCTGTGAGGACAGTGAATCAGTGGAGTGGGCTGCCCGGAGAGGTTGTGCAGCTTATCCTTGAGAGGTTTTCAACTGGATTAAGCCCTGAGCAGTGTGGCTGTGGAGCTGATCCTGCTGGGTGCAGGAGGTTAATCTTAGGGACCTCCTGAAGTCTCTTTCAATCTAGATTATACTGTGACCCTATTTACAGTAAATTCTAAGTGAAACCTAAGTTTACTTTGGTGTAATTTGTCTGCTCTGTAGTCAAGCTGTCTTATGACAACTAATAGAAGTTACCCAGTTTGCCCAACACAGCACTTACCCATGAGCAAATGAGGATTGTAGGCTATGGATTTAGTTAGTCTGTGTTCTCTAAATATACAGTCTATGCAAAAGTTTCTTAATTAATATATTTTAATTGAATGGAAAATGTGAAGAGCAGTTCTGCTACCGTAGCCCACTGCTGGGGGCACAGCGACTCTCTCCTTAGGAAGAACTTGGAATTTAACAAGTGGCTTTTCCTGAATTCTCAGCATCCCACATTCCAGTAGTCTGTGGGTGATAAAGTGTATTTTCTGTAGAACAAAAAATTAATCTGAGTGTGATTAGGTTGGGTAGAACACATTTGGGGTAGAATGTATTCTTTATCATTAACTTTGCACTCAGTCTTCAGTATTGAAACATGAGAGGAATTTATTTCAAATGCAAAAGGACTGTTTTCTCTTTAGAAATGTTGGCACTTAGTGTCAAAGTGTGACCTGAATGCTTTAAGAGACTTAAGACCTTTACACAGTATGAAGTAAGGTAGTGTACTTTGCTTTCTTAAAAAGTAATAGTTATGGAGGGGTGTTCTTTGTGTGTTTTTCTTCATATCAAGCTTATATAAAAAAAAAGTAGATCACTTTCCTTATGGTTTTTCATCCTGACAGTAGCTGATGGCTGATGTCTTTGTAATTCCTGATAGCTAGCCTGAAACTCGTTGTTCTACTAGAACTATTTATGTACCATTCTGAGCTTCTGTGTTTCCACACATCTGTAATTCTCTGACAACAGAAGAAACACTGAGCCCTAATGAGGGTGGGAAAGACTGGTCATAGTCCGCAAAATACTGAGAACCTCTGGTCCATGAGGATGAATACTATGCAAAATTCAGGACATAATATGTGCTGCTGTCTGATAGCTAGCCTGCCACCTGTGCCAAATGTGTCACCTGGTTTGAGTGAACCATTGTCACCCATGTTGTAGAAAACCATCATGCAGTAACCAATTTTCTGAAATGATTTTTGAGGAACGTTGAAGTTTTGAAATAGGTTAATTGGAAAATTGGTGGTTACTCGTACAGCCGTTTGCAAGCAACATTACTGACTTAATTGCATGTGCATAAATTATCATGGATCCTGCACAAGTTTGGTTTTAGTAAATGTATAAAATTTTGCCATACAAGAGCTACGTTTTTGAGTACTGTTCTGGAGGAATTACAGTAGGTCAGTGCAGAAACCCATGATCACAACAAAGGAGAAAGGGAAGAAAGCCATTGGAAAAAAAAAAAAACTTGCTGGAAGTCTCAGGCCAATGTCCTAAATCTCACGTTAATTCTCAAGTAAGAATATTACATTTCTTCATTCTTCCTGGGGCAGGCTTTAGGTTTGTTAGTAAACCTCTGTCAGCTTGTTCTGCAGAAAATACAAGGGTGGATAGGGTAATGAAATACACTGCAGCTGAGTAACTTTGTCAAGTTGTTAAAGCCCATTTTAGATGAGATTCCTAAATACAGCTTAATAATAAATGATGTACATGCAAGCAAAGAATACAGGTTATTTTCCAGCACAAGTTTATATACATGTAATGACCAAAATACATCAAGTCTTTGGGGAGTTCGGGTTTGTGATTCAGTGGGTTGGAGGCAGGGGTGCTACTAATTAAGAGCTGCCTTTGTAAACAGCATGAACAAGATCACTATGCCTTGTTTCACTGCACCTGCTTCAGGAAAGGAATTAAAAAGATTTTTACTTCAGAGCAGGGAGGGGGAAGTCTCAGGAGCTGTAAAATGTGCCACTAAATCAAACGTAAAATTTTATCTGGAATCTGTGGTGATTGTGACTTTGTGCTTTATGAAAAGAGCCTTCCCTAATCATTTGTTTGCTCTCCTTCGTGACTATGGACAAACATGCAATTGCCAGATACCCCACCTGGGGCAAAGGAGTATTTGTATTGAGTGCAACAGCATAAATGCCAAGTTGGTTCATCCCTTCTCTGCAGTTCTTCCCAGTGGCACATCTGCCAGCAGGTAGCTCACTTCCATTATTTTTCAAGGTGAAATTGCTGTGTAAAAGATCAGCTCCTAAAACCAGCTGTGTAGCTGTGAGTTTTCAGGCCTTTTACTGGAAGCGTTAGTGGAGGAGTGTAAGCTGATGTGAGGAAGGAGTCTGAACGCCAGTGACCCAGCAGCTGATGTATGGATGCTTTCCGAGGTGGCAGTTCTAGTACACCCTCTGCTGCTTACCTATCCCAGGTATTTCTCATCATATTCAAGCAACAAGTGACTTTGTTTTTAATGAGCAGTGGTATGACAATTAGAATAAAATTGTTGCTTGTATCCCAAATATGCTTTAGAACATTACTATGAAAAATTACATCTTCCCCACGAGTGGCCCTAATGCAGTGGTTTTTCTGGCTGCAGTTAGCACAAACACATGCTCAACAGTTGGTTTAATATTGTAGGCTTCCTTGATGGGGGGGGGGGAATGGTCTATGTGACTAGAAAAGCAAATCGTATACAACATAAACACTAAAAAGGAAAAAGACAGAGTTTTGTTTCATACTTTGCTCTTGAAGACTTACTAGTGAAAAACTGAGAGTAGCTATTCTTCGTGTAATGAAGCTCTCCTCTTGGAAGTATTATAGCGGACTATAGAGGCAAACTGTTCTGCCACTATTAAGATAAACTTGAAGATTTCAATAAATGTTGTCTTCATCTGAAAAACAGTAGATAAATTTCAAGTAAAAAGCAGTCATATTCAATTTTGAATCAGGATTCGTTGATTGTTAATTGATTTTTATTTCCATTTCAAACTTCCACAATATTTTCCCAAATGATCAAAGACAAAAAGCTGAAGATAGCAAAATTTGATGGCAAAAACTGAAATTAAGTCAGCTGAGAAAAATTTTAGCATTTTGTAAAGTTGTTTTATAGCTCTGCTCCTCATAGAAGGATCTGCTGTGAAAAGTTCAGCAATTTAGCTTAGAAAGTAAAGTCTGCAAGTGGGAATGAACTATTCTAACAGCGTGGGATATATGGTCTTCAATAAAAATTTTCACCTTAAGCCAAAATTCCTTTACTGCTTAGCACTGAAGAGTTGTTAATATTATGGCATTAATGTTACAGAATGCACTCCTGGGTTTCTTGTCACTGTGCTGCATGTTTCAACTAGCACAATCTTTTCACAGCAGCTAGTACTCTGCCGGAGGCAGTACTGAAGGGGGGAAAAAAAATGTTTAGAAATGGTGTCTTGAAACACTTTAGGGGTTTATGTTTTCAGAAGCCTGAAAACATACCGTCCTAAATATTATATAATGGTCAGTGTGGCCTCTGTTGCAGTGGATGGGAAGACTCTGTGGGAGGTAGTGGGAACTGGATAGAGTCCTATGAAGAATATTGTCACTCACAGGTGACCTGAATTGCAAAGTCACAGGCAGGACTGTTCCCATGGTGATTATTTTGTGTTACTTACTGAAAGCTAAAACTGAGGTCTTTGTAGACTGCTGCACACCAAAGTTTTGAATGCTGGGCAGAGACATCCTGGGTAATTCCTCTGGTCCTCTCTTCAAGAAGCGATGCATAATGGGATCCACTGTAATCCACCATAATGTGAGTCATCAGTCATGACAAGTTTGATGCCTGGTTACTAACCTTAAGTTGTGACTATAAAATTAGAGAGCATTTAAATTCTGAAGGCTGCTTGTTGCCCCTTTGTTTTTCTGTTCCTGCTCGTTAACTTCCACCTTGAAATAAATTCTTAATTTTATTGCACCTTGTGTATTTATGTGATATATTAGTTCCCTTTGCTGCAGTCCCTTTTCAAAGGGAACAAAGATGTTAACTTGCCCTTGGAGGTAGAAACAATGTCCCATTCATTCATAAAAGATTTTAAGATATCCCATTTGTTGGGCTGTCTTTGCACATGTTTGGTCTCAACTAACACTGTTCTTCAGAGTACCTGGGTGTTTTTGGCCTGACTTCTTGGGGATGGTAGCAGATGGCCACAGGACAACAAGAGATGTTTTTCAGTTGTTAAAATAGGGCTGGACTGAAGAGGGAGTTTGTCAGGAATGTAGCTAGATATCAAATGTGATCAGAACCTCGACTTCAAAAGGAGAGGCTAGCTGAGGGGCTGAGTGGGCTGTCGGAGGACAGAGTGAGTGGTCCATGCTGCGTGAAAGCATTTCTAACTCTTTGGCTGAGTATGGGCTTTCTCAGACACCGAGGGTGAAGTGGAGGGTCTAAGCCCTACCGCTCTGCACTTGAGCATTGTGCTTTGGTGACGTGGCAACAACAGAAACCAGGAAGGAAGCATAGCAGCGTTGTTCCTCAAACAACCTTTCCGACTGTCCCTTCATCCTGCATCCTTCCCCCTCCGCTACGGGGGAGCATGGGGCTTGGAGAAAGCAAGGTCTGGGATGCTGGGACAGGGTGAGGGGATCTAGTGATGCCGGGGCTGCAGTGCCTGGGGAGCAAGGGGAATGAAAGGCAGTGCCTCAAAGGCTGACCCATACAAACCTGGGAACTGTTCTTCTGAAGGAGGGCCTCGCTTCACCTGCTTCACTGGTGGTCCCTTGACTTGTTTTCCCCATCCCCTGAGCTGAGGAGAGCGAGGAGGCAATGTTGCTCCTGAGCATGCTGAACAACTCCCACGGGTCAGTGGTGGCTCGTAAGCACCCCTCTCCAAATGCCTTCACCAGCTTTTTGGCACAAGTTTGTAATAACACAGCTGTACTTGATTAGCTTCTGGAAAAAATGTTCCTGGAGTTTACTATTGCCTTTCATTTCTTTATAAAACAGTATAAATATATATGTATATTTCTACGCTTAACTTATTACTGTGCCTGAAACTTAATCCTGGGAAAAGACCAACATGGTATTGTAGAAAGTCATTCAGTATTATAAAGAATCGATTTGTCAAGTTCAGGGAGGCAAAGCACCGTTCAGCCATGGCAGGGAGCTATGGTAACCATCCACTTGGGAAAGCACATTCAAAAAATCAGCTTAAGGAGCACAGGGTTTGTTTTTTCTAATCTCTCATTTAAAAATAAATAAATAAATAAATAAATGGTTACAGCATGCACATCATCCAGGAAGTCAGCTACATCAGGAAACTCTAGGTTCTTCAATAAAGCCATTAATGTGAAATCAATGAACATGTCTTACCTGGTGATTGTCTCTATAAACGGAAGACAGTTTGAAGGCTCAACATTTAGAAAATCTGGTGACTGTTCCCAAAGTCCTGTGGCTGCAATTACACTGTTCAAAAATTTGAGATAAAGCTACCGAGTCTATTAGACTAGCCATTAGTGAGGAGAAACAGATATGCACAAGCTCCAAATCCAAGGAGGACTAGATTTTTGAAAGTGGACTTGAGCCAGGTGACTTGACTGATCTTTTAGTGGATTAGCACTCAGGCTATTGTTATAATTCCAGGTGCTTTTTTAACTCTAACATTGAGCAAGGGTAGCAAAAGCTGTTTCTTGAGGGGTTTGTCTTGGTGTGGGAGGACTAAGACCGCAGTCTTTGGATGCAAGTGAAATGGTTCGGTTTGGTTGTGGAAGGACGTAGGGGCTCGCCCGCTGAACAGGTCAAGATGGGGCTCCAGCTTATGCCTGATAAAATGTTTACATGTTCTTTTTGTCTCTCATGTTTCCATCCCAGACATGAACAAAGCTAAGACAAAATATAGTTTAATCAAATAGATACGTCTTGCGTTATCAAGAAAAAAGGGTAGGAGCACTTGGTTTTAAGGGTAGAACACTAAGGGTGAAATTTTTTGTTCTAGGCAATAGCAGAACATGAGGCTACAGAGCTAACTCGCGTCAGATGTGAACACAGCATTCAGTTTCCACAGATTAAATATGGAGACTCCTGAAGCTTGTAATCAGGCTGGAGGGGCAGCAGTTTTGCAGAATAGTCTTTTTTTGGTCTTTAAATGGATTTGGGATTCATTTAAAACATCGGAAAACTTGGAAGGATCTCTCTGAAAAAGTAAAGATTTCCTATATGGGACAGCTATACAGCTATAATAAGCTTTACTTTCTTACTTTTCTGACCAGGCTGTAAGAGATTGATTTATCCCTTTTCTATCAAGGGACTGAAAGTTTCGTGGTAAAATTGTGTGGTGAGGGAGAAATATGGTAGGTTTTATAACAGTTTCCCAACAGGAGGAACTTAAAATCCTGCAAATCTGTGAAGCGGAGAAACAAAGATGCTGGGTGGGGATGGGCTCCCACAAGAAGGCAGTTAGACTGTCAGAACTTTTGCCAGGGAACACTCCATCACTGCTTTAGAGGGAGAAGCAGCATTCCTCTTCTAGGCAGGGAAGGGCTGCCATCAGAGCTGCCCTGCTGAGTCTAATTAAATATCCCTTTCGGCAGAGCAGACTCTGAGATTCACTAGCAAGAGTCTGTTGGAGGAGGAGCAAGGGTCAAGAAGAAACTATGATGGTCTTCATCGCATCCAAAATTTGCAGAGGAATTGTGTAGTATGGGTGGGATTGTAGACTTTAAAGTAGCAGAATTGTTGCTAAAGATCCTGATTTTTTTTTTTTTTTTTTCCCAAGCAATGAATAGGTGAAGAGCAACTAAGAAACAAAGTGGTACTAGGGGAAATGGATGTTCAAGCACTTTTCACTATAGGTAGTACAGGTACATTTGTGGTGAGCAGATGTCAGTGACACTTTTCAAAGGCTCCACTTATTTGGAACAAACTGCAACATGAGTCGTGCATCAGCAGGGCACCTGCCCAACCATCACCCGTCTCAGCTGGCTGGCTGCTGGTGTGCGCTCCTTGCTGAGCGGTGAGCAGAACCAGTACGGGGTTTTTGCTGGTGTGGGGAAATGAGCATCATTCCTCATGCAGGTAGCCGTGCTCGCAATCTCCTCTGCTGCCAGGGCTCAGCTGGCTGAGTTGTGCTGTCCTGAGAAAAGATTATGGAGAAATTGTTGTACAGCCTGTCAGATGCTGTCCCTGTGAGATTGCCATCTTTCTGAATTTAACTACAAGATAACTCTGTTGGAGGCTTGTCCTAAAGTCTTTTTTTTTGCAGTTGGGTTGACAGCATATGATCCACTCTCTCTTTCTTTTGATCTTTCTTCTGGTGTATACTTTTCTAATTACATCAAACATTGGCTATACACCTTCATTTTCAAGGCGCTCTGCTGTTTGTTGCCACCTTACTAATTGTCTTTCATCATTAATGAGATGCTGACTCCCGCCTCTAATCTCTACGGTGGACTTTAACGCCTTTCAGACAAGCTCCTTCACGCTTTCTGCCACGCTGCTTCTAAGTTTTGGAGCTGCTTTGTGCCAACACTCTCAAGGGTCTCAAATCACCCCTCTGTTTCCTCTGAAGAGACGCAGTCCCCCACCCTGTCACCTCCAACCGTGTGTTCCTCCTCCTCCACTCACCCCCAGCCCGCCGGGCTCAGCCTTCTCCCCAGCTCTGCCCTGGGCAGCGCGCCGTGGCGGCAGGGGCTGCAGCCATCCAGAGGCAGTGAGCAGCAGGTATTTTTCTATGATGCTCCTGAGCCCACATACCGTGGCTGCTGCTAGTGACGCTGTCTGCAGTGCCAGCACCCGCTCCTGCAGCCGTATTTTGGGCTGCAAGTCACTGACAGGGTTTTCCAACAGGCTGTCAAAAGGGAAACCACGTCCCAGGCTGGGACAGGGGTACAGACTCACTGCCGTTTGCCAACTGGCAGGACAAAGAACCAAACGTTGCTGCTCAGCTGCCACTTCGGTTTGTTAATACCTGGTGCAGTTTTTCCTTTCCTCTGCTTTAGTTTTCTGTCTGAAGATAAAGTCAGAAGAAGAGATTAATTGTGAATTTGCTAGATGAGTACTGCTCAAATGCAGAAGAGAAGGTAACACGGAGCAAATAAAGCACACATCTGTACTGAGGAGGAGGTATGGGGGGAAAAGCAGAAAACTTAATCCTCTGTGACAAGCCATGGTAAGTAAAGCAGAGAGGAAAGGTTTTTCAAATCCAGCAATATTTCCTGATTCTTTAGTACCTGTGGAGCTACTGGCACAGCCTGTACATAAAGGGCTGAAGGCTAGAAAAAGCAGATTTGCTAGCTCACCTGTTTGGACGTTCATTAGAAACTGATGTCCCCGTTCTGTGATCACCATAATATTCACTACAACATCCAAGGCAAGTACGGGGCCTTGGGGAAAAGATGCCAAGCGTGCCTCGGGCAGGCTGTGCAGCGTTTAAGGGATACATCTCAGAGGAGAGGAGAGGGGATTGCTGTTTCCCATTACAGAGCACCTTAAGCAGCTCAGTTCTGTGCAAACGCAGCAGGATCAAAAAATGTTCATGAGTGGTATTTTTTTATTTAACTATTATTCTAAAGTGTTTGGAAAGGAAACTAAGGAATGAGTCTAAAGGCTGCTTAAGTGTTCCAGATGAAAAGTTTGTATCCACGAACTGGGTATTCAGAATATTTATTTTCTCACCTTCCATAAAGAGAACAATTTTATTCCCTTCCGCATATTTTGTCCTTTGACCAAACCTTTCTTCAAACTTGCTGAGATTTTTGTAAGGGTGTTTCAAAATTTAATTTTATGATGAAAAATGGGAGAAATAAATCACAAATTTTTTTGGTTCTTTTACAGCTTTTTAATAACCTTGTTCTCTTTCTGTATCCCATACTGTTTCCACATTCAAATTATATGCAGCACGTATTCTCTTTTCAGTCAGTCTTTTCCTCTTATGAGTAACTAAGTATGGAGATGAACTGATTAAAATGTTATTTTTTTCCAAAATCTCAGGACATTTTTAAAGGGGATGCAAGAAAAATTAAAATGTATAATTTCAGGATCTGATTGGCTTAGGAACTGGTAGTGTAAATCAGGTGAGTTCATTTTTCAAACACGGCTCAAATAGGCAATGAGCACATGGATTAATCTGAAAGATACTGATCTCTTGTCTGCCGGTGTCAATCCAGTTTGGAGCAGACAAATATTTCCACCTCACATCTTACCAGCACAAACAAGCCCATAGAGAAACTCTTGTAAAAAGTGTCAGATCAGTATCACAGAAAAGGCACGATGACATGATCCCTTTACTCCGTTCACCACTCTAGAATTTTTACTGATTCATTTATCTTCTGAGTGAACAAAGCAAATGTCTTATGTGAGTGTATCTTATGTGAATTCATTCTATGAATTGTTGGATTGCTCTTACAAGTGTTCATTCCATTACTTCCTTGCATTAATCATAGGGCTTGAATGAAAACTTTTATCTTAAAACATTGCTGCTTTTATGTTTGTGCCTGCTTCCAGCATCCTCAATAGGCATCTTTGTGTGGACAGAGGACATTGTCCAATGCAGTAACTAAACCTAACTGTGGCATTGTGTGGCCTGAGAAGACAGTACTATCCATTCAAACTCCAAGCACTATTTTCATTTCCATTAAAATTTTTAACAGTTAAGAAGTTGTCATTAGGTTGTTATGATTAGAGGTCAGAGATTGCTCCTGTAATGAAGAAAAGCAGTTCATTGCTCATTGTATCTCCAGACTTTATAGGATAGCAGTTTGAAAGGACTCATACCAATGGAAGTTGTAATTTACTTTTTTTTTACTGTTTTATTGCACCAAAGCCAAGGCTCCCCTTGGATTAGCCAGTCAACACTCATCTTCAGTCAGCTGTTAGAGTCCTTGTGGTATAATTACAAAACTGTAGAATGGTTGAGGCTGGAAGGGACCTCTGGAGGTCATCTTGTCCAACTCCCTGCTCAAGCAGTGTCACCTGCAGCAGGTTGCCCAATACCATGTTCAGATGGCTTTTGAATATCTCTAGGGATGGAGACTCCACAACCTCTATTCGACAACCTGTCTCAGTGCTCAGTCATGCTCAGAGTAAAAAAGGATTTCCTGATGTTCATAGGGAGCCTCCCGTCGTGGGACACCATTGAAAAGAGCCTGCCTCCACCTTCTTTACACCCTCGTTTCAGAGGTCAATGCATATTCATATGCATAGTTCAGATCCTCCGTGATCCTTCTCCAAGCTAAACAGTCCCACCTGTCAGCCTTTCCTCATATGGGAGATGCTCCAGTCCCTTAATCATCGTAGTGGCCCTTTGTTGGACACTCTCCAGTATGTCCATCTCTGTCTTGCACTGAAGAGCCCCGAACTGGACACAGGTGTGGCCTCACCATTGCCAAGTAGAGAGGAAGGATCACATCCTTCAACCTGCTGGCAATATTCCTCCTAAGGCAGCCCAGGACACTGTTAACTTATTTTTTGCCACAAAGGCACGTTTCTGGCTCATGTTTGACTTGGTGTCCACCAGGAATCCCAGATCCTTTTCTGTGAAGCTGCTTTCCAGCCAGTTTGCTCCCAGCATCTACTGGTAACTGGTGTTGTTCACTCCTCCCGGTGCAGGACTTTGCATTTCCCTTTGTTGAGTTGCATAGGTTTCCTATCAACCCATTTCTCCAGCCTGTAGAGGTTCCTTGGATAGCAATACAACCATCTGGTGTATCAGCCACTCCTCCCTGTTTTGTGTCAAGGGTATGCTCTGCTCCATCATCCAGATAGTTAATGAAGATGTTGATCAGTACTGGACCCAGTATTGACACTTTGGATAAAATGCTAATCACTAGCTCTTCAACTAGATGTCAGGTCACTGATCACCGTGCTTTGGGCCTGGCCATTCAGTCAGTTTTCAGTCCACTGTCGGCTCATCCAGCTGACAGTTCATCAGCTTCTCTATGAGGATTTTATGGGAGACAGTGTCAAAAGCCTTACTGAAGTCAAGGCAGACAACATCCACTACTCTGCCCTCATCTACCAAGCCTATAATTTCATTGTAGAAGGTTATCAGGCTGGTCAAGCATGACTTCCCCTTGGTGAAGCCATGATGACTCCTCCTAATAACCTTCTTGTTCTTTATATGCCTGGAAATGATTCCCAGGATTAGTTGTTCCATTGCTTTGCCAGGGATCAAGGTGATGCTGATTGGCCTGTAGTTCCCTAAGTCTTCCTTCTTCCCCTTCTTGAAGACAGGAGTGATGTTTGCTTTCCTATGCTCCTCAGGCACCTCTCCCAATCACAAGGATTGTTCAAAGATAATTAAGTGGCTTCGCAATGACATCAGTCAGCTCCCTAGCACTTTTAGCTGCATCCCATCAGCACCCGTGGACTTATATATGTCCAGTTTGCTTAAGTATTCTCTAACCTATTCCTCCTGCACCAAGGGTATGTATTCCTTGCTCCAGACTTTCCCCCTGTTCTCTGGGATTTCTGGAGCTGGTCTTGCTAGTAAAGACTGAGGTGAAAAAAGTGTTCAGTACCTCAGCATTTCCATGTCCAGTGTCATCAGGACCTCTGCCCCATTCAGCAGCAGGCCCATATTTTGCCTGTTCTTCCTTTTGCCACTTTTTGCCAGGAGCTCCTTCTTTGTCCCTGCTGGCCTCCTGGCATTTTTTCCTGACTTTCTGCTCATTGGCGTGGACTGCTAGTGAGCTTAGACAAGGTGATCCTTGGATCTCAAACAGTTTTCTTGGACGACTCCTCCCTCCAGGGCCGTATTCCATGGGACTTGTTCAAGCAGATCTCTGAAGAGGCCGCAGTCTGCTCTACTGAAGTTCAGGGTTGTGATCCTGCTTTTTGTTCCACTCCTTCCTGATGCCGTGGCTTATGGTATCATTCCTCTCAGGATCCTGAGTTCCGTCATCTCATAGTCACTGCAGCCAAGTCTGCCTTTGGTGTTTACATCCCGAATGAACTCTTCCTTGTTTGTGAGTATGAGGTCTAGCAGAGCACCTCTCTCTGTTTGCTCTACTGTCTCTGTGGTCAGGAATTTGTCATCAATGTTCTCTGGGAACCTCCTGTATTGCTTATGCCCTGCTGTGTTGTTCCTCCAGCAGTTATCAGGGTGGTTGAAGTCCCCCAAGAGGAAAGGGGCTAGGAATGTCAAGCTGCTTCTAGCTGTCTGTAGAAGGCCTCATCCACTTGTTTTTCCTGGTCAGGTGGCCAATAGCAGACACTCGCTATAATGTCATCCACACTGGTCAGCTCTATAGTCCTTACCCATAGGCTCTCAATTGGCTCATCGTCCATCCTCAGGCAAAGCTCCATGCACTCAAGCTATTCTGTCACATAGAGGGCAACTCCTTCTCCTTGTCTTTCCAGCTTGTCCTTCCAAAGAGCCTGCAGCTCTCCATCGGAGCACTCCAGCCATGCCAGCTATTCCATCACGTCTACGTGATCTCCAAAAGATCATAGGCCTGCAAGAACACACAGATCTCTAATTCCTCATGTTTATTCCGCACGCTGCGTGCACTAGTGCACAGGCACTTCAGAGGGGCACACTGGCACGCTGCTGGGTCTTCCCACAATGGTGCTTTGTAGGCACTTCCTTGCTTACACGCAATTGCTTGTAAGCAGTTGAGGTGCCCTTGCTTAACCCTGCTTTGTTGATTTTGTGTTCCTTTTCATTCACATCACCCCGGGCCCTTTGCTTGTCAACGCTGTCCGTCACTGCCTCACAGGGCTGGTGGTAACTCTCTCCTTTCCCCATCATTATGCACATAACTTTCTGTTCCATCCTCTAGAACAGTTGTTCTGCAGAATTGTTTGTGCCTCCTGGAAAAAGAAAACTAAAACCAAAACAGGTTTATTTTACGAATGTATGACAGGGAGAGAAAATTCTATTCTGTTCTTAAATATTTATGCTCACTGGAGTTGCTGTTTCTTTTCATGCTCTACAGGAAAGACTGCACAATGTGTGCATTGGTGCTAGTAAAGATAGCTAGGAGGGATTGTCTTTTATCTTTGACAAAAACAAATGTTACAAAAGTCTCTTCCAAAAACCTGAACCACACAATAAGCTTACAGAGAAGAGAAATGGTTCGCTATGTTCACAGGTTTATTAATATTTCTCAATAAACTCAAAGGTCATACAGTTCTCAGGTGGTCAGACAATGGTATACAACAATGGCTGTTTCGTCATCTCTCTCTCCCCCGCTGTCTCTCTCTCCAAGTCTGAACATGCTTTCAGCTTCGCCCCATGGTCTAAATGAAGACATTAAATGCATTAGGGTTAGAACTGAATATTTCTGACACACAACAATGTGCATTTCACAGAAAAGTGAGGAAAAGATAAAACTATGGCTGTCCTCTGCAGAAATCTGTCCTTTTGGATTCAAAAGAGTGTGTTGTCCAGGCTCACGATAATAGATTTAAACCAGTGATCTTTCTGATCTGGAAAGGAGGAAAATGCCGTTACAGAAAGATTTAAATTTAACTTAGGAGGAGCTGAAATGCTGGCATTAAAATGCTACAACATCCTGATTCGTTAATGTTATAATCCACAATAACTTAGCCTCTGTTTACTCTGGGCAAACACGGCGCTGGTGAACAGTGCCTGTCTTGCAGCCCCGTGCGGCAAAGTCCTTTGTCTCTTCAGGGAATACGTACTGTTCTCCCAGGGTTGCTTCATTGCCCTGCCACCATCGGTCCACTGCCGGGCCCTCCTGCCTGCCCTGCCGAGAGAAAACCTTGGGGAAAGAGGCAGGGAGACGTGAGGGTGCCCTGCCGAGGGACGTGATGTTTTTTTATTAAGGGCTTTTCTCAGTTCAAAGCCACCAACCCCAACTTCATTCTAGCTACCACCAAAGAGCGCTCTCTGGAACCAGGAGCATCACCTTTGTGCCAGGTGTGTTCGCAGCCAAGCACAGGCAATTATGCCAGGAGCAGGCTAGGAAAAAGAGTATGTCAAGAAGCTGCACAAGAGCTTGTGTATGAGGAGAGGGAACCGAAAAGCCCCAAGTGCCTGGAGATGCTCAGGTGCGTGTTGCATCTCACCCTGAGCACCCAGAGAGCCACATGAAAGGGAAGTAAAGCAGCTGTTGAAACAGTTGCTGGATCAGAGGCTAGGTATTTGTCAAAAAACGCGAAGTAAGTTAAGAAAAGTCAATCAGCTATCAAAGGGTACAGTATTTCCAGAAGAAAAGAAATACAGTTAAAGTCCATACAATGAAATTAAGTAAAAAGAAGCTGGGGAGGGGCTATCTGATCCAAAGGCAGCTTGCAATAGGATGTCGACATCCAAAACTGAAGAAAATATAGGTGGAATTTCCCAATTTAAACTTAGAAAACATCAATGAAACTGCACCAGGATGCAAAATAAAACCAACAAGGCTCCAAGTGCTGGAAGGGAAAAAGCCTGTATTATCCTGGATGATATTAAATAAACACCAGAAATGACAACAAGAACAGACAGAGGAGAATGGAAGTTAAAATGTCCAGGGAGGAGTCTGCAGAAGGCAGTCAGCATGTGCTAACAGGGAGCAGTACGTAGGGCTGCACAAGCAAATAACAGAGGTTGAAGCAGCTCCCGGCATTTGTAAAGAGACAGTACACCTGTCAGGTTGTCAGGTGCTGAAGTATTTCACAAAAGCCCAAAGACAAGGACTGAAAATGCTTACTGAGAAACTAAGTAAATGTGTTTTCCACAACACAAAAGAATTATTCCAAAGACATTAAAGGGAGAGCTGTGTCAAGAGACTGGAACATCTACTTGTTGACTGAAATCTTAACATGCATTTATCAGGCAGTGAGATGTTGAGTTCATGAGCAGTAAGAAAAAAATGAGAAGAATGTATTGTTGTTGAATATGATTCAGAATGTACCGCACACCAATAATTTCCCAGCCATAAGTAATTAAGATATAAAGATAAAATAAAATCTTGGAAATAAATAGCTTACAATTAGTTTATAGAAGAAAATATTTATTCTATGCTTGTAAATGTGCCAGGGCTTGGCAGGAGGACGTGCACATTAGGTAGACATGTACTCACAGACATGACGATCAATTTAGAAGTATTTTTAAAGTGTGAGAAGAAAATTGCTGTAATGTAAGATGCAGTTGTACTGCCAAAAAAAAAATAATCTACAAATGTTTCTTTAGTGCTCCAGCAAAAACATAGAGAGAAATTTGATAAATCGAACAGCAAAGAAAAGCCTATTAAATGGCTTAATTCTGTAGTAATTATGGAAAATGAAGGTGTAAAATCTTGCTTAGCTTTAGCTCCAGGGACTAATGCAATATAAAAATGGCTGAAATTGTATAGAGTTAGCCTGAAGTGAATGTAGATGCAGAATTATATCAAAGAATGTGAAACGTAAAAAAAAAAACATATTCAGAAATACTGAAGAAAAGTTTGTCGTGGTAATTGCAGAAACTTAAGATCTGCAGTTGAAAATGGCCTAGATTTTCTTGTATATACTTGAAAGAAATTCTGTACCAGTCTGGCTTATTTCCTCAATTCACAGACATAGTACTGTTCAAGTATTAAATATGTAATCTCATTTAAAAAAACCTATAAATAATATCTGATATGTTTGTGATGTCATACTAAATGTGATAACTGCTTTTAAATAGTACCTAATTTGACTACTGTTAAATTCAAATATTTTGCGAAAGGATATGACTGTACCCATTTTCTATTGAATATAGAGTATCCACAATCCAATATTCTTATGGAAAAAAGTACAGACATTTTAAAAGACTAGAGATTTGAGCTTTCATTGGCATAGACTAGAGATTTGACTCTTAATTGGCATAGCTAAAAATCTTTGAAACTAGGAAGTTTTCAATAAAAAACTGAGAACTGGACTTCCTTACAATATAATGGGCAGTATTAAAAATGTGAATATTGTGATCTGTAACTTGCACAAGGTAAAAATGAAACTGAAAATGTTCTAGAAAGAAAGCAGACTGGAGACAGTGGCAAACAAGGTGGAAAAGATTGGAAGCTTTTCTAAATTTTCATCAGGTTCCTGAAATACCATTATTGAACATGATCAGGCACATAAAAGGAATAGTGAATATTTGAATTCTTACCCAAAAAGGGAAGGGGAAAAAAAGAGAAGTAGGAGTTTCCGAGTTAAAATACAGAACAGGCTGTTAAAATTTGACATCTTTGAGGAGCAGGAGTCAGCCAAACATTGTAGGAGAGCAAATCCTAGGAGCAGTTTTGGAGAGTCATGAAATAACATTTGAAAATGCCTTGTGTAATCTTTTTTTCTTATGGAAGACAGAGTTGTAAAGATAATTTCCCTTTCTGAAACTGGCATGATCGACCCAGATCAGCTGTTGATGTGAGGCAGTGCAAGATATACAGGGTTTCTGTCAATACTTCATTCTGTCCTAAGCTCCTTTTTTCCTCCTACAGTCTTTTTACTCTGTGTTAAATGTATATCTTGCTTAGAAGTTTTTGATTCAGAGATCTCAGTGTGATAGATTAGAGGGTGCAATGATTTATACAGAAAATAATTTAAGAAAAACAGAGTTTAAAATTAGACTGTGTTAGTCTAATTAGATTATCTGTGAACTGGTGGTTTGATTGTAGCAGCTTGGTGCATGTGTTATTTCTGGCTTCGTTACTCACACTCTCCTCTTTTCCAGTAGAATAGTGGGAGTGAGGCACTGAACAAACAAGACAAGGAACAAAAAAAAGAGATTTAAAACTTGAATTGTGAACTGAACATTTCAGAGGATTAACTGAAGGTCTTTTAGAAGCTGAATGAAAAGAAAATACGCAGTTATTGCACAGCAGTGTGATTATTTCCATTCACTGTTTATCTTCCTTTCTCCAGCAAATGAGATTAAAGCTACAACAGCAGATATGAAATTTTTTTGAGAAGTTTGCTGTTCAGAAATTATTAACTCCATGCGCACAATAGAACAAAGGCTCACGGGCATTTCATGGGAAACTAAATCCACCTAAGCCTCATCCACGCAATGGTGACTGCAGCACTGCAAGGAAGCTGGGGAGCTTCAGCGAGGAGGTTGTGAAGACTGTTGTTGCCCCAGAGAGTCTGCATTAGCCAGAGTTCAGTGGTTTAGAGGAGTGGTTCGTCTCCAACACAGGTATGAGGACCTGTGGAGAAAACAGTCCATAGGTTATTTTCAGCCATAGATTTAAGGAAGCTGTGGCTTCCAGAGGTGAGCAGGATCCTGCTGACCTGGAGGACCAACCAGCCTGAGCAAAAGGATCAAGGTTAAGAAGCTCCACTGAAAATGTTTTTCATGAAATGCAGCGAATAGATTAAAATAATGCAAAACAAGCATTGCATAAAAGAAATACAGGAGTATAATAAGCAGAAAGAGAAGAACCTTAATGCTGACGTTTTTTAGGTTGCAAGACCATCAGGCGGCCGATAGCTCAGTCCCACAGCCTGCTGCAAGCACTGATGTCCGGTGAAGGGTTCGCCTGGGAGTGGAAGCGCCAGGCCCGAGGGCGCTGCCAGGCCCTGACAGCCCTGACCGGCCTCACCTGGGGCCTCCCCACACCGACGGGCCCGGGCTCAGCCTGGCCTGGTGGGGTGCTGGTCTTCAGCTGGGCTGTGCTTGTGGAGCACCCTGCTCTGGGCCGCCAGCTGTGGGCTCATGGCCTGGCACGGCCTGTCTGCATGGCCCTGCCTGGCCATGCATGGAGCTGACCCCAGCCCTGGGGGTTGCTTTCTGGCCTGTCCCACCTCAGCACCATGAGCCTGCGCCCTCCCACTTGGACCCAGCTGCCGCCTCTGGCTGGGGGTGGCAGGACAGGCCCTGCCACCCTGGGGATCCCCTTCCACCCAGCCTTGCAGGGGCAGCCGCCATCACTGCTCCCCAGGTAGGAGCTGCTCCGTGCACGCAGTCTTCATCTGAGAAATGAATCACCTCAAGGAAGGGTGATGGTTTTAGTGTCTGATCATTGGTGCAAAGCCATGCTATGACAAACAAAGAAGCAGGTGAGTGGTGTATTAAATTTGACTCCCTGTTGCTAAGTAAGCCAGGTCAAACCTGTGCCTGGTGGTTGTGTTTAGACTGGAAAAGCATGCAGTAGTCACTGTCCCATTAGTCTGTCCTGACCCATCTTTGTCTACTGGTTCAAATGATTTATCTACAGGACAAAACTTTTTAAAATGATGTATCAATTTTCTGAGTTACACATAATTTCAAATTTTATGCAATAGCTGGACCAGGAGAAACCTAGAAACTACAGCTTCTGAAGATCTATCAAGTGCAGAAAAGCAAGATGCCTGAAATTCTCCCTTTTTTGCTCCAGGCAGAGGCCAGAGTCATGTAGGAGGAAGAAAAACCGGCAGAAGATCCTTATGTGAAGATTGCCTAGTTCTATGAGTAAAGGCATCAGTCTTGCATTCCTGAGTACAGGAAGACTCTCAGGTAACTTTCCTTTTCACAGTGAACATCTTTCCAGTTGGCACTTCCAGTGTTTTGCTACTTCAGAATTTTCCTAATGGTTTGGGGGGCTATGTTTAGGGCGGACTTTCTCATCTCATTGTTTTCTGGATTTTTCATCTGCCTTCCCAAATCATTATTCAGCCAAATCCTTGCAAACAGAGTCTGAAATCTCAGTCAGACTTCCAGTCATTTTTTTCTGATTGGAAATTTAGGTGTCTGCAGGGATTAAAATTAGCAATGTTTATCCTGACTTAGAATTATTGTCTCAGAGCTTCCCAAGTATTTAGGCACTTAAATAGCTGATGGTTGCTCAGATCCTCCACATCAGTTTGTTTCTATTAGCTATATTGCTTCAAATTAGGATAATATAGAGATAGTACTTAACATCAGATACAGTTGTTAGCGTATTATCTTGCTCTTTGGCATCCCAACTTTCACATTCTAGTCTTGAAGCCAAAAAAAACATCTGGTTTTTCTCCTTTAGGAGTATCTCTGGTACTAATTCTTCAATTTTCCTAAGATTTCTGGCAGTAAAACTAGGAGTACTTCTCATGACAAAGACATTCTAAGGCACCTTTACCAAGAGTACATATGGTAGTAGGAATTTCCAGATATCCGTACATGCTTGCAGTAGTGATGTCAAGGAGAAAAATGAGGCAAAATGGGCAAACGGGCAAAATGGGATCTCTTCTTGCAGGGGCCGTGAAGTCCTTTACATCAGTACTTGATGCTGGCAGCTACAAGGACTGGTGAAACTCATATTGAGCTGTATACACCAGACCACAGCAGGCATTCTGAGTTCAGAACACTTCTTAGCAGCATAGATGCAGCCTTGTTTTCCAGTCCTAATGATTTTGTTGTGAGCATCAGAGTAGAAATTATGGAATTTTAATGAATGCCCAAGTGTTACTTTAGGTGGGGGAACAGAGTTTTGGAAGCCCATCCTTGGAACGCTCAGTGTAACTGGGAAATGTGTCTAGAGGGCTATTTGTTTACCTTCTTATAGTATGTTGTTACTTTTACAAAAATGTAAGGAAAAATAGGGTGCAGGAAGAAAGAAACAGCAGTTTTTGAACACAAGTCTCTGCTCTTGTGGAAGAAAAGGGAGGTGATAGTGAGTCAAAATGAGAGAAGCAGCACACAGCTATGGTGCTCTGCCTGCCAGCAAAAGAAGACATTTGGAGCAAACAAGTCAAGTATCTGAGACACAGAATGAAAGCATGCAAACATTTAATGCTAAAGGTGCTGCCTCCACAAGCCTTCGAATGATCATGCTGGCTCAGACCTAAGCTCGTGTAGCTCTGTCATATCCTAAGAGGACCAATAGCTGATCTTCAAAAAAAGACAAAAGAAACAAAGCTTCTTCAAAAGTTGCTTCTGCAGTATAGCCACCCAGATTTAAAAAAAAATCAGTGGTTATGAACTGCTTAAGCTGAAGAGGGTGCCACTTACTACTTCAGAAAAGGACTTGATTTTTTGCATCAAAGCAACAGCAGATGAAAGCCATGCTTAATCAGCTTCCCTATGGAAGGAAAGGTTTATCTTTAAAAAGCTGAAGAAAATAAAATCACTAGAGATTTTAGGTTTTTTGCAAAGCTTATTTGGACATATGCAAGACAGTTATGCAGGCAGTAGCCCCATCTCTGTCTCGAAAAAGAAAAGTACTCCCTGCCCTGGTCATCTTAATTCAGTTGTTATTCTTTGAAACTTTCCACAGATGGCTCTTCCTTAGGATGTTCCTCAAACAGTCCTGAGTAGCAAAAGTGGCATTAAAGATTAGAACAGTTAAAACTGTCGTGCACAGGATTCAGTGATGTGTTTCAGTCTAGTAGATTAATACAGCTCATGTAGAGCAGGACACTTCTGCTCATTTGAGCAATGTCCCAACCCCTTTCTACGTGTTACTGACAAACACTTTAGAGTAAGTAAAAATTAAAAAAAAATCAGAGGAAAGGAATCAAGACACACTGTATGAAAACCAGTCAACACAGCTGACCATAAGTGCTGGCACTGCACAATGTAAATACAACTTGATTTAACCCATCAGTTTGTTCTCAGCTGTACACCAAGAAGCTATGGAAATGGTCCCCGGAGAGTCAGATATGCAGATATGCCCCTGCCTCTGAAATGGACATAAGGTCCCTGTGCTTTCCTTAATGCCAGCGTGGTCTTTCTGAAGAGGTGTCTGTAGAAAAAAAACCTGTTCTCTCCTATGGGGACAGGTGGAGATGGTCAGGAGCAAAGGCCTGGGTGACTGTTACCAGAGGTGGTATGGGTGCACTACTTTCCTTGTGTATAAGGGTTATTGGAAAGACTTCATTAGGCACAATCGCTTCCTGAACTTGTCTGAATCTAGGGAGTGTGCGCTGATCCCTTCTCAGTGGGATAACTTATTATGAGTGTCCGGGAAAACTTCCCGTTAGTAGTTTCCAAACGCTCTAGACAACAGCCCTATCTTTGATTTCACTTCCAGCCGCCCTACCATATCTTCACAGCTGACACTTCTACTAGCAGAGGAACATCATCTGTGACCCTTTATGAGGCTTTAACTCGTGATTTTGAACATTTGTTTAAATGGAAATTTTATTACGAAACAGAGAGAAAGACAGTTATTGTTTAATATTGCTCATCTTAATACACCTTGTTGTTCATGTCAAATCTGTATTGAATGATCCATTTTGCTCTGAGATTTTGGCAAAGTTATGATAAACACAGATAATGCAAACAGTCATTCTGTATCACAAAAGATAAACAAAGAGATTATTTTCCTCAGCTGTCTTCAAGCGCTCTGATGTTGTATTATGAAGATTAGAGGGTAGAAATACATATGTTCAGATGAGTATCGAAGGGCTTTTGTCTTCTTACCGTTGATAGGTCTCGGTGAAACGTTCCAGTGAATGAATGCAAACACTGTACAAGCTGTAGTAGTACCCTCCCATGGTACCTTCAAACTCGCTGTGCTTCAGTTTTTCAAGGCTTTTGACAAAGCTGTGGGTGACCTGATCTGGTTTTGGTGATTGTCCCACTTCTAGTGGGGAGTTGGACCAGGTGACTTCCAGAGGACCCTTCTGACCAACTCTTAATTTTTCCTTTGTTTGTGTGATTTTGTAGTCTTTAACTTATTACCTATCAGCAGAACGGTAGCATTTGAACAGAGAATGCAATATTCCAAGTAAAGTATACAGACTATCAGGAGACTTTGGTCTCTGTTTAGACAAAGACAAATGTGGATCTAGTTGAGGCAATGAGGAAGCTTGTTTTTGAAAAAAATTAACCAATTTTATGGGTAGATAAAGAACTATGGTCTGAAGACTGGGATCCAAGCACTGTTCACCTACACTGTATTCATAATAAATAAGTAAAATGAGGTAATAAAAGATTACACTGCCTTCTGAAAATCACATTTTTGATTACTACATTTTTGTCACAGCTAATAGAGCACTGTCAGAAGCTTTCTAAAATTACTATACTGACTGGTGCCAGCAATATTTTAATTATTGCAGTTGAGCCACACCCGATTGAACTTCAAGAATTGAACTGCATCCATACCTTCCTGTTACAACTCTCCTCCCTTTCCACTGGAGGCCCGGAAATTTCAGAGTGGTCTGATTTCTTAGCAACAAGATAAATCAAATTATTCATTATTGTAACTTTACTACAGTGAACTCAGATTAAGCTTTCTGTGGAGTCTGAAGGGGAGGGTGCAAGGCAGTTATAGAATATTTATCCTTTTTTCTGAGACATTCATATCTTGCATGTCCCAAATCTTCTGCCAGTTGATTGTATTTTCTTCAACTATTGCCTAATACACACCTGGTGGTATATTCACATCCATAAAGGTATGTGACAAGATAATCATCTTAGCGTGCTGACAGGTGATCATTGACATAATTATGACCCCTGACTTAATTGAGAAATGCTTTAAAGCTGGAAAAAAGTAAAGCTTTATTTTTCTGAGAGCTTAATGGGTGTGGAAGCATTCTTCTAGCATTTGTTTGCATCAAGGATGAAAGTCATTGTTCTTGTCTGTCCCTAGCCACTGATGTGCACATTGTGCAGTATTCACCATCAAGCATGAAAAAGCAACAACCCTGGTGTATGTATGTGGGTGTGCACAGGCTTTCCACAACAGAAGAGAATTTTGGTCCCTGTTGTAGGTTACCAGGGCAGAACAAATATGCTTTGTGTGGGGAGGTAATGACAGTTCTCCAGAGGCAGCTGCGCTGCTGCTGCTATACTGCAGCTACATGGCTGTCTAGGCTCGGGCTGAGAACAGCACGCTCTGCAAAAAGAGCCCCCTTTATCCCTCAGAAAAGTGAAAACCAGAGCTGACTGTCTGATGCAGTGCATTGGGTGTAATTAACTCTGGTCCTAGTGGAGGAGGAGCCAAGAAAACCATGAGAGTCAGAAAAGCAGGGCAGGAAGACCTGCAGATCAGCCACCAAACCCCCAGCCCCAGTAGGCAGAGAATCTGCAGCCTCCTTGGACAGTTTCTTGCTCAGGTTTACCTATAAGTTTATTTCTAATATCTAACTGAAGTTCCTTGCTGTAGTATAGACACATTATTTCTCATTCTTTCCAAAGACAATAGATTATTTTTCTTTCAAAAGTACCTTTTATATATTTGAGGACTGTTATGTTTCACTTCAGTCTTCTATTGTTTAAGCCTAATGACCTCAGCTTTTACATTTCTTTATCAAAGGTCATAGTCTTTGGATGTCTAATCATTTCCATCTATCTCCCGAGTCCTCTTTGGTTTGACAATGTCTTTCCTGAAGTGCTGAGTATGAAACTGAACAAAACATCCGAGAATCTCAGCAAATCCTGTCTTAATTTTTGTTTGGCAAGGAACTTAAGATTCTTTTTCTCAGAACTTTTCTCAATTTTCAGCCTCAACAAGGATAACAGCTAGTTGCCCCAAACATCGCAGTCCAGGACTATGATCATATCAGGTTGTCATTATTATAATACATGTATAGCCTAATCATGTAACACTAGACCCTCCTCTCAGTCCTGGTTTGTTTGTGACACAGTTGCCAAACATAGAACAGTTCTGCAACTGAATGTGGCTCCCGTGGTCCATCTAGACTGAGGAAATTGGGTCTAGAAAAAAGCATAACTAACATCCAGCAAATATACTGAGATGCAGTGATTATTAAATAAGGCTATTTTCGTAATTAGTGAGAACTACTTGGAGTATGATGTTTTGGAGAACTGAACATTACTTCAATAGTCATTTCCTGCCTCCTTCCTTGTCCTATGGATAATGGCACGATGATACAAATGAACATCCGTATTATTAATTTATCTGAACAACAGAGAGAACATTTGTGCTAATATTGATGCGCTTATCTGCTGCTTGTTCGCATGCCCTCACATACACAAGCTTAAGCACATTTACTGTTCTTAATTGGATTTTCTTTCTTTGTGTGAAGGTTGTTCCTATTATAGTGTTACATCTAGGATTTTACATGACTAGAAGTAATGTATTATGTGCATTAATGAGGATTTCAGTTAGCATGCCATGTCTTCGAATGTCCTTTGCCATGAAATTTACATGTTGTATGCAATGTCAATCTAACCATACTCTAATGGCTATTTTGTGACAGCTAAGAAAATGCCTTTTTGCGACCCTAGATCTACATTTGAGAAAGTGTCCCCAATATCAGAGGTGCCATTGCAGAGCAAGAATTGGCCTTATACTATTCCAGAGAAAGTATAATGAAATTTCCAGTTATTAGACTCAGTGTACAAAATGTTTCCAGAATGATGGCCCACAGAGTGAACTCATCCAGAAAAAAATCACTGAGGAAAAAACTGCTTCTTAGATTGACGAACTCTGAAATTTACTCTATTGCTTTATCATCCTTTCAGCAGAAATGTCTGGCTATTACTGAATAATATGGACAGTTCAGCAGAACAGTGATTTCTTCTGGGCATGCAGTCTGGAACTTGTTATCAAGGGAAACTGAGTAGAGCTCCGTGTGGATGTGACTGTATTTCAGGTACACCAGAAAGATCTGTGGAAGGAACATGAAACTATTTGTGCCAGAGATGACCAACCCTGTATGAGAATAATAGACAAGTGTGTGATCTTTCACATGTGTTTATTCAATGAATAATCCTGAGAAACATGGTAAAGGAATCCACAGAGAGAAATACATGACTGTAAAACATGTCTTACTTTTCAGCTAAGCAAGCCACAGAAAATATTACATTTTGAACAAAGGCAAAGTATTAAATTATTGCAAGACTACTCTGACAAACTTTAATAAAGGATTTCTGCATACCTTGATGGATGATGCTGGAATTTAATAAGTAATCTGTGTGCTCTGACCTAAATCAGGAGTCAGCAGTCAGAAGACTGTTGCCTATGAAAATAATACAGGTGATTAATTAATTGCCAGAGTGCTATTTGAGCTGAAAACCTGTAGAGAAACACTTTGGTATTGTGTTGCTAGTTCCCCGAGATAATTGTATCTTGGATTTTATATGTTTTATTTAGCTTATTTTTTCAACTTAAAATTATTGACTACTCAATTTCAGAATTTAGACAATAAAGACAGTGAAAATGTCTTGAAATTTCTCTGTAGAAAGTAATTCTTTAATCAGCAGGGTGTTCCTTGTGCCATGTCCCTGTGAAAGTCAACAAATAAAGGATAGGTACAATTTTTCATTTAGAAATGTCTAACTATAACTGAACTGTTGAAAAAAGAATTAGAGTACACATATGTACACATAAACATGTATACATTGTTAAAAACTAACAGAAAAGGTACAGGAACAAAGTTATTTCTCCCTAATTGCAAGTAAACATGAAAAATTCATAATCCTTAAAACAATGTTAGAATATAAACCAAAGGTTTTGTTGAATGACTCCATGTGGAGGCTTACAGTTCTTCTCTTCACAGAAAAATGAGCAAAACATGGATTTGATCAAGTTTGCTTAGCCTGTAAGGATTTAATCAAGAACATCTTGAAACTTATCATTCTTGGTCTTTTCTCTGAAATAAATCCTAGCATAAGAGTAAGCTTATCTGATACTTCCTGCTATATGCTTGGCATCGTTTCTTGCTCTACCTGTTTGCTGACTACCCTAAAATGTATGACTTCTTTCAAGAATGAGGTTTTGGGTTCATACTTAAACCCAAAAACTTTCCTCTATAACAATGGTGTTAAGAATATCCTAGATGAACCTTAAACATAGTAGATTATTATTTAACTAGGAAGAGTTTATAAAATGGATGTTGGAAAGTATATGTTAAGAAGCACAAGTAAAGCAGAGTCATAGCTGCATATATGATCATGATATAAATACGCATAAAGGCAGAAAAAAATTTAGACATTAATTTCTGAAGTTTGGGGAAGATTTTGTTCAGGATATAATTTTAGTAAGTTTTTTATATCCAGCCTTAAACAATATGCTTATACATCTACACACTAATTAATAAATACAATTTATGTATAGGTAAGCAAAAAAAACATTTCACAGTGTTCTTTTGAAAATCGGTGACATGCAGCTGTATCCATTGATTGCTGATGTGGTTTTTGTCTTTGTCGGCACACAGCAAAGGAGAAAACAGGCCAAAGAGATTGCAATTATTCCTATATCCAGAAGGTTAATTCTTGCAGAGAAAGGAAACACTAGGTAGCAGAGTTTTACCTATACCTGCCAAGGCTGGAGTCTTTAGTCCATCTGTTAGTACTTGAAGATATAAAATGCTCTGAGATCCTCAGACCTACCCTGTTCTTCCTCTCTCTTGGAGCTGTAAAGAAAAACACCTTTTGTTTCTTTTCGTTAACATATTCATATAATTTAGCCTCTATTCAAGAAGACTAAATTCAAATTCCGTGTAAGGCGAAATGTCCCTAATTGGTCAAGTGCATATGCCAATTCCTTTAGCATGTCTACACAGGGAAAGGCAGAACTTTGGGTATAGGGATATTACCCTAAGAGAGTGCATCACTGAGTTAACCAACCCATCAGATTGTTATGAAGATCAATAAGGCAGAAAATAAGAAATGGACGCCTCTATGATTATAGTAAATAGTTCAAATGAGAAGAAAGAATGCATCATTTTTTCTTTTCAAGCCAGCCAGAACACTTAAAGTGTTTGAGTGGGAATCTGGGGAATGCAAGCATTTTGCCCACTTTGAAAATAAGGTTATAGTGAATTATCTTTGAACAGCTGTGGTACTGTCAGGGCTTTGGAGAAGGATTTGACTTTTTTTTTGGTGAATGGAAACTGATCACTTTGATCAAATAGGCCTTTGAACAACTGCAGCTTCGTTGTTACCATGATTGTTAGATACCCAGATCCTAGCACACAAATTCTTTCAGTGCTTGTGGGGAATGGGCCGTGCTCAATCCACTGCAGCTCTGGACTGCTTCAGATCATGTATTTACAGGACTATCGGTTACTCTTCTAGCAGATATTGTACCTGCGTTAAAGAAGAACCAGGAGTGGCAGTAAAACTGATCCAGTCAACAATAGGGCCATTAGTCTGACTCAACAGTGTGCGAAGCTTTAGAACAGGTTTTAAAGGAAAGCAGTCATTAAGGCAGGACAATAAAATGGAACATACATTTTTCCAAAGGTAGATCATGCTGTACTGATCTGATATCTTTGATAAAAGAAATGATCTAGCTAAAGGAAATGCTGTTGATTTAACTTGCCTGGACTTCAGGAGAACCTTTAATGTAGTACCAGTTTGAAAATCTTGCATCTGAGAGAGCTGCACTTCTAATGAACAAAATAAAGACATACAGGGTCTTCAGAGCGAAGACAAGCGGTCGATGTGTGGTGTGATTGAAATGTAGGATGGAAAGGAGATGTAGAGAGTGGATGGGATGTGACAGACTACTGAATTAGTGGTTACAGCAGGGTAGGACTGCAATTATTAGAGCCTGAAAAGAGGCAGTGCTAATAACTGACAAGTGAAGGCCAACAATCTAATTATGAGTTGGATTTTTTTGAGCCATATTAACTGAGGGACTGTGAAGGTTTCTCTGCATATTGTCTTTTCCTTTTTATATTCTTTAGTGAATACTGTTCATGTGTAGCAACTATATGTTACTTTCCTTCCTTTCCCCTGTCAGGAGAGAAAATATATCTCTTCCAAACCCAGATCAGAGCATCAACTGTTTTGGGGTTTTGTTTGGTGGCTTTCTTTTTTAAGACTATTGAAGGAATTTGATTATAAAATACACCAGACAAACTTTATTGTGCATTGGTTATTTAAATAATCAAATTTAAATAGTTTTTATTTAACCACCCAGTTTTTTTTATTCACCACCCAGTAAAAGCTGGGTAACCCTGTCACTTCAACTATTTGTCTTGGCACTGAAACATATCAGTAACACATACAGGTACTATTGTCATTTTATTTTTTACATGGAAAATCTTATCACCAGATCAAGTGCTGAAGATCACCCTGTTTGACTGTGACCAAGATTTCTCCCTGCCAATTGTTTCTTTGAGACACACCTGCACTTACTATTTTATCTCCAGGAGATTTAAATATGTATTCACCCATTTTTATTAGTTTACTTGGGACAAATAATACACCAGTCTGAGTGTAACTGATATTATTATGCTTCTGAACTACCACGTGAGTATATATGTTAAAGTTTATCCATGTATGGAGTTAAAGGGTGCCCTATACAGATACTCCTGCATTTTGAGTTGTACAACTTTTTTCTATTTTACGAATTTATTTCTTACAATCTTTCCCAAATTCAGTTGTTCAGATAGAAAATGTGCAAATTTTATTTTTACTTGCTAGATTTTTCAATTAAAACTAGAATTTATTTGGTATTTCCAAAGCAAGATCAGTGTATTATGTTGCAGGTCACTGTTTTAGAAGATAAAGGATAAAAGAGAGTAATAACTAATGCCTGCTACAAGCCATCATATGACGAGAGAGCATGAAGCCAGCCCTTTAGGCTCCTGTGTGTTACATTTTGGGAAAACAGTGCATTTCAAACACTGACTTAATGAAGCTGAATGTTTTCTCTGTGTTACTCATATGGCACCAGCTCCAGTACTTTTGCTTGTAATTTACAGAAAATTTTGAAGATTGAGGAGGGTCATAAGCATAACCAAAATACTTGAAAAGTGTTTATGATGAGTATGTTTCAAAGTCACCAGCTGCTCTTGGCTTCTTTTTATTTCTGTCTTTGTCCTACTTTGCAGACCAAAGCTTGATGGCAGAAGCCTATTCAGTCTGGCTGGAGAAATGTTCAACAAGATTCTGGGGCTGGTTACTGAGTTTAGGCAAATTCAGGTGGGAAAAAGGTGAAAATTTTTATTAGCAAAGACATGAGTGGTGGTGAGTTGAGACAGAAGGACTGAAGATGGATTCCATATCACTAAAAGCACTTTAATCAAGATTGGATGCTTTTTTAAAAGTGTGTTTTAGCCCAAGGCCATGTATTTAGTTTCAAGCAGTAACTAAATCAGAAGTGCGTTCTGCGAGACACTAGCCTACAGAACCAGAGTCTTTTGCCCCATTAGGTCTAGGAGTGTTTTTCCCATACTAAAGCTCTCGGTCATTTCACTAAGAAGCTCTCATACATCTGTGAGGTGAACCAGGAAGGTATCAGTATTGCTCCAGGAATGGGAGTAGAACTTTGTGAAAATACATCCATATTTGGATGCTTTCTATTTCTCTGAAGACGTCAAGTCTTTTAAGTTGTGGAAATTTTCAGCTAAATTTTTCAAGAATTGTATGTATGGCAAGCAGGACTTTCCAGCTTTGCAGGAGCTGTGGGATGCTGTAATGCGGGGCACCACAATTGAAAACATGGGCACTTTTTTCCTTTGCCGTGCCTTCTCCCTTTCCCAGCACAGGTGGAAATGGAAGTGAATAAAAAAAACTCTACCAGAGACAGCAGGTAAGTTTTTTAAAAGAATGAGATTAAAAGATTCTCTTCGGTTTTCACCATGTTATTCTGTAATAATATCAGCATTTGCGGATCTCTCTCATATCTGCGAACATAAGCATGTTAAAGCATCTTTTTGTTATCTGCTTATGCCTTTTCTGTACCATAAACGTATTTCCCCATGCTTTTGATAGAAACACGAGAGTAAGATGATAGAAGAAAAAGCCCCTTATTTCTCTAATACCAAAGCCACTTACCATGGTAGGTTGGAGGCTTCTGCTTAGGCTCCCTAATAATGACCACACTCCATCGGGATCAGTTTGCTTTATCTGCAATACTCCTTTGTAATTCAGGCCTCGTAGGTGGGGACTGTCTTTCTGTTCTACAGGCAGATAAGAACAAGGATCTGATTCTTCTCTAGGTATTGCTGTCTTAAAACGAGTCATAACTGATGATTGTTGCCTGTAGGCCATATGTCGTCAGAGTTGTTTTGGTTGGTAGTTTAACTAAATAGATGTATAGGTAATGTGTAACTGATGAGCTTGTGATTTTAGCTCACAAGGCATTGCTCTGCCTGACAGGGCACAGTACAAAGATTATCTGAAAAGTATTCAATCTTAAAAGCTTATTAAGTTGTGATTGGCTGAAATAATCAATAACTGTCCATCATCCATCAGAAGATTAATAAGTAATGGACAACAAACAAACAAATGTATTGGGGAGCAATTGCAGTGAACTCCTGTGCTTTTCTTCCTTTTTGTTTAAATGGACAGTGGTTAATGTAGTGCTATTCCTGCAGAAATCATAAAATCAGCAATTGTATCAAGAAAACCACTTGCACTTTTTTATTTAATAGAAATCATACCACTTTTACGTTTTATGGAAACAGAACACATCAGGTTCTCACTGTAGACTTTGTTCTTAGGGTGTTGCCCTTCTCTTTGGCTAGGTGAGTACCAGTGATACACGTCTTTAGGCTGTCACTGTGGTCTAGTGACACAGTTTGGTTTTCATCCCCAAAGTAAACACCTAACTCTACTGCAGACTGAAGAGTCTCAGTGTTGAGATACGAAAAAATTAGGATGTGAAATGAACTGAAAGATAAGCCTAGGCAGAGCTGCTGATGCACAACTACAGGGATCTACCTTGTCCCAAATCAGACCTAAGGCTTTCGTGAGCTCAGCTGGCTGTTAGTGTCAGCGGGTAACGAGCCAGGCCCAGGAAGCTCAGCTTACCTCTGACAATCCTCTTCCGGCTCATTACAAATATGCAGTCACAGTACATGGGATGCTATGTGTAAGATAGGCCCCTTTTCTGTTTACATATTTGTTAGAGTTGAACAACCTTTTTCATAATATCAGCAGTGAGCTGCAAAAGAGTTAAGAACAGATGTTGGAAAAAAATTTCCAGATGCATAGTATTAAGGTATTGGATTCCTTTTTCTGCCTTCATAGATCCCTTTCTCCTTTTATAAATATGAATCTGAAGATTAATCCAACACACACACTTTCACACACCTCCTTTTGAATACTTTAAATATGTACTTTTGTCCATCATTAGGTCACCAAAGAGCTCTTGGCACCCACGCAGGCTAGAAGTGAAATCATTGCATAGGTAGAAATCAATGTACTTGACATCAGTGTCTGAAACATCTCAAACAGACTTCTGCGAGCTTTGAATCAGACCCTTTTTGACATAGAAATCAGCAGATTGCATAGTGCAGGTATAGTGCATGGACGAAGGAAAATGTTTAAAATAAAAGAAAATGTTACAAATGAAGGTAAAGGTCACTCAGATCAAAGATTTTCTTCCATTTTTTCGTGGGGACTAATATTGCTAAGAAAAAAAATTCGAACTCTCTTGCTGAAGAACGACCATAATGGGCAGTGCCGTACTTATAGTACTCAAGGATACACCTTCTTTTTATTTGATTAAGTAAACAGAAAGCAAACTGGAGCCAGAGTTGTACAAAGCTGTACCCAGACAGGAAGCTCCAGAGGCAGGAAATGTAGAGGTATTTCTCTTCTTTTTTTCTATTTCTCTTAGAAAATTCATATAATTATTTTCTTCTAGATGTTTCACTAATAAATCAAAGCATTTATATTCTCTATTTGTGTTTTAAAAGATACTGAGTTCTGACTTTAAGTTTAGAGATGTCAAAGGCAATTGGCTTTTCAATTGATCTCTTCAGATGCAGAAAAAAATTTGCAGTTGTTAGTGCTTTCATGTGGTTTGTTGTTGTTGGATTTTTTACATTGCCTTAACTGCAGTGGAAAGAAAATCATAAATACACAACATTTCAGATACATATCCAGTGACTAATTCCTATTACCTGAGAAATATTGTGTGAAATTATCAGTGTAAAGGAGATGCACAAATCAGACAAAATGCTAAATATTTTGTAGACAACAGATTTAAAGTAGTAGTATGAAGAAGAAATGTTGATGTTATTTATAGACTGTTTTAAACTTCATGGGATATTACATTCAATGTTTTCTGTTTTTTTTTTAATCTCTGCTTTGATTAAAAGCCAGGACACAATCTTATTTAGTATCTTCAGTTTCTTGTTATTGATATCTAAAACATTTAGCTGCAAATACCTAGAAAATTCTCTTAAGGTGCAAGAATTTTTGCCCTTTCAAACTTCTGATTTTTTTTTAGCTACCAATGTGATGTCATAAACCTATTTTTATACTAGTGCAAGGACTCTTATTCATGAAAACGTACAGAGAATACAAAAGGGCACACAAGTTTCTTCTTTTACTGTCATTTCATCATTGAGATTATTTACAGAATACTCTTTCCTTTTGCATTGTTACATGTCAAAACCTGAAGCTGCTTTGGTAATCTTTCCACAATAAAACTTCTAAAATTTGAGCACTTTTACCTGTAGGATGCGTTCTACTACACTGTTTGGGAAGTAGTAAGCTGCCTTTGTTTTTCAATTCTTGCAGCATTTGAGTAGGGGTTGCCAAAGCTTATTGAGAATACAAATTAATTACTAGCTTCTATTTCGCACTCTGCTTTAATCCTGTTTTAAATTTTACCCTTTTGAAGATACTAATAGTTCTAAATTTGAAACAAAGAAAATTGAAATGAAGGATCACCTTTGGTTTTTGCCCTTCAGGTTTCACATATACTAAGAAGGCTTCACTAGCTAGGAATTTTTGTTAACTGTATTGGCAGATTTTCTAAGTAAGCACATAAAACGGAGGTATGCTTTATGCATTTGATCATCTCTGTGTTCTGTGGATGAACCAAGACTTACCTCTTAAAGTGCCATGTAATTATGACTGTACAAAGTGCTTCTGCCATCTTCCTCTCTCATCCGTACAGACATTCTTCATTCTGGTACGGTGAGTGAGCCCTGGGTCATAGCTGGGCATGTGTATGGTTGGTCACATTTATACCTCCCATATTGGTTAACGTGTAGCATGTCCTTTTTCTTAAATGACTGTAAAAAGGGCCATTAAAAGCCCTATTTTCTTTGTATTACTGTATATAGGCTGAACTAGGATCTGTGGCGGAAAAAAAAATCAGCGAAGAATCATAATTTAAAAAGTGATGATCTTTCCAGAGGGTATCATTGCAGGACTTTGTGCAGATACACTTTTTGAAGGCTACATTAGTTGTCCTAAATCTAGATGCTTCTTTTGTTTTTGGAGGAGTAGAGGTTGTGGGAAAGCTGTAGTTTATCTTAATTACTACTTAGTTTTAGATTACTGTTGCTACCAATTAAAATGGTTGAAATTAACACCTCTCATCTTTGCAGCCTTGTAAGAATACTGATATTATGAAACAATTCCACAGCGTCGCAGAAATCTGTCTCACATCTGAAAATATCATTGGCATCTTTTATCCTCAAAGGACCAGGACTATTCATAGAATCATAGAACAGTTTGTGTTGGAAGGGACCTTAAAGGTCACCTATTTCCAACCCCCTACCATGGGCAGCGACACCTTCCACTAGACCAGGTTGCCCAAAGCCCATCCAACCTGGCCTTGAACAATTCCCGGAAGAGGGCATCCACAACTTGTCTGGGCAACCGGTTCCAGTTCCTCACCGCCCCCATAGTGAAGAATTTCTTCCTTATATCTAATCTAAATATATCTTCTTTCAGTTTAAAGCCATTACCCCTTGTCCTATGACTACATACCCTTCTCTTCTCCAGGCTAACAGCCCCAACTCTCTCAGCCTTTCCTCGTAGGACAGTTGTTCTGTCTCTCTTATTTTTATGGCCCTATGTTTTTTTCCCTCATGGTAGCTATTGCTTCCTGTACTGGAACTTGGACCATGGGACTTCCAAGTTTAACAAACATTTTATTACATCATTCACTTCATTTCACTGGAAGACTGGCTCAGGAGCATAGCTATGACATTTACCTTTGGTGCTCAATCACTTCTATTGCGGGGTGGGTTTAGGTGGATGTGGGTATAGTTGAAAGGCCTATACTCAGGCAGGAAGACAGACCGATTGCCTTTAGATGTAAGGCTATTCCCTGTTTTTATAAAGTTTTAAAACTCTGATTGAAGAAATTAATGCCATAATTTAGTTGTTCCTTTGAACAACTTTCTTCTCAGCATTATTCAAGATGAAATATCTAGCCGTCACCAAAATTTATCCAGCAAAGTCTAAAAATTTTACCCAGAGAAAAATCGTAGGATAGAAACAATACTTCTATTGTATGACTCCTGTAGTATGCTATATTAGGTAAGCATGAATTTCAAGCTAGGTTGTATGTTACTCTTGAGTTTAAAAAGTATGTCTCACAGAAACAGATTGTCTTGTGTATTTTAGACAAATGCAGTGTTCAATAGAAATTCAGAAGGCCAGGAAGCAGTATCAAATGGACTTTTCCTGGTTCAAATAGTTTGTAAAATGTGAAAAATGTAATTTTTCTGCAAGGTTAAAACTTCTTTAAGGAGGTTTTTTTCTGTACAAAATCGCGTGAGCATGTCTACGTAAGAGAACGGCATAGGCAACACAAGTAATGACCAACACTGGTATTTGCTGGCAATGGAGTCATATGTCCTAGGAACTTCTGTAATGCATTAGTACAACAAACACTCCTCTATGAGATTTTCTTTCAGCTGGTCATCCATATGATGTAGTTCTTTTGCCAAGAATGTCTCTACGTTGACAGAATTGAATCTTTGCTGGAAGGCAGACAAAAGGCATTTAATCTTTTTTGCCCAGTGAGGATACCTTATTCAATTCATATGATCTTGAAGTTTCATTAATACAAAGAACAAGCACATGAAAAAATTCTGAAATGAAGCAACCTGATTCTGCAGCCTTCTAACAAAGTATGTCTCCATATTTTCTGCCCACATGTCACTTTCACTATTCTTTCATACTCGTCCTTAGGAGTGTGACCTGGTTTCCACTTTCTGTACATTTCTTTCTTGTGTTTCAGGTCGTTGAAGACCGTGTTGCTTAGCCAAGTTGGTCTCTGACCATACTTCCTGTCCTCCTACTGTGTGGGATTGTTTGTGCTTGTACCCTAAACGTCGTTTCTTTAAGGAACTGCCAACTCTACTGAATTCCTTCTGCTTTAGCCATGTTTCCCATGAGAACTTACCTTCCAGGACCCAGGGTTTATCGGAGTCTTCTTGTATACAGTCCATTGGGTTTGAACTGATCTTTGCTCTTGTTCCTCATCTGAAAATAATATATGTTGTCACATCACAGTTGCTCTCAACCAAATTACCTTTACCCTCATATTCCCAACCATCCTCCTTCTTGGTTGCTTAGCAGGCAGCCTCTTGGCAGGCTGCTGTTGAAGCACTTGGCAGGCTTTGACAGCTGCTGTAGACCATATGTGGGGAGTGGTTAAATGGTGCTCATTATACCGAAAGACAGACACAGCACATTGCTTTGTAATGTGCAGCTAAAGACACTCACCTAAACATTCACAGGGAAAAACTTGCATGTTCTAGCTGGGCATTTAATCAAAACGAAGACAAATATTATGTATACAGAGTGTTTCAGGTGCTCTCCTGGGAAGAAATCTGTGTGGATGCAGAAACACTTTGCCCGGCTTTGAATTTCAGGTAAGGAGAAGACAAAAACGTCTCCCCTGTTTCATTTGTAGACCTTGGCATAAAATTAAAATAATGTGTCTCTTCAGACTGATCTTTCTTTGGCTGAATCTTTATTTTCTATTTACCATCACACAGAGGAATGGGAAATCTCCACTGAGGTTGTCTGATCAGTGAGTAAAAATTGGACTGTTGGTAGATTTTCATGTTACTGTGATTTTCCTAGTGTAGTCAAATCTCCACAAAGAGATTTCTTTGTCACAGAATTGTCTGGGGTTTTTTTTTTTCATTTATATATTTAGAAATTGTCATCGAATGTCTCAAGAAATAAACAGAGATGTTATTTAGCTTTTGAAATCACACCGTGGTGAAACGAATCTACAGAGGATTTTTTTGTCAGTCTGTTTTTCATTGCTACAGGTCTTCTCAGTTAAGAACAGGCGACTTTAACATGCAGCTAAAAGTTGATGCTACAAGGATTCTGGTGCCTGAAATGAAGAGACAGAGGCTTTCATTCACCCTTTGCTAAGGGTAATACGCATCTTGACTCTTCTCATTTCAACACCATTTGCAGCTGCATAGGATTTTGTCAAATTTCAAGTACTTAAGCAGAAATTTTCCATGCTAGATCTCTGCCTCAGCATAATTTTTAAAAGCAAATACTTTATACCTTTTTATACAGGGTGTTTTGGAAACTGTGCTCTTTTTTTCTTGTGTTACATGATTCCAGTGACCTTTCCTCTAAGAAGTTCAGGTACTTTGCAGAGTTTGGAAAAAGCATTTGAAAATGAGGTTAAGGGGATTCCTCTTGTATAATCTCAGTGAAATCTCTGCTGGACTGAGGTGGCACAGAGGAGTAAACTACCCATTTTAAATAACAAGGCAAGCATGAGCAATATTTTTTGGGTGAAAGTGTTTGGGATCACTGGCAAAACAGATTCAAAGAATGAAATCAGCAGGAAGAAACTGTGCCTTGATGAATAGTGTGAAAATTCGTGTGGGAGGGAGAGGAAAGGAAAATGTGTCAGTAAAGTTTGGGAGATACTAAAATAGCTAGAGAGCTGGAGTGCAGAACCTGAGACTAGCTGAGTACAGAGATGAGAACGAGAAGTAATGGGGCTGCGGGGGAGGCTTGGAAGAAGAAGGAGACAGATCTGATGAGCTGGGCTCGGAAGTGTGGTTGGTGTGGGGGGCTGTGAGGCTGACTGAGGAGGCTAAGGGAGGAGTCTGGCAGTGGGAGCCAGCAGAGAGCTGGCTTGTGCATGGGGAAAACTGAACAGCAGAATCCAAGTGAGATCTGATGGGCATTTGGGAAGCCCAAGGAACAGGATTTGCTGGGAAATCTGACTGAGAACAATACGAGGATGGCTTTTGGAGGTGAGATGGGGATTTGCTGGAGACTGGGTTAAAAGCCGGAGGAGTGGAAGCAGGGACTGAGGAAGAAGGAGTCACACCTGGGGCGGGGGGCTGAGGGAAAAGCACTGGTGCCCATGCAGATGTATGTCCAGCAGGAGGGGAACTCGGTGTTGAAGAGCTCCTGTGGAGTGGCGTGCTGGTGGAATTTGGGGCAGCAGGTGTGGAAGACTCTGGGCAGGCTGTGCTGATGGTGGGAGCAGGGGAAGCAGGGACACGCTGTGCTAGGGACTGTTCTTCTCCAGTGCCAGGGATGGCATCCCACATGCCTGAGTCTTGCCATTTTGTTTCTGTCAGCAGATAAGTCTGATGAGCTCGTCCTTGTTGACACTGGGTTTGTTCAGAAAGTAAAAACCCACTGCCACTATTGGTTATTCCATTAGAGTATCATCAGATCACTCAAGGGAGCTAAATGATTCACTACTGACAATTATTTTTGTGCATGTTGTTATGATGCCACATGAAAACATTTTTTGGTAGTTTTTCAACACTTCGTTTTTAAAGAAACAAGATATTGCACACAACTTGACACATTCAGTTCACAGGATGGACATGCTCTTGAGAAACTCTAGGGCTGTGCAGTAGGATCCCCACTACCTACAGCAGATGAGGGAAGGTGTGCAGTGAATCAGGCAAGAGGCTTTAGGATGAGAGTTTAGGTTCTTTGTCTGCCATAATACTTTCAGGTGTTGTGGGGCTCCCAGCTTTTCAGAGACTCTCATTGACTGTCCATTCTCAATTTTCTGGGTAATTGCGCAGGCTCTGGAAACCAGATTTGCAGATCTTTTGAGTACTCATATCAGTGGCTGAATCAACAAGACTATTTTGAACTTAGAGTATCTTGTAACGTTAAATACTCTGAAAAGTCAGCTCTTGCTTTTCAAGACTTGGCTGCTAAAAGCCAGCCAATACTTCATCTTATGTTCCCTATGACTTAGCTCATACACCGCTTTAATCCTACTATTTCCTAACTTCTTGATATTTGATACTGCATGTGCCATAGTGTGATGTAAAAACATGTTTCCTAAAATCAGACTTTTAGCATAACACTTCTGCTGAACAGCTTATCCTGTAATACAGAGGGGACCAGATAGGAAAGGAAAAATAGGCCTAGATTCGTAGAGGAAGAGAAAGGAATGCATACACACAGTTTGTCATTAAGTGTCAGGATATTTCAGGTGAAGAGGTTATTTTCGTAAAAAAGCAGGCACCAAAACACTGGTGTGAGGACTTGTACATGATTCCTGTGCAGGAGTCTTTGGAGGAGTATAACAAAGAGATGAGGGTAATGAGAGTAGAGGTATGGTTTTGAACAAAATGGCATTGGATCCTGAAAATTAGGGTCAAAAGCTGGACTAGAATGATAGAAGAAGCTGGAGGAGATGGGAGCAAAAAGAAGAATAATTTAAGCAGAGACATTTTATATGCACTGGAGTGTAAAAAGAGGAAGAGAGATCATGGCTGTCATCATTTATGGCAGAGAGGTACTAGTGGAGGGAACACAAGAAGGATGCAACAAGGTGAACAGCAGCCAGGAGCTTGCCTGGGGGCTGTGTGCTAAGCAGCCAGGACTGTTACAGACAGTTCTGGCTATGCTATTTGGTGTGCAATGGCAAGAATGAATGAATCAACTTTACACAGGGAGGTGAAAATCAGGAGGGGACAGGGCTGAGACAAGGCAGGTAGACCAGAATGGCAAGGACAATATTGCTATTACTGACAGTAACTGAGAAGAGAAATATGGGAGCAGACTGTAAGCCACAGGAAAAGCCAGAGACCTGGTTACCAATATAATGAGAAAAGCAGGGGGAATTTATGAGGCCCTACCTCCCATGAAACAAGCCTGAGAGGAGGTTGTTCGTTGCTACCGTGGTAGGTGTGCATCGTGTTCTAAGCTTTTCTTCCATACTTCTTTTTCTCCCTTTCTTCCTCTTTTTCAAGCTTCTTAGGCTCATTTAGAGTCCCTAAAAGGAACTGGTGAAGGTTGCTCTCCTACAATTGGTTTTGCAGTGGTTTAAATGGCAGTTGATAGTGCATGGGATTTTGAATTAGTGTTTAGATAAGATGGCCCCACAGCCCGTTACCAGGTAACAAAGCAGAGGGGGTGGACTTTGTTCTAACATTATCTGTCAGGCCCCAAGAGAGAGCACTGACAGGGCCCTGACCGTCCCTGACCAACCCCCTGGGGCTTCTCCCACCCTGCCCACAGCCCAGGACCCCACGCCAGCCCCCTGAGGCCATGAGTCCTTGCCCCAGTGATGCCGCAGCTGGGCTGGTCTCTAGCTCCCTGTGGCCCAGCTGAGCTGGGCCCACCCACGAGCTGGTGTCACTGTGGCTCTGCCTGGTGGTCTGGTCTCTTGGCTGAACCTGGCCACCATCTCCAGGTCTTCACCCTTCAGGGGTGGTGATGGATCCAGTCTGGTGAGGCCCCTGCCACACTGGCCATGTGGTTATTGCGCTTGGCTCCCAGCTCCCCGTCCTGAAGGGAAGAGCTGTCCCTCACTGCTCCCTGACAGTATTGATGGGAAGTGGCCATACTTAAAAAACCAAAAGCCCATTGCCTTTCTGGCTACAGGTACAGGAAGGAAAACAGAGACAAGTTCTATCACGTAGTAAGGGGTGGGTTCCAGTGCGGGAGTGACTGCAGTGCATTTACTCTCCTTCCTCTTTAAATGCCTGTGGTAATCTATTGGATAGTTTTGCATATTCCTTTCTATACTGATTTCCTTGAATTTGTTCTTCTCCACCTTTACTTCACTGAATTATACTTTACGTCTTTTCCACTCCCATTCTCAGCCTCCCTTTCCCACAGCATCTTTTGAGCAAGCTACATAGCCTTTCTGTTTCCCATGGCCATGGCTCTGCCACTTTTCCTCACGTTGCCGCTCCTTGCCTCGCTGGGATTTTTTCTGTCAGACTCTGTGCTGCCTTTTCACATGTACTCTTTTCTTCTCCTTGCTTTGGTTCTTTTCATTCCCAGATTGGCTCTTCGTTTTGCTTGCTGTTTTGTGAGCTGGTTGGTAATTGTTTTAGCACACTGGCAGCCTAACTGGTGTTGGCATCCCTGAAAAGGAGGATTTTAAGGAGTGATTCTAGGTGAGAAAATGCAATAGCTCTGTAGGTGCTTCAGAAACTTCTTCCAAAAAGGGGGCAGCAGAGGAGAAAGCAGAGTCATTTCTTTGTTGGCATGGGCTAATGGTAGCAGAGGCTAGCAATATGACTGATCAGAAAATAAAATTGAGCTTTTAAATACTGCACGAGAAATGACAGGTAAAGCAAATCCTTGGAAGGCAAGACAGGGAGATGACATGGGATGAAATAGACAAGGAAAAGCTAAAAGATAGGCATAAGAAGGTGGTAAAATGAGAACAACAAGGAGTTTAATGATGGCAATGAGGAAGGTAGCACTGTGGTTGCCAAGACCAGAAAGAAATCTGATGCAGTAATAGAGGGCTGAAATGACTGCTGCAGGGAACAAGAATTTTAGCTTGCACCTGTGTTGGAAATTGTGGCTTTGTACCTGCCTCACTGCTGTGAAGTGTGCTATTCTGTAGGCTACCCCTGTCAGCCGCTTCCTCAGTAGCCCCCAGGTTAGCTCATGCATTGTCTCCCTGCTGAGCTCATACCCCTTCACGCACAACACCTTTCAGCCCTTGCTGCTGCAAGTAAGATGATGTCAGACCCTGGCTCTCGTTGGCAAAATTACGCAGATCAGATGGTTCTTTTAATCCTTGGCTGTTTGCAGCCTGCTGGAGGTTCCTAATCCACTAATGATTTTCCACTTCACAGGCCAGCCTGCCTGCTGAGACTCCAGTTTCTGGGGTCTCCCTCCCTCCCGTCCATCCATAGCGAGTTGTACAAGAACAAGGGGGCTGCAGATTTGGGTGAGCAAGGGTCTTGCTTCTGAAGGCACAGTTTACCCTGTTAGAACAGCACACTCAGAACTGCGTCCAGCAAAGCTCGTTTTTCCTGTTCATTTTTTATTCTCGCTGTTCTTGGGGAGTTTCTTCACATCATCCCCTCCTCACCTTCTATGTACTCATGTACATATCAGTATGTATGTATTTGCAGTTGTCTTTTGAAGGGATTAACAGAAGTGAAGTATAGAATGTGGCTCAGCCACTGAGAATGTTATCTGTTTCCAGAGATTTTCCTTAAGTTCCACTGAGCTGCCCTGCTGGTACCTTTTTTCACTTCTGACTTCAAGTATATCAGGTACATACATAAGTATTGTTGTAATTTCATTCTTTTAATCTGAAAAGTCCCACTTATCAAGCAGGGTGCAGAGGATCACCCCACATGCTCAGCTGTGACCAAGGTCTGTCTTTGCCCTTACCTGGAGACACACCTTCAAAAGTTTATCACCAGGAGACTTTAAATCCTTACCAACCTACTTAGTTAGTTTACTTGGAGCAAATAACATGCCAGTGTAACTGATATTAATGTGTTTCTGAACTACGTGTATGTGTATATATATATACACACATGCATTTAGTTCAGAAATGTATATACATATATACACACACGAGTGTGTGTACACATATTTCTGTACTTGGGTAATAGGTGTCATACATAAAGACATAACATTATTCAACACTTCCAGTTATAGGACTTCTAATTGTTTATAAAGGTATCAAAATATTGCTTTTTCAGACTGATTGTTTTAATACTTCTTTAAATACTGCAGATTTTTCAATTGCAATAGTTCAGCAGATCCAGGAGAAGGACTAGGGAATGCTATATTATAAGTCATTGTTTTAGAGGTTCAAGGACAGAATGATGTACCAGTGATACCTGTTAAATGCAATGCAATCTACTCCTTCAGAGCCTCTGGTAGGAATAAACCCGCATAGCAGGAGGGAGAAGTTCAGTCTGAGTGTGATGTGCTAGGTCGTGCACTCACATGACTTTATCATTAAAACATCTTGGGACTGTCTAAATATTTCCGAATTGAAATTGTACTAGAGATTCTGTACCAGACCTTGGTCAGGGGAAAAGGAACTCATTACAGAACCAGACCTGGTGGTTGGATAGGTGTCAGTGGTTGTGGTGTAGCTACATATGGTACGAACAATTGAAGTCCAGACCACTAACAGACATTTGCAATGGTTGCAAGGTCAAGAATCAGAAAATGGAAAGCAAGTATGAGACAAATGAACCAAGAGAAAGCAATTTAACAGAAAAAAAATTCTGATAACTTAGGCATATGACAATTTTGTGAGAGCCCTGGAAAACTACAGTCTCATCATTGAGGTAGAGAGCTTTTCTGGGTCAAATGGTCTAGCCTGACATATAGGGGATGTGCAAGTAGGTTGCTGGCCACTCCTCCATACTCGGTATAGCATATAGAAATGGAGGATGTTGAAAGTAGTTAGAAGCAGAAAATGGTCATAAATTTCATGAAGGTTACAGAAGGGTGGAAAGAACACTTTATGGTCAGCAAATATGAGAACAAAGGTATGAACAATGTGATACAAATTTTTGGTTTTGTTATGAGGAGTGTATATATCGGGAAGAAAAGAATCTTAACAATGGGTTAGTAGAGGGAGATGGTAAAATTAACAGTAGTGCAAAGAAAGTTGGAATTCAAGAAATATTTCTCATTTTACGAGGGCTTTGGACCCTTTTCCCATCACACATGTACATGAGATGACTGGCATTGCTGTTTCCCATTTGCTGCCACTCTTGGCTTGATCAATTGCTCTGGTTGCTCTCACATAAAAGCTTTGGATTATGTTATAGGAAATGAATATCACCAAACTGACTTGCTATTTTTGTTCAGGTTTTGCTGACTGAAGTAATAACATTGATATAGTGGATTTAGAATTGTATAAAGCATTTGACTTGATACTGCAGCATGTTTTGACTAAGAAACTTGAAAGCCATCAAATCAGCTGGGCACGCATGGAAGGAATTAAACACCAGCTAACTGGCCGGCCTCAAAAAGTCTCATCATCTGGTAGAAATCCTTCTGAAAGTGTTCTGCAAGAAAGATGTGAAGATCATTCCTCTTACTGCCCGGTATACTGTTTAGCAATGTCCAGGAAAGAATCATAAAATGATTTCTGATAAAATCTGCAGAATCCAGTATGGCACGCAGTGTTGAAAGTATTAAGCCATAGCTACGTACGGTTGATCTATGACGAAGTGATCTGAAGAACAAGCAAAACCAAACAGAGTAGTGTAAGGCTGCTATCTAGAATATTTTATGCTTCATTAAAAATAAAAAACAACCAAACAAGCAAAATCCACAAAACCCCCACAACTATGTGTAACAAACAAAACAGATTAATGCCCTGTATTTAGTTTTTGATAATTTCTTCTCTTTTGGGGGATATGTTAGTTCCAAAGAGACATATAGATCTCTGACTTCTTGCTGTGTTACTTTTCACTAGAAGACTTTGCTGCCTTTTTTTTTGAGTCCTATGCTACTGTCTTTCCACTTTGCCTGTGGGAGTCCATTCTGCTGCCCTTTGGTTACAGCAGAACTAGACTATTTATTATGGAGTTGTTGTGTTAATAGACTCACCACACCTTGACTGAGGAATGCCTTGTAGTTACCCAGTCACCTTAAATCACATCTAAATCGAGATAGGATGAGATAAAATGCAAATAGAAGTATTAATTAATTACATTTAAAATAGACAACACAATTACAAATATCTGGAAAAAGCATAACTGAAGAAACAGAAGAAAAAGTTGATCTGGTCTACTGACACTGAGTGTATCACAATGGTGGTTTTTGTTTTGGATTTTTTTTCCTCCTTTTTCATTTCTGGGTGACTTGTCCCCCTTCTGACAAAATGGCTCTTACTTTGAATTTTCTTTCCTCCTATTCCTCAGGTTGCTTTTAGGTGATTTTCATCGTTGAAGGCCTTGCATTACACAGAGCTCCGTATTAAGGTCTCCCATCAGGAAAAGTTTTCAGAAGAAACCTTCAGACTTCACCTTCAGGTAGCTTCTCCAAATTGTTGTGTTGACTTCACTTGTTGATGGACAGTTTTAGCTCTTGCAGCCAGTCTGCACTTTGAAGTTATCTAAGGGGTCCAGATAGATTTAATTTGTCACCTTGGAGCTTGTTCTATCCCTCCTTATGGTCTGACTGTTCCCCTGAATTAAAATCAGCATTCTTTTGCTTCCACAAATATCTCAGAAGAGGTGTTGTCTCCTGTGTTTGACTAACTCATAAACAGCTTCTTTGCCTCAGGGAGGCAAGTCCCTTCCGTTTCCCTCTGGTGACTCATTGACACGTTTCAACATGAAATGTGTCTTATGGCAGGCCTTATATTCTGTACTAGTAATTCAATTAACAAATATATATGATACAAGTATCTAAATAGGGTAAATTAACTGAGTTCATTTTCTGATTCCTGAGACAGATATGATAGCAATGACTAACCTGAGGTGACAGCATGTGAGGTAAATGATGCCCAGCCTCTTTCTCCAACGCAGACTCTGTAGTCCCTGTACAGAATTATTTAGAGTCATATTTATTTTAATGGCTACACAGTGTGAAATTCTGTTTTCAAACACTTCTGAAGAAGAATAAAAAGGGATCACTCGACCTTGGACCTCACAAGATCAATGAACAATCTGACTGACTTTAGCTGGCCTTGAAAACAGCCTTTGATGCATTAGAAGTCAATAGATTGCACAGTGAAGAGAGAATTGGTGTGCGGTAAAGAAAAGGTTAAAGGCCAAAGATCAACCCATATTTTTTCTTGCAGCCTTTATAATGGTCTGATGCAGCCAAGAAAATGAAAAAATATTGGCTAAATGCCATTGTGTGTAAAAATACTGCATTCATTTGAATGAGTATTGTAACAGTTTAATGTAAACACAAGTAAATTCTTAATATACGTAACCGCAGATTTATTCGTAATGATGTTTACAGGTCAGAGACAGTGGGCAGTCATCCCTCTCCATTTCTCAGATCATGCCTACGCTAAGAGAGATTTAATAATTAGTAATGCTGTTAACTGCATGAGTTTGAAGATATTCTGGTAAATTCTGGGTCTAATAATCACTCCTCAGACCTGAAAGGAAGAAGCCTTGTATGCAAGTACATTTTCAGCAATTTAACTGGTGCTCAGAACACACAGGAAACCAGTTTCCAGTGTGGCAGCTGGGTTTATGTACATCCACACTGCAAGGGGCACCACGAATAACTTCCAGAGTGGTCCTGTTGTATCTTTGTAAAAACAAAACAAAAAAACAGTTAAAGTTACATCCTCAAGATATCCAGGCAATGATGTTTTTATTACCAGCAGGTGCAGGATGAAAAATTGAAAAGCAGAAAAAGAAAACAGTGCTGCTGGATGTTTTTGATGGCGCAGACTTTATAGAAGAGAAATAGAATGTCATGTTTGCCAGTAGTTACGGTTTTGCACTTAATTTTGCTACGTCAAATAAAAAATGATGAAAAGCATGCTGATGAAGAGCTTTCTAATGGGGGCAACACAGTAGCATTGCACAGAGGACTTACTTAGAGCTCTCTCTCCAGGAAGTACAAGGGGACAGAATGAGTGAGCCTAGGAGAGGGAATATGTTCAGTGTTGGACGCATTGGCTTTCTCTCCTTTTACCTGTGAACATCGAACATCTCCTTTTCTGTTGTTTCCTCTGCTGCTTTTATATGCTTCCTGCCATAGTGAACCACTCTGAGGCTCTTCTGCTGCAGCAGCAATGGCAGCAAACATATATGTACTGCGGTGTCTTTGGGAGAGAGAGAATGGGAGAATTAATCTGTCGTTAGTAGTTAGGATTCGCTGCTGGAATGTGAAGAGTTTTTCCTGCAGTGCATATTGATTTATTTGTAAAAAGTGGAAAGCTTCAGGGCAAGAGATGGGAAGAATCTCATCCTGAATGCCTCATAGGCTTGTGGATAGGCCTGTTGCAGCTTACAGAGAACTGTTCTCCCGGACTCCAGCAAGTGAGGTTACTTAAAAAAAATATACATCTCTGCAATCCTAAATGAGGTTATTGTTACACAATGTGAAGGGATAGAGAGTTTGTTTGGCAGGAACACCAGCTTGAAATGAGGAGAAGGGAGGAGTATTTGCTCATACACAGGTCATTGTACTGAGAAAGGGGGGAATTCTGTAATCGTTTTGAAATGGTCATGTTATTTGTCTGTTTGGTTTAACAGTATAACTGTGATGAGTCTTTTTCATGGGAGAATTTTTACATATTAGCAAAGCCTGTATTTATAGGGCTTGAAAGGTCGTTCTACTGTCATAAAGTCTGTAAGAGAATACCATGTTATCTTTGTTATATCAGTCATATAAAATCTAACTTGTATTATCTTTCGTTGTTGACAGAAAGGCAGATTTCCACTTTGGACATCACGTCATCCTCCTTCCTGTGAAAGTAATATGAACCAGAAGTTGTTAGTTTTTCTTCTCTCAAATTTCATTTTTGGGATATTTATTTTTGGGTTTTTCTGTAAGAGACAAAAAAACCTAACAGGTGAGTAAAGAATTTAGCAACAGAAAAATTTAATGTTCTGTAAAACCAGGGACACCTTTCCCAAATGTGTTAGAAAATAACCATGGAGCGTAAGTGATAAACAATACTATGAAAATACCCAAGGCCCGATAAACAATACTATGAAAATACCCAAGGCCCTGTCTTGGTGATAGCTGTCTTCGCAGTGTGTGAGAGGAAGAGCACTACAAAAGCTGGTTGACGTTAGAAGTGTTAGAACATTGATCTGCTTAGAGTAATACTGCTAACATGCTGAAAGTTTTCATTTTAACAAACTTTTCACTAAGCAGGATAGTTTATTGCATGTTTGCCATAGTGGAGTCCGGTGACAATAAACAAAAAATAGATCTTAGCATCTTCATTAGTTTTTGCACGCAAAGAAATAGGTTGAGTGCTATGATTGTCACAGAGAAAGAGACTTATAGAAGTCTATTTCATGCTAATGGTTTAAATTTCTTCCTTGGTTGCAGGTGCTTTTCCTAATCCCATTGAAGATTGGCTGGCAATTCAAAATGATCGCAAAAGTGCACTGGCTTCTGCTTGCCTGAAGAACAACCTTCTTAAATCAAGAAGCAAATTGGATTCTCGTGTTGCAAACCAGCTCTTTGTGGAGCACAAACATAAATTTATCTACTGTGAGGTGCCCAAGGTAGGCTGCTCCAACTGGAAGAGAATAATTTTTCTTCTCCAAGCAGGCTTGAATATGGATGCCTCTGAAATTGAGCACGACCACATCCACCAAACCTCGCTGATCAAAAAGCTGGTGGCTTACCCTCCTGCCATACAAAAGGAATTTCTGAACAATTACACCAAAGTGATGTTCACCAGACATCCCTTGGAACGGCTGGTTTCAGCTTACAGAGACAAACTTCTGCACTCTGAGCCGTTCTACAGTATCACTGTTGCTAATGAGATTAGAGCAATGTTCAGGAAAAACAAAAATTCTTCTGAAAAAGTGAGTTTCCAGGAGTTTGTCAACTTCATTACAGCAAAACCGCCAAATACTCTTGACATTCACTGGAAACCAATGTCTCTGCTCTGTGATCCTTGCAACATTCACTATGATATTCTGGGGAAGTATGAAACTCTTGGGTTAGATTCCGAGCATGTTCTGAAGGTCATTGGAGCACCAGAGAGCCTGCACTACCCCAGCTTGAAGAGGTATGGCTCAGAGAAACGAACTGATGGTGATATCACCTTGGAGTATCTCAGACAATTGAACTCGGAACAAATGGAGAAGATAAAAAAATTGTATCAAATGGACTTTTTCTTGTTCAGCTATGCTACGAAATATGAGGATTATTTTTCTCTGAATGACTAGTGTAGGTTAAACAAAGAACAGTTTCCTTTGTACAAAATGGGTTTAACTTGTCCTCACAGGTGATTGATAGGTGGGTTGGTGACTGTCTGCTGCTCAGATTTTACTGGTGTTTGGAGACATGGTTTATCGTCCTAGAGCACTCTCATACCAAATCCCTGCCATGAGCTGTTGTTCTATGCAGTACTTTAGCTATATGAAATAGTCTTTCTGTTGATTATTAGTAGCATATGTTTATTTTGTAAAGACTGTTTATAAATGATAGATTTTGGTCTGTTGGTAAGAGATGGGGGAAGGTTGAGTGTTGTGGTTTAACCCCAGCTGGCACCTAAGCACTGCACAGCCCCTTGCTCACTCCTCCCAGTGGGATGGGGGAGAGAATTAAAAGAGCAAAAGTGAGAAAACTCATGGGTTGAGATAGAGATGGTTTAATAGGTAAAGCAAAAGCCACGCCTACAAGCAAAGCAAAAGAAGGAATTCTTTCACCACTTCCCACTGGCAGGCGGATGTTCAGCCATCCCCAGGAGAGCAGGGCTCCATCACATGTAACAATTACTTGGGAAGACAAACGCCATCACTCCAAACGTCTCCCCCCTTCCTCCATCCCCCAGCTTTACATGTTGAGCGTGACGTCGTATGGCATGGAACATCCCTTGAGCCAGCTGGGGTCAGCTGTCCTGGCTGTGTCCCCTCCCTGCTGCGTGTGCCCCCCAGCCTCCTCACTGCTGGGGTGGGGTGAGAAGCAGAAAAGTCCTTGCCTCTGTGTAAGCACTGCTCCAGGGTAACAAAAACATCCTTGTGTTATCAACACTGTTTTCAGCACAAACCCAAAACAGACCCATGCTCGCTACTGTGAAGAAAGTTAACTCTATTCCAGCCAAAAGCAGCACAACAAATAATGTTGTTTTTCACAATGAATATTTTTAGAACACCATTTTTAAATATAAATTATTTTACTTTTTTATTAGAAAAAAAAATAAAGCAATAAATAACTTGCTTTAGAGTCAAACCACTCCTTGTCTGCAAGAGCCTCAACTGTGAATCTTGTAGGAAAGGAGCAAATAAATTCAGATGCTTGAAGCTGCATTGCACAGAACTTAATGCCTGATTATATTCCCCTCTAGCAGTGCTCTCACCACCGGGAACCAGACTTGTTCCTAAAGCAGTATAGTTGGCAGCAATCCAGTCAGGGTTTCCCTTGTATCTCTTCAGAATCTTCTGATGAGCAGGTCTGGTGTTCACGGTGACTTTCAGCACCTTTGTCAGTGTTATGGCCTGATTTAAGAGGGAAGGTCTGAAAAATGTATCTTTTTTTAGAGAAGTAGTTAGAGGTACATTCTAAACTGTACATCTGGAGTGGTGCAGGATCTAAAATCTCAACAGAAAGGTGACTCTTCTCTATTCTCCAAAAGTATTTGCCTCCCAGTCATCTTGACTGGCCAGTCAGCACAGGGGGGACAATGTTTGGCTTTCCCCCTTTGTGCCTGCTGGAGTCCATGAGCCCTTGGGACTTACCCAAGCATGGCACTTCGGTGGAGCTGGGTAACCTCAGATAATATATTTGTTCTAACTGTTGCTTTCTCACCTCACAGGAGGCGCAGTGCAAACAAAATGTAGGATTATGGTGAGGCGAGCAATGAAGCATGTGGCAGAAGCAACTCAAACCATTATCCACTCCTTATATTCCTGGGTGACTTTGGTTTTAGATCATGGAGGGGTCTGTAACTGCTACTATATTAAGTATGAGACTTGCCCCATTTTTTTGAAAATCTGTTGCCTAGTCACATTGAAAATTAACTTGTGACCATATTAATTGTAGCAAGTTTCAGAAACTAATTATGAGTATACATTTAGGGGATGTCAGTCTATCAGGAGCTAACTTGAAAATCTCTCAAATGCATTTAGTTCCTATCAGCTGCATCTACAAATGTACACAGGCTGGCAGGCTACTCTTGGATCCAAAGCTGGCTTACAGCTTCTCATGACATAGAAAAGGACAGGGAAAAAATAATCATACTGCAGCCACCAATCTGTGCAGCCATTGCTGCCAGCAGCATAGCCAAGAGAAAGGGAAAAGGAGACTGGGAAAAATGGATGCAATGGGATTTGAGTCATGAGGGTTGTGAGAAGAGCTCCCAGTGCAGGGAGTGTGACACAGAGGTGGTCTACCCCAGAGGGAGGATGCAGTGATATATCGGACATCAGCTGGAGACACTGATGAGACCATGGTGACAGGAGGAGGCAGAAGAAAAAGCTGTCTGTGTCTCTCCTTGACGGCAGACGGTACACAAAGCCAGGACTACTGTTCAGTACATCTGGCAGCTCTTGCATGGCTGACTATTCCATAAATGGGGCAGCTTTGGCACAGGGAGAGATCCAAAGTGAGAAGACCAAGCAAGAACAGCAACACCTTTTTTTTTTTTTTTAAGTAGCTTGTGATTTTTATGCAGAGTGATTCACAGTTCTGGATCTTACTGTCACCACCACCGTATTTGGAGTCCCCACAGTTCTGCTATCCCCCAACACTGGATTGCGTATGCTGCCCTGGCAACCCTGTAGTTCACGTGGATTTTTTTTTACTTTCAGATCCCTCCAAAGCTATAAGCTTCAGCAAAGATACTTTAATTTTCTGGCACCATCAGCCAGCCTAGGAAAACTCTGAAGAACTGATACTGACTGACTTTCATGGTTGTCTTTCTGATCAGCGCTGTAGTGTTAACACTCCCCTCCAGTTTCTTGCTGTTAGATGTGAATGGCTTTCTATTATTTCCTCTTTCACACAGGATCGCATACTCTTCCTACAGTGGTTACAGAAAACGGATGGCTAATTCATTCATCACAAGCACTAGTCAGTAACGGCAGGCTGTCTATCTATGCAGAAAAATCTCTGTAACTATTCACAACGAACTTTCAGGTTTGGCATTTGCCTGTAGAAAAACATAAGTAGCTCATTGCCTGGAACCACTGGCTGCGGCAATGCTGTTTAGCTGTTGTGGGTCGCAACACAAAAAACTGCAGAGGACATGTGTGCGCATGTGTGCACATGTAATAACAGTTTTAGGAAGCAGTGTCATACAAGAACAGTATAAGTTGTGATGTACCAATGCTAATAAAATGAGAAGAACGGGTTGGTATCACCTGGAAAATAGAAAAAATGGACATTACCTTACAAAGGATCTTGTAACATTCCCCTGTAGGCATCTTTTAATGCTCAACCCAATTCGCTGCATTTCCATTTCTGTGAGCTTGAGAATACTTCCTAACATGCCCCCCACCCAAGAGCTGCTGCGCAGTGGCACAGGAATTCTTCAGAGCTCTGCAATGTGTTTCAGGGTTAATCAAAACAATGGCGACTTGCTATATGCTGTGAAAAGCTTTCACAGCTTGTGAAGATGGGCATGGAAGTTTGGGCTGAGCTCAGAAAATGGATCTGCGGGAGAAAATTGCAAGATCTTTAGTACTTGCATTGAGTTGGCTGTGTTTTTTAGCGATAGCTGTCATGTGTCAATGCATGCAGAAAACTCTAGTCTACCGCATTTCCTGCTGTGTGAGCGCCTGCCCATTGCCCGGAGCACAGCGGGGATGGTACCACCTTGTTTATTCCCCAGGTGAACCCCAAGGCTCATTCCACTGGGCAGCATTGTAAGTTCACTGATAGAAGGGCTTACTGTCATTTCATTCTTGATATTGTAATGTAATAAAAGTTGATGAAGGCTCTGGACCTTGTCCCAGTAAGCCCGCAAGAACTGCAAGGCCGTTGTAAACTTTATGATGAAGATGATGACTGTCTCCTCGTGGCCTGAGAGAGAGATTTCCTGTTCTATCTTGCCTACAAGTGTACTGTCCAGAACAAAGGCTCTAAGCTGAGCCGGCCTCCCTCCTGCCTTTGCCTGGAGAAGAACCCCCAGTGGAACTTCTTTCCTTTGGGTGCTAACTCTGGGTGATGTTTTCCCGGGAGGAAATTGGGGGCTTGCAGTTGGGAGCAGGGGCAGAGGCGGTGTGGCGCAGCATGGCTCAGGGGTTGGGCCCTGGGGTGGATTGGAAGTGGTAGCGTGTGCCATAGTTCATCTTCTGATTTATTATTATATGCCTGTGATATAACCTTTGCTCTGTTTCATTTCTATTTACCTTAATAAACTGTAGTGAATTAAGATGTCAACCTATTTGTTCATCCTTCTCAATGACATCTGTTTAAAAAAAAATAGATGTGGAGCTGTGCCATCAAATCATAACATAGGCCACACACTATTAGACAACAATAAATACAAAGCCATTCGGCTCTGCTTTCATACATCAATATAAAGTTGTCTCACAGGACTTTTAAAGAATTGAAAGCATTAGCAAGTACTAATGAGTGCTCCGCTTTGGAGAAAAGATGGGGCTAAGCAGGGAAAGGAACACAAACAAAAAGATTTGCAAAGCCAAGCTTGCAGCTTTCCTACAAGTTTATCTGTCAGCAGTGAGGAAATAAGAGCGAACTTGCCCGTTCTCGTGGATATCCACATGCACATCCTTTCAGGACATGTTTGCACAAACCTGACACCACACTTTCTTCGTGAAGGTGTAACAAACAGATCTGACAGTTGATCAGTGTATGTCAGCAATAGAGACCATGTCACCAGTCGTTCCTTGAAGCAGGTGTTTCCTCCACTTAAAAGTGATGACTCCGCCCAAAAGCAGTCCTAATTTTTCATACAGTTTTGAATGTGAGTCCTAACAGGTAAACCGTGATTAGTGGTTTCTTGTTCAGAGAAATTCCCAAAGCAGGAGAGCTGCGAACAGCAAAAAAGGTGTCCACAAAAGAACAGTGTGAGCAATGAAACTGATTGTTTCCTGCTCCACAGAGGCATCCTCTGACCACTGAGAAGAAGAGGAAACACCACCTGCGCACATTGTTGAGCATCAACCAAACTGCAGCTCTCACAGCACACAGCTAGAAGGCGATTCTGTTTCTGCATTCCGTTAATATGTCAAAAGCTTTAAGTTCGACAGTCTCTAGTTTTCTTGGCTTGTCTGTATAAAAGGAAACAAGAAGACAAGGCAACAAGAAAAAGGAAAAGACACAAGTGCTCTGTGATTGCAGTGTAGGCCTGACATGATTTTTTCATGTCACAAAATTCTTATGCCAGGTCATGCTTTAGTATAAAACAAAAGGTTATTAAATTATATAACTTGCATAAATTAATGTAAACCAAATAAAATCAAAACTGGCAGAGAATTTACCCGATAGCAGTGTCTGAAATTGCAGGAAGTCATCTTGGAAATTTTGACTGGGTATTGAATGTACACAGGTGTGCAGTTACAATGCTGCTTCTAGTAAGAATTAGTTTTAAAGAACAAGCTGAAGTGATCATAAATCTCAGTCGGTATACTAAGATTAAAATTCAGATGAATCAGCAGATCAAAAATGAGTGATGAATCACAGGATCAGGTCTGTGAAAACGAGCCAGCTCAACACCGTTTCAGCACTGTCCATGTGCACATCCCTGTTGTTCACAATGACTAGAACACTTGCTTTGTACCTCCAGGATACTTCTTATAGCATCTTCTGGAGATGCACCAAAGCTTAGCAGGATGAAAGGGCTTTCTCAAGAAGTCCTATCATCCCACCCTGCAGAGACATTGTTAACAAGATTATACATATTTGTGGTGTCCCACCAAAGGTACAACAGGTCAGCCACTACTGGACCCCAGAGCAGAACTTGGCGTGAGTACCCAAAGCCAGGTAAGCATACTCAAGTTTATATTTCTATGATTTAGCAGAAGTATGGGGAAAGCTTTTTACTTACTAATCTATGACTAATATCCCAACTCACACCTCACTTGATTGCATTGTCCCCCCTTTCTTCCCAGATCCCTTCTTCAGTATTCACCTGTACGACATGTATGGACTCCTGCTGAATTCCCACGGTTAGGGGCCACCAGACAGGTGCTGCAGATGCTGACTTACTCAGGCACAGGCTGTTGCCAGGTGTGTGTTTTTGGATGTATTGCAGCTATTGTAAGAAGGCTTTTTGTGTGAGAAAGTTGTTCAAGCACCTGCTACAAGAGTGAGATATTACTACCAAGGTGAGATGTGAATATAAAGTGAACGATGTTTTGCAGGCATTTTTCCCCCTAAAAATAAACTTATCTTCCATTCAGATAGTTTTAGTGGGTAAGGCAGAAAGCTAATTTTGGGACCATCGACACCAGGTCTGAGAGACCCTTGTTATTATGAACCAGAAGAGACAGGAAACCCTCTCTCATGAGGGGCCATCATTCTCTGCAGGGTTAAATTATGTTTACTCCCGGAGATTTGTTAAGACTTGTCCCAGGGGTGCCTACATATTAAAGGAGCCCCTTGAGACTTCTAGCTTTTGATAAGCATGGAAAAGGAGAGTGATGAAGTTGGGAGAGAATCCACCTGACACCTGAACATTAAAAAATTGATTCTGGGTCCATCCTGTTCCAGAAAGACAGCACAGGTGAGACACAAAAAATAGGGAAAAAATCAATCCAATTAATATAAACAAATTATTATCCTGAATATTTTTGGTATTCAGTAACTGAATGGTACCTTTTTTGGTCTTTGTTTTTTAGGTTCCTATCTGGAAGGCTGAAATGATGGGTTTGACTTTTTTCTTGTCTTGCTGCACAGCAACTACTGCTACAGGTAGAGCCCTTCGGGGTTTGTAATTTTAAATAAAGGGTCACAGTGATGCTTTTATTTGTAGCAATATTTTTTGTTGCTGTGCAAAGCCAGACACCCACTTAGCTGTATACCATGGCAAAATTTGGATTTGTTCCCCAAGTTCCTGTTCCCATAATGTACATGTCGCAGGTCTCTCAGGAGTACCCTCTCTCACTGCTGGCAGCTGACTGGGCGCTGTGTGTTAGGCATTTGTTACAGCCTCTGCCAAGGCTTTTCATTCCACTCAGGTTTTGGGGTTTTGTTTGCATCTGAAACAGATTTGGCCTCCATATTCTGCAAACTGCAGGTTTAAGAGTTGATGAGAATGTAGTCTCTCTAAAATTGTAATAATATGAACAAATAATAGCTCTGAAATAGCTGGTTCACCCACTTATTTTGTATGTAAATATTTTATAAATCCTTATGTGAACTTAAGTCTTGCAGCCTTAGTAACGACCATGCATTGCAATTTCTGTTTGCTTTGCTTTATTTTTTCCTAATTGTTGTGGTTTAACCCCAGCTGGCAACTAAGCACCACACAGGCACTCACTCACCTCTCTCACCTCCTCCCTGGTGGGATGGGGAGGAGAATCGGGAAAAAAACCCCAGACTCGTGGGTTGAGGTAAAGACAGTTTATTAGGACAGCAAAGGAAGATATCATCATCATCATCATCATTGTTTTATACAGAGTCATGCAAAGTGCAATTGCTTACCACCCACAGACTGATGCCCAGCCCGACTCCGAGCAGTGATTTTGCCTGCCCTGGTCAACTCCCCCAGTCTATATACTGAGCATGACGTCACATGGTATGGAACATGCTTTTGGCCAGTTTGGATCAGCTGTCCCAGCTATGCTCCCTCCTAGCTTTTTGTGCACCTCCTCAGTCAGTAGAGAATGGGAAGCTAAAAAGTTCTTAACTTAGTATAAGCATTACTTAGCAACAACTAAAAACACCAGTGTGTTTTCAACATTATTCTCATAATAAATCTAAAAAACACAGCACTATACCAACTACTAGGGAGAAAATTAACTCTGTCCCAGCCAAAACCAGGACACTAATTTATGTTCTAATAAACCTTAGATTTTATGAATGTAAAAGATTTTTTCTGTCTTTTGGGGCAGGACACTGTAAAGCCAAGTTGTAGTCAGGTCGACCCAAAAGAGCCCCTAACACGGATACGCACCATACCCTGAAATAACAATTAGCAACTTAGGTTTATCATTAAAGGGGAAGGTGTCTATACTGATTATAATGAAGTTGTGGTCTTTCAAGGGTAAAATATTTAAACAAATCAGTACATCAGTGAATATTTCCTGCCCTCTCCCTCAGGATAAGGTGCAGAGCAACTGTATGCATCTCTATCTGAAAGCAAGGAAGGGATGTACTATTCAGTTGTTGGTAATATTTTACAGGGCTTTACTGCAGTACTTCATATTCTTATCCAACTATGGCGACTTCCACAGGACATTCCACCAGAGTGGGAGACACACAAACTCTGAAAAGCATGGCAAACACTTTCTGATACAGGTATGGACTAGCAAACTGATTCAGATGCTTATGCAGCATTACATCAACCTGCCAGAGCAGTGAACATGGCTTATCCTACAGCTATGTATGTGGAGTGCTTTCCACATTTCAATTAAGGCTAAAGAGGACTCTAGTTCAAAATTTTTCACTTCCAGTGTTAATGCTTCAGTCTGAAAAGTACAATTTGGTTGCTGTGGCTGTTGACTTTTGGGAAAGTCACAGTCCTTTACCTGCGGGGCAGCTATACCCTGCACACACTGACCAGCGAGAATGCCTCGAGGGCTGTGAGCTCACGATTGTCCAGCCTGGAGATTTCAAGTGGTCATAGGCAGGAGAGAGTACAGATCTTGGAAAATACCACAGTATGCAGTACTTCAAGCATCTATGAGAATGTATGCATGAAATGCTTGGCTCTGACAGTGTAGATGAGAGACTAGAACTGTGCTTTTGACCTCTAGTGCTTACCTACTAAGTATGGTGTTTTCCTCTCCTCAAGAAATGGAGCGCTAGCAGAAGTGTCCACAACACCTTGCACCTGGAAGAGGAGAACTCACAAGTCCTAGCCGTATCCACTTACTGAAGAGTGCAAGAACCTTTGGGACAGCAGTGAGGGCCAGAAATTAAATGTTTGTAACAAGAAGCCTGGGGACTGCAGCCCAGCGCTGCTGCACCTTGTAGTGAGGCTGATCACTATAGACATGAGTTCATCAAGGTCTCCTTGTCTCTTAAATTCTGCTCTATAATTAAGCTTACACTCATCTGACCTACCCCTGTCAAAAGGCCTGGCATGCCAGATACACTTCACCGTTTCTAGAAAAGTTTTTGGTGGAATTCCTGCAGGTGTTCAAGTTAGCATTCAGTGCTTTTCCACTGCTATGTGTAATTGTTAATTCCCCTGCAAAGACACTTCCTAGACATCTTAGAAACTGAACCTGAAGGGGACCTCAGGAGACTGCCTGTTCCAGGATTTGTTACTCCACATTCGCTGGCTCATCGTGCCGCAGCCTCAGCCCCCCACGACTGAACCTCCTGACAGTAATGTGGGGCCCTGCCCATGCTGCCAGCTGCTGCCTGCAACTGGCCCAATGTCATCACACAGCTTAGCAAGCCATCTTCTTCAGGCTTTGCACACCTTCAGGCTATGTTTCACAGAGCTTTTGTTCATCTCTCCCGCTCTCCTTTGGACTCTCTCCAGTTCCACCCATGGGACAGCACAAGTGGCTGGCCCCTTTTTTGGACCGAAATCTTGTGTCTCAGGGCTTTCACGCCTGGTCTTCCTCTCCCTGTGCTTCCTGTCCCCCTCCCCCCCGGAGACCCGATTATCCCCCTCTTTCTCTGGAATAAGAATTTCTCTGGAATTTCCGCTCAGCCACCAGTGGTTTTCTTGTCCCAGTAGTTTGTTCACCAGTTGGGCACAGGCCTGCCTTTTTTCCTAACTTGCTAAAGTGTGAGAACTGTCCAGCTGCTGACAGTGGAAGACTCTCACTGAACTTTATGGTTCAGTGTTATATAAAAATGAATTACGAAGACAGTTAAGTTGCCTACATTTGAAACAGCATTTTCTTTTGTGTGCTTTGATTTGTCTCTGTCACTGTTTCAGGGAGACATTGACCCATTCACCCTCTTTGAATATCTCCTGAAGAGTTTTAGCTTCATGTGACAATCTGAAAAACAGAGTGTGGTATACAGTTATGTATGAACATCTAACCTGCCAGTAGGCATTTTCTGTGTAAAGTGGAGATCAACACCTCTATTGTTAATCTCAGCCAAAATTCTGCTGATGTATTGACACAATGAAATCTGAAGATAGCATTGTTCTCCAGGAATCCACATGTGTATCAAAGGAAAAAGGTTTTTGTGAAAAACGACCAAAAACTGCCCATGAGGGAAATGCAGTTCCTAGAACGAAGGTGAAATCCAGCAAACAAACTCCTAGACGCTTCCTGTCTGTCTCCCTCTATCATCTCAGCCCAGTGTTTCCACTTCCAAAGGTGCTTCTGTCCTCATGAGGCAATTTCTCAAACTCTTTGGCAAGTATTTTGATACCATTATAAGAGAAATAGGATTCATCATTCCTCCAACTGATATACAGAAAAAAACACAAAAGATTTAGGTTCTAATTAGTAAACATCGTAACTAATTAATACTTATCTTTGCCAACATAAAAAACCCCACCAAAAACCACAAGCCAAAACCAAAGAGTGTTTCTTCAGGTTGATAACAACCCTGCTCGGGAAGCAAAGGTCTTCTCCTTACAAGTTCAAAAAGGATGTGGTTTTCTTTATTTCCTGTCTGGTCATCATGCAGCCTTGCAAAATTGTGCTTACCTAGGGCAATATTGTACTGGATGACCCTTGCCATTTTTCCTTTGCTTTGCTGTATATTTTCTATGATGCTAAAGAGCATGTTAACAGTTTTTTATGCCAGTAAAAGCATGGAGTATTTTTCCCCTAGTACTTATTCAGGGTTATTTTCTTTATGACTGTTTCTTACGACAAATTGTGCAACTAGTCCTATCGAAACAAAACCTGAGGACGAAACAGTGGAAAGCGCCATGAGTTCAGGAGGTTGGAGGAATGCTTGATTGTCGAGCCACCTATTCTGTCACAGGAATCAGAAGAATTTGCTGAAAGATTGACCACGCCTGGCTTACAATATAGTAATGCAGTTCCTTATGAGGAAGAATGGATGGTTTAATCCTGTCTTGCTTTCAGTGTCTTCTTGCAGAAATCTGCTGTCTTGGAAAGAGAAACAGAGCAGTCTCAGTTTTGTTACTGAAGAGAACTCTTTGTGCTCTTAGCAATGACGGAAACAGCAAAGACAAGTGCCAGATATTAGCTCAGCACATGGATATGGCAGCGTTCACTTTTGCAGCAAGGCCCTGGGTAGTTTGTTCATGTACAGAATTGAAGAAACCCATCAGAACAACGGTGTAGTTTCCTCAGAATTTATCCACTAGGCTGAAGGGGAAGACAGAGCAATTTATATTCTGATTTGAAAAAAAATAACAAATGAAAAAGACAGATCTGTGCCCTTAGGGAAAGTAGCCCATCTCACGGTCCCCAGTATTGATTTACTTCGGCATAAATTGAGAGTTAATATTTCTTTAATGCAAAAATCAGAAATTATTTTCCATCCAGCCTACCATCTGACTTACCTCCAAAATAATATGGAAAAAGAAAAGGTAATTAAAACTACATACATATTACCACAGAAGAAGCTTGGAATAACCAGACCTTAAGCATACTTTTTCCATGTTATTTTATCTAATTTGTATACTGATTTACTCTTGCAACATTTAGTGCAATAGGTTTTCTGTTGAGATTGGTTACACAGCATCAACGGTTATGTCATGGACTATGTCATGCTTCTGTCAGCAGCATCATTATGGTTACACATGATGGTTATGAGGATTATGTTATGGTTATCATTGCTTGGCTGTTTAAGTGTCTGCTCAGACACTTTCAAGAGGCATTGCAGTGGCAGTTTTGGGGATTTCTAGATGACGACAGAATATGGGTCTTCTGTTTTGAAGACAGAACCGCTAACGTAACTCACTACAAACATTAAGCTTTGCTTTGGTTTTAAACACTGCTTTGGTACCAACAGCCTTGCAATGACCAGCACTACTGAAGCACACTATCCGTACCTTGTCTGGCAACCCAAAAGCTAAACCTTATAGGGGGAAGGGGTCATTGTTGAAGAGGAGGGTTTCCCCGCTGTGGTGGAAAGACCTCGTGGTCACCCAGAGCCTGAGAGCTGTCTGCAGCCCTGACAGGCAGCCCTGCAGCCGCAGCTTCGCCCCACCAGGCTGGAGGCCAGGCCACACCGAAGTGCTGGCATAAAGAGGTACAACCCTGTGACACAAGGCTTACATTAGCAGTGAGGTTGGAAATCTTCTTCTCATGCTATATTTTAACTCTCCTGCTCTTCTTGGGGATTTTCATAGATTGCACTTTTCCCTGACACTTTTATGATCAGCTGGAGGGAGTCATTATGCAATACGCTCCTCTGCAACACTCTCCACTTAAAGAATATGCCAGATACAGGTCTTGAAAAACACTTTGAAGACAGTCACAATAAGCATGTACTTATGTTAGTGCTAAATTTGTTCCTATGACTTCAAGTAAAGAAAGCATGTGTAAGTACTTCTTACAGGCAAATGAATAAAAAGCATGCAAATATTTAATTTTATGAAACAACAACAACAAAAAACACGGAGAAAAGGTTTCCTGAATATTTTTGCAAATTATTTTAATTTTTATTCTATCTTGTATTTCTGTTTTTATTCTATATTTCAGTTGATTCCAGAGGACAAATAATCAAGTCTTGTGAATAAAAATCCCTGTCAAGTTCTTCATCATACTGTGATCTAGTCTACAAAGCTGGGCAAACGTGTGTGCCAACAGGCATGCTGGGAATACACAGGAAAATATGAGCATTGTTATAGACAGGCTGGCACTAATTTGCAAATAGGTCATGCCAAAGAGCACCTATATATCCTAAAAAACTCTAAAAATCATCCTGAGTAGTTTTGCACAACAGCAAATTAGACCCTTGCATTAAAACAAAGCTGCTTGCTCATTGCTAAGTAATTACTCTTGCTTACCTTTTCCTTAAAATGCACTCATATGGCATCACTAGAGTGTGTCTATGACTTTTCAGGATGTACTTGGTTTTTAGCGCAGCACTGCCAAATGAACCGACAGAGCAAACTGTGTGGACAAAGAAATCTTTAACGTGTGAAACCTCCCCCCCCAGCTATTCAATTGTTCAGTAAGCAGTTCCAAGAGTCTTCCAGAAATCTCTTTCTTGAAAAGGGAAATAAAATCCTGTAACTGCTTGGATATAAACTTTTGTCCACATTTGTGTAGTAACATCCTTCACTAAAAAAGACTATTTCAATTCAGCTACTAAGCCAGATTCATTGTTGTAATAAATACTACTAGTGATGCTTGCTGTGGAAAACATATTAGATTCTGCTTTAATCTTTGTTAAAATCTAAACTAGGTATTTCAGACTTTCAGTTTTCTCCATAATCTGGAGGGGGTTTTATAATTTATACTTTTAAATGTGTTAAAAGCAGGATAGCCTCTTGCTGAGACATCTAATCAATTCAGACAAGGAAGAACCATGATTTGTTCTTTAAGTACACCCCCGGGTTGCAGGGTGAACAGGTGAAATTAAACTTCTAGAAACAGCCAGCCTGTATACATCATGGGACATAGCCTACTCTCCATGACACTATTATAAAACAGGTGTAAATCCATAGAATTTAATGTGAGCATTACTGTAAGCACAGGCAAACATGTCCCGATGGTCTGAGGGGGTTACGAATGGCTAGCCAAAAATAACAACTGTGCTTATTTAAAGCATAGACCTAATAAGTGGTTTCACTGGCATAATTATCTTTAAATCGAATCTTTGTACTGCAGTACTCACAGTCAGTTCACAGGGAACTATGAGGAATGTGGTTGTTAGGGTGAAGTGTTACCTGTAATCATCTCAAACATGACAGCAAAACTTCCCCTCATTTTGTTATGACATTTTTGTGTGGATTTTCTGCTAAAATGACAGTCATGGAAGAGGAATCTTTCATTTAAGCTGAGAACAGGCAAAACACAAGCAGACTATCTCAGATGCTCCTCTACGAAGCTGCAGCCACTCTGAGGAGGGAGCACACGACTCACACCTCAAACGAACAATTCCGCTGTCAGCGATGCTGCTACCTGGCTGCGCTTCTCAGCACATGCTTCCCATCGTGGACGAGCACGCCCAGGGCCCCTTCTCCTTCCCCATTTTATCCTGCTCTCTGGATATGTTGGCCCCCCAGGCCAGCAGCACGATTGAGAGGGAGAAAAGTAGCGGTGACAGGCTGAGAAGGAGATGGGAAGAAAAGGCCTCACTCTTCCCCTTCCATATGGACAGCAGCCACGGTCTGCAGCATGAGATGGGGCAGATGTGGGAGAAAAAACGCTTTTCTCCCGGGTGTTCTCCCCTCTGTTGTGACCTTCCCTCTCTTCACCTCCTGCATAGCTCTTACTTGCCATAGCACTTCCCTGCCCTTCCCTATAGAGTCTCCCCACGCTCTGTACACCACCAGACCACAGCGAGTCATTTTGGTAGCAGGGGTGCTGTGCACACCCTTTCCTTCCCCCCGGCTTCATCCTCGGTGTCTTTTCTCACCGCCATGGCTGTCCCTCTACGATCTCAAACGCTTGCAGCCCCTTTTCCCCGGGCGCAGTGGCATCTGTCTGTGCTTGAGGCATGTCCTCTGTCCCACCAGCTTCCCCTCTTGCATCTGAGGGTGTGAGGTGGATACGTAGTTCGAGGTACTTTTTTTTTTCAGGAATCTGACTTGAAATGTAATTTTAATTCCAGCCACGAGGGGACGTTCGTCGCGTATTGTCTCTCTGCTGCAGGTTCATCTGATGCACACGCCGAGAGCCGTACGACCATGCTCACTTCCACCAACACCCCACATCTCCCTCCTAGCTGAGGAGCTGCTCGAACCCCAGTATCCCCCGCTCAGCCAGCCGTCATGTGCTTGGAGTCTGCACCCGACTTCATTTCACTGCTGAAACCGAACGGCATCGTTCCCGCTTTTCCCCAGCAACTGCGGGTTCCCCTCTCAGGCCACCAGCTTCCCCCAGCCCCAGGAGTGCGGGCTGCTCCTTAGGAGCAAGGCTGCGGCTGGGGAACAGCAAAGGTGATCCCTGCGTGCTGAGCCACGGCTCCAGGGCAGGGGACGGCTGAAGGGTTCCCTGTGTCACTTCACGGCTTAACGATCCAGCCACGGCACCGGCCCGCCCTCTCGGCCCCGCCACAGCCCC